>Ga0307378_10007361_pt1 | contig 14841 bp, 15 predicted proteins | sample UN1MG_FD_202238 | JGI IMG/M metagenome (GOLD analysis project Ga0307378, IMG submission 202238) | Soil microbial communities from Risofladan, Vaasa, Finland - UN-1 | ecosystem: Environmental > Terrestrial > Soil > Coastal area > Acid sulfate soil | place: Finland: Risofladan, Vaasa | collected...
CCAGAGGCTTTTTCCAATGTTCTGATTTATTGGGTACGAGACCGCCAAACTTTTTGGGGGTCATTCCAAGTTTTTTCGCCATTTCTATTTGACATGAACTGAGATGATATTTTGCTTTGGCAAAAGACCGAGAATCTTCGAATATTTTCTTCTTCTTTTTTCTTTTTGGCACTGCTCTGTCTTTCTCCGTTTCATTCGAGTTCCGCAAAGAAAACTGCCCCTAATTGCGTTTGCCCAAATTCTGTCAACCAGACATCATCCATTGATAAAATCCCACAGCGTGGACACACAATCTCCTTTTCAAACCGAGGGCGGTCTTCTTTGACTGGGAACGAGATTTTGCCTACGTCACAATCGAATGCTCTTCTGCATTTCTTACATTGAAAATTTAGTTCTGTCATGGTCTTACCCAACTCCTCCTCATTTACCTTTGCTCGAGCCGCTTTAATAATTTCTCCGCCTTCTCCAACGCAGGTGCATACCCACACTCAGCTCGCTCTTTTGCCCTTTCTAAATCACCCGCATCCAGGTAAAATTCCGCCAAAAAGTTATGGATATCCGCCTGCTTCAAGCGATACTCGCATATATCTGCAATCTGCAGCGCTTCTTTTTTATAATTCTGCTGAAAGCGAAGTTTCGCAAACTCCAAAAGAATATCAGGCTCGAATTCCACGAGATTGATTTTTCGGTCTCTTGTAAGAGCTTCGGTTAAGTGCTGCTCGGCTTCTGGAAGATTTTCTTTCATCAAGTAGGAGGCCCCGAGGAGGTATTCTGCTCGAATAATGTCTCTTCCATTTTTTAAACATCAGCAAGTTCACGGGCTTTTTTAGCAGCATTAAGGGCTTTCTCAGCGTTGGACATGAAGAGGGAACAAATGGAAAGGTAAACATGAGATAAACCTTCATTTTGTTTTACTCCAAATTTTTGTGCAATTTTTAATGCCGCCACAATTTCTTTCTTTGATTCCCTAAACTTTCCTCGATAAGCAAGTAATCGTCCAAGTTCCTGATGACAAACCGTTTCATAGGCCATCTTATAATTTTCGTTCTCAATTTCACGACGGAGTTCAAATGAACGTTTGAAATTGGATTCAGCAGAATCGAGTTCGCCGATCATGATTTGTTGGTAGACGAGGTTGAGCAGACCGATGTCGAGATTTGGTTTATCTTTCGTTATAGTTCCAAAAATATTTTTGGCTTTATCATACAGCGGTATCGCTCGTTGAGGCTGACCAGAAAGCGAAAACGAATTTGCGAGTGAATTGTATAACCAAGCCTGTTTAGAATCGTCTCTAATGATGCAGTTTTTATATTCATCATCCTCTAATAACTCCCTTCCAAGTTCGATTATTGTTGGGTATTCCCCAAGTTGACTACATGAAAAACACCTCCCGATATTAAGAAAGGGGAGGTGCAATATGTATGTAGGATTGGAGGTACATAAAAAGAGTAGCTACTATTCGGTGATAGATGGTCAGGGAACAGAGATGAAGAAGGGCAGATTTACAACGACGGGTGAGGATCTGGACGAGTTTGCGGGCAATCTGCCTTGCCGGAAGGGCTCAAAATGGCGCCCGCGGCGTCAACATCGGGTATCTTTGTGTACGAGTATCTGGATGAAAGAGGGATAGATAGAGGTGCACCGGGCACATCCAGCTTATGTCAAGCTGTTTGCGAGAAGCACGTGAAGACAGATAAAGTGGATGCCAGGGTGTTAGCGCAACTGCTCAGGATGGATTACCTGCCAGAGAGCTACGTTCCGGGGAAAGAGATAAGGGACTGAGGGTCCTGGTGCGGCATAGAACCAGCCTTGTTCGTTTAAGAACCTCGATAAAGAATCGAGTGCACGCGCTGTTGACGAGCGAAGGAGTCCAAACTCCAGAGGTCAGTGACCCATTTGGAAGGAAAGGGCTGGCGTTTCTGGAAGAAGTGGAACTGCGATGCGACAATCCGGGAAGACCGCTTTGGATAATTACCTGGGAGTGCTGGGAGTCCTGAAAGAGACGATTAAAGAAGTGGGGAAGACTCTACAAGAGAAAGCGAAAGTAACCGAAGAGGCAAAGTGGTTGAGAAGTATAATCGGTATAGGGTTCCGCAATGCGTTACTTATCCTGAGCGAGATAGGGGGGATAGGGCGATTTAGCAAACCGGAAAGTTTCGTCTCCTATGCAGGATTGGCACCAAAGTCGAGCAATCCGGTGATTATACAAGATACGGGCACATAAATAAGCATAGCAATGGATTTCTCCGCCGGGCATTAATTCAGAGTGCAATGGCAGCTGTTCGTTCTTCTGCACCAAATCGCTTCCAGAGGATCTATCACAAGCGAAAAGCGAGAAGGGGAGATAAGGTGGCAATCGTTGCAACAGCTCGTCACCTGGCGGAGTCTGTCTACTGGGTACTAACAAAGGAGGAATATTACCAGGAAGGAAGAAATAAGGCAATAAGAGCCTCGTCTTCTTCATTGTGATCCCATGAAGTAAGTAGAGTAGAGGATCGCCAAATTGAGTGTGGAGGCCGCCAAACTTTAACGACGCGTAACCACGTGCCGATAAAGGTGCGAAGAGATGAATGTCGAACGTAGGGGAATATGAGAGAGATAAAGGAGTAAAAGGAAAAGTATGAATAAATAAAATCAAAAAGTAAACTGAAGTAAGGCGGGGTGTTTTTCAGAGATGAAAGAAGCAATGTTCTACGAGAAACTGGACGAGAGCACCGTTAGATGTCATCTCTGTCCACATAATTGCAAGATAAACGAATCGAAGAGAGGGATATGTGCAGTTAGAGAGAACAAGAACGGAGTCCTTCACAGCCTGGTCTATGGGAAGGTGGTTGCACGATCAATTGATCCGATAGAGAAGAAACCATTCTTCCATTTTTACCCGGGTTCAACGTCATTTTCGATTGCGACCGTTGGCTGTAACTTTAGATGTAAGAACTGCCAGAACTCCGATATCTCCCAGATGCCTAAGAACAAGAAACGGATAGTGGGCGAGGATACAACACCTCAGGAGACTGTGGACGCCGCAAAGCACCATAATTGTAGAAGCATCTCATATACGTACACTGAACCAACCATCTTCTTCGAGTACGCCTATGACGTCGCCAAATTAGCACATGAAGAAGGGATATACAACGTCTTCGTCTCAAACGGCTATACCACAGAAGAGGCTATACGTGCCATTGCGCCTTATTTAGATGCGATAAATGTAGATCTGAAAGGACTATCTGATGAACTGTATCACAAAAATTGCGGAGGGCACCTGCAACCTGTACTCGATGCGATAAAGCTTTATAAAAGTTTGGACGTTTGGGTTGAAGTAACGACTTTGGTTATTCCAACCTTGAACGACTCCGAGGAAGATTTCCGCGGACTCGCTGAGTTCATCAAGAGTGTAGGCGTGGACATACCCTGGCATATCTCGCAGTTCTATCCCACATATAAACTCACCGATCTCCCACGGACACCAGTTACCACCCTACATGAAGCGCGTGACATTGGGTTTGAGGTAGGCTTGAGATACGTGTATGAAGGCAACGTTCCGGGTGAGGGGAGAGAGAATACTTGCTGTCATAATTGCGGAACGTTACTCATACGGCGCTATGGATTCCAGATTCTTGAGAACAACATGAGCGATTCGAAATGCCCTAATTGCGGTGCCAAGATAGATGGGGTATTTTAGTTTTGGTGACCGTAGCATAACAGCACATTTTTGCAGGATTTTTTTTATGAGAAAGGTGAACATTCGATCAGGCGTTTGAAAAGCGGGGGGGGAATTATGAACGATTCTAAGAATAATTCACATTTTCATGCCCGGTTTGGCATGCATGAGAGCCACCGAGCACCGCCAACAAAAAACAAGGCAAATAAATAGTAAAAATAAAGACTATTAATGAAATGAACCCAAGAGAAGAAATACGCAGTAAGTTATACTGGCAGGTACTGGGTCTGATTTCCATTGCTCTGTTAGCGTATATGTTACACCCTTTCCTTGATGTGATCATTTATGGAATATTCATATACTATGTTGCAAGACCGATGTACAGTGAATTTGACAGAAGAGTCAAACACAAGAGTGTGAGTGCATTCGTTTCTTTATTCATTGTTGTTCTGCCAATAGTCCTTATAAGCATTTATACATTGAGTATTGCATATATTGAGTTGAGTAAATTTCTTACTCATGTAGAATTTGGGCACATGGATTATGTCAACGAAATCTTTAAAAAATTTGAGGGAATTGCAAGTACTATAAAACTGGATGATATTTCTACTTTGATCAATCAGGGAGATACAGGGGTTTTAATCCTTACTCTAATAACCCAATTTTCAGGCATTTTCTCCAGTTTTTTCGACATCCTTTTCAAGTTGTTCCTTACGTTCACAATCGCATTTTATCTCCTGAAGGATGGAACTAAACTCAGGGAATGGATAACAGATACCTTTCTCGGGGGCAAAACAGAGCTAACAAAGGAATTTTTTGATGGGCTCGATTCATCGCTTCACAGAGTATTCTTTGGCAATATTCTAATGGTAGTTCTAACCGCCTTGATCGCTGCAGTAATCTTCAACCTTCTTAATCTTGTTGCACCACCTCAGTTGCTGATACCATATCCTATCTTGCTTGGAATACTCTGCGGACTTGGAATCTTCATTCCGATGATAGGGATGAAATTGATCTGGATTCCATTGGCTATCTATCTCGGGATTCAAGCATATCTATATGGGATTCTCTCCACGGCATGGTGGTTTCTCCTGTTATTCCTTGTTGTTGTGTTTGTTGTGGTGGACTTCGCGCCCGATATCGTTCTGAGACCCTACATAAGCGGAAAACACGTACATGGCGGTGCAATGCTCCTTGCATACATCTTTGGAATAGTTGTCTTTGGTTTTCTGGGTTTGTTCTTAGGGCCGATGATCCTGATACTAGCAACAAATTTCATGAAGATCGTTCTGCTCGAGTTGAGTGGTCAGAGTAGAGGATTGCAAAGAAGAATCTTGTAAAGATTTGGAAGTTCCACCGTCAAAATGAGTTGCCTTCGGCACTCCGCAAACACTTCTTTTATGCTGAGAACATTATACGCAATCTATCCTCGAGGTTATCTTCGGATATTGTTTAAACACCTCCAAATTTGGATTTGACTCATAGATTACAATAGTCTGTAGGAGGCCATTAAAGTGAATAAGCGATTCCTCAGGTGAGGTGAAAATTATTCCGCTGTGATATTTCTATTCTTACATGAACCGCAAATACCTGTGGCGAGACAGCACTCGTTTCAACTCTTCGAGGTCAGTGATAGGAGCTTTGCATGTGTAGTTTTCACAGATATACACGGTTGGCTTGCCCTGGATAGCTACCTTGTCTTTAATCAGTGCCGTTAGATCTGGAAGTTCCTTTTCAGTAACGCCAGAACTTGAAAAAACCACGATTTTATTAGGCATAAAATGACGACTGATCTCGGCTGCAAATGCCTGAGCTTCTTCCATATTTTTACTTGCTATTACGACTTGCACAGGACTGCTGAGGTGGAAATCAAGAGCAGAGAGCATTTGTGTGTGCTCTAACGGACTTTGTTCCAGTGGCACACGGAAGGTGAGAAAAATGTCTTTAGCCTGTGTTCGTAATTTTTCATCGTCGGTTAGTGCGGCAAGTCGAAGGAGGCCCTGTGCGGCAATCGAGTTGCCAGAGGGAATTGGTCCGTCGTAAGCTTCCTTTATGGATACCGAAAGCTCAGCGTCACCAGAGCGATTGAAGAAAAATCCGCCATCCTCTTTATCCCAGAACAGCCCCATAATTCTATCATTTAGCGGGAGCGCTTCACGTAGCCATTGAGCATCGAAACTGGCTTCATATAGGTCGAGTAATGCTGAGATAAAAAAGGCGTAATCTTCCTGAGTTCCGGGAATCGAAGCTTCGCCGTCTCGATAGCGTCTCAACAATTGCCCGTCTTTTTGGAGATTGTTAAGGATGAAGTGAGTTGCGGAAGTTGCCGCTTCAAGAAAGCGCCTGTCACGAAATGTCTGGTAGCCAATAGCAAATGCTGAGATCATGAGTCCGTTCCAACCGGTTATAATTTTGTCGTCGGTTGCTGGTCGTATCCGTTTGTTCATCGTCTCAAGAAGTTTCTGTTTACTCGTACGGATTGTATCCTCTTCATCGAGTTCCTCGGCTGCTTCCGCTATATAAAGTACACTTTTGTTCCTCTCGAAGTTTCCTTGCGGTGTTACCCCGTAGTAGCGACAGAGGGCTTCACCATGCTCTTCACCGAGAACAGATTTTATCTCCGTGGGATCCCAAATATAGAAGGCGCCTTCAATGCCCTCACTGTCTGCGTCTACGGCGGAGTAAAATCCTCCGTTGGAGTTACTCATCTCTCGCAGCACCCACTCCAGCGTCTGGTTCGCAATCTGTGCAAAGAACGGGTCGTGTGTCACTTGATATGCCTCGGTATAAACACGGGCTAAGAGTGCGTTATCATAAAGCATCTTTTCGAAGTGCGGAACCAGCCAGCGCGTATCAGTCGAATAGCGGTGAAAGCCTCCGCCCAATTGGTCGAAGATTCCACCCCGTGCCATTGCATACAGTGTCTTCGTCACCATTTTTAATGCGAATTGCTCCTGCGTTCTCTGATAATACCGAAGGAGGAACGCAAGATAGCTGGGCAAGGGAAACTTCGGGTTTTTTACTGACCATGCAGCCACACCGGCACTAAATCCGCCATAGCTTGAATCAAATTGAAGGACGAGTTGCTCATAGGCATTATCAAGAAGGTCGGCTGAGATTTCCTCAGCTCCACCTTGAGGCTTATGCTGGTATGTCTTGCGTACGAGCTGCACAATCTGTTCTGAATTTTGCTCAACCTGTTCTCGCTTATCACGCCAAAAGCCTATAATAGTACGAAGAAGGTCGTTGAAGGCAGGTAAGCCATGTACTGGTTCTGGGGGGAAGTATGTTCCACCGTAGAACGGCTTCAGGTCTGGCGTAAGGAAGACAGACAAGGGCCAGCCACCAGTGCCTGCCATCATCTGCACCGCTTTCATATAAATTTCGTCCAAATCTGGACGCTCTTCGCGATCTACTTTTGTGCACACAAAGTTCTCATTAAGGATTGCCGCGGTCTGTGGATTTTCAAAGGATTCCCGTGCCATTACATGACACCAATGGCAGGTGGCATAACCGATACTGAGAAAGATGGGTTTGTCCTCTTCTCTGGCACGTGTCAGCGCCTCTTTTCCCCAAGGGTACCAGTTAACCGGATTATAAGCATGCTGGAGTAGATAAGGACTTTTTTCGTTTATAAGAGCATTTGGAACCTTTCCTTCCACTTTATCGCTTCCGTGCATAATGCATGCACCTTCTATAAGGTAATCAAAGGGAGCAATCCATTAAAAATACAGTATTTCTACATGTAAAATAGAACGATAACACGCCATTCATTGACAGAACAGACACAATGAACGAAAACATCGAAAGGGTATAAAAGTAGTAAGTAGTCCTAAGAGGATCCTTCATTCGTCCCTAATCTAATCTTTAGGTAGTCTTCTTTCTCCTCTTCACCCTCTCAAAAACCCCTCGCTGTTCCATTATCTCCCGCGTTTTGCCGGTTACTATCACCTCGGCTTCCTGTAGTTCTATGGGAGTTTGACAGCCTGTTAAGAACATTGCAACCTTTAATTCCTCTCCCATTTCCTTTATTTTCTTTACTACGCTATCCGCATTTAGACGTTCCATCGCAGGTTTCAGGAAAGGCAAAGCCGCACTACAGAGATCTGCACCTAATGCAATGCTTTTTGCTACATCAAGACCATTTCGTATTCCACCCGTGGCGATTACAGGAATAGGAAACGGAATCGCACTGCACTCTACAATGCTTTCCACCGTCGTGATGCCCCAATCCCAGCCAAAAAGGTGTCCTAAATGTTCACTCAATACCGCCCCTTCCGCTTTTGCACGATATATCTCCGCAGCAGCCAAACTCGTGCCTCCCAAGCCCCCCACATCTATCGCAGACACACCGAGATCGTGTAGCTTCTTCGCGACAGCGTAACTTATCCCAGCTCCTGTTTCCTTTACAATCACTGGCTTTTTTATCGCCGCACATACCTCTTTTATCACATTAAGGCAACCTCGTGCATCTACGTTACCTTCTGGCTGAATAGCTTCCTGTAAAAAGTTGAGGTGTATTGCAATTGCATTAGCGTCTATCATCTCTATAACGCGCTCAACTCCTTCTACCCCATATTCCTTCAACTGAGGAGCACCTAAGTTCGCATAAATAAACGAATCAGGCGCAACGTCACGAACCACGCGGAACGAGTCCTCTTGCTCGATGCCTTCCAGTGCTGCTCTCTGCGAGCCCACACCTATACCTACACCAAGCGTTTCTGCGGCTTCCGCAAGTACTTCATTTATTCGTTTCGTCTCCGGATGCCCACCGGTCATCGAGGCGATCATTATAGGATAATTAAACGAAAAGCCCAAAAACTCTGTCTTCAAATCAATCTCTTCTTTATCTATCTCCGGTAACGCAGCATGAATAAGCTTAACGTCTGCAAAGCAATTCACTTCTACTTCTACTTCCTTTTCCGCACAAATCCGGAGTTGCTCTATCTTTCTCTTCGCTGTCTGGTTCATTTTTTCATCTAAAGCCTTTCTTTTAAAGAGGATGATATATGAATAACTTATCTTTACTTTATTTTTCTTTGTAAAAACCTAAAGAGAAAGAGAAATGCCTCTACAGAACACTTTTGCGAAAACTCAAAAAGTTCACCTTGAAACTTTCGGCTGTACTGCCAATGTGGGTGACACGATGAAGCTGCGAGCGATTCTAAGAAAAGATGGGCATGCAATCGTGGCAGAAGGTGAAGCTGATGTTGTTATCGTGAACACGTGCACCGTAGCGAAGAGAACGGAACTAAATGTGCTAAAGAGGCTGAAGGAATTGAAGGAAGAGGGTAAGGAGGTAGTTGTAGCTGGTTGTATGGCGGCAGCACAGCCTGATTTGGTTAAAAGCATTTTGGGCAACGAGGTAACAATGGTGACACCACAGGATATTTACAAGGGTTATATAGAGGATCAATGGCTGGATTTTGATGGTGTCATTAGCGTAATTCCAATCGCAATGGGCTGCGTAGGGAAATGTTCATATTGTATTGTGAAGCGAGCAAGGGGTGATCTGAGGAGCTACAAACCTGAAAAAATCTGCGAAGCAGTTAAGAGTGCTGTGGAAAGAGGTGCGAAGGAGATACGGATTACTTCACAGGACTGCAGTGCATATGGCTGGGAGGACGTGAGGGCATTAAAGCTTCCAGAGCTGTTGGAGATGATAACGCCCGTAGAAGGTAATTTTAGGATACGAGTGGGCATGATGAATCCATTTACGATGATTCACATCTTAGATGAACTCCTTGACGCATTCGATTCCAAAAAGATATTCAAATTCTTTCACGTGCCGGTGCAATCTGGCTCTGACAAGGTGCTGAGAGATATGAACCGGAATTATAAAGCTGTTGATTTCGTTGAGATAGTAAAAAGCATAAGGCAGCGATTCGAAGATAGCACGATATGCACGGATTTCATCGTCGGATTCCCGACAGAGACTGAAAAGGATTTCTTTTCCTCTTTGAGCCTTTTAGATGATTTAAAACCTGAAAAAGTGAATATAACGAGATTCTCGCCAAGACCCGGGACGGAGGCATCTAAGCTAAAGGACTTGCTGGAACGCGAGAAGAAGAAAAGATCGCGCATTTTCTCTTCGCTTTATCAAAATATTGTCCGCGAAAAAAACAACGAGTTGGAAGGGAAGAAACTACCCGTTTTAATAACCGAAAAGGGTAAGAAAGGAGGAGTAATAGGTCGGGATCCTGCGTATAGGCTGGTAGTACTGAATAAGGATTTGCCACTTGGTGCCACTTATACGGTGAGGGTAACGGAAGCGAAGAGCACCTATTTGATGGCGGAAATTCAAAACGTTGTTTTTGAATAGAGAGAGGAGAGAATGTATTAGAAGTACCGTTTTTGAAGGTAAGGGAACTACAAGGGATATAAGGCTGCAAACGGTTATTTGTAGCGATAGCAACTTATTAATGTATAACCTTTCTTTTCAAAGATATGACTCGGACACAGCGCATGTGCACCGTCTGCGGTAAACCGGCATTGCACAGATGCAAGTACTGTGGAGATACCCTTTGCAAGGAACATCTCCCGCCTGAAATGCACTGGTGCGTTGGACTCGAGGAGTATAAAAAAGACCTTGAAGCTCGGGGTACATCCTCTATCCCCTTCGAACTAAGTCCAGAACGGAGGAGATGGGGAGAGGATAAGAGCATTTACACAAAAAACCCCTTTGGCATCTTCTCCGGTAACTATTCGTTCTTGCTATTATTCCTCGTTTCCATCTCCTTTGTTTTGCAATTACTCATTCCAGGCTATACCCAGCGCTTAATTCTGATTCCTGCACTCGTAATGGAAAGCCCCTGGACGTTAATAACGCATATCTTCCTCCACGGAAACTTCAAGCACTTCTTCTTTAATATGCTCTTCTTCCTCTTCTTCGGTCCCGTATTGGAGAGGAAGATAGGGAGTTCGAAATTCTTGCTCATCTTCTTCATATCGGGGATCGTTGCGGGAATTGGCTGGAGTTTGACTACCGTTAACCTCTTTGTGCCCGTAATGGGTGCAAGCGGAGCGTTAATGGGGATATTCGGTACACTTGCGGTACTGATGCCGAGGCTGAGAATATACCTCTTCTTTTTCATACCGCTGGAGATGTGGATAGCAGTTATTTTGTTCGCACTCATAGATTTTTTAATGATTGGTTCAGGCGACATGATTGCACATACTGCGCATTTATCAGGTCTTTTTTTTGGATTGCTCGTAGGTGCAAGTTTAAAAAGAACCGATGCAGGAGTATAAATTCCAAATACCTTATTGGCTAGGTTCGACTACAACCACCAACCTTTTTATACATCACCCTCTATTTATGAGATATATCCCAAAATTGATATGAATGAAAAGAAGATGGGTGGAGACATAATATTTTCGTTAAGAAAGCTTGCGCTATTAGGTGCGATAGAACAGCCGATTAAGTTGTCTGCGGGTCGTTTCGCAGAGGATATTAAATCCAGCGTGCAAACCGCAGCGAGACGACTCCAGGAGCTTGAAAGAGAAGGTCTCGCGCATAGAAGAATAACCGCGGATGGGCAGTGGATAATGCTGACCAAAAAAGGGGTAGCGCAATTAAAGATAGAATGTTATGAATACCAGGAGCTATTTTTTTCCACACCGAGGATCGAGGTTGAGATCGCAGGACTCTTGATTACAGGTCTGGGCGAGGGAGGATATTATACGACACTTGAGGGATATAAAAAGCAATTCGAGGAAAAATTAGGCTTTATCCCTTTTCCAGGCACCTTAAATCTCAGCCTTGACTTGCTCTGTATAGTAGCAAGGAAGAAGCTGGATGGGCGAAAAGGGATAGAAATAGAAAGTTTTAAAACAGAAAAAAGAACCTTTGGCGGTGCAAAGTGTTTCCCCTGTAAGATATTGGATGACGGCGCTGAAGGAATTAAAAGCGCGGTTATCATTCCAGATCGCACACATTATCCAGAGGATATTCTGGAGATCATTTCGCCGGTTTACTTGCGAGGCGAACTTAATCTGAAGAACGGAGATGAGATAAGAACAAGAGTGGTGATATGAAAACGATGAACGCCATTAACATTCCCGATTCGGTAAAAAGAGGTATAGAACACGTAAAAAAGGGAAAACTCGTATTGATATACGATGCCGAGGATAGAGAAGGCGAGACGGACTTTGTAATACCTGCTTCTTTTGTAACACCCCAGAGAGTAGCGTATTTTAGAAATGAGGCAGGTGGGCTTATATGCGTTGCTATTCCTTCCGGTGCGGCGGATAGACTTGGTCTTCCACTCATGAGTGATATTTTGAGAAATGTGAATAGCAAATTCTCTTCAGTGAGAAACTTAGTAGAAGGAAAAGGCGATCTTTCATACGACAAACGTTCTTCATTCTCACTTTGGGTGAATCATCGAGATACATTCACCGGCATAACGGATAGAGACCGAGCATTAACGATAAATAAGATAGGCGAAGCGGTGGAGAACGTATTAAACGGAACCTCTTACAATTTTTATACGGAATTCCGAACTCCGGGGCATGTTTCAATATTAAGAGCTGCAGAGGGGTTGCTCGATGAAAGAAGAGGACAGACAGAGCTTTCCGTGGCTTTAGCGTTGCTTGCTGATATCCCCCCTGCAATGGTAATATGCGAGATGTTAGACAGCGAATCAGGAGGTGCTCTTTCCAAAGCTAATGCAAAGGCTTTCTCATCGGAACGGGACATGGTATTTATGGAAGGAGAGGAGATAGTAAAAGCGTTCCATTTGCTTTTCTCACACTAATATTCAAAGACTTGTATCTGCGGGCTTAAATATTGCTCAAGTTGAGTAATACTGTTAGAGTATGACAACTTTCACAAATATTAACACGAGGTTATCAAGAACAAAGCCTTTTTATTACCCTTATGAGATCATCCGAATTAAGGCGACATCTATAAAAGGACGCTATCTTCTTTATATAGAAGCAGCATGTTTGGTTCCGTCGAAACAAGCTATTTATACCCAGTGAAATTGTTCTTCACCGACATTGATGCGAGTTCAGTTCCAAGCACAAAAATAGCCTGCTTGTGCTCGTCCTTGCTGCGGTGAACTTGGAACGGGGAGATCTCAAGCTCTTTATACTTCTTGAAATCGCAATCCACGCCAGTTTCCTCACAATACTTCTTCAACTGGGCCAATAACATATGTAGGTGCACCAGCTCTTCTTTTTTCATGTTTCACATAGCTATGTTCACTTCTTTTAAATAAAGCTTCCGGGTATATTTCCGGTGGAATGTCCGGAAAAAAATCCGCCAAATAAGACAAAGTCGGCGTAGGGCGATATTTAAATATAGGTGTTTATGTCCATTTATTCGTTCTCCCAGCTCTTGCCTACTTTTAATATATAAACTTAAATAATATCACAAAATCATTTTTAATGCCGCTGTGGCTTAGAGGTAGAGCAGCTGATTCGTAATCAGCAGGTCGTGGGTTCAAATCCCACCAGCGGCTTTTCCACAGCCCAATGTAACATGCAAAAAAAAACCGAAACCAAAATGGTATTGCAAAAGGAAGATAATTTCAGCGAATGGTATAGCGAGATACTGAAACGCGCGGAGATATTGGACATCAGGTATCCAGTGAAAGGAGTATATGTATGGTATCCTTACGGATACAAAATAAGGAATCTTGTTTATGGCATTTTACGATCTCTACTGGATAACGAGCATGAAGAGGTACAATTCCCACTGTTTATACCAAAAGATGAGTTAATGAAGGAGAAGGAGCACATAAAAGGCTTTGAAGACGAAGTTTTCTGGGTGACCAAAGGCGGAAGCACCGAATTGGATATTCCACTCGCACTCCGTCCTACCTCAGAGACTGCGATATATCCCGTGTTTAAAGTCTGGATAAGGTCGCATCGCGACTTGCCGCTCCGAATATACCAGATAGTGAACACGTTCAGATATGAAACGAAGCATACAAGACCACTCATTCGGCTGCGTGAGATAACCTCCTTTAAAGAGGCGCATACGGCACACGTAAGCCACGAGGATGCCGAAGAGCAGGTAAAAAAAGCTGTGGCGTTATATAAAAGTTTCTTTGACCAGCTTGCTATTCCTTATGTGATCACACAACGACCAGAATGGGATAAATTCCCCGGTGCGGTGTATTCTATTGCCTTTGATACGCTCATGCCAGACGGAAGGACGATGCAGATCGGGACAATCCATCTGCTTGGCGAGAGCTTTGCAAGAACCTTTGATATAAAATATGAGGATAAAGACGGCTCCTTGAAGTTCGTAAATCAGACATGTTATGGCATCTCGGAACGATGCGTTGCCTCGGTGATAGCGATTCATGGTGACGATCATGGCCTGGTACTGCCACCTAAGGTTGCACCTATACAGGTCGTTATCGTGCCAATTGTATTTTCAAGCAAGGAGGGAAGCAACAGCGGTGGTACTTCAGTCGAAAAGGCCTGCGTTGCTGTGTATGAGGAATTAAAAAGAGCAGGCATAAGGGCATTCTTGGATAACTCGGAAGACAGACCTGGCGCAAAATATTACCGATGGGAGATGAAAGGAGTCCCGTTGAGGATAGAGATAGGACCGCGTGATCTGAAAACTAATAGCTGTGAATTTGTAAGAAGAGATAACCCCAAGAAGATGCATGCCCCACTTAACGAGGTGGCACCAGAGGTTAAAAGAACATTAGAGGAGATTCAAGTGAGTATTCATGATGCAGCAAAAGAGGCTCTACACACCAACATTTATAAATGTGAAGACAACGGTGCAGGTAATAACAAAAGTGAAGGCGAGATGAAAGAGCTGAGAAGAAAGGCTGAACGAGGCATCATATCTTTATTTTTGTGTGACAGCGAAAGATGCGGGCAGGAATTAGAGGATCTGCTTGGCGTAAGTGTGTTAGGAAAGGCGGTATATGAGACTGAAGAGGGCGAGAGAAGCGAAGGTGAATGCATGATCTGTTCAAGAAAGGCAAAGAGAGTGTATGTTGCACGGGCGTATTGAAACACTTTCTCTTTTAAGAAAACATTTAAGTGAACTCTTCTAATTTTGCTATAAACGCCGATTCCGCCCCTTAATCCACGTTTTAAGACGTGAACGCAAAATACCGAAAACAGGACGATTATCCGGATTGTCAAGCAAGCCTTATTTACGAGGTCGTCTGACAAAAAACGAGGCAAAGGCTATTTTATCGGTG
>Ga0307378_10007362_pt1 | contig 14838 bp, 6 predicted proteins | sample UN1MG_FD_202238 | JGI IMG/M metagenome (GOLD analysis project Ga0307378, IMG submission 202238) | Soil microbial communities from Risofladan, Vaasa, Finland - UN-1 | ecosystem: Environmental > Terrestrial > Soil > Coastal area > Acid sulfate soil | place: Finland: Risofladan, Vaasa | collected...
GTCGGGACGCGCCAGTTTACACCCCGCGGGCCGATAAGGCGGGAGTGGCCCAGGAGCACTAAAATGAGGGCCATCCGAGCCGGCACCCCGTTGAAGGCCTGCTCGAAGTAGCGCACCCGGGGGTCCGAATCCACCTCGACGGCAATCTCGTCGAGACGGGGGAGGGGGTGCATGACTATCATCTCCGCCGGCGCCCCGTCCAGAATCCGCCGGTCCAGCCGGTACACGTGCGCCACCCGCTCGTACACCTCGGGGTCCTCGAAGCGCTCCCGCTGGATGCGCGTCATGTAGAGGACGTGGACGTCGTCCAGGCCGCCTGCCAGCTCCCGGCGCTGGACGATGGTCCCGCCGTAGCGTGATCCGAGGTGATGGAGGACGTGCGGCGGCAGCTCCAGTTCCTCGGGGCTTATCGCCACGCATTGCGAGCCGAAAGCGGCCAGGGCCACGGCCAGGGAGTGGGTGGTACGGCCGTAGAGGAGGTCGCCGCAGAGGGCGACCTTCAGCCCGGATAGAGTGCCGAACTCCTTGTAGATGGTGTAGAGGTCCAACAGGGTCTGGCTGGGGTGGAGGTGCCCCCCATCGCCGCCGTTCAAGACCGGGACGGGTGAGAATTTTTCCGCCAGGTAAGCCGCGCCGTCCTTTGGGTGGCGCATGACGATGCAGTCCGCGTAGTGGGCGCTCATCCGGATGGTGTCGGCCAGCGACTCGCCCTTGGCCACGGAGCTGGAGGACGCCTCGGCGAATCCGACCACCGATCCCCCCAGTCGGATCATGGCCGTCTCGAAGGAGAGCCGGGTGCGGGTGGAGGGCTCCCAGAAGAGGGAGGCCATGACGCGGTAGGGCAGGAGCGGCGTGATGGGGGACCCGCCCTGGGTGGCCTTCTCGTACCGGACCCGGGCCTCCATCTCACCGGCGAGCTCCAGAAGCTGGAGGACCTCCTCGGGAGTGAACTCCTCGAGGTCTATGAAGTGGCGCAGGCGCGGCATATCTCCTCCCACGGCGGGGGGCCCGTAATTTGGGTCATGGTACGGCAACGCCCCTGCAAAGTCAAGGCGGGCCGAATCCCTAAAAAACGGGGCTTCGAGCCCCGTCCGCTTGAAAAAACTGAACCGGCTTCACTCCTCCAACCGGACCATCCGGGCCAGGCGGGGAAGCGGCAGGAAGAAACCCCGTAGCTCGCCGTCGGGGGAATAGACGGCGACACCATTGGATTCGGAGAGCCCGCCGAACTTTTCCAACAGCTCGTTCAGCCCCAGCATCGCGCCATTCTCCAGGACGATCCGGGGAACACCACCGTCGTCTTCCGGCTTTTCATCCCTCCGCTCCGCAATGTCCGGCTCCGGTTGCCCATCGGGCTCGGACTCGCAGAGGGATTCGTCCAGGGCGTCGAATCCCGACGCCGGGTGAGGATTATCCCGGTTCTTCTCGTCGGCTAGACGGGCGGCCTCCAGTATGAGCTCCATGAGAGGGGTGGATATCCGCGGTCGGCACCTGCTCCGTTGCGTACGAATCCGGATGTATACCTCCTGCCAGCCCAGGATTTCGAGCGCCGCCTCCCGGGGAGGCAGGTGGCCGAGCCCCGCGTCCAGCAGACGACCCTCGGTGAAGCACAGAACGCCCCGATCGCCGCCGAAGGACCGGCAGACTTCCACCCGGCAGCTCTTCCGCTCCAGCTCCACCATCTGGACGAAACCGGGGAGGCTCGCCCCCCGCAGCTGACCCTGCTCGCCCCAATGCCTCACCGTCTTGACTACCACTCGATGAAGATGGTCCATGTCAATGGGCTTCTCCACGTACTCGATGGAGTAGGCCTCGAAGGTCCGTTCGAGCTCACCGCTGCCGTGGGCGGTCATCACGATGCAGGGTATTTCCGGGTTCTGTTCGAGGACGCGGGTGATGAGCCCGTACCCGTCCAGGTGGGGCATTTTCAGGTCCGTGACCAGGGTGACGACCTCGTTTTTCTCCAGAACGCGCAGGGCCTCCTCGCCGTCGGCGGCGACGAGGTAACCGATTCCGTCGTCGTATTGCTCCAGGCCGTCCTTGAGGGACTCCAGGAAGGCGGAGTCGTCGTCAACCAAGAGGACCTTTTTCATGGCTCTCCTCACCGGTGGGGAGAGCAATTGCCGTACCAGGGGTATGCGAGGTGTATGACGTTGATTGTCAGAGTGTTACTTAAAAACGCTAAGATGGACGTCCCCCGTCCTCGGTCAATGTGCTCCAGCAGAGTAAGGCGCCGCCGCAGTTTGGTGTAGTGGTGTCGGAGGATGACCGCTGACCGGGTATATAAATAGATGAATTTATATATTCATAATTATCCAATTCATTATGACCGTTTCATTTTGACTCGTTTATCGTGGGCCAACCGAACCCGGTAACGCAAAACGGCCCCCTAAGCGGATTTTCAAGAGTATCAAAATGGCACGCTTGTTGCTTTTATTACCGATGAGCAAAGGGGAGACCCCTACACCGCACCTCTTACAGGGAGAAACCGAAGAAAACCCCGCTTTTTAAGAGGCCGGGAAGGACAACGATCGGCGACTCCCTGACCCACTACCCCCGGATAGTCAAGCGTACCATCCGCCAATTCCAGCGAGGGTAATCATGCCGACCAGAATGTGCGAAGCAGCCCGAGACTGCGAAAACGAGGTCTTTGCCCCGTGCCCGCGCGGGGACGCGGAGACGTCAGGGACGGTTACCGAGTCCATCCGGGACGTGTGCGAGGCCATTCGTCTGGTTAAAACGAACGTGGAACGTTTCGTCTCCCGGGCGACCGAGATACTACTCTGACAATCAATCATCCAAAGTAATGCCACCCCCGGTGCCCCATGCCGGCGGAGCTGACGAATCGGAGATTCACCATGAGCAACACCCACAGTTGACGAAAACCACTATTTTTTAAGAGGAGTATGTACCGCCCGTATTCAGGTAAGGACCAGGGTCCTTGCCTTAATATTTAAAAGAGCGGCACACCTTTTCTCACAATCCCCGGGAGACCGAGCATGGCAAGGGTCCTCCTCGCAACCGATGACGGAAAGCTGGCCGAAGAGCTGAAGGTGCTGCTGGAGGATTTCGGGCACGCGTTTGCCGGTGTCGTCCCGGCGGACGGCAACCTCCTGGAGTCCGCCTTAAGCCGGGCCGCGGAGGTCCTCCTCTACGACGCCACGGGCGAAAACGGCTCCCGTCCCATCGTGATACCGGGCGTGCCCGTCCTGATCCTGCAAGATGAGGAGGGACCGACAGACCCCGATCACCCCAATCCCTACCGGCTGGTGAAGCCGCTGGACCGACTGGAGCTGAAGTACAAGCTGGAGTGCGCCGCCTACAACGTCGCCGACACGACGATGACTCCGCCTTCACTCAGTCGGGACGGGGAGGCCGACCTCCCGGATGACTGGTTCCGATCGCTCTACGAGTACGCCCCGGACGCCTACTACATCATGGACCTTTCGGGCATCTTCGTGGACGGCAACCTCGCGGCCGAGGAGATAACGGGGTATAAAAGGGAGGAGCTCGTCGGCAGGAACTTCATCAAGGCGAAGCTGATCCCCGTCGGTCAGATCCCCATGGCCGTCCGCTTGTACCAGCAGAACAAGAAGGGTAAAAGTACCGGTCCCGATGAATTCGTGTTCAGACGGAAATCGGGTAAACAGGTCCCGATCGAGATACGTACCTACCCCATCCTAACCGGCGGCAGGCACCTGGTCCTCGGAATCGCCCGGGACATCTCCAAGCGCAAGCAGGCCGAGGAAGGCCTGCTCGCCAGCGAGGCGCGCTTCCGCTCCATGTTCGAGCTCTCGCCCGAATCCTTAACACTCCTCGACCGTACGGGGAGGGTCATCACCACCAACTCGAAGGTTTACGAGTGGCTGGGTTTCAAGCCGGAAGAGATTATCGGCAAGAGACTTTCCAGCCTGCCGATACTGACGAAAACGGGGCTCTTGAAAGTGCTCCAGCAGTTCCGCAAACGCATCAAGGGGCTGGACGTCCCGCCCTACGAGGCCGAGTTCCACCACAAAGACGGCGGAAAAATTTTCGGCCGGATATCCGCCAACCCCATCCAGGACGAAAAGGGGGAGATATCCTCCGTCCTGGTCCTGATTTCCGACGTCACCGCCGAGCGGCGGGCCAAGGAGGAACTGCGGGCCTCCCGCGACCTCCTGGACCGCATCCTCAACGGGATGTACGACTCCGTTGCCGTCATCGGCCCCGATTACCGGATACGGGAGGTCAACGACAGCTTCCTCCGCACCTACGGCGGCTCCAGGGAAAAAGCCATCGGGAAAACCTGCCACAAGGTAACCCTCGGACAAGATGAACCCTGCCCGGAGAGCTGCCACCTGGAGAAGGTGTTCAAAACGGGGAAGCCGAAGACCTTCGAGCATATGCACAGGAACGCCCGCGGCAGGAAGAGGTCCATCGAAATTTCCCTCTTCCCTCTGCAAAATGCCGAGGGGAAGGTAGAGGGCGTCGTGGAGATGGAGCACGACGTCACCCTGCAAAAAAAGGTGGAGAAGGCTCTGCGAGAGGAGAGGGACCGGGCGCAGACCTACCTCGACATCGCCGGGACGATAATCCTGGCCCTCGACGCCCAGGGGACGGTGACGCTCATCAATCAGAAGGGGTGCGAGGTCCTGGGCTACCCCGAGGCGGAAATTGTGGGGAAAAATTGGATAGAGAACTTCATCCCCGACTGGACGCAGGAACGGGCAAACTACACCTTTAACCGGCTCTTGGCCGGAGAGGTGGACCCGCTCAGGTACGTGGAGAACTACCTGATGACCTCCGCCGGAAAGATGCGGCTCATCGCCTGGAACAACACCGTCTTAACCGATGAGACCGGCGGCATCGTAGGCACCCTGAGCTCCGGCGAGGATATCACCGAGCGGCGGCTGGCCGAAACGGCGCTGAAGGAGAGCGAGGAGAAGTTCCGCAATTTCTTCGACAACGCTCCGGCTTACTGCTATATGGTATCGTCGGAGGGTGTTATCCTGGACGTCAACGGAGCTGCGCTCTCAACCCTGGGCTACGAGAAGGGAGAGCTGGTCGGCGCGCCGTTGAGACGCATCTACGCCCCGGAATCGCACGATAAGATGAAACGGCTTCTCACCCAGTGGAAAGAGACGGGTACACTCCAGAATGAGGAAATGATCATCCAGACTAAGGGCGGCGATAAAAGGCACGTCTTGTTGAGTGCCACCACGATCCTCGGTCGAGATGGGAAGCCCATCCACTCCATATCCGTCCAGAGAGACATCACCGACCGCCGGAGAGCGGAGATAGCGCTCCGCGAGAGCGAGGAGAAGTACCGCAACCTGGTGGAGCGGGCGAACGACGGCATCGTCATCATCCAGGACAAAAATTTCAAGTACGTGAATCCGCGGACGGCCGAGCTCTTGGGATATACTAAAGAGGAGATGTTGAACACCCCGTTTGTGGACTACATCGAGGACGGGGAAAGAAAGAAGGTTTTCACCACTTACAGGAGCAGGATGGGAGGCGAAAACCCGCCGCCCGTCTACGAAACGGTAATGTTGCACAAAGAGGGCCGCCGGGTGATGATGGAGGTCAACGCCGGGCTGATCATGTACGGGGGCAAACCGGCGGACCTCGTCTTCCTCCACGATGTCACGAAAAGTAAGGAGGCCGAGGACGCCCTCCGCGACAGCGAGGCCAAGCTGAAGGCGACCCTGGACTCCCTGCCCGACCTCCTTTTCGAGGTGGACCACCGGGGGAAAATTTACGACTTCCGCACCCCCGACGCCTCAACGCTCTACGTCGCCCCGGAGAATTTCATCGGGAAAACCGTGGACCAGGTGATCCCCCCGGAGGCGGCCCGGATCATCATGGACGCCCTCGCCCAGGCCGTGGAGAAGGGGAGCCACCACGGGGCGGTCTACGTGTTGAATATGCCCGATGGTCCCCATTGGCTCGAGCTCTCAATCGCCGTCAGGGGCGACCCGAAGGCACCCGAAGGCCGCCTGATCGTCACCTCCCGCGACGTGACCGTGCGTGTGAATGCCGAAAAGGCGCTGCGGCTCTCCGAGGAGCAGTACCGCTTCCTCTTCGAGGGCTCGACCACCCTCAACCTCATCATCGGCGTGGACGGCACCCTCCTGGATTCCAACATCTCCCTCCTGAAGGAGTTCGGCTACACCCGCGAGGAGGTCCGGGGGAGAAACGCGATGGAGTTCGTGGTCGAAAAGGACCGGGAGCTCATCGCCGGTCTTTTGGATAAATCCAACCGGGGCGAGGACACACCGGAGATAGACGTCGGCATCATCGCCAAGGACGGCTCCGTACGCACCATCCTCTTCTCCCGGGGGAACGTGGTCCTCACCGAGCACGACCAGCCGGTGACCATCGTCGTCACCGGGATAGACATCACCGAGCGCAACAAGTCCGTGGAGCAGATAAAGAACGCCCTCCAGGAGAAGGAGGTCCTGCTGAAGGAAATCCACCATCGGGTGAAGAACAACCTGCAGATAATCTCGAGCCTGTTGAACCTGGAAGCCGGAAAGACGCAGGACGAGAAGGTGTTGGACATCATCTCGACCAGCCAGAACCGGATAAAATCCATGGCGCTCATCCACGAGAAGCTCTACCAGTCGAAAGAGCTCTCGCGGGTAGACTTCCCCGGTTACATCAGCAGCCTGCTCGACTCTCTCCTCCTCACCTACACCGACGACTCGCGGTTCGTCACCCCTCGGCTCGACCTCTCTCCCCTGTACCTGGACATCAGCACGGCCATCCCACTGGCCCTCATCATCAACGAGCTCGTCTCAAACTCACTGGAGCACGCATTCCCCGACGAGCGCAAGGGCATCATTTCAATCGGATTGAAGGGCGCGGGGAACGGCGACTACACGCTTTTGGTGGCCGACGACGGGGTGGGCATCTCGGACGATCTTGACTTGGAAAACACGAAAACCTTAGGGTTACAGTTGGTAAATATGCTCACCCAGCAGATAGGCGCCGTCATCGAGATGGACAGGGGTATGCAACCGAATGGAAGGAAGGGTGCGGAGTTCAGAATAACCTTCTCGGAAAAAACGCCCCAGGTGGCTCATGAAGCGTAGGCCCCACTTCATCCTCCTCATCGTGCTCACGGGACTCGCCGTCTGGGTTCTGGACGCCCTGTTCGATTCGCTGTTCCTCGGAAAACCGCTCGCGGACGCCCTGTTCCTCGACTTGTCCGGTTACGAAATCTTCCACCGACTCGCTGTGTGGCTCTGCTTCTCCGCCCTGTTGTTCCTCCTCAAAAGACTCCTGGAGCGCGGGGGGAAGACGCGGACTGCCCTCAGTGAATCGGAGGAAATTTACCGCACCTTCGTCGAGAGCACGAACGACGGCGTCGCCATCATTCAGGATTTAATTCTCAGGTACGTCAACCCGAGCCTGGCGAAGATGCTCCGGCGCACCGCGGAGAAGATGATCGGGACCCGGGCGGCGGATTACGTCCCGGAGTCCGAACTGCCCCGGTTCCTCGAGATGTTTAAAAAACGAATGGCCGGCGGCGAAGCCCCCCGGCTCTTCGAGAGCGTCCTTGAGCGAAAAGACGGCGAGCCGGTCCACGTCGAGGTCAGCGTGGAGGTGGTCAACTACGAGGGCAAACCCGCCGACATGGTTTTTTACCGCGACATTTCCGAACGCAAGAGGACCGAGGAGGAGCTCGTAGAATCGGAAAAGAGATACCGCTTCCTGGTGGAGAACACCCAGGACCTTTTTTACCGAGTCAACCTGGAGGATAAAAGCTACGCCTATCTGAGCCCGGCGTTGGAGAAAATCCTCGGCTACACCACCGAAGAGTTCATCGAGATGGCGAAAACCGGCGAGTTGATAAAAAGGATTCACCCCGACGACATGCCGATGCTGCTGGCGGATGCTGAAAAGCTGTGGGACAACGGGCGCGGGGCGCTGGAAAATCCGGTCATCGAGTACCGCCTGCGCCACAAAGACGGCGCGTATCGCTGGCTGTCCGATGCGCGTCGAGTCATTTTTAACGAGACGGGGAAAGCCACCGCCATCGTGTGGATGTCCCGCGACATCTCCGAAAGGAAGAGGGTCGAGGAGGAACTGAAAAAAACCGAGGAGCGCTTCAAGGCCGTTTTCGACAACTCAATCATCGGACTCTACCGGACCACGCCCGACGGAAAAATCCTCATGGGTAACCCGGCCCTGGTGAAGATGCTCGACTACGGTTCCTTCGAGGAACTGACCCGGCGGAACCTGGAGGAGAATGGGTACGCGCCCCGGTATTCGCGCTCGACCTTCAAGGAGCGCATCGAGCGGGACGGGGTGGTCGTCGGTCTGGAATCCGTCTGGCTCAAACGCGACGGCACACCGTTCCACATCCGGGAGAGCGCGAGGGCGGTGCGGGACGCCGACGGCAAGACCCTCTTCTACGAGGGAACAGTGGAGGACATCACCGATAAAAAACGGGCCGAGGAGGAACTGAAGAAAAGCGAGCTGAGCTACAAGAGCCTCGTCAACAGCGCCGGGGTCGGCATCGCCACCACCGACGTCCGCGGCAGATTCACCATGGTCAACGAGCGACTCTGCAATATGTACGGCTACACGGAAGAAGAGCTCCTGGGCACACCATTCGCGGATTACCTACATCCGGAGGATAAAAAGCACTTCCTAAAAATATTCTTCAACGCCTTGAAGCAGCCGGAAAATAAGCCTCAAATCGAGTTCAGGGGCATCCGCAAAGACGGCCGCACCGTGCACTGCTTCTCCTGCCCGACGCTCACCCTCTTCGGTGGCGAAATCATCCGGTTCAACGCCATCGTCATGGACATTTCCGAGATGAAAATGGCCGAAGCGGCTTTGCGGGCGTCCGAGGAACGGTACCGGACCTTCACCGAGGAGGCCCAGATCGGAGTGTACATCTACGACAACGGGCGGCTCCTGTTCGCGAACCCGGCTATGGAGCGTATAACGGGCTATACCAAAGCGGAGCTCCTCGCCGGGGACACCAAGCGGATGGAGGTGCCCGACGAGCAGAAAACCGAGGAAATCCGGGAGGAAATCCGCCAACAGAAAGACGAGAACATACACCACTACAACATGCACCTTATGCGCAAGGACGGCACAATCGCCATCCTGGAGTTTCGGACCCACCCCATCGTCTTCGAGGAGCGCACCGTCACCTTCGGCACCTGCATAGACATCACCGAAACGAAGAGGAACGAGGAGAAACTCAGGGAGGTCATCGCGGAAAAGGAGGTCCTCCTGAGGGAGATTCACCACCGGGTGACGAACAACCTCCAGATTATCTCCAGCCTCCTGTACCTCGGTTCGGAAGATTTGACGGAGTCGGACGCCATCGCGGCGTTCCGGGAGAGCCAGAACCGGATAAAGATAATGGCCCACATACACGAGATGCTCTACCAGTCACAAAACACGGGGAGCATCTATCTGCCGGTTTACCTGGCGGACATCGTGAGCTCCATCTTCAGCTCCTACTCGACCAATCTGGGCGACCTCGACTACGAGCTTGACATTGACGACGTAGACCTCGGCATTGACACCGCCATCCCGCTGGGGCTTTGCGTCAACGAGCTGGTGGCGAACTCCATCGAGCACGCCTTCCCCGACGGTAAGGGTCGGGTCAGCATCAGCGTGAAAAAGGTCGGCGACGGCCGCCTCAGCTTACGCATCGCGGACTCGGGCATCGGCATCCCCGAAGGGACCGACATCGGCAAGACCAAGTCATTGGGGCTGCAGTTGGTGAGAATGATGGTTGAGCAGTTACAGGGGGAACTGGAGTTGCGCCGAAAGGACCCCACGGCATTCACCATCACCTTTTCCCATGGGGGCCCATCCACGCGGGGGGCCCATCTACCCGGTTGAGGGGGATAGATCCCATGCCAAGTACGAGTCAGAGGGAAACCGAGCCCAAAGGGGAAAAAGTGAAAGTGCTGGTCGTCGAGGACGAGATGATCGTCGCCCGGGACATCGAGAACCGGTTGAACAACCTCGGGTACACGGTCGTCGGCCTGGCGTCCACCGGTGAAGAGGCGGTCCGGACCGCCATCGGCGCCATCCCCGATCTTGTGCTCATGGACATCATGCTGAAAGGGGAGATGGACGGCATCCAAGCGGCGGAGAGGATAAACCGCGAGCTGGACATCCCGGTCGTCTACCTGACGGCCTACGCCGACGAGACGACGCTGGAGCGGGCGAAGATAACCGGTCCCTTCGGCTACATCGTCAAGCCTTTCGAGCAGCGCGGTCTGCACACGACCATCGAAACGGCGCTCTACAAACACGAGCTGGAGAAGAAACTGAAGGTCTCCGAGCAGCGCTACCGCACGCTCCAGGAGAACCTGCCCATCGGCATCTTCCGGGCGACGCCCGACGGTAGGCTCATCTCCGTGAACCCGGCCATGGTGCAAATGTTCGGGCGTACTTCCGCGGACGAGCTCATGGGAATGCGGGTCAACGATTTGTACGCAAGTCAGGCGCACAGACTGGAGCTGAGGAAAGGGCTCCGCATCTCGGGGGTGGTCACCAACTTCGAGGCCGAGCTCCTGCGCAATGGGGGGGAGAGATTCTGGGCCTCCCTCAACGTCCGAGCCGTCCAGGACGACACGGGGAGAATCCTCTACCACGACGGCACGATGCGGGATGTCACGGCGATCAAACGCGCCGAAGAACGCGAGAAGGAGTATCTCCGCGACCTCGCTTTTCTCTCGAAGACGGCGATGGAGTTCGTGGCTCAGACGCCGGGGGAGAACCTTTACGACTACGTGGCCGAGAAGGTACGGGAGATAGTGCCGGGCTCCCTGGTAGTCGCCGTCACCTCCCTCGACTTGAAAGATGGCGTTTTCACCCTCCACGCGGTCGCCGGTCTCGGGAAACGCCTGGGCGGCATCCTGAAGGTGCTGGGGCAGGACCCCATCGGGTGGGAGATACCCTTCACCGATGAAATCGGCGACGTGATGAAAAAGGGCCGCCTGCGCCACATCTCGGCCGAATACGACCGGCACTCGGGGGGAGCGATTTCGAAGAGCACGGCCGGAGCCCTGCGGAAACTCATGGGAGCAGGCCAAACTTACCTCATGGGCCTCCTCAAGCAGAACACTCTCCTCGGCTCCGTGGTCATCTTGATGAAGAAGGGGCAAAGAATAACCAACCGGGACATGGTGGAGGCGTTCATCAACCAGGCCGCCGTGGCCTTTATGCGCCAGCGGGCGGAACAGGCGCAACACGAGAGCGAAAAGCGCTACCGTCAGCTCTTCCACTACATGAGCATCGGGATTTCCATCCTCGAGGCGGTCGAGGGCGGGAAGGATTTCATTTTCAAGGACTTCAACCGAGCGGCCGAGAAGATCAACCGGCTCGAGACAGAGCGTGTCATCGGGGCCAGGATCACCGAAGTATTTCCCGGACTGAAGGATACCGGAATCCTCGATGTAATAAAGAAGGTCTGGCGGAAGGGGGGCTCCGAATATCTGCCCGCCTGGCTCTACAAAGATGAGCGCATCTCCGGTTGGCGGGAGAGTTACATCTACAAACTCCCCTCCGGCGAGATAGTCAACGCGTACCAGGACGTCACGGACAAGATACTGGCCGAAGAGGCGCTCAAGAATTCCGAGGAGCGCCACCGCTCCGTGGTCGAGAACGCCCGGGACGCCATCGTCACCATTGACGATGAAGGTCTCATCTCTTTCTGGAACCGGGCCGCCGAGATGATGTTCGGCTACACGGAGGACGAAATCGTGGGCCGATCCCTGACCCAAATAATCCCGAACCGGTTCCAGAACGGCTTCAAGGAAGGCATCCAGGGGTTGAAGACCACGAAGGCCACCCTCCTCTCCGGTCAACACCGACCGGTTTCCGCCATGCACAAGGACGGTCACGAATTTTCCGTCGAAATTTCCGTCAAGGGCTGGAAGCAAGGCTCGAGGCAGTTCTACACGAGCATCATCCGCGACGTCACCGAGCGCATCCGTATGGAGGTGGCGATACTCACCGCCAAACAAGAATGGGAGCGCACCTTCGACACCGTGCCCGACATGATTGCCATCCTGGACACGACCGGACGGGTCATCCGGGCCAACCTGTCCCTGGCCGCGCGGCTTTCCATAAACGTCAAAGAACTAATCGGAAAGCACTTCTACGACGTGCTCTACGGAACGCCGGAACCGCCCGTGGAGTACATGCTGCCGGAGACCTGGGGCTCGGGCGAGAGTTTTTCCCGAGAGCTTCATCTGGCGCACCTCGACGGAGACTTCTCCCTTACGCTCACGCCGCGCTACGACCCGTCCAACCAGCTCGTCGGGGCCGTCTTCGTCGGTCGCGACATCACCGTCCATCGGCGCGCCGATGAGGCCCTCCGGCGTCAGGCCATGATCAACCAGGCCGAGCACATCTTCAGCTCCATCCGCCACGAGATGGGAAACGCCCTCAACACGCTGAAAACCACGCTTTCCGTCCTCTGGAAGAACTACCTGAACTTCGACCCCGAAAAGAGGGAAACCTATTTCATACGCTGCCTGGACACCTTCAAGGTGGCCGAGCGGCTGCTCGGCGTGCTGAAGGAGTACCAGAAGTTCGACAAGCTGGAGCTCAACCCGATCTACCTGGACCGGTTCCTCCAGGAGAAATCAGGCCTGTTCGTGGACCTGGCGCGTCACTCCGACGTGGACTGCGAGGTGGACATGTCCTTCTCCGACGTGCGGATCAACGTGGACAGGGACGCCCTGATCCAGGTTCTCTTGAACGTCGTGGACAATGCCATAGCCGCCACCCGCAACGCGAAAAACCCCCTCGTCTCCATCGGTTGCCGGCCGCTGTACATGCGCCCGAAGGGGAACGACTGGGCCGTCATCACCGTGGCCGACAACGGGCGCGGGATTCCGGAAGACGAGCTGACGAAGGTCTTCACCCCGCTCTTCACCACCAAACCGGAGGGGTCGGGCCTGGGGATGGCCATCGTCCAGAAGAGGATGATGCAGATGGGCGGCGAGGCGAAGATCCAGAGCAAACCCAACCAGGGGACGACCGTGGAGCTGTGGCTCCCCCTCTACTCGGGGGAGAAGGCCACGAAGCTCCCCGTTTGACGTTTATCAATCCAACATCGGTCCCCCGGGACCGCGTTTGAGGTGGCACGATGAAGCTGCGCCCAAAAGTTCTTCTCGTTGACGACGATTTAGGTTTCTGCGAAACGGCCTGCGACGGTCTTCTGCAAGAAGGCTACGACGCCCGCTTCGCCAACACGGGGAGCGAGGGGGTTGAGCTATTCAACACCTGGCACCCCGACGTCGTTCTCCTGGACCAGATTCTGCCCGACACGAACGGGCTGGAGCTCTCCCGCCAGTTCATCCAAACCGACCCCGGGGTGAAGATCATCTTCATCACGGCGTACGGCTCCATCTCCGACGCCGTCGAGGCGGTGAAGACCGGGGCCTACGACTACCTGACCAAGCCGCTGGAGATGGAGGAATTCTACCTCTCCGTGGCAAAGGCCTTCGAGCTCATCGAGCTGGAACGGCAGCAGCAGATACGCAGCTTCCAACTCTCCCACACTCCCGCCAACGATCAACTCACGGGCAACTCGCCCGCCCTGCGGCGCATTGACCGCCTGGTTTCCCTGGCCGCCCAAAGCGATTCCACCCTTTTAATCACCGGCGAGACCGGGGTGGGGAAAGGGGTGGTGGCGCGGGCCATCCACCGCTTGAGCGACCGCGGCGAGGAGCTGCTCACGCTCAACTGCTCGGCGATTCCCGAGACCCTCATCGAGAGTGAGCTCTTCGGCCACGAGAAGGGCGCCTTTACCGGTGCGGCCAACCGCCGCAAGGGCGTCTTCGAGCTGGCCACGGGGGGCAGCCTGCTCCTGGACGAGATAGCCGAGATGCCCATCCGCCTACAGAGCAAACTCCTAACCGTGCTGGAGGATAGAAAAATCCGCCGACTGGGCGGTTCCGTCGAAATTCCACTGAACGTGAGGGTCATCGCAACGACGAACCGCAACCTGGTCGAGGAGATAAAGCAGGGCCGTTTCCGGGAGGACCTCTACTACCGCCTGGCGGTCATCACCATCCACGTTCCGCCGCTGCGCGAGCGCCCCCAGGACATCCGGCCGCTCTGTCGCAACCTCCTGCACCGGTTGACGGACGGCGCCTACACCGACCTGCCCCCGGAGCAGTTGCAGGTCCTGGAGGCTTACCACTGGCCGGGAAACGTGCGCGAGCTGCGTAACGTGCTGGAGAGGGCGCTGATCCTAGCCGGCGGCGGAGAACCGGACCCCGCGGTGCTGATAGAGCTCGTCGCGGCGAAGGCCCCCGCCATGATGAAGGACGACGAAAAGCCGATCCGCCCCCTGGAACTGGTGGAGCGGGAGCACATCGAGCGCGCCCTGTCCCTCTGCGGGGACAACAAGACCAAGGCGGCGAAGATACTGGGGATATCCCTCTCCACCCTGCGGCGCCGCCTGAGCGACTACGACGGTTCCAACGGCCCATAGACGTGGAAAAAGCCGATACGGGAAGGCCGCCCTCGGGCGGCCCTTTTTATATTCCAGTTCCGGTATTTTTTATTCCGGTGGCCATTGACGGCCTTAATTATTTGTGCTAAACAAATTTAGTCGTGTAAAAAACCAAAAATGAAGAAGGTAACCTCATGACCAGGACGATAACATTTTTGCTCTGCGCCGTCGCCTTCTCGGCCGCGCTCGGTTTCACCGGCGCCATCGGCGTTTCGTCCCCGAGCCGGGCCGACGACGACCTGCAGGTCCTCTGGGAGGAGCCCTACGACTTCTCGCACTTGAGCGGAGGTTTTGGGAGCTGGGGGCCGCACTACACCCAGGACGACTTCACCCTGGCGACGGAC
>Ga0307378_10007363_pt1 | contig 14837 bp, 33 predicted proteins | sample UN1MG_FD_202238 | JGI IMG/M metagenome (GOLD analysis project Ga0307378, IMG submission 202238) | Soil microbial communities from Risofladan, Vaasa, Finland - UN-1 | ecosystem: Environmental > Terrestrial > Soil > Coastal area > Acid sulfate soil | place: Finland: Risofladan, Vaasa | collected...
CACCCCGGCCCCCAAGAAACGTTACAGTAGGCTTCTGCCCCCGGTCAGGCTTAGCATTAAACCCTGGAACATCTACGAATTTAGACCCATCCCACTTCTTCCCATCTAAAACATTATTAATTAATTTATCCTGAAGAGCTAACCTCTCATCTGTATAATTAAACCTGTTTCCTTTAGCAGTAAACCCATTAACCTCTACCTTACTCTGATCCCTGGCATGAACATATTTCGTATGCTCTTTGTTTCGTATCCTGATCAATAAATCAGCACTAGCTTTAGCCATTTCAGCTTGTATCTCTGGCGTAAGCCTAGCTAACACCTTTGCTTCTGAGGTATCAGAATCATATTTACGATACAGTTTGGAAGCAAGCTCACCCCGCCTAAAACTAATAAAGGTAGCGTTACCACCAGTAGTAAATCTCCCCAACTCATCATGGTAGGGATTGAATTTAATTACTTGGGCGAGGATGCCAGCGTAGCCTTTGCCTTTTCTAACTCTGCCCTTGTAGGCTTTTTCCCGGTCATCTTTTCGTACAAAGAAGCTAGCGAATTTAGCTCCAATACCCGTTTCCCGCTTAACAAGCTTAATTTCGGTTTCTGCCTCTTTGCCATTAAACTCTCCTTTTGCTACCCCACCAGAGGTAGCCTTACTATTAACCGTAACAGACTTTCCCTTACCTAAATCGAAATAAGCAATCTGATCGTGTCGCTTAGCTAAAGACTCTGCTTTCTTACGGTCCTTAGTCACAATTGATACATCCAAAAATATCTGGTTAGACTCTGGATCATGCCAACCTCCAACATAATGATCACTGCGACTAAGGATGCTTCTGTTCTTAGCTACATAGGTAGCTAGCGAATCAAATGAAAACTTGTCAAGAGAAGTTGCAAACGACCTCTCTGGATACACCGACAAAGCAAACCCTTCTTTAGGCTCATCCTTAGTTGTCGGTTGATACGTAAACCCACCATCAGGCTTGCTGATCGTGCTAAACAAGCCCTGCATAGCACTCCTTGTCTGCCTACTAAAGGTAAACCTGCCAGTTTTGGGGTCATGATTCTCATTAAACTTAAACACAGCATCGTAAGAAAGCATGGAAACCCCTTAAAACATATCATTTACCATACTCTCAATTATACTACGTTCTAACAACCTAACAAGAAAACTATTAGGGACTGAATAACCATAACAGCCCCACAATGCGCCAGCTAAAGAAGCTATTACCTCAGCATCCCCCCTAGACCTCGCACAGGACCCTACAAGGGCTTGATAACCTAAGATAGGATCGTGGGTATCGGCCCCTAACTTAAACGCCGCTATAGCCGCCTGAAGAGCCGGAATAGCCAATGCCGTATCATACTTCATGCAAATATCAGCAACACTATCATTACCAGTCTGCAATGTTGGAAATGCCCTGTAAAAAGACTGGAAAATACTCTCTAAATCCTGCCCCCCATACTCTATTAACAAAGCACACAACCGCATATAAGCGTACACAGCTACAAGCGGATCTACATGATCATGAGTAAGATTAGCTACTTCTACTCCCAACATATAATGCTGAGGTAGCCCTAACAACTCTTGAGAAAAAAGAAACGGAGTACTTCTGGCAAGTGCCCCACTACCCCTATAACTACTTTTGGGCCTCATTCCAGAAAAATAATAAGACTTCAATACATTCATGCACTCCTCATCTGGGGATCGAACTCTGTGCAACTGATTGCATACCGTCAGAGGGGTTTGCCGTCTAAACTGAAGCGATCCAGATTGCGTTTCAAACCAATCCAAGTACGCAGGTAACACATGATCTTTTACAATTTTGTTGGGGTCCCCCTGCTTAAGTAACATAGCTTCTTGCACCCCATACATTCCAAACAGAACCATTTGGAAGCCAGCAGGTATACCAAACCCCCACTTAGAAGTGTACCAATCAAAAACCAATTCTACCGAACTAGGTGTACAGTATTTGTATCGAAAACAAAAAGCCCCCGAACAAGCTTGCGCCAACAGGACTCTTAGCATTACCTCCCGCCAAACATTATTTTTAGTCTTCTTTACTGTAACTACCATTCCACCCCCTAGAAAAGATACAGCTTCTTTACCTTCTTAAATTCTATACTAAGATTATCCGGGATAGGTAATAGCCCTGTCTCCCCCGGCAATTTAACATCCTTGTACTTAACTTCCTGTGCTGGCAATTTTTGTGTACCCGAACCAATCGTTACCTTATTTATCTTCACCTTACCGTTTCCAAACAACTCTTTTGTAGTATCGTCCAATACAAGAGCAGAGGCTGCAACAACATCATGCCACTTCTTAGGAGTAAGAGGGTACAGGCTTTTTTTCTTTTTTGAAGTACCGTAAGGCAACCCATAATTCTTAGCGCACACTGGGCCATACCCGACAGCAACAGAGTCATCATTGTCTAAAGCCTTATGACAAAAACAACAACTACCGGTCAAGTTACCGTAGTTAGCTATCGCCCCAGGAATGTCACTATTAACTAACTCTAAATGACTATGAAAACACGAGAGAGCAGTTTCTGCCAGCATAGCTGTAGCAAAAGCAGGTGTAAAAACCCCACTCTTATCAATTGACCCGTAAAACTTATTCTTAGGGTATACACCCCCATCTGTAACTAACACATTCCCAGAATACTTGCTGCTAATACCTGCTCTAGAAAACATAACAGGTATTTTAGGTTTAGGCAGTGGCGAGTCTAATCCATGATCATAGAGAAACGTAGTCATAAATTTAGGGTACTTTAACTTACTACCCATAACAAATTCATAAATCTTCTCTAATCCAATCAAAGGAGAGATACTAGATTTAGGGTACCCGGAAACAATAACCCCTAATAGCTTCTCCACATAGGGAAGCTGCTTCTCTGTAAAGCTCCCATGCTTAGAAAACCCTTTCAGCATGCTTTCAGCAAAAGACTTATCTGAGGAGTTAAGCTTATCCAACCCCGCCTCTAACTCCTGCGCCAGCTTAAGTTGATTAGCAATCATCGCTTACCTCATATTCAATGTCATCAGACTCGTTTTTGAATGCCGAATCGAACCTACCACTGTTAGCTGCTTTAAGAATGTCATTCTCATCCCACTCATCCGGGACCTCCACAACAGCCTTGGTAACTTTCAGTCTGGCGATCATCACTTCCATTGTCCACTCCTTATCAACAATACAGCTACAGTGTACTAGGTTTAGATAAGTTTGTCAAATGATTCTGGGGTATGAATCTCTAACCCGTCCCTACTATAATTGCTGTAATCACCTGTACCAAGCATAGAACTTATGTCCCCAGGTACGCCATCTGGGTCCCGACTATCCTCATTAAACACCCAATTGAGTAGAGATCTATACTTACCCCCACAAAATTGATAGTTCATAATGCTAATACTAGCATCAGACGCTGTAAACAGGGCTTTAGCCTGCTTCTGAGGGTCCAACACGGCTATTCTACGGATCGCCCCTACTGGGATAGTCCCACGGTATCCGCACGTTCCTATGGCCGTTAGAGAAACCTGAGAGGAGAATTGATCTGCCCTATCTCGATACCATAGGGTACGCTTCTTCATGCTCCAATGCTCGGGTAAATCATCCTTACCCCTAAACCCTTGTTCAAGGGCATCCTCATCACACACTAGATTACTAAGCCCCAAACCACCATACTCAATTTCCAACACTGCTGGCGCGCTCACACCCCTAGCTGCCTGCAAAGCAAAATAAAGAGCATACCCTGTAGTCAGGTACACCGTACCAGGATGGGATCGTACTGTGGAATTCCAATTTGATTTTCTACTGGCCCCACGAGGTAAAATTCCATCCTTCAAAATACTCTTTAGATATTGAGTACTCGTACCGTGATAAAGGTACTCCATTAGTGCTTACCCCCTTTTAGGTACACTGCACCATAAGGCGTTACTGCACTAGCCCCAAAATCCGCGCTAAAGATATTACCCCTCGCACCCTTAGCTGGAGCAGCCCAACTAGCAGCTTTCAAAATATCCCCAGAAGCCTTGTCCACAAAACAGTACGAAGATTTAGCAGTCCCACCGTTGTCTACCCTAATCACCTTGATATACCGCTTACCCATATCATAATCCAGGCTACAACGGCACTCCTCTACCGCATACTTAGCATTCTCTGTCTCAATCAAATGCCGACACTTTTCATAAAACCGTTCAAACGCCGACTCAAACTCTGAAGTCAACGGGTACTTTAATTTGTTAGCCATATATCCACTCCTTTAGGAAACACTACCCTCTACAACCGAAAATTTAACCACTTTCCCGAAAGCGTAGGACTTGATTTTGTCTTTACCCTTCCGTAAAGCCTCTGAAGCATTGGAAGCTTCTACAATCTCACAATAAATACCTCCTGCCCTGGAATACCCTTTAACAGAAAAAACCTTCATCACACACTCCTTTGAAATTAACTTCACCACAACTTGTATTATACGCTAATTGCAAAGATTGTCAATAGGTGTTTACAGTTTGCTAACTGCCCAAATAATAAAAACCGCACACAAAGTAAAAACAACTAAACTACCACCAAACACTACAAGCATTGTTAAAGCATCATCCCAATTACCACACTCAGCCATAACACACTCCTTTATTTGTTAATAGACAACTTTCTTCATTTCCCGATACACCCTTTCCCTACCTGACGCCCCGGCATTCCGTACCATCCACACTGCATAGTCATAGAAGCTCAACGGATTGCCACTTTTCCAATCTTTGAAACCTTTCGGATGAGGAGCAGACTTCAACGCCTCTGCCTTCTCGACCAAAGCAGCATCAAGCTCGGCTTTAATCTTACTGGCCTTTTCTTTCCTAATCTCAGCCTTATGCTTACGGAACTCAGGACTAGACTTGAAAGCTTTGATGATACCCCTCTCCCCAACTTTCTCAATACAGTCAGGCCCCACAATAAAACTCCCACCGTTGACATCCTTCACATAGCAACAGTTGTAAAGAGCAGCCCCACAATAAGAACACAAACCACCAGGGAGACTGGGAGCTTCTGGGGCAGCTTTGAACACCTTATACTCATACCCCGCATATTTGAAAGGAGCAACACCAAGGCCCGCCCTCTCAAAAACATGAACCCCAACTTCTTTGCTCACATCAGACTTCATTTTCCACTCCTTTAATCAATCACTACAGTACCTATTATACGCTAATTGCAAAGATTGTCAATAGGTATTTTTGTATTTTTCTATCTTAGCTCCAGTAGCTTTGGCTACTTCTTTGGCTACCTCTCCCGACCGATGTACTCCATGCGTGCAACCGATTGCAATAGTATCCCTATGCGCTAATGCCCAACACGCCTTCATTGTCAAAGCATTAAAATACTTAGAAGCACGAACTATACGGGCTACTTCTTTAGGATCATCACTGGCATGATACGGGTTAGGAATAGCCCGGCAGTCTATTACCGGTACCCCCTCCGGTACCCCGTTCTTAAACCCGAACTGCAAAATAGTTTTCATTTACCCCCCCTCCAAATTCTGCGTCAGTCATTGTCTACTCCTTTAATCACCCCAAGCTAAATCAAAAGCCTTACCAAGACACTCCTCACAAATTATTGCAGTAGAACTTTCCCAATCTGGATCTTGCCCCAACTGTACACATCGCCAAGATCCCTTGTTGCACTCATCACAAGCCTCAGGTTTAGGATCACCCCAATCTAATAACTTGTAAACTTCTTCTACAGATACCGTTTCTCTGTCCAACTCAGCTAACTTAGGAGTATAGAATGTACGTTGCTCTATTAACTCATACACTCTTTCCCTTTTAGAAAGTAATTTCATCTTTACTCCTGATAATCCCCTGGACGCCTAAACATCCATGGCCTTACTTGAAAAGTCGGAACAATCCCATCTACATGAGGTTGCAATATACACGAATTTTCAGAAATGTTAGGACCCTCAAAAAACAATACCTTCGTGTTCTTACTGAAAGTAATTGAATGAAACTCCTGGCTATCTAGATAGTACCAATCACCCTCCTTGTACACTGAATCTATGTACCCAAAATACCCAGTACGTACAGGCTCTATTTGATACTCACCCAGAACACCCCCCAACTTACAAATATGGTAGAAGTCCCTGTCATCACCAGTTACAGCATACTCTTCAAAAACCCTATGCTGTACCCTTCCCCCTAAAACTAAACACTGAAAATCAAACTTATGATTATGCGGTACCACCGTCTCTTGATGGTTTCTACTACACTCAAACAGTCGCACAAGCCCCTTTTTTGAAGGCTCCCCTATTAGCCAACTAGTTACTCCAGGGATTATGTAATTGTATATGGGAGAATGTTTTAGAGACAACAAAACATCATATTTATTAGGCACAGTAACTCCTTAATCCTCGTAAATTAAATAATCAAAAATTCAGTTTTTTCATAGCAATCCCTTAATGGTCCCCCCGGCAAGAATCGAACCCACTATGGCTGAGGTAGAAGCTCAGTGACTTTCCATTTGTCATCGGGGGGGTACTTCCTTAGTCCATTCTAGACCTGGCGTAGGCATCAACCCCTTCCGCCCTAAGTACTGTAGCAAAGGCTCCAGCATACGCTGCCTTACGATCCATGGATTGATTGAAATCTCCTACCCAAATCATAAGACCGGTAGGGTAAGCTTTTTTGGCAACCCCAACTTTCTTGGCCCATCTACCAAAAGCAGTATTGCCTTTGAAATGAACCCAAGCAAACCCGCATACCCCATCCATTACTGGAGCATACCCGTTAATGAACATAGGTGCTGGTACCGCATCCTTAGCAGCCGCCATACCCGCATCATGCGCTTTATCGTACAGTACTTTGAAATCCATTTTCCACTCCTTTACACGTTAATCAATACTACAATATCTATTGTACACTAATTGCAAAGATTGTCAATAGGTACCAAGAAAAGGATAAAGAATTGTAGGCTGTACAGTTACTCCTTTCGGGCAATCCCCCTCTATAAACCACCGCATAGGCTTACAGCTACCGCACTTAAAACACTTGAGGTAGGTAGCTATGTTAGCTGCTTTGTTACCGTAGAGATCACACCTTTTTCTAAAAGGCAAGTCCCAAAAGTAGGCATTAAAACTCTCTACGCTAGACAAAGCCTCTTCAACTGGCACAAGAGTATGCACCCAACCGCAACTGACACAAGTAACTAAAGCCTTGTCCATAAAATCCCCCTTAACCACTAAAAGACTTGTAACTGCGAACAGGGGAGTAGTCTGCGTAGCTACGCTTAACACCTGCCCAAAACTCCTTGAAGTCAACCCCTTTGGCTTTGATCGCATCGGCATAGGTAGACAAGTCGCAATCCTCTTCCAAGTATACCGTAGCCCCACGCTCATAGCTGTAACGGGTTATCTTATCAAGGATACCCAACTTCACCAACTCAGCACGCTTAACAGCTAACCAACCGTGCCCTGCATCTTCAAAAAAGGTTTTCATTTGCCACTCCTTTTACACAAAACAAAGAACAATTTCCTCGGCCCCATACACTTTGGGGAGCTTACACTTCTCACAATTATACTTGCGAGCATCGGGCTCTACCCCTACATGCTTCTTGCCGCAAGCAATACAGAAACCTATGTTGCCCTTCTCTGCTGCCTTCTCAAGAACCTTAAAACTGGGGATCTTCATTTTCCACTCCTTATCAATTAATCAACACTACAACCCTAGTATACCACAATTACAAAGATTGTCAATAGGTATTTTTAGACACCTACCCTAACTACTACAGTCGGACCCCCACACTTAGGACAAGACCCATTTAAGTTAGGAGCTTTGAAAGACCCACTAAAAGCTTCTGATCCCCAATTGCACCGTAAGGATTTAGACGCTTCAACATGCTTACAGTGCTTACGAAAAGTAAACCCAGGACAAGTACAACTATAAGCGTACTCATACCGATACCCAAGAGGGGCCTTACCCCACTTAACTACATATTTCCCCACCCCACGCTCCCAGTGCAACACTGAGGCACACACCCGACATTCTACTAAATCAAGAACTGGCATAACTACTCTCCCCACAAACGTAGTAAGAACCCCCTGCCGCAGAAAGAAAAGATAGAACTGGGGTTACCACAGAAGAAACAAGGTAGTAAGAATACGCAAAAAAGAAATCTTTGGCGTAATTGAATATATCCAGAAAATTGCCACAGGAAACAAGAAATTCATTCATCATCCACTCCTTTAGGAAACAAGTGATGCAACAACTGAAGCAACAGAAACAACCGAAAAACAAAACAAGATAATTTTCTGCTCAGCTTCTGGATCAATTGCGAGTTTAACTTTCATTTTCCACTCCTTTTGAAAACGAAATTCAACCTACATGATCATTATACCAACCTCCTATAATTTGTCAACTGTTATTTCAGTCTTTACAATACAAGCTTAGTCACTGACTGAGCTAGGTACGACCCTCATTTTGTATTGCTTCTCGACCCCACACACATACGCCTGCCACAAAGCTTTGTCTAGCGTAAGGCTACGGTCATATACCCGCTTCTTGATACTCTCCAGGGTACTCTTTACTCCTTGCTCCGCGCCTTGTAGATCACCGTGATACATAGACGACTTAGCATCTAGCCCCCCCTGATAGACCAAGCTCTTCCACACAATCACATGCTTTCTGTGGCTATGCTTTGCTTCCGACTTAGCTAAATCGTGTTTGCTAATCCAACGTTGATCTGCCGCAAGCTTCAAGATGTACCACCAGTTTCTAGACCAGTTTAACCTAGCATGCGGATCTTTAGTTTCTCTGTAAGCCTGCAATGCTTGACCAGCATCAAAGAAGGGAGTACGCCATGCATACTTGCGTACAAATCCTAACGCTGCTTTCTTAGCTGGATTTAATGCCCCAACTTTCTCTGCCATTAGATCTACACTCCTTTAGAACGGTTTATTTTCATTCAAATCCTGTACTAGTGATACTAAAATTTCAGTTACCTGTAAATACTGCCCCAACAACTCCTTATACCTGTGGGAACTTACCATGAAGGGGGGACTGTCTGCAATAATCCTACTGACCTCCATGTTAGTCTCTGCAATTCTCTTAGCTAACGCATTGAATTGCGCTTGAGTCTTAATTGACATTTCCATCACACCCCCACTAATTAAATACTGGAATTCCACCAGTCTATAGCATTCTGCCTCCCCAAATCCCCTGCCCCCCCTAACGGGCCTTGGGTAGAACATGCAGGACATATCACCCTCCACATCCTACGCCAACGCCCATCTGAGGTTTCTACATCTATGTCAATTAACTTGACATTTCTATTACGACACTGCTTAAACGGGCAGGGGTTTAACCGTAACAACGACATTTTACGTAATTACCTTAACCTTGTTACTGTAGTTTTCAAAAGCCTTGGTGAAGTTAACAAAATGCTCACTAGACTCATCATCAATTGTCAAGGGATTTGCCCCAGAAAAATGAATCACCGTTTTCAACTTACCGTCTACATCGGCCTGATGCTGAATAAATGCAATGTAGTAAGGATTGATTGAAATTTTTACTTGTGAGCCTTCCGGTTTAACTAATTCAAACGGAGCAGCCTCACTTTTTGCTGCCCCATTACCCCCATTACCCTCTTCACTTCCGTTAGCCATACTACCCCCTTACTCTGGTGGATTGATTTTGTGAACGTGTTGAAGCATAACCATGGAATAAGGTGCTGGAGCTTGCTTACCTAACACCAACTCATAGCCCCTCTCATGATAGTGAGACAGAAACAGCTTTACCGCCCACCGCTTAGCCCTTGCATGTATATGCCCCGGAGGTAGCATCTGGACCCCAGACCCTGGAGCTTTAGATAGCTTCCTAGCCATGCCCTCTCGTTGCTCAGAAGGTGCCCCAAAGATAGCTTTAGCATCCTCTGGTGTCAAGCATCCCGAGTACCACAGATAAGCATCAGTGTTCTTACTATAATTCTTTTCTATAAGTGCGCTCTTAGCTCGGTCTGCAAGGTCCCCGGCCTCATTCATCCTCTGCTCATAATCCTTACGCTGAATGTAAAGCTTACCGTAGTAATCATTCTCATTGTTTTGGACCTTAACAAACGACTCCCCAATCTTCCAACACAGAGTACGCAGAGAAGCATTCCATGGCCTGCGACAAATCGCCTTTGTCAAAGTGTCATTAGTAAGATTAACTGTCTCCCCCTTCTTGTTTGTAGTAGCCATCCTACGTAGCATATCTACGTTGCGGCCCCAAAATCCAGCCGCCTTAACAACTGCCTCTTCCCGAGTGCAATCAAGTGCAGTAACCCAATCCTTAGCCTTCTCTTTAGACGGCCATTTGGAGGTAGGGTCTAGCCCTGCGTAACGCCAGATGTGCCCCACCGTAGGGGCTTTGTTTAAGTCGATATGCGCTAGCAGCCCTGCGCTGATAATAGGCCCTATGCCCACGATAGACCGTGCCCACTGCCCCAACGTGGAAGCATTGGAATACACATCTAGCGTGCGCCCTACCTGCCTCTCTAGCCCTTCAAACTGGGTAGCAAAGAACTCTAGGGTTTCATGAGGCTCAGCCTTCAATGCCAGAAGCTGATTGCGTGACCGCTTCCGTGACTCCTGCATAATGTAATACGTATCGACCAAGAACCTTGCTTCATGTGGGGTAAGTAATGCCCCACCAGCTTTCAAGTCCTTAGTCAACTTCTCTAACGGGGTAAGCCCCTCGAAAGGCTTATCATCAAAATCATCCCCGTTACCGTCTTCCCCATCCTTGCCATCCTTACCGCCACCTTTACCACTTCCTTTTTTGTCTGCCATTTTTACACTCCTTGGTTAAAGTACTGCTTGCATCATCAGCTATTGTAGTTCAATTTCAGATTCTGAACAATCGCTTGTTGTGTTTCACTCACCTCTTTTGCCTACTCAATTTGTATGATTCAATCCAATCTATTGCCTAATCTGTGGGACTGTTTCATTCATCTGACATGCTTAATTGCCGTGCTTAATTCAATCCCATTTCATGCTTAATCTGATTTTCTGTTTCAATCTGAACAGTTGCATAATCATATTTTCTGTTTCAATCGGCAAACTTGCTTAATCATGGCCTCTGTTTCAATCTCCTGCCATGCTTAATCCGATCTAATATTTCAATCCCACATCGTACATAATCCGTTTTTCTGTTTCAATCTCCTTGAATGTATTATCGGTTGCTATGTTTCAATCCGAAGCCCTGAAAAATCTCCTACAGTGTTTCATTCAGCTTACACACTTAATCTCTACGTTTGATTCAATTTGTGAACATTCATTATCTCTGTGTCTGTTTCAATCGTGTTAGGTAAATAATCACCGGGTTTGTTTCAATCTCACTCCTAGCATAATCTGTGACGTTGTTTCAATTCCACATCGTGCATAAATGCCTTGTCTGTTTCAATCGTGTCAAGTGACTAATCCCCCAGGTTGTTTCGATTCCGCGTCTTATGTACTCATGCCATCTGTCTAACTCTCTATGCTTGCATTATTTCCTTGGGTGATTCAATTGTGGGCCATGCTTAATCAAGGCTTTTGTTTCAATTTCCTGGATTGCTTAATTACGGATGTTGTTTCAATCTCTCGCCTTACATAATCCGATTGTCTGTTTCAATTTCACTCTTTGACATATCACTACTAATGTTTCAATCTAAGTAATTAAATAATCTGCTGTTGTGTTTCGTTCATCGCTAATTGTTACTCACCCTGCCTGACTACCTCTCCCAACAAAGGGTTTAGCCGGTCTTCCGACACCCCCTCCTTGTTCTTACCCTTAGCTTTAACCCATGGCCCAGGAGGGTCCCCTTCACCGTCCCAGTACAACAACGCTGGAACAGCCTCAGAAGCACTCTCATAGCAATACCGCACCCTGTAGCTATACCTTGTAATGCCTACGATTATACCCCACGTAAACATAAAGCTCATGATACCCGCAACCTCTCCTGTGGGCAAAGTGCGTACATTCATATACCCCAACCCTTCAGCTACCCGCTCAGGTAAAGACATACCCCCTCCTACAACTGTTTCCAGACCGCCACAATCAAGCTACCCAAGGCATCAAACTTAGATGTAACCTGATACCCAACAACCTCTACCGGAATCTCTTCCACTGTAGCTCGGTACTTAGCCTCAGCGTTCTTCTTCTTGACTACCTCTATCTGCCCATTCTCTCGGGCACGCCTAGCCATAGTCTCCCGCCTCACCTTCAACATACTCGCTACACGCTTCTTTTTTTGCTCAGGTGTCAAATCATCCCAAGCATTTCTCATTACCTTAGCCATTTATCACTCCTTTGTAAATTGAATACTATTCACTCCTCGTTTGTAGGTCCCTAACCATTGCCCTGTAAGCGCATTGTATACTTCTAGTGTCCTACCTACCTGTTCCCACCGAACGATCAATAGAGCCCCATCTAAGGCCCTCCTAGCACTACCGTAGTACCTGTAAGGCACATTCTTTTTCCGTACACTGTCCCACAGCCTAAATGGGCGTGATGTTTCCCTAACCACCGCATCCTCAAAAGAACTTACTGGTAGCGTCATGACACTCCTTTTCCCATGTAATCTACTTCCTTGATATGCTGCTGGTAGTACTCAAACAAAGCATCACCAGCCCGAGTAATATCATCCTTAGTGGCCTTTGGTGCCCCAAAAGTTTTAACTAAATTTTTAGCACAAATACCAGCCATATCTCTAAAGGCTTTTATATTTCCCTGTACTCTAGCTTGCTCACACCGTCTAGTGTAACTATACCCGCACACGTCCCCATTACCATCATTTGTAACACAAAGGAACAAGTTACTCGCTGCATAATTTGAACTCATAAACCCTTCCCCTCACCTACCATAGTGTCTGAACAATTTGCTCGACCATAAGCACCGAACAAATACATAGGACCAAAAAAGATTGTCATAATTAATGCTCCCGCCACCCCCCCAGCAATAGCCCCAGACACAATCATAATAAACACTATAAGTGTCCCTGGATGACTGCCTACATAAGGCAAGTCCCAACAACCCCTCCATGTCTGCCTAATGATTTTAACCATCCATTTACCCCCTTACAAACTAGTACGCAAACCAGTGTAACTCTCAAACACGCCCCTGAGTGCATCGTTATACACATCAGAAATCTTAGCCACCACTTTGCTGTTGTACAGCCCCGACTTGGTTTTTCTAATCCTTGCAAAGATCACAGTATAGGTATCCGATGGATCTAGGATAACCTCTACTCGATTAATTCCATCTTTACAAAACCCTCGCCAACCAGGAAGGGTGAACCTTACCCCACTGTCTAGTGCAAGAAAATTCTTAGCCCCGGTCATAACCTTAAACCGGCCCCCACCCAAGGTACGTAAAATCTCGTTCGCAATAGCAAGTTTTTCAGCACTCATTTTTCCACTCCTTTATTAACACACAACTCTAATATACCACAAATACAAAGATTGTCAACAAGATTTTAGATGTTCTACTGCTGGCGTACTCGTTTTCACATGCTCTTTAACCGAAGCGATAGCTTTACCCATCGTGTACTCCAGCAAAAAACCTATGTCCTTGACTAACTCTTGTTGTGGTACAGAGACTATACCAGGACCAATAGCTTTTATCAGCCTCTCATGATGCCTCTTGATAAGCTCCATATCACGTTCAAACAGTTTTACATAATCTACCATCACCGCCCCCAACTATTAAATGCAACTCTTGTTGTTTTCATCACTACCCCACAATCTGGACAGTAGTTTTCCAAGTTAGGTAGCATCTGCTTCAACATACTCCGATCACAACTGCTTCTAGCTACTGTAATCCCTTTCCACTTGTTACAGGGCTCACACTCCTTGTCTACCTGCATCATTATGCAATTAACTGCAACCCTTGCTTTCCTGATTATCTTGACTGGCATCAGCCCCCCAAGGTCTTATCAAAAGAACTTCCTATCGCCTTACTAGCTGCTTTGTACTTATCCTCACAAGTAGCTAATCGTACTGTAAGCATTCGATATTTAACCTCTAGGTCTTCTAGGTCCCCCAACTCCTTTTTGATACGTGCCCACCAATCCGACCGCACTAAATCACTAGCTACTTTCTCTGAAGGAGTAAAAGCAGTAGACCAAGGCAACAATACATTCTCAGACCCCTTAGATGCCTTCTCAATCTCAGTCACTAGCTTGTGTGTCATTAGCTTCACCCGAAGTAGGTAAAACGGCCACAGCTTCCCCCAACTTTTCTACACACTCTGGACAACAAGCATACTCAATAATGCCTTTGTTTCTACGTTGTCGCCACGTTAAAGGCTTATGATAAAAGTTGTCCCCTGTACCAGAAAACATTTCTTCTTGTTTACCGCACCCATCACATACCGCAAATGCCGTCATTGAACCCCCTAAGAATAAACACGTATCTCTGGGGATACCGTGTTATGCAACTCATTTAACGCCCCATCTACCGACATCCCTGGTTCTAGCGTAAGGGTACACACTGAAAACTTTACCCTCCACCTATACCATGTTAAAACTTTATGGTGTCTTAACCATTTCTGGCCCCACTCAGACCCCATCCATTTAAGTATACCCTCATGATTGTAAAACACAAGAGGGGGACTAACCTGCTTAGAACCCAAAAAAGTAACGCTATACAAATTCATCCCTCAATACCCCCCTTCCTTGCGGCGTCTACGGCGTTGTGCTCTGCTGCGCGCACTGCTTGGTGCCCAAATGCCGCGTTCATAATGCCGCGCAGCCGCACCTCGCCTTCTCTCGTAATTCCTTGTCGAAACCCGGACCAGTACGGGCCCAGGTACTTATTCAACCGCCGTAGTTCTGTGCGTTGATTGTT
>Ga0307378_10007365_pt1 | contig 14835 bp, 13 predicted proteins | sample UN1MG_FD_202238 | JGI IMG/M metagenome (GOLD analysis project Ga0307378, IMG submission 202238) | Soil microbial communities from Risofladan, Vaasa, Finland - UN-1 | ecosystem: Environmental > Terrestrial > Soil > Coastal area > Acid sulfate soil | place: Finland: Risofladan, Vaasa | collected...
GAGCAGCCAGGTAGTTGTTGCGCTTCTCCTCCAGCAGTTGCGGCTCGACAATCGTCCCCGGCGTGATGACCCTGGTCACCTCTCGAGCCATAAGACCGTTCACCGGCTCATTGCCCATCTGTTCGGCGATGGCCACCTTGTATCCGGCGTTGATCAGTTTGGCGATGTAGCCGTCCACGGAGTGGTAAGGAACGCCAGCGAGGGGCACCCTCTGCTTCTTGGTCACTGGCCGGGAAGTGAGGACGATGTCGCACACCTGGGCCACCAGCTTGGCGTCTTCGTCAAAAGTCTCGTAGAAGTCACCGAGGCGGAAGAGAACTATGGCACCGGGATGCCGTCTCTTGATCTCCAGATACTGCTTGCGCATGGGGGTGGTCATCTGTGGCCCGATTTCTCCGATCGATAGCCCAGAGAAGCAAGAAGGGCGGGTATCGACCCGCCCCCTATTGTAGCAGTCCTACGGGCTTTTGGCTATGAACCTGGGCGAGAGGGCTGCACCAGCAGCTCGCGTACTTTGTGATCCGTCCACTCGTTGTGAGCCGAATACTCGGGAAAGGCCACGTGAATCAGTTCATGCAGCACAGTGTGCTGCAACACGGTATGGCTCGCAAGGGCACATCTGGGACACGGCCCGTCGGCCCCCTCGCGCAAACACCATTCCGCGATGGAGATCACGATGAGGTCGTAGTTGCCCGCCCGCACCTCTCTGACGTACGGATTGTCAGGGTCCAGAGGTTTGGCCACTGTGTCCAGTTCCAGCCAGGTGCCATCGTTCCTGTATAATCTCATAGAGCCAGAGAAGGGACGCGGCAATCCCTCGCCGTCCTCAACCAGCAGGCACCTCTTGCCCAACAAACCAAGTTCGACCAACCAGGAATCGGTGAAGGACAAGAGAGAGGCAGGAATGGCCCCCTGGCCCAGGACGCTGCCCTGGCCATGATGGTCTGCCCAGCGCCTGTCGTGCAGTTGCGGGATATGTCCTTGCATCCGAAGGTCCCTGCCGATCATATTTTACACTAAAAGACATTCTAGGGCAAAGGTTGTTGGGAGCTACCCTCGGACAACTCCCTGGCTTGCGACTAGGGTGGTGTGGCAGCGAACTCCTGCCTGAGCGCCCTTGCGTTAGATGGCTCCTGCCCTGTCCCCGCCCCTGGTTTGGCGCTGGGGAGAAGGGGCCACGAGGCGCAGCCCTACCGGTATCGGACCCCCAGGGGGAAGTACACGGCCAGAGGGTTGAGGAGCAGCGTGGCCGAGTGCTCAGTCGTGTCGTGGCCCGGCGTATCCATGGTCGCCGTGTTGATAGCGGCGAGCGGGCCGCTGGCCGTCACCGTGACCGCGTAGGTGACCAGAACCACGGGTGGGGGGTTCAGAGTTCCGGACCAGCTCAGCGTCGGGGCATCATCGTCGTCCACCACGCCTGACGACGCGCTGAGAGAATCGGGTACATACTCCACGCCCGAGGGCACCACATCGGTCAGGTAGATCGTGGCCTCGGGGGGAGCGTCCAGACCGCCAACCTCCACAGTGTAAGTGACGACGTCCCCACAGTAGGCGATTGGGGTCGATGGGGACTTCTGAGGAGGTGCCTCGCCGGGACCGGGCCAGCCGGCAATCCTGGCCATCATCCACCAGAAGGCCCGAGCCTTCAGGTTGCAGTTCAACGGTTTGGAATGTGCACACGAACACGCATCGCACAAGGGGTCGCTCCCATTGGCGGCGCACCACTCGTTGGCCCAGTTGCAGGTGCTCGCGCCGCACGCGTAGCTGCAATCGTCCCGGGCGTACTTGCTGAGAAACTCTGCGCCGTCCGGGTCGTAGCTCTCGATGCCCGCGAAATCGAAGAGGATCTTGTTGTTGGCTTTGCAGTACTGGCGGATCTGCTCGTTCCGTTGGTTCAGGTTGCCCTCGACACCGGTGCCATCGAGGTGCCCGGTCATGTACACGAAGGTGACGTTGGGGTAGTCCTGCTCCAGGCCGTTCATCAAGTTGAGATAGGTCTGGATGTCGGACGCGGTGGCGCCGCTCACCTGGCTGCACCAGGACCAGACGACGACGTTCCGGTCGCTGCCAGCCCCATTGAGGTAGGTCCGGGCCCTTGCTTCCCAGGTCACCCGGTCCGGGTTGCCAAGGTCACCGTCTAGCACACGGTCCGCGATGGACAGCACGCCGGGCGTCACCGCCCCTCTGGTGTTGAAGTCATACAAACCGCTGGGCGTATTGGTCTCCAGCACCCCCATGCCGCTGATGGGCTGGCTTCCATGAGAGGTGTGGCCGTAGGAGACCTTGAGTTGCGCCTTGGCCCGGTCTATCCAGTAGTCTGGGCCCTGGCTGAGGTCAGTGTTGGTATGGTCGATGATGATGGGCCCTTGAGCTTGAAGAGGGTCTGCCAGAACCAGTGTAGCCGCGTCGCCATCACCGGCATCCTGTGGCGCCGCAGTGCTGGCCTCGGATCGCCCCACAGCGTACGCTGCTGCGGGGCGCTGGGACATAGCAGGAGCAGATGAGAACACTCCACCTGTGACCAGCCCCACTACGCACAGAACGACCACAACCCCCGGCAGTCGCTGCCTATTCAACTCCGCCCTCCCCAATCAGCCTGGCCAGACGCGCGCCGCGGTGACCAGGTACGTCTCGTTTCAAGGCACATTGATACCCACTGCGTCCAGTATACCTGGCCATCGGCCCCCTGTCAATGGCACCTTCGGGCTATCCTAGCGCGCAGGTGGGCATGCGAGCAGGGAGGGGAACTGAGCACTCCTTATGCACCTGGGGTCGGTTCGGCTGCCCAGAATGGGTGCGCCCGCGGAAACACCACGGTATCCAGTAGAACCGCCAGAGCCACGCCCAGGCCGTAGATGACGAAGTCCAGGGGATCGAAGGTCTGGCCGAGGATGGGGACCCCCAAGAACTGCGCGACCTCCACAGAGGCAGCGGCCCCGACTATCAAAAGGGCCTTCACCGGCCAGGGCTGGAGTTGAGGGATCTCCGGTAGGCACAGCAAGAGGTAGAAGGCCAACGGGACCAGCACGTCCAACAAATACCCGTTCACGAGCTCTGGCCACGGTCCATTGTACGCGCTGCCGGTGAAGAAATGCAGCAGGTCGATGGGAACGACGATACAAACGACCAATACCTTCTTGCGGCGGCTTCGGACTGTTGCTTTCAACTATCTCCTCCAGGTCCAAGAGGTTGAGTCACTAGACCGATCACTGAATCCACCTCGAGTATACCAGGGAACGCTGCTCTGCGTATCAGCCACCTGGCCTATTCTGCGGTTGTCCAGGTGACCCATATTTCGCTGGCTCTGCCATCTGCCAACCTGGACGGCTGGCGATTTCGACCGGCTACTGATACCATCCGCAAGGGTGGAAGCGCCATCCGCCGCAAAGAGAAGTGGGTCTTGGCTTTGTCCGGCCACGACTGTACCGAGCACGAAAGGAGAGGGTCAGAGGATGACAGCAAGCGGCAGGCCAGGTTTGGGAACCCTTTCGGTGTGGGCAGGTGAAGAGCAAGAAGCACCCCACAGACCATCCGCGGTGCCGGTAGTCCACAGCGTCTCTTTCGACTATGAGGACGTGGACCAGTGGCTGGAAGTCGCCCTCCAGAAGAAGCAGGGTCACATCTACAGTCGCAACACCAACCCCACCGTCGATGCCCTGGAGGAGAAGCTGCGCCTCCTGGAGGGTGCCCGGACCGCGACCAGCTTCTCCAGCGGCATGGCCGCCATCAGCAACACCCTCTTCACCCTCCTCTCCCCGGGAGACCGCATCGTCTCCGTCAACGACACTTACGGGGGCACGAGCAAGATCTTCTTGGAGTTCCTGCCGCGCTTTGGGGTAGAGGTGACACTCTGCGACACCACCGACCACGAGGCCATCGAGGCCGCCGTGACAGGGGGCTGCCAGGTCCTCTATCTGGAAAGCCCCACCAACCCCACTTTGAAGGTCGTCGACCTGGCGCGACTGGCCAAAGCAGGTCGTGAGGCGGGAGCCACGGTGGTGGTGGACAACACCTTCGCCACCCCTATCAATCAGAACCCCCTCGAACTGGGTGCCCATCTGGTGATCCACAGCGCCACCAAGTGCCTGGGGGGTCACGCCGACGCCCTGGGAGGGATCGTCTGCGGGTCGCGCGAGCTCGTGGAGCGTATCTTCCATTTTCGCGAGATCAACGGCGCCTCGCTGGATCCGATGGCAGCGTATCTCCTCCTAAGGGGCATGAAGACCCTTCACCTGCGCATCCGGCACCAGAACGAGAGCGCACTGGCGATTGCCCGCTTCCTGGAAGGGCATCCCTTCGTGGAACGCGTCTTCTACCCCGGGCTTGAATCCCACGAGAACCACGGCATCGCCAAGCGCCAGATGCGTGGTTTTGGAGGCGTCCTCAGCTTCACACTCAAGGGCGGTTTCGACGCCGTGCGAGCTTCTCTGCCCCGGCTGCGATACGCCCACCTGGCCGCCAACCTTGGAGCGGTGGACACCATAGCGGGGCCCCCTGCCACGACGAGCCACGTGGAGTGTACAGCTGAGGAGCGTGAGGCGTTGGGCATCCCGGAGAGCCTGGTCCGGTACTCCGTGGGCATCGAGGACACCGAGGACCTCATCGCCGATCTGGAGCAGGCTTTGTCCCACACTGCGGAGAAGGTCACTTAGCCCGGATCCCTGGGCAGGAAGACCTCATACTTGAACACACAGTGCACCGTGTCAACCCGCTGGTAGTTGGCCCACACCGCGTCCAGAATCCTCGGTGGGTAGGACTGCCAGGTGAGGATCACCAGAGAGAAGCGCTGCTGCTCCAGGGCGTCCTCCAGTATGAGTAGCCCTTCGTCCACCAGGCCCGTCGGCTCCAGGGCGCTGAGCAGCCACGGGCCGCCGTACAGCTCCTTGCCGTTCTTGAGGGCGAAGCCGCCTCCCTCGGTGAGAATCTCCCCTTCCGCCTCCATCACGTACCGGTCTATCTGCTCGCACGACGGCACATCCGCCCTGTGGGGAGTGTAGCCGAAAGAGGGCAGAGGATCGTAGTAGACACTAAGAGGTGTGACGGGAACGACCCTGAACCAGACCAACTGTACCAGGAGCGCCGCAGGCACGATCACCGACCCATACCCCCCTCTCTCCGACAGTTCCCCCCACACGAGGCCGCAGAGGATGAGCGAGGCGGCGACGGTCTCCAGGAAGTAGTTGCTGCTCGCTCCAGCGCGCCCCACGGCCAGGGTCAGCAAGCCCGACGCGATGAAGTAGAGAACGGGGAGCGACACGCGCCGCTTCCACGCGCAGAACACGGCGTAGATCACGGCTATCACCAGTATTGCTCCGTGCGTCAGCGCGAAAGCCCGCCAGTAGCCCAGAAAGGCCCTCAGGGAGTACGGCAAAGCGTTGTAGACCACCAGGTGGCGCAGGAACTCACCTGACGTGATGGCATTCCCCACCAGGAGGAGAAGCCCTCCCAATCCGCCTATAACGGCAGCGAACCCCAGAGCCAACCGCAACCGGCTCCACCAGAGAAGCCAGACCAGGATAGCCAGGGGCGCGGCCCACTGGGTCTGCTTGGTGTAGAGGGAGAGGAGACAGAAAAGGGCCGCCAGAGTAACACCACACCATCCCGTCCACCGCTGGACCACCAGGATCGCCAGCAGCGAGAAGAGGAAGGCCGTGGGGTCAACCCGGCCCCAGGCGCCCCACTGATAGACGAAGATGGAGCCAAGAAAGGCAGCTCCGCAGATGATGCTGGGCACGATCCTGCGGCTCCCACCATAGACAATCGCCCCGACGAGAGAGGCGCATAGCAACGTGGAAAGCACAGCCACGCTGCGCGTCGCGCTGAGAGACGCGCCTACGAAGGGAAGGAGCAGGGAAGACAGAGCAGGAAAGAGGGGCGGATAGTTGGATACGATGAAGGGGAAGTCGTTGACGTCTGCGTACACAGGCTGACCCCTGAAGATCTGTACCGCATCGCGCAGCAGAAGCTCTTCGCCGGCAGCCAGCTCGTACGGAAACAGGGTGACCGCGTATGCGTGACGGACGAAAGCGTAAGCGGCGCCTCCCACGGTGATCACCGTGAGCGCGCATACCGTCCACATCACAGCAGGGCGCACTTTGCTCATGCCAGCCACTCCAAGACCCGACAGTGCGTATCTCCTCCCGGGCTCCGGGTATTATAACGTGCAGACAGTTCAGCAAGCAAGATAGGCAAGGTCAGATTGACTCGACCTGGCACGTGTGCTAGAATCGACGAAATTGGCCGGGGAGGTACGACTCGTGGCGAAGGACAAGACAGAGGTAATCGGGCATGCTGAGCAGGAGGACGTCAGGTTCGTCAGCCTGCAGTTCACCGACGTGATGGGAACCATCAAGAACGTGACCATCCCGGTGTCTGAACTGCAAGAGGCGTTGGACAACGGCATCTGGTTTGACGGCTCCTCGGTGGAAGGATTCACTCGCATCTGCGAGAGCGACATGTATCTCTTACCCGATCCCAATACATATCAGGTTCTTCCCTGGCTGCCGGACGATCAACGAACCGCCCGCCTCATGTGCGATGTATTGCAGCCCGACGGCAATCCCTTCCCCGGGGATCCCCGCTCCGTTCTCAGAGCAGCCATGGCCGAATGCGCGCAGATGGGGTACTCGTACCAGGTGAGCTCGGAGCTGGAGTTCTTTCTGTTCACCATGAGAGATGACCGGCCTAGCAGGGCGCCCGTACCTCACGACTTCGCCGGGTACTTCGACTTCTCCCCGCGCGACCTGGCCTCGGAGGTCCGCCAAGACATCATACTGGCTCTGGAGGCCATGGGCATCAAGGTGGAGCGCGCGCATCACGAGGTCGCCTCGGGCCAGCACGAGATCAACTTTCGCTATGCTGACGCTCTCACCAGCGCGGACAACTGTATGACCTTCAAGTACACGGTCAAAGCGGTTGCCCAGGACCACGGTCTGCATGCCACCTTCATGCCCAAGCCAATCTATGGCATCAACGGCTCGGGTATGCATACCCATCAGAGCCTCTTCGATTCTGAGGGAAGAAACGCCTTCTTCGGCCCCGACGACCGGTATCACCTCTCTCCACTGGCCTACAATTTCCTGGCCGGTCAGATGAGACACGCCAAGGCGTTGGCGGCCATCGTAGCTCCCACCGTCAACTCTTACAAGCGGCTGGTTCCAGGGTACGAAGCGCCGGTATACATCTGCTGGGGACAGATCAACAGGTCGGCCTTGATCCGCATTCCCAGGTATTCCAACGCTCGCGACGAAAGGACCAGGCTGGAGCTGCGCTGCCCCGATCCCAGCTGCAACCCGTACCTGGCCTACGCCGCCATGCTGAAGACGGGCCTGGAGGGCATCCGCCAGAAGCTGACGCCACCACCACCGGTGGAGGAAAACGTCTATGACTTCGGCGACGAGCAGCTCTATGAGAAGTCCATCGAATCGCTTCCAGGCAGCCTGTTCGAGGCCTTGGGCGAACTGGAGAGAGACGAAGTACTACGCGACACCTTGGGAGAGCACCTGTACGAGGCCTTCATGAGAGCGAAGATGACCGAGTGGGACCAGTACCGCACGCAGGTGACGCCGTGGGAGATCGAGCAATACCTCACCCTTCTCTAAACGGTGGATTCCAGGAGACACATGAAGTCAAAACGCACGCTCTACCTCGTCGTGGTGCTGCTCCTCTCCGGCTCTATGGCAGGCTGCGGCATCGACATCTCGCAGCTGGCACGGGCCCCGTCCACCGCGACTGCAACGCTGGAGGCGGCCGTACTCCCAGCCTCGACTCCTGAGCCCCCGTCGCCGCCGCCTGAGACGCCAGCGCCCATTCCCGTACCCACGCGCCCAGACGATTTCGAGCAGTACCCGGACACCATCGTGCGGTATCTGAATGATAGCGGGGGCGATGAGGATGGACTGCGGGACATGCTTGGCAGCTGGGACGCTCTGCGCCACGTGACGGATCTCCTTAGGGTGGACGTGGACGACGATGGCGAGGGAGAGCTCCTTATGGTAGTTGTCGAACGCTCGCCGGACTACGGGATCAACCTTCGCGGTGAACTGCTAGTAGCTGACACGGGTGGCGAGGGCTACCGATTGGCTTACAGGGCCGGCGCGGACTCGATCTTAATGGATCCCGCCCTCATCGAGGTGGATGACCTCAACCGTGACGGACACACCGACCTGGCCTTCTCCTCCACGGAGTGCGGCGCTCACACCTGCTTCACCACAGTTCACATTGTCACCTCGGGCGCCGGGAACTACGAAAGCCTCAGCGGTGACGGAATCGAGATGTCGTACGTGGACCCGTACTTCAGCGATTGGGACGGAGACGGGGTACCAGAGCTGATCATGCACGGGGGCACCATAGGCTCTGTGGGAGCGGGTCCCCAGCGGGAGAGAACAGAGGTCTACAAATGGGACGGAGCGGTCTATGTCATTGCGGAGACGGTTCACGACTACTCCAACTACCTGTACTTCAAGGTCCTGGACGCCAACCAGGCCCTCATGGGCGGGGACTACGAAATGGCTGCCACACTCTACGGGGAGGCCGTCGACAACCCTGGCCTGGAGGTCTGGATGGACGAGGGCGAACGAGAGGAGCTTGTTGGTTTCTCTCGATACCGGCTGTCACTGATCTATCTGATCGCGGGAGAGGTCGAACTGGCTGAGGCCACACGTGACGAACTGCTCATGGCACAACCAGACAGCATCTACGCGCAGGTCGTAGCGGTGCTCTGGGACGCCTATCAGAGAGAGACAAACCTACGGGCAGCCTATGAGGAAGTCGGACGATTCGCCACCTTCCACCCGGAGACAGCGGAAGCCCTCACGGATTACGGATACGGCAATCCCACATTCACAGCTGATGAGGTTTGTCCTATCCAGTTGTTCCAGTGAGCCTACCCAGGCGACTCCGGATTCCCTGACAGTCGTACGCCCAAGCCGCCTGGGATTGTCGGGCATCGCGGTGCTGGGGCCTAGAAAGGAATCTCTTCCTCTCCTCCTCCAGGCTCCTCAGGCGCCTCCGGAGGCAGTGCTCCCTCAGCCTCTCCTTTGCCACCGAGGAATCTCACGTCCAGCGCGGAGAGCTCAAATGAAGACCGAGCCACACCGTCGTTGCCGGTCCAGATTCTGGGACCGCCGGTCTCCTTGTCTGGTACCAGTCTCCCCTCCACGAACACCTGTCTTCCCTTGCTGAGGTACTGATTGCAGGTCTCGGCCAGCTTCCTCCAGGCAGACACCCGGAACCAGACCGTTTCCTCGCCGGGACTGCCATCGGCCGCGGTCCAGCGTCGGTTGGTGGCCACACTGAACCGTGTCACCGGCACCCCACTGGCCGTATAGCGCATCTCAGGATCGTTGCCGAGATTTCCCACGATGGTTAGCTTCTGGTACATCCTCTCCTCCTCAACCTACCATATGCCAAGACAGGACCCATGTACGTCGCAGACTATAGCAAATCTACCACAAGTGAGAGCCGCGCGCAAGGTGCGGCAGCCAAGTATGCATCGGCCGAGGGACGATACCGTTACCAGCACCTCCATGGCTTCCTGAGCGGCGGCTGTCCCGAGACCGATGGTCACTCACACATAGATCCGTGGTGACCGCCGCAAACCCACCGCACACCCCTGTCTATGGCCGATCACTCCCTCGCCACAAGGTGGCGGGAAGGCCACGCCCTGCATGTACGAAGCCTATATACTCAGGAGGTATCCCTCGCGTTGAAACGCCAAGGGTAGAGAGTGAAGGATCATCGGTTGAACTCGCGCCCTGCACAGCCCAGCATGTACGGTCGACATCACGTGGTATCACAGCCCACCTGTGATGGCAAGACCGTCGCACTGCGCCCTTGCCCGCCCTCCGCCGACGATGCTATAACTGCGCCGTTGGCCAACAGTCGCGTGGGCCCCAATCTTAGGAGGTGATGGCGCATGTACGACGGAGCAGATCACAGCAAAACCCTCTCGGAGTTGCTACGACTGCAGACGCATCCCGTAGCAGTGAAGCTCCTGTCTCCAGGCGAGGAGTTCCCCAAGAGAGTGCACCGGCCAATCAGGCTGCTGAGACATAGGATCACTATCTGCCAGGGGATCACCATGGCCAGACGGTATGGCTGGAGGATAGGTCTTCTCAAGGATGATGTGTGTTGTGCGGCTGCATTGATCGCCTATGGCTGGGTGGAACAGGAACCCTCTCCCGAAGAGGTGGCAGACCTGATGCTTGCCGCCGAGTACGCCCAGAATCCTGAGTCCGCTCGCAGACAGATCGAGGCCATTTCCAGACTCTCCAAGGGAGAATGCTTGGGCCTGATCCTGTCGCCACTGGAGCTCACGACATGGAAGCCAAACTTGGTGATGATCTACGCCAGTCCCGGCCAGATGATGCGCCTCGTTCAGGCGGCCACGTACCACGAAGGCCATCCCGTTACTTCGTCCTTTGGTGGCAAGGCCGCGTCTTGTGCAGAGGGGGTCATAGGCACCTTTCAGAGCCAACGGTACCAGGTGGTGCTCCCTTGTGGGGGAGACCGCATCTTCGCCATGACCGCGGACCACGAGCTTGCCTTTGCCACGCCAGCGCATTTCATGGACCAGCTGATTGAAGGGCTGCGGATATCAGGGCGCAAGGCCGGTATGGCGTATCCCATCCCGGTGTACCAGGGTTTCGAGCCCAGGTTTCCCCCCGCGTACAACAAGCTCTTTGAAAAGGTCAACTGACAGGTCCCCGCTAAGAGAGCTGAAGGCGCGATGCCGGTACGAAGAGGGACTTGCCAGTCGGTGCGTTGAGCACGCCAGCAGGAGGCGAGGCCATCACGCGGATTGACAGTCGATCTGGAGGCGGTCCAGCAGAGGGCATCAGGGGTGCCGGACCAGAATGGTGTTCGCGGCCCTCACCGCCGTAGACTACGAAGTCTTCAAGATCTCACCGGCGAAGGAAGTTCCGTGCCGCAAGGGCTCGATGCGCAGCAGTTCGGCGATGGTGGCTCCAACATCCGCGAAGGACTCGCGGGTTCCCAGGTTGACTCCTCCTCGCACACTCTGCCCATACACCAGCAGGGGCACGTACTCCCGGGAGTGATCGGTGCTGGGCGTGGTTGGGTCGTTGCCGTGGTCGGCCACGATGAAGAGCACATCTCCGGGGCCCATGGCATCCATGATTCTCGGCAGCCGGGCATCAAACGCTTCGAGGGCAGCGGCGTACGCTTGTGGGTTGTTGCGATGCCCAAAGAGCATGTCGAACTCGATGAGATTGGCCAGAATCATACCCTTCTGGTCACTACCTAGCAGATTGATCACCTCTTCGGCCGCCACCATGTTGTCCACCGTGTGATGGCACACGGTCAGCCCTTGCTTGGCGAAGAGGTCATCCACCTTGCCCACGCCGATTACCTCGTGGCCAGCCTCCACCAACCGATCCAAGAGGGTCGGCTCGGGCGGCTGTAGGGAGAAATCCCTGCGGTTCGGCGTGCGAGTGAAACTCCCCGGCTGGCCATCGAAGGGACGGGCGATGACGCGTCCCACAGCGTGCTCTCCCGTCAGCATCTCACGAGCGATAGTGCATATGCGATAAAGCTCGCCGAGGGGTATGATCTCCTCGTGGGCCGCAACCTGGAACACGCTGTCCGCCGAGGTGTAGACAATGGGCGAGCCGGTGCGCACGTGCTCCTCGCCCAACTGGTCGATGATCACAGTGCCCGAGATGGCTACGTTACCCAGCGTCTTGCGCCCAATACGGCGCTCGTACTCCTCGATGAGCTCCTTCGGGAACCCGTCCGGATAAGTGGGCAGAGGGTTCGGCGAGACGACCCCTGTCAACTCCCAGTGGCCCGTCGTGCTGTCCTTGCCGACCGACACCTCGGCCATTCGCCCGTAGGCGCCCAGAGCGTTCCTTTCAGGCGGAACACCCACGGTGTCAGTGACATTGCCCAGTCCCAGTCGTCCCATGTTGGGCAGAGAGAGGCCGCCCACCGCTCGCGAGGTGTTGCCCACGGAATCGCTGCCCTCGTCGCCATAGTCGGCCGCATCGGGCAACGCCCCGACCCCGACGCCGTCCAGGACTATGACCGTGACCCTGTCCACATCGCCCATCGCTTGGCCTCCTATGCTACTATACGTGAACTGCAAAACACCTGCAATGAGCACCCTTGCTCAGGCACGTATGTTATGATAGACTAGTTCAAAGAACGCAACGGACCGCCAGCGAGCAACACGATGGCTTGGTGGGCATTGGCTATCGCCCAGTGACATTCAGGAGAACCACGATGAAGAAGGGCAGGGTTTTCTCAGGTGCTCGCCCCACTGGTAGGCAACACATCGGCAACTATCTCGGGGCGATTCAGAACTACGTCGCGCTCCAGGAGGAGTACGAGTGCGTCTACTGCGTGGTCGACCTCCACGCGCTGACCACGTTGACCGACACGGAGAAGCTGAGAGCAAACACTGAGGAGATGGCTCTCGACTGGCTAGCGGCGGGAATGGACCCCCAGAAGAGCATCATCTTCGTTCAATCCCACGTACCTCAGGTCACTGAACTGCACACCATCCTGTCCATGGTCACCCCTATGGGCTGGCTGACCAGACTGCCCACTTTCAAGGAGAAAATCCGTATACAGCCCGACAACGTGAATTATGGCCTGTTAGGGTACCCGGTGCTCATGGCCGCAGACATCACCCTGTACAAAGCGGACACGGTACCCGTGGGAGAAGACCAGGCACCGCACCTCGAGTTCACCAGGGAGATCGTGCGCCGATTCAACTTCCACTTTGGGCCCGTCCTCGTGGAGCCGCAGATCAAGTTGACGCCCTTCCCGCGCGTGATGGGTCTTGACGGCGTGAACAAGATGAGCAAGTCCCTGGACAACCACATCGAGCTGGCCTCGAGTCCGGAGGAGATCGAGCGTCGGGTGATGACCATGGTCACCGATCCACAGCGACGATATCGGACGGATCCCGGCCGCCCGGAGGTGTGCAACGTCTTCGCGTTCCACGGCTTCTTCTCCCCTGAAGAGGTCGAAGGGATAGAGAGCGAATGCCGGAGTGCACGCGTGGGCTGCGTAGACTGCAAGCGAGCCTTGGCTCGCAACCTCGCGCAGAGCCTGGCGCCCTTCAGGGAGAAGCGCGCGGAGATCGCCCGCGATTCTGACCTGGTGTGGGAGATCCTGAGAGATGGCGCGGCCAGAGCATCACTGGTAGCTCAAGAGACCATGGTCGAAGTAAAGCAGAAGGTCGGCCTCCCCTAGCGCACGACGAATCCGCGCGGACAATTCCCAGCAGTTCTCCGCATTGATGTGCTACTTCAACAAGAGTCCGCACGTTCTCGCTGAGCATAGGGGAAGAGCAGGGCATCCCTCGACCACACAGAGGAAGCCTATCCTGCGCAGCATGGTCGCCTCCTGGGCGCAGGGGGCGGCGGTCTTCTTGGCGCTCATGATGGGCCCCTGCCCGTTGGAGTGTTCGCTGCTCCGATATCGCAGCAGCCCGTGGGGCAGTCGCCGTGCCTTTGGAGATCCGGGGCTCGTCGGCCTGGGGCAAGTGTGGGGAGGCCAGTGTGTGGCTGCTATCGCCATCGACCACGTCTTCGAGCACGCGTGGCAAGATCCCGCTGTCGCAGCGGACCTTCTATCTTCATCCTCTGTTAAGTAGGTCAGAGTTCATGGAGAGCCACACCCTTTGGGTCTGGCCCTGAGCCAAGAGCTGCGCCACCGATGGCGTGACTTTCGGTAGTGTGGCTCGCAGCCAGCCAGCTACCGCTAGAACTGCTCGCCCTCGAACTCGCTCCTGATCTCGTCGCCGAAGGCCTTCGCGGCTTCCTTGCCCCTCTGCGCCACGCCGCGAGCCTCGTCGGGTTCCACAAGTTCCAAGATTAGTCGCCTCTCGCCAGTCTCCTCATCGATCTGGGTGAAGAGAGGTATCCTCCTGGTGAACAAGTAGATGCCGGCCATGATTCCAGCCAGGCTGGCCACAGGCACCAGAATGCCGACGAGCCAGCCAGCGAGGAAATGGCGTGGAACCGCCATCAAATCGTCCGCATAGCCGAAGAACCCTGGAGGCGACGCTCTCATTCGCAACCTTCCTCTCGCCATGATGCCAGCCCTCCTCCTATTGCGGCTCGCCAGATTCTGGCACCGCGCGCAGGCGCGTGCCTCTCTCTTTCTCCACTTGCTCCCTGACGAGGTTCGCCACCTCCTTAGGAGAGATCAGACCAAAGACTGGTCTTCCTTCTCCGCTGACCTCTACCGAGGGAAGCTTGCCGGTCAGCAGGTACAAGAGCGCGTTGCCAGCGACGAGCACGAATGTGGCCAGGCCCAACACGCAGCCCATGCCGAACGCCAGCCTCTTCAATGCGGACATCTCGCCCTCCTCCCTACCGGCCTGTCGAGAACCATCTCACAATATGCGAATGTACGACCTCGATCAGTCGTCCTCGTCTTCCTCTGTCTCGTCGAGATCGGCATCAGTGCTCTCTTCTTGCTCATCAACGGGCTCAGCAGAGGACTCCTCAGGCTCTTCGGGTGCCGGCGACTCCTCCAACTCCTCTTCTGCCTGAGCCTCGGCCTCTGCCTCCGTGTCGGCTTCGTCCGCGGCGACGACGTCCTCGGGTTCCTCGGGTTCGACCTCTATCTCGACCTCAGCTTCCGCGATGTCAGGTACAGTCTCGGCAGCCTCAAGCACGGCCTCGAGATCCTCTTCTGCCTCAGCCGCCGCTTCTTCCTCCAACTCGACCTCAGCTTCGGCGACATCAGGTACAGGTTCCTCAAGCTCAGCCACCGCCTCAAGATCCTCTTCTGCCTCAGCCGCCGCTTCTTCCTCCAACTCGACCTCAGCTTCGGCGACGTCAGGTACAGGTTCCTCAA
>Ga0307378_10007366_pt1 | contig 14833 bp, 14 predicted proteins | sample UN1MG_FD_202238 | JGI IMG/M metagenome (GOLD analysis project Ga0307378, IMG submission 202238) | Soil microbial communities from Risofladan, Vaasa, Finland - UN-1 | ecosystem: Environmental > Terrestrial > Soil > Coastal area > Acid sulfate soil | place: Finland: Risofladan, Vaasa | collected...
AGGAGAAGAAGGAGAAGAAGAATACCCGAACACTTATGAAATATCGGCGGAACTTTCCCCTCCGCTTCCACAAGGTCAGGCTGCCCGGATGGGAATCGGCCGAATTCCGTTCCATCAATTATGGGCAGCCTCAACACTCATAGCTTATGGCGTCGCACGGGACCATATTCTCGCTCAGCAACAGCCAAACGTCGTCATGATAGCCAATCCGAGCACCGATTACAGCACGCTGCCGCTTTGTGAGACCATTAGCAGGGCAACCGCCGGAGAATTCAAGAACCTTGGAATAAAAATAAACGAGTTTTACGGCATCTCTTGCAACAACGAGCTTCTCAGGAGCTCCGTGGAAAAATCTCAATTCATAATATACGAAGGTCATATAACCGACTTTTCATTGTTCGACAACACCTCTTACTTCGAAGACGAAGAGGAGATTTACCCCTATGAATATGAACAAAGCCGGTATGAATATTACAACGATACGACGGATTTCACGGAAAACGATACGGATGTTTATGATGATTCATCGGGCGACGATGACAACTCACACGATGCCGAAATAAATATGCAGGAACAAAACGAACGGACGGATTCGGATTATCATATGTTCGATGAGGACGTGGACAGCCAAGTCTACGAAGTTTCGCAAACAACAGAACCTTGCAAGCTGGAGGCAATACCCCTGGTCGTAATTCAAAGCTGTCACTCATTAGACGATACCGTTTTGGATATTCTGACCTCAGGTGCCATAGGTATAATCGGCAGTAAGACCAATATTCACAGTGCCTCCGGAAGTGCATTTATCAAGGCGTTTTGCGATGGGCTCTTGTACAGAAGCGACACCATAGGTGAAGCAATGCGCGACGCGAAAAACTACCTGCTATGCGTAAGTGCTCTCAAAAAAGCACGCGGGCATACCCAATACGCCAAAGTCGAGAGGGCGGCATACAGCTTCCATTTCTGGGGCGATCCGGAGCTGCGGATGTTTTCCGGCTTACAAAACAGACAGAAGATAAAACCTGTCTCAGGAACATTTTCCCGGCCCGACAAGATTACTGTTACAATACCAAATAAGCGTTCACCAACATCAAGAACTGAAAAGTATTTCCTTCGCATGTTTCCCGGCAGCGAAGCCGCGGGCATTCTAAAAAGAATCAAGGACAAAGAAATTCGCAGGGTAGCACCCATATACTTTTTCAGAATTCCAATGGCGAAGAGTTTTGAGCCCTCACAATATGCCGGTCTGAAAAAATCGGAGGACACCACGGTCCGAGCCGTGTTTTTTGCTGATACTTTTAAACGATTCCTCTACATAGCTTATTTTCCTGAAAAAGAGGAAAAAGAGGAGGTTTTTACTCTCCAGTTTATAAAAAAAGAAATAACCGCTGGGACGCAGTTTTAAATTTTCCGAGAAAGTAAATGTTTAACCGTAATCGCGCAGCAATACTTACAGCAGTAATACTTACAGCCGCGTTTCTTTTGTGCGTATGGCTGCGGATGAAATATACCTGGAAACCGGTTTGGGCCCATGGTACCAGAGGATGGCGTCTGACATACGATATCAGTTTTTCCTTCACAAAAGGAGATAAAATCCAAATCGCCATTCCGGACAGCACGCCGAACAGCCGGCTCTGGCGTGAGACTTTTTCACATGAAGGCATTTTGGTGGATTTACTAAGGAACAAAAGAACCAGAGGGCGCGGAGCATCGGCCGTATCAATGCCCGGCCATGAACGAGGCCGGTTTTTTGCCCAGTTTGATATACATCTCAGGCCCGACCCGCAATCAAAGTTACCTGCCGCCGAAGAAAAAATATCAGCTAATGACAGGGCTTACTACCTGCGAAACGAAAAAGAGATTCAAACAGCAAGCCCGGGGCTCTCAAATATTTTGAAGCAGCTGTCCAATCAGAAAATAACGAAAACCGAACTCTTAAACCATATCTTCGATTATTGCGCGGAAAATATCACCAAAGGCCAAAAAGGCACTTTTTCAGATGCTACCAACACACTGGAGCATAATGTTGGCAGCACCCTTGGCCGCGCCCGGGCAATGGCAGCCCTTTGCAGGGCATCCAAAATACCGGCACGATTGGTGGCCGGTTTCATTCTTGAAAATAATCAGCAGGCCCAGGTGCATTATTGGGTCGAAGTTTTTGCTCAAAAAAACTGGCAGGCTTACGATCCCGAGAACGGTTATTCCGTCCAACTGCCAATTACTTTTCTGCCCGTCAGTCGTGACAGCATCGACATCGTCAGGGGGATCAAAGCCCCCGGCTATCAATCCAGATTTTCTATAAGGCGACTGCTGCCTCCTCCTTCTTTGTCTTCTTCACAAGAGAGGCGATTATGGAGCATTTTCGATTTGACCGGATTACCTCCGAGTATGCAGGAAATAGTGTCCATGATACTTCTTTTACCATTGGCGGCACTTATAACAACCATCTTTCGTAATATAATCGGCATACAGACCATCGGCACCTTCACGCCGGGCCTGATTGCGTTGAGCTTCATCCATGCCGACTGGCGTACCGGCACTATTGTGTTTGTTATTGTCCTGTGCGTCGGCATACTGGCCAGAATAATCCTGAATAAACTGCAGCTTCTTATGGTGGCCCGGCTAAGTATCATCCTTACCCTGGCCGTCTTGTGCATGGTTCTGGCAGTAGCGGTTCTGGACTACCTGAGTCTGACACCAAGCGCCAGCGCAGTGGTACTGCCAATCGTTATATTGACAATGATGATCGAACGATTCAACATCATAGCTGAAGAAGATGGTCTGCCGAACGCCTTAAAAATATTTGCTACAACTATTTTTGTGGCTGCATCCTGCTTTCTGGTGATGAAAGTGGATTGGTTCGGCAGGACAGCCCTGATATTTCCTGAGGTACATTTATTGAACATAGCAATACTTATACTCATAGGACGTTATTCAGGATACCGGCTCAGCGAAATCTGGCGGTTTCGTGATGTAACACAAACACCCCCTGGTTGAGAGGTCAGTATGGTTCGCGTAAGAAAGCTCCCTTTTTGGTCATGGCCGTCATCGCTCAGGCGAAACGGAATTATGGGCATAAACTCTCGTAACATCAATATCATATTTGCCCTGAATCCCCGCTCAAATTACGCGATGGTTGACAACAAAGCTCTAACGAAAAAGTTATGCGAATCACGTCTCATACCGGCCCCGAAAACCTACGCATTAATTCAGCGTTTCGGAGATATTAAAAAAAGCACTGACCTTCTGTTCAGCCTGCCGAGCTTTGTCATCAAACCGACACGCGGCGCGGGGGGCCGGGGTGTCCTGGTCATAGCTGATCGGAAAAATAATGAATTTCAAAACGCCAAAGGAGAAGTGTTCTCTCTGGAACAGATAAAATATCATATCTCGACCATACTATCGGGGCTTTACTCGCTCAGCGGACAACCCGACCAGGCAATGATAGAGAAACTCATCGAACCTCATCCCGCGTTCAAGGAGCTAACAGTTGCCGGCACGCCGGACATCCGAATAGTGCTATATAAAACCACCCCGATAATGGGCATGCTCCGTCTTCCTACAAAGGCCTCGAGAGGACGGGCAAACCTGCATCAGGGAGCAGTTGGTGTTGGCATAGACCTCGAAACAGGAATAACGTGCGGTGGTGTTTGGCGAGACCGTTCGTTTGATATCCATCCCGATACGGGAGCTTCTATCAATGGGGTTATGATTCCGAACTGGACAAATGTGGTGAAAACAGCAATCCAGCTTAGCAAGGCGATAGCTCTGCAATATGTTGGGGTGGATATTCTTCTGGATGCCGAAGGAGGGCCGCTGGTACTGGAGGCCAATGCAAGGCCGGGTCTGTCTATTCAAATTGCTAATCGCTGTGGGATATGGCCGAGACTTAATGAAATAAATATTAAGCAAGGCCTTTCCCGAGTAAGGCACATATAGCCTGTTCCAGAATTGGGTAAAAGAAGATTCCCAAAATCCCTCTTTCACTTCTGACGAAATATCCGTATAATTTCGGGATGAAATCTGTTTTGGAGCAGGTCATGGGATATTTTCGGAAAAATATTGAAAAGGTAAAAGGTTACGAGCCGGGTTTTCAGCCGAAGGAAACGGACGTTGTAAAGCTCAACACAAATGAGAATCCGTATGCGCCTACGCCTGCGGTATTAAAGGTGCTGACTGAAATCACTCCGGAACGGCTTCGCAGATACCCCGACCCGCTCGGAAACGAATTCCGTCAGGCGGCGGCCGAGGTCAATGGTGTCCGGCAGGAAAATATTATGTGCTGCAATGGCGGTGATGATTTTCTGACTATCGCTTTTCGAGCGTTTTGTGATAAAAATCGGCCCGTCGCTTATCCGGTTCCGACATATTCGCTCTATCGGGTATTAGCCAAATTGCAGGATTGCGAGGCAATTGAAATTCCGTTCGACCCTGAATTTAACCTGCCGGCCAAACTGGCGCACACCAATGCCGCCCTGACCATAGTCTGCAATCCAAACGCACCGAGCGGCAGCTTTATAAGTGTCGGCGAGCTGGCTTCATTGGCCGATGAGCTCTCCGGGGTATTACTCGTTGATGAGGCCTATGTGGACTTCGCCGAGGCCAATTGCACTGAGCTGGTCAAAAAATTCGATAATGTTATTATACTGCGCTCGATGAGCAAGGGATATAGCCTCGCGGGCATTCGGTTCGGATACGTCATCGCCCAGCCGGACTTAATAACAGGCCTGATGAAGGTCAAAGACTCCTATAATGTTGACTCCGTTGCCCTTGCCGTGGCAACCGCTGCGATAAAAGACCAAAAGTATTTCACCGAAACGACCGAAAAAGTAAAGAAGGCCCGCGGCTTTTTGACCGAACAACTGCGTGATTTAAAATTTGAAGTCCCGCAAAGCTTCTCGAACTTTGTGCTTGCCAGGAGCAAAAACTTCCAAGCGGGCAGGATTTTCGGCAAACTCAAAGAACGCAGGATTTATGTCAGATACTTCGAGATGCCCGGCCTTGACGATAAGCTGAGAATAAGCGTAGGCACAGATGAACAAAATAATAAACTTATTTTTGCCTTGAAAGAAATCCTGTCACAAGAGACTGCACCGTCAGACTAATACGGCAATAAAAAATAGTACATAAAAGGACATGATAATGGATAAGCGCACTGCTGAAGTTCACAGGCAGACAAAAGAAACCGATGTTTCCGTACAGCTTAACCTGGACGGCGACGGCAAATACGAGATTGACAGCGGTATAGGCTTTTTGGACCACATGCTCACGCACCTGAGCAAACACAGCAAAATCGACCTTCTGGTCAAGGCCAAAGGTGATTTGGAAGTCGATGCTCACCATACGGTAGAAGATATTGCGATATGCCTCGGTGAATGTCTATTGCAAGCCTTAGGTGACAAAAAAGGTATCGCCAGATACGGACACAGCTCGGTGCCGATGGAGGACGCCCTGGCGAACGTTTCCGTTGACCTTTCGGGCAGGGCGTCCTGTGTATATAACGTTGAATACCGAACAGATAAAATCGGCGACTTCGACGTCGAGTGCCTCGAGGAAATGCTGCGGAGCTTTGCCAATAACGGAAAGTTCAACCTGCACATAAATGTCCCGTACGGCACAAACAGCCATCATATAGCCGAGGCGATTTTCAAGGGACTGGGCAAAGCGCTCGGTACGTCTGTCGGCATTCTCGGGGCGGATATCCCAAGTACAAAGGGGGTATTGTGATTGAGGAACCAAAGAGTGAATATCGAACCGGGATAGGAACCGATATCCACAGGCTTGTCGAAGGCAGAAAGCTCATGCTCGCCGGGGTTTACGTGCCGTACCCTGCCGGTCTGGCCGGACACAGCGATGGCGACGTGGGACTGCACGCCGTTATCGATGCCCTGCTCGGGGCAAGTGGAATGGGAGATATCGGAACGCTGTTTCCCAACTCCGCGGCGCGATGGAAAGACGCCGACAGCAAAGAGCTTTTGTTTATTGTGAAGGAACAGCTCGAAGAGAATAAATGGGAAGTCGTTAATGTTGACCTGATTATACACGCCGAAGAACCCAGACTTGAGAAGGTCAAAGGCCAGATGAAAAGATGCATTGCAGGTCTTTTGGGTATTGACTTTACATCCGTGAACGTAAAGGCTAAAACCAACGACGGACTCGGCGATATAGGCGCAGGAGAAGCAATGGCCGCTACGGCTATGGCCCTTTTGAGAAAAAAGAAAAGAAGAACACTATAAATTATTATTGATGGTATCTGCCCATGGCACTAAATCTTTATAACAGTCTGACAAGAAGAAAAGAGGAATTCGAACCGTTGAAAAAAGGCATGGTCGGAATATATGTCTGCGGGCCGACCGTATATGGACATTCACACTTTGGGCATGCGAAAAGTTACGTGAGCTTTGATATACTGACAAGGTATATGCGTTATCTCGGTTACGAAGTTACCTATGTGCAGAATATAACAGACGTCGGCCACCTCACCGACGACGCCGATGAAGGTGAGGATAAAATCGCCACCGCGGCAATAAAAGAGAGAAAGCATCCGATGGCCCTGGCCGAATATTACACTCGCAGCTACTTCGAAGACATGGACAGGTTGAACTGCGTCCGGCCCGATATAAGCCCGAGAGCCAGCGGCCATATACTCGAACAAATAGGGATGGTAACGACACTCCTTAAAAAAGAATACGCCTATGAAGCCAACGGCTCGGTCTATTTCGATGTTTCCAAATTCAAAGACTATGGAAAACTCTCCGGCAGAAACCTCGACGAGATGATTGCCGGCGTACGCGTGGAGGTTTCGCCGGACAAAAAGAACCCCGCTGACTTTGCCCTATGGAAGAAAGCCGAGCGAAACCATATTATGCAATGGCCCAGCCCCTGGGGACCCGGCTATCCGGGCTGGCACCTGGAATGCTCGGTAATGAGCACGAAATATCTGGGCAAGACAATCGACATCCACGGCGGCGGGCTGGAAAATCAGTTCCCGCATCACGACTGCGAAATTGCCCAGTCGGAAGCAACCAATGATGTACAGTTCGTTCGATACTGGCTGCATAATAATATGGTGACCGTTGACGGTCAAAAAATGGGCAAGAGCCTGAATAATTTTATTACACTCAAACAGGCCTTTTCAGGCGCCCACGAGAGATTGACAAAAAGCTATGACCCGCTGGCGGTAAGGCAGTTGATTTTGAACAGTCATTACAGAAGCCCTCTGGATTTTTCGGATGCGGCACTTTTTGCGGCGCAGTCCGGCTACGGAAAAATTACCGAGACCGTCAAAGCCCTTCGAAAAAGGATGGAAATAGCCAACACGGGTTCTATCAATGAGGAAATAATAGAGCAGTTGAAACAGATGAGGGAAAAATTCGAAGCCGCGATGAATGACGACTTGAATACATCTGTTGCGCTGTCGGTTATGTTCGAGCTTGTCCGCCTGGCGCAGAGCCTGCTCGAAGACAGCCGTACAACAAAGGAAACCCTTAACCTTCTCGATGTACTGTTCGACCGGCTCGGCGGCGATGTTCTGGGTATTGTGAAAGAGGACTATCAGCAGGACGCCACAGCCGATGAAGGGCTGACGGACAAGCTGGTAAACATCTTGATTGAGCAGCGAAAAGAAGCTCGCATGAACAAGGACTTTGCCAAGGCCGACCAGCTTCGCAATACACTGGATGATATTGATATTGTGCTGGAAGACAAGCCCGATATGACCACATGGAGGATGAAATGAGGATACTCGGTATCGACCCGGGTTTGCAGGTCTGTGGTTATGCCTGTTTGGAGATGGACGCCGATAACGAAAAGCTGATTGAAGCAGGTGTCATCCGTGTAGAAAAAGGCCCGGCTATAGAAATAAAACTCAACAGAATCGCTGAAGATATCCACTCACTTCTCGAAAATTTCAAGCCCGATGTGGTAGCTGTGGAAGAATTATACTCTCATTACGCCCACCCGAAAACTGCAATATTGATGGGACACGCAAGAGGTGTTATACTTCAAAAGTGCGCACAGGCGGCAATTGAAGTAAGAAGCTTCAGTGCCACGCGTATAAAAAAATCAATTACCGGTAACGGAAGGGCTTCGAAGGAACAGATACAAAGAACTATTCAAACTATTTTGTCCCTGCCGCAGATACCGGAGCCGAACGACGTGGCCGATGCCATAGCGGCGGCGCTGTGCTGCGTGAATTCAATAAACAGTATCGTTATCTAACAATAACTAAACAAGTACTCATTCGAACAATGATAGCTAACATTGAAGGAAAACTAATCAAGCTCGAGAGCGGCTGCTGCCTCGTTCAGGTCGGGGCGGTTGGTTACGAAGTAATGCTGCCGAGCTATTGTGTTAGTGCGCTGTCCGACCAAATCGGGACGGATATTACTCTCTGTACTATGGAATACTACGAGGGCACGCCCGGCGGGGGAAACCTGATACCGAGAATGGTGGGCTTCTTAAACTCGGGCGAGAGGGATTTCTTCGCCAAATATACGAGCGTCAAGGGAATGGGCATAAAAAAAGGGCTGCGGTCGCTGAGCATCCCCATAGCCACGATAGCAGCCGCAATAGAAAACGCCGACGATAAGACACTCATCTCGCTGCCTTCGATAGGCAAAAGAATGTCCCAGCAAATTATCGCCGAGTTAAAGGGCAAATTACAGAGTTTCGCGGTCGGCGCCGAAGCAGCCGGACCATCGCAAGCCGGCTTCAGGCCGTTCCAGACCGAGGCACTCGAGATTCTTATCGCCTGGGGCGAAAAAAGAAACGAAGCAATTGAATTGGTCGAATTGGCCTGCCGCAAACACCCTAACATAAATTCCGCTGAGGCACTTGTGCCTTTGGTGTACAGGCTAAAACAGGGCGTAGAGGTTTGATTAAAAAAGCTGCGTATAATTGATAAAGAAACTAAATAAATATTCGACAATAAATCGAAAATGACAATAGGCAGAATCATAAGCGGGCAATCTTTGAATGAGCAGGAGGAGAGCTTTAACGTCTCACTTCGGCCGAAGGTCCTGGACGAGTGCATAGGCCAAAGCAGTGTAAAAGAAAAAGTCTCAATTGCAATAGAAGCCGCTAAGCAGAGGGCCGAACCCCTCGAGCATATTTTGTTTTACGGCCCGCCGGGTCTCGGCAAAACTACGCTCGCCCACGTCGTCGCGAACGAGATGGGGGCAAGGATACGCTGCTCATCCGGTCCGGCCCTGGCAAAGGCCGGCGACGTGATGGGTCTTTTGAGCAATATAAACACCGGCGATGTGCTTTTCATTGACGAGGTCCACCGGCTGAGCACGCTGGTCGAAGAGTTTATTTATCCGGCGATGGAAGATTTCAAAGTCGATTTCACTGTCGATAGCGGCATGCATGCAAAGACGATAAATTTCCCGCTAAAGCGCTTTACTTTAATCGGCGCAACAACACGAGCGGGTTTGTTAAGCGCTCCATTACGCAGCCGGTTCGGAATGCTGTATCATCTGGATTTCTACAGCACAAATGAGCTGACGGAAATTCTGGATAGATCAGCGCAATTACTAAGCCTGCAGTGCGAGGGCGGAACGCTGGAATTAATTGCGGACCGCTCCCGCGGAACACCGCGAGTGGCAAATCGATTGCTAAAACGAGTACGCGATTATGCCCAGGTAAAAGGCTCCGGAGTCCTGAGCACCGGGATTGTCGAAAACGCGCTGAAGATGGAGCAGATTGACAGGCTGGGCCTCGACGAATTGGACAGGGCGTTTTTGCGTGCGCTGGTCAATGTCTATGATGGTGGTCCGGCCGGCATTGAGGCCATAGCCGCCACGCTCGGTGAAGAAAGGGACACTCTTGAGGACGTCGTTGAACCGTATCTTCTGCAAATCGGATTCCTGCGCCGAACCAAACGCGGCAGGGAGGTAACAAAACAGGCCTGCGAACATCTCAGCCTAAAACCACACAAAAAGAAGCACACCTCCAAACAGCCTGAACTGTTCAAACAAAACGAGCAGTAGCTTTTATAGAGTCTGATAGATGAAAAAGAAACAAGCTACAAAAGTAATAAAAAAGCAATCAGACCATGAAGAAATATTCAAAAAGGAGGAAGTGACTAAGGTAAAAGTCGTTAGAAGACATCCTACTGAAGAAGAGCACAAACAGTTTGGCAGGGAGAAAAGGCGAGCAAGAGAATATGTAAATGACAGGCAAAAAGCGGCTCAGCTAATCAAGGAAGCGATTGAAAAGGCAAATCGAAATAAAGGTGCTCTTAAAAAACTGTTGGGTCAGTTAAAGGCTCTTTTCCGGCTCACCAGCGCCTGGGTCAAAGGTGATTATACCGAGGTATCCATGAAAACAATTGTTTGGGTGATTGCAGCAATTATTTACTTCGTGAATCCATTCGACGTGATAACCGACTTCCTTCCCGGGGTCGGATACGTGGATGACGCTGCAGTAATTTTCTTTGTTATAAACTCTATTCGCCGTGATCTCGACAAGTTTCTCGAATGGGAACGATCACGGAAATAAATGTAACTGAGCCGAGTAAATCTCAAGCCAAAACTAATTTACATCTATAAAAGATTCACTGCAAAGACGGGGACGAGGCAATGCGGGCACTACTCCCATTCGATTGTCGCCGGGGGTTTGCTGGATATGTCATAAACGACACGATTGACACCCCTGACCTCATTAATAATCCTGTTGGATATGATGCCAAGCACCTCGTAAGGTATTTGCGAAAAATCAGCGGTCATAAAATCAACTGTCTCGACCGCACGAACGGCAATAATGTTTTCATAGCTTCGTTCATCGCCCATCACGCCGACCGTCAGGACAGGCACCAGAACCGTCAGAGCCTGCGATACCTTCCTGTAGAGCCTTGCGGATTTTATTTCGTCTATCAGGATTTCATCTGCCGCACGTAGAATTTCCAGTCTTTCTGCTGTTATCTCTCCTATTACCCTCACTGCAAGGCCAGGCCCGGGGAAAGGATGACGCCAGACAATATCCTCCGGCAGTCCCAGATATTCACCGACAATTCTCACCTCGTCCTTAAACAAATCCCGCAACGGCTCAATCAGCTCGAAGTCCATCTCGGCCGGCAGCCCCCCTACGTTGTGATGCAGCTTTATATTCGCCGCCGGATTACCGTCCTTCGAGCCTGACTCGATAACATCAGGATAAAGTGTCCCCTGGGCGAGGAACCTGGCATTCGGAATCTTCGACGCTTCCGACTCAAAGGCCTTGATAAACTCCGAACCGATAATCTTTCGCTTTTGCTGAGGGTCGGTTACGCCAGCCAGCCCGGATAAAAACTGCTCCGACCAGTCAACAACCCGCAAATCCATATGAAAATGATTCCGGAAGGTTGAAACGACTTCCTCGTATTCGTTCTTTCTAAGCAGGCCGTTATCAACGAAAATACAAACAAGCTGATCTCCTATGGCCTTATGAACCAGTGAAGCCACAACGGATGAATCAACGCCGCCGCTCAGGCCGCATATCACTTTCGCATCACCTGCCTGTGAGCGAACGGCCTCTACGGACTCACTAACAAAATCGCTCATTTTCCAGTCGCCGCTGCAGCGGCAAATATCATAAAGGAAGTTTTTCAAAATCAGCGAACCTTTGGGGGTATGTGAAACTTCAGGATGAAACTGAACACCGAAAAATTTCTTTTTGTTGTGCCTCACCGCTGCAAACGGGCAGGTATCGGTAGTAGCCAATTTGACGAAATCGTCGCTTAGCTCCCCTATCTGGTCGCCATGACTGGCCCAGGCCGTGATTGAATCCGGAACATTCGCGAACAAATCACTCTTCTCAAGAATAGACAGAGTCGTTCGCCCGTACTCACGCCTTTGGGCTGCGATAATTTTTGCGCCCAAAACCTGGCAGCCTAATTGCATCCCGTAGCAGATACCCAGAATCGGCACGCCTAACTCGAAGATTTTCTCGTCGCATCTTGGCGCTTTTTCATCATAAACGCTCGCAGGCCCGCCGGACAATATTAATCCCCTGACACCTAATCGTGATAATTCCCGGGCTGTTATGTCCGCACGGCAAATCTGGGAATACACGTTCTGCTCGCGAACCCTCCTCGCTATCAGTTGACCGTACTGACTGCCAAAGTCCAGAATGGCTATTATCTCTCGGCCCATAAAACACGCCCGGCAGGATTCGAACCTGCGACCTACGGATTAGAAATCCGTTGCTCTATCCAGCTGAGCTACGGGCGCAAATATCTGTTTTTCCAGAACCCGATAATATCCAAAAGAAAAACGTACATCCGAAAATTTTCCGCATACTTTACATCCAACCGGTGAATATTGCAAGAAGATTAAAAGTGAGCTTTGCTGCTGTGGGCCAATTAAAAGCATTACGATTTACAAATCACAAAAAGCAAGCTCAGGCTGGCAGTCATCCGCTGTGTAATGAAAAGAAGTAATTACCGTAAAGACACTTTTTTTTCTAAACCCTATTATCCGTCCATTGTAACTAACTATTCGGGCACAAGAAAAACGCCCGGCAACAACTTCACCTGATAAGTGTTGGAAAGATTTGCTTTACCAGACAACAAAGTCTTAAATAATAAACATTTCAAACAAAACTGAATCAACCCAAATTACAAAAAAAAGTTATGATATAGCATCTGAATATTTTGGTATTAAAACAGTAAATCCACCAAAGAATGTCCTTGAACCTGAAAAAATATATATTTTTTAGCTAAAAATATTTCCCGCCGAATATCGCCGGTTGGCTGAAAATGCGAGTTCTGTCGGGGCCAAAAATGCTTTCCCAACCACACATCCCACGCCGTATCTCTTTTTGTTATAAGACTTTACGCAATCTTATCACCTGGCTCATCCTGCAAATTGAGGACAACTTGATAAAATAAAGGTCCGAAAAATACAAAAAAAACACCCGCCCTGGAACTTTGGGTTATTTAGCCATTGACATCTATGCACAAATTAGGTAAAATACAAAGGTCGGCTAAGACCAAAAAAAGTTAAATTTTATAATTTAGCTATTGACATAGACAAAGAAAACTGTTATTTTGACAAGTTAGCAAGGAATTTAATTAAGTATGGCAACGCCGTGCTTATCCGGCACTTATTTGTTGAGCGCCGGGCTGGGAATATGGAGAGTGAAAGTGAGGAGAGTGATGTTGAGGAGAGATGAAAAGACTTCACATAATTCACTTCTTTATCCGCACTTTCGAGCCCTTGGTGAACCTTGGCCAATCGAAGAAGGAAAAGCTGCGTAGCTGAAAAAGACGGCATTAACGCAGCACTGTAAATCCGAGGGACCGGAAAACAATTAGACTTGCTGTTTCTCGTTGACGGCAAAGAAACTGTCATTCGTAAAGTAAGTTTATTGGGGGAGGGAAAAATGAAAAGAGTGACAAAAACCTGGTTGGTGGCAATAATACTGTTCGCGATGCCCGTGATAGCACAGGCGGATGAACCGTTTGTGAATATATCTCCTTCGTCCAACAGTCTTCAGTTCGGAGATCCTGTGTTCTCGGAACCCTCTCTTATTGCACCCGGAGCGGCACTCTACCCAACCACCTTCGGCACATCTTCAGCAGACTTAACCCTCAAGGTGGGATCCAACTGTCTGCATGGGCCGATAATGGCTTCTATTACAACGCTGAGACACCGCTGGGGCAAATCCATAACGCCCGACCGTATTTCAATAAAAGCACCGATTACAGACGGATATGTCTCAATGGCAAAGCCGGTTCTGATATCGAAGCCCGCAATAGGTTCACATGACATTGATTTGAGTTTCCGTCTGGCAGTCAATCCATTCGAAGCCGCCGGACGGTATGAAGGAACTCTTACGTTTACAATAATGCCTTTACCTTAATGGACAAAATGACCGGAAAAAAGAAACAAGCAGAATACTGCGTAATAATAAACGAATATCAATGCCCAGGGTTTGTGGATAGAAGTTGTTCAAAGAGAACAGCCCCCTCCTTTGCAAAGGTTGGGGAGAAAGGAGGTGTGAGGTAGTGAGAAGTGATGATTCGTAAGCATAAGGATGTTTGCGAAGCGCTTTAAGAAAGAGGCCCGTTCTTGAGGCGTCAAAGCGATAACGCCGGGAAACAAATTCCTGGCTTGAAAATCGCAATTTTATGGGTCCCGATTCAGAGCGGCATTAAAGCGGGCATAGCCGTCGGAATCGGTTAAATAAATTTCGTCCCGCTAAACGTGTGGCTCAGGCAGTGAGCCTGGGCTAAGGAATTTTTAGTAGCTCCGATAGGTCAATAACAAATTGGCCTTTCAGGGAGCGAGGGTTAAGAAAGGGATATGAAAATGGTAAAGAAAAGTATAATTGCACTCGCAGTCGTAGCTCTGATGGTCACTGTTGTCCAAGCGGGCAACCCAGTCATCAAAAAAGACGGCGACTGGCCCTGGACCTACAAAGCAATAGACCTCTGCACAATGCCTGTGTATATGAATGTGGGTCATTATGTACAGCTTTTTGAATGCCACAAGCGCGAGATTAAGCTGGTACAGGTTACTTGCAGCACTATCGGTAAAAATAATACCGATGACTTCCCGTGCTACTCAGACTGCGAAGAATTCAAAGTCAAAGCCAACTTCCCGGCAATTTTCGGTGGCTCGTTATCGAAGATTGGTCCCATCCTCAAGGACACAAGCATATACTGGAAAGATGATATCAACCAGATTAGTGGCTCAACCGGTGACTGGGAAAAATTGACAATTTGCCTCGATGCCTGGAAGGCAGAAATCTGGAAGGCCACTGGGCCCGATGATAAACTGAAGGTCGGTGAGCTTACGATTAACGTAAAGCCCCCGGATGGACCGTAATCAGCAGGACAGTCCCATAGTAG
>Ga0307378_10007368_pt1 | contig 14831 bp, 11 predicted proteins | sample UN1MG_FD_202238 | JGI IMG/M metagenome (GOLD analysis project Ga0307378, IMG submission 202238) | Soil microbial communities from Risofladan, Vaasa, Finland - UN-1 | ecosystem: Environmental > Terrestrial > Soil > Coastal area > Acid sulfate soil | place: Finland: Risofladan, Vaasa | collected...
CAAAGTTTACTTTTAAATATTCTTTATGAAAACCATACCAATAAAAGATTAAAAACTTTAAGAGATAAAAAACTGGTAACCGGTATCAAACCTTGGATTCGAATTTGTTCGGAGTGCGGCTTGTTTTTGATTCAAGCCAGCTGCCTTAGCACCAAAGAAAAAGAAGTTCAGGACGAAATCATGGCCCAGTTAACGCAATTAAGCACCGGTTCTATCACTGCTGAAGAATTAGCCATTGCCAAAAGTTTTTATGGAAACAGGTTTTTGGAAAAACTAAGCAATAGTCTTGAATTGGGATTTTTTTACAGCATGGTCTATTTTTTCAATGTCGCTGAACAAACGCCGGAACAGATTATGGAAAAAGTAAATAAGACTTCTTTGGAAGAAATAAATCAGCTTTGCCAGCAAATTATCAGGCCGGATATGATTTCGTGGGTGATTGTCGGACCAGGATACTAAAAAAAGTTTAAAATAAAAGAACTTCGCAGATTGAAGATCCTGTTTTTAAAAAGAGTAAGTTTAAAAAATGTTGATTTTTCTTAAAGAACAAATTGCGCTGCCTCAGGAGATAATAGTACATCAACATTAGCCGTGCCTTCTCCAACATCTATAAATTTTACTGTCCCGTCCGGCCTTTTGACAACTTGTACATCCCATTGAGGATCGGCATGTTGGGGAGAAACTTCAGTATCTCTTCCAACTCTTATAAGTCCTGGAAAAAATCCTCCTAATAAATTTCTTCGTTCATTCATAATAAAAACTCCTTTAAAATTATTTTAGATAAACCTATTAAAATATATTATACAACATAAAGTCAAATTCATGTCCTGGCTGACCATAGGAATTAAAATATTAAAATAAATTTATAATTTGCTAAAGTACGAAATCGTCGCCTCCAAATCCTTCTATTTCCTCTTCAACGATTTCGCCATCAGGACCAATGAGAAACGGTTTACCTCTTACGGCAGCAATTGCCTTAGCAACAGCAACTGGATCATCTTCATCAAGCACTCCAGTTAAAGTTGCACGTCCTAACTCACTCATAAAGCGGAAATTTAAAGGTTCTATTCTCAGTGTATCCTGAAGAGCTATATGACCAAGGCCAAAAAAGCCACTACGGTTCTTGACAGGAGGTGGACGACGAGGAGTTCTGAGATCTGGTAATCTTAATTGGAGCGGGCTCTCGGAATTTTTGCTCATTTTGGGATACACTCCTAAATTAAATTTTGATTATCAACCCTATTACCAATTTTAGCAAACTTTAGCAAGTTTTTCGGTTTTTGGCAATTAGTTTCCGCTTCAGAAGCTGTGCTTACGACAGATTAAGACAATCCTGGTTTTTTTTCCGACGACTCTCTATCTTCAAAAAGTTGTTGATAGTAGCTATCAAAACCGGCACCAATTTCTTCACCTAAAACGTCCCTTACTAATAAACTGTTTTGATTTTTGTTTAACAACGCTTTATTCGCCGGATATAAACAATAAGGTTTCAATTCCGGGTCTGTACTAAAACTTGACGGTACATACCAAGTAGAATGACTAAGATTCTGCCTGTCTAAAGAATCCTGCAATCTTTCATGATCACAATGGGTTATCAATAATATTTCAATATCCGAAGATAAGTCTGTTAACTCCTTTGCCACCATGGTGTTTATTTCATGCCTGAATGCCGGATCTACCCCCCTGTCCGGCTCATCTAAAATTATCAAGCCCCGTTTTCCTCCCATTACTTCCATCATTTTGATCCGGTTTTTAACTTCGCCAACTTGCATCATAAATCTGGCCAATTCTCCACCCGCTTCCTTTTCTTTAACAGTAAGTTTGTCTTGACTAACAGATAAAACATAGTCATATCCCAGTTGAGCTGTCTCCGGACTCCCAAGCGCTGGTTCACCTCTTAGTAAAACATTATGAATACCAATAGTCATTCCCGTTTCTGACTTGCCGCCCTTATTTGGCCCCATCCATATTTTTACCCGGTTTCTATCGGTGAAAAAGGCCTGCGGCACTCTTACAGTTTTTGCTCTATCAATTGACGCATCTTGCTCGTGAAGTCTCGCCAAAATTATATCTAAAGCCGGATTTACCATTGCAAGTTCACTTCCTTCTTGACGTACATCTAAACGCCTGGCTCCAAATTCATTAAGCTTTTTTTCCTGGCCAAAATGACGGCAAAAAGCAGCCATACTAAAACCCGCCTGTAATTTAATTAAAATCGCTCTCTTAAGATCAGATAAATCAGTTTGCCTTGCTACTTCTTGAATTAAAACATTCCGGTAATACTCTAACTCATTTAGGAAAGCAGATACCGGATGGTAGGCTGCTCTATCTCCTAGCTTATGATCAAGTAAACCTTTCCCTCTATGGTAAAATTCATCGATTTCTCTTGACATATCGGGAGTTAAATTACGCCCCATTAGGCGAGAAATCTCCTCTGCTTCCAAAGGGGCAACAGCAGCCCAAACTTCAAGATCTTCTTGGGTAGCTTGAGTAAGATGATTGTAAAATTGCTCTGTCACCTGTAGACGGTCAGTTCTTTCAGTTCCGGAGAAAAAACCATGAGTTAATAATTCTGCCAATCTTTCACCATCTAAAAATGTCTGCAAAGTCCTAAAATCGGTTCTCCCAAAAATCCGACCTCTTACATCTTCTATAGCTGCTTCTTCTCCTTTTTTTATGGCTGCCATAGCTACGGCTTCTAGATTTTCAAAACTTTCGCCTCTATTAAACCTCACAACTTTATGATTCTCACCAAGTTGGATAAAAGATGGGGAAAAACCGACCGCCTCTTGGTCACAAAATCTGGAAATCTCATCTGCTGCTTGGCAATTTAATAAAACATAGGCATCTGGCCAATTCTTATAAATGTAATCCAGAAAAGAAAAACCTAAAGATAGTTGGGTTCTGACATCTGTTGTTCCACCAAAATCATCAAAAATAAAAACTGGCTTCGTTTGCCTCCCCTGGCGAACCTCATCAAACTGGGTTTTTATCTGCTCAAGCTCTTTCGCTAAACCACTGCCTCTTTCTGTTCTTGTTATTGGAGCCGTAACGCAAAGGTGGGTTATCCTTTCAGGTACTATCGCCCTTTTGGCAAAAAAGGGAAATCTTAAAATCGCGTGATCTGCCAAAGACCGACCTAATCCTTGCATAAGGGTAGTTTTCCCGCAATTATTTGGCCCTTTCAAAATAGTCGGCTGGCCAGACTCCATAATAACATCTTGGCCCGCTATTGACCTCATTCCTCTGGATAATTTTGTTTTGAATCCCACCGCTTTTTCAGCAAAAAATCTAATTGGTTTAACGATATGACTTCTTAACGACCAAGCTCTTATTAAAGTTTTTTCTTTATCGGATAATGATTTCCAAGCTTTGCCTATAACATCTTGAAGTAAACCAATATTTTTTAAATCCTGAACTGCTAAAACATCTCCTGCTTCAGGGGTGCAAAAACCGGTAGTTTTTAGCTTTTGGGCTGTTTCAACAACGGCGCAAACAGCTAATAACTTTGCTCCAAAGTCGCCATCAACCATCATTGCGGTAGTTTCTTCCTGAGAAAATCCCAGTTGGCAAATTAATCTTTCTAGTTTTGGCCGTCTTTTCTTATATAAATCCTTTGCTACATCTATTACTGAATCCAGGCCTCCAAGCTCACCAATATTATAAGAGGGAACATATTCATCAAATCTACGCATATTTTCCAGATCTATCATCTTTGATTCCCCACCCTTCTCTTCAGGCCGCGCCCCTCTAAATCTTATCTGTGCCATAAGTCTAACCTGGTCATCAACAAACGAACCTGAAGGAGGACAAAAAGGGCAAAGCTTTATTCTCCCAAAAACATCTACAGCAGTGTGACTATAACTAAACTCTCTGTGTTCTGCCTCAAATATTAGTCTATCTTCCCAAGTTATAAGTTTAGTAAAATACCCTACCTTTCTTTTCTCCAGTAAACCTCTTGCCAGTCTTGCCATTTGGGTATCTTTATTGTTAGCAACATCTTCAATAAAATCTCTAACTTTTGAATGCACGTCAAAATCCACCAACCAATGATTGATCCCTTCTTCCTTCCACCATTCAAAAATCTTACGAAAAAAAACGCCTCTGTCTAAAAACTTTTCTGTTGATGGAGTAAGAACTAAACCTTCATCTGTCGGCGATGGTGCTTTTTCAACTGGTTGAGCTTCTTGATCGTCCATTTAAAAACTGCTTATCGAGGATAATCGAATGATTCCTCTTAAAACATTGTACTGCAAAAGAAATAGCCGATAAACTAGAAGTTGATCAACCAAATTCTCTGATGCTGGTATGGCAAAATTACGCAATAAATTTTCAGTGTGTTTAGTGTGTTAAGATAAAAGCAATGAATTTAAAAAAATTCCCTCAGTTTCTTTTTTATCTGCTTGTTTTCTTAATCCCCTGCAACTTAGCGAAACACTGGCCTCAGGGGTGGAGTTATGTTTCCGGAATTTCTGTGGATTATCTGATTCCAACACTCTATTTGACCGATATCCTTATTCTAATTCTATTTGGCACGTGGTTAATCGAGAAGTTAAATTCAAAGCCTAAAGTTAAAAAATATAAATCTGTTTATCTAATTAGTGGGCTAATAATTTTTGTTTTTATTAATATTTTACTGGCCAAAAACCAGCTGGCAGCAGCTCTAAAATGGCTAAAGCTTGCGGAAATGGGTTTTTTGGTGTTTTGGATTAAAACTCAACTTAAATCTACAAACACGCTTGACCAACTTACTAAAGTTTTAAGTTTATCAGTAATCTGGCAGTCAATTTTGGCCATCATTCAGTGGTTAAAACAAGGTTCGGTTTTTGGCTACTTAAATTTCGGTGAACAGCCTTATTCCAGCGCGACTTTGGGAATCAAAAAAATTTCCTTTTTCGGCCAGGTAAAAGTCTTACCGATGGGAACTTTTTCCCATCCTAATGTTTTAGCCGGTTTTTTAATGGTCAGCCTGATGATTATCTTGTCAACCAAAATCAACAAACCAAAATCACTTATTACAAAACTTGCCCTGGTTTTAGGAATATTGGCCCTGGGATTAACTTTTTCTTTTCCCTCCTGGCTGGCATTTTTAATTTTTGCGATTTGGTATGTAAAGGCCGGGCCTTTACATTGGAGTCAAATAACAGGCGTATTTGTCAAGGCCCGGCCTTTACATTGGCGATTTTTGCTTGGGCTGGTAATGCTGGTTTTGGTCTTTGTTTACGGTCTAAAAGCACTTGAACCAACATCTTTTTTAATCAGAATTAAGCTTCTAGGAATAGCCTTTAGGATGTGGGTGTCTTCTCCTCTTTTTGGCGTTGGTTTGAATAACTTTATTGTCAGACTTGAAGAATTTGGTAGGATTGTCGTAAATTACCGCTTTTTACAGCCGGTTCATAACATCTTTTTTTTGATTTTGGCGGAATCAGGAATTGTCGGTTTAAGTTTAACAATTTTTATCCTATTTCTGGTTTTTCAAAAATCGGTGAAGAATAAAAATTCCTCTTTCCTCTTTCCTCTTTGCTCTTTACTCTTTTTAGGTCTTTTTGACCATTACTGGCTTACTATTCAACAAGGTTCACTTATATTAAGCTTAGCTTTGGGATTAAGTCTTAGAGTTTCAACAACTACTAGAAAAAGTAATTAAAATTGTTTAGTAAGTTGTGGCTCGTGAGTAGTATGTTTTTTTCTTGCTTCCTCTATTTTTTCTTCAGGTGGTCTTTTCCACTCTGACCCACCCTTTTCTCTTATTGCTTCTTCTCTTATTCTAATTTTTTCCTTGGGAAGATGTTGAACATGAGTATCTGCAGTAAGTTTCTGAAGATTAAAATCTATTTGTTGGTCTTGTATTTCTTCATTTATAGATCTTTTCCTTTCTAAAATATAACAGTTTTCTTAATTTTTCACAACTAAAATCGGGTTGGTTTACTACAAAATTTATCTTTCCAGAATTATTTCTCCTCTTGAAAATTAGTTATTTAATGGTAAAATATAGTATTTCTTATAGAGATTTTAACTTGTTATGTGTGCCGAACGAAAACAAACTCTTAGCAGAAGAGAAATGTTAAGGCTTTCAGGTGTAACAGCCCTGAATTTAGTATTTGGCGGTTGTAGCTCGCCAGTACCTTCTTATCATGAAGCGCCTGATCCAACACCATTCCCCTCTTCTACCTATTCACCAGTCTCTGAACCCTCTCCAGTCCCTGTTGAAACGCCTTTTATTGCTGCTCCTACTCCCGAACCTCCTCCAACAGAAAAACCCGCTCTTTGGGAAACAGATCCGCAAATTAAAAGAATGGTAGAAACAATTAAAGCTCTTCCAGATACCTCCATAAAAAGGTTTATTATTGATTATGCTGTCCCCCTTTTTAAACATGACCGGCAGACTATTAAATTTGAGGGAGTACCGATTTTGGTCGCTAATCCAACTATTGAGATTTCTCAAGTAACACAACCATCTTTATCTATGAGTAGCTGTATTGGAAGAATAAATTTTAGACCAGGACAACAACAATATCCAGAATACCAACCTTTAAATGAAGAAGCTTGTCCTGTTCCTTTAATAGGTTTATTAGCTCAAGAAGAAATTGATCAATTGGTTAAAGAAGGAAAAATACTAAAACTTGGAGGTGAATGCCCGGCAATTGACATATTTCCTGATTTAAAACTTGGCTTTAGCTCTTTTATTGAACCTTCTATCCAAATATCCTGCCAAGTCTCAGAAGAAGATAGCGCCACAGGAAAAAGTAAACTTTGGCAAGATTTTCTTTTAATTAAAGAAGTGTCTAGTTTGGCCTATGAGCTTTATTACCTTACTTTGGCAATAAAGCTACTTAATTATTATGGATATTCTGCCTTGATTTCGGTACAAGAACATCCAGATAAACAAGAATATCTTAGCCATTTCATTTCATTTTCCCTTAAAAATAACGGAAGACTTAAAGCTGTTATTGATTGCAGCGCTGCTGGTTTAGCTCTCAAAGTTATAGAAGGAACTGCAACACAACAAGGAATTCTTGAACTTCCTGAATTAAGTAGAATTAATGATGTTTTGCCAAATTATGAACTAGATCCCTATTCATCAAAGTTTGCAGGAGAGTTGACTAGCTTTGCCCTAGAAAATATTGATTTATTAAAAACTTGTTGTGGAAAAGAATCTGATATCCATGTAATTCCATAATTTACAATTCTACTTCTTCTGTTTTAAGATTGCCATCTTCATAAAAATTTACCTTTAAAAACCTTGGCAGTTGCCAGTTACGGGATTCGTTAATTGAACCAGCGTTAATCATCCGAATCATTGTTCCATTTCCGCAGCCGTAATTATATTCCTGAACTTTGTGCAAATGCCCGGAAAAAACTGCCAAGGGTGGATGCTTGCAAAATTCCTGTAAAATTAAATATGCTTGATCCTTAAGCGTTTCGCTATACTCACCCATGGCTTTTTTTGATTCCGGATGCCAAAAAGGAATGTGGTTAAACACAAAATATTTATTATCCAGCTTTCCGGAGATAAAATCTTTGTTATTAAATAGGAAATGACCAAGCCAATTTTGTTGTTCTTCTGAAATCCCTAACCATTCGTCAGCCGTATCCAAAAAAACTAAGCTTAACCCTTTAATTTCTCGGGCATAAAAACGCTGGCTAAAATATTGGGAAAAAGTATCAATCCCCTCTTCCCTTAAATACCAAAGATCGTGATTGCCAGGAATAACATAATAAGTAATCTCCGACTTGTCTAGAACTTTTTTGACTTCATCCAATTCTTTTGAGGTACCGGTTTTGGTCAGGTCTCCTACCACCACCGCAAACTCAAGATTTTTTTGCTTGACCAATTCTAAGGCTTTTTTAAGGTTTATAAGATCTGATTCAACGTCACCGATAACCGCAAAAGACAACTTTACACTCGACGCATTATCTGGTTTCGGAGATTCCAAAGGTTGAGGTGAAGAATAAGGCAGTTTTAAGGATTCAAAGGGTTTAACTACCTGAACAATTCTTACCAAACAAAAACTTACCAAAAAAACAAATAGTACAGTAGCAATTAAAAAAAACTTCTTCATACTAAGGTTTTTTAACCTGCTCCACCGCCACCTCCACCACCACCCCCACCACCCCCACCGCCTCCACCGGAAAAACCACCGGAAGAACCAAAGCCTGAGGCACCATAAGAAGAAGAAAAGGTGCTGGAAAGCGAAGACATGGCCGAGGAAAGATTGGTAAAACCTGAAGATAAAGAACCCATACCTGAAGCAAAATCAGTTGTACTTGTCCCTCCATAAAACGCCATCGCTGTTTGTTGGTCGGGTTTGGAAAAGCTAACCGGCAAACTGGCTAAAGCTTTTTCGGAAATACCCAAAACCGTACCGTAGACCAAATATTTTTCCCATAAGATAAGCGAGTCCACCGGATAACGTTTGGTCACAGAATAGTCTTTAAGCCAGTTTTTAAAAGCTAACCAACCGGCTGCTTCTTTTCTCCCTTTTTCCGAGCGCTTTTCTCCAAAAGCAGCAAAAACAACCAGCACTATAACAGCAATAACCTCGGGAACAAAAAACAGACTCGCCAAGGCGACTGCTAAAAGTACTTGAGGAAAAACACCGGCAAAAGGAAGGCTCACAAAAAAGCTTCCAAAAGTAAGGCCAAAACCCAACCATAAATCTTTTCGTTTTAAAGTAGCTACCTGCTCGTGACTTTTTTTCTCCAAGTAGCCTTTTACTAAAATTTGCGCAAAAACATTTTTTTGAAAATTTTGAAAAAAGTTATAACTGGAAGTCCTGTAAGTTTGAGAGTATTTTTTAATCTGTTCAAAACTAACCTCATTGCTCCCTTTTCCTACTTGCTCAAAAATAAAATCAAGCAGTCCTTTTTCAAATAAATGTAAAGGCTTGCCCACCGTAGCCTTGGCGAAGGCGGGCCCGGCCTCCTTACTGAAAGGCAAGTTTTTACATAGGCTGTAGTCGTAAGCGGTGGTTTGACCGAGAAATCCGCTTTTAACTTTCTGCTTGGATTTAATTTGAATCACTCTTTTTAGCACTAACGAAAGAACAGTTGCTAAAAATACCTTGGGAGAAAGGTTTTTGGACATCCTAAGTAATGAGTCAACCATTGCCGGCGGTAAATCAGAAGGCGGCTCGTGGAGTTTATCCGCCAGATTAACCTGAGGCAAAGCTTCATCCCTGCCATACTTAAACCAATCTTTCAAATACCTAATTGCTCCTTTGCAAAACAAGCCAAAACCAACTAAGGGTAAAAGGCCAAAAACAATCGTCAGTACTCTTGCACCAAACTTTTTCCGCTCGGTTTGAGCAGCAAAACTTTTTTCTTCAGCTAGAATATCATTAAGAGTTTGCTTGCCTGATGCCGGCTGAAAATCGATTAATAAATCGGGGTCAAAAAGAAATCTGATTTCCAAAAACTGTTTGCTGGGTAAATTATCTGCCTTAAATAAGCATTTATCATTAGTTGGGATCTCTACCTTGCCTGTTAAAGGACCGTGGCCAAAGCAGTAAATTAAATTATCATTTACTTCTCCGGGTAAAATTATGCTGCCGCTGACTTTACTTACACCTTTGTCCCAACCGTCATTAATAAGCTGCCAATAAAACTCACCTATGTCTTGGTGTAGATTGATCCCGTTTAAAACCCTGTAAGATATATTGAAGGTTTTTTGCTGGTTTTGGGCTTGGTAAAACCATTTGGCGGAAAGTAAATCACCAACGGTATTGATCTCCAGAGTGCCAGGCTGCTGGGTGCTGGATTGCTGGTAAACCTCATTTTCATCGCTAATCTTAAAATCTGTTATTTCGTATCTCTGCCCTGATGTTTGATTAACTAACGGAATCCGATAATCTGCCCAAGAAAAAGAGCCGTCAAAATCATAAGTCCGCTCCTCTTCTACCTTAAAAGAGCCGTCTTTAAGAATTTGCACTTCAAATTTTACTTCTGGAAAAGAATAGTCTTTGGCGTAAACTGGTAAAGGAGTAAAGATTAAGGAGTAAAGAGTAAAAAGGAAAAAAAATAAAAGACTAATTAAAGCTCTTTTAGACATTATCTAAAGTTTACCACATTTAAGCTTGTCTAACTAGAAAAAAATCAGCAAGAAAAGGAGGGCTATAAATTTATTTAGGAATAAATTAAGACTAAACCCAAGCGCTAGTGACTTCCAACAAATCTCTACCCTCTTCCCTAGCTACTTCCATAAAGGCTGCTGCATTAGGATCTGTATATCCCAATGCTTTTAAAGCAGCAAGTAGGCCTTCCTCTGTAATAGATCCACTTTTATCTCTTACTAACCTAACAAAATCGTTATCAGAGAATGGTGTCGGCCGTGGCACTAATCTTAGTCCACCTCTTCCAATAATTGTTTTTTCCCGCATTTAGGAGTGTATTATATCATATTTATTGAGGATTTCTGATGTCTGAGTAGGTCAAGTTTTGAAGAAAAAAATTTAAAAAATAATTATAAAGTCACTGTTATATCGGGGTAATAACCAAAATCATCTCCTACTAATGCATCTTCTACATATTCTTTTGCATTCGGATCTTTCCTCCCCAATACCTTTACTGCAGTTTCCAATCGTCTACCGGTGACATCACCATATCGAGCGGCAACAACTAGTCCATCACATTTGTCCAGGAGTTTTAATACCCAGTATATCAAGACCTGATTTAAGGATTTGCGCAGTAGCCATGGTTAAGTTTAAACGGAACTGCTCTTGGCTTTTGTCTTTTGAGCCTTTGTCCTGAATTATCCGGTGGCGGTTGTAAAATACATTGTATTTCTGAGCCAAGTCATAAAGGAAATTACAAACAAAATTAGGACTGTACGTTTCTCCTGCTTGTTTGACAACTTCCGGAAATTTATACAAGGTCCTAAGTATTACCAGCTCTTCCTGGTTTAATGTATGTAAAGGTTTACCCGCCGTAGCCTTGGCGAAGGCGGGCCCGTCCTCATTTACATTACTTTTGTGCAGGACTGACTGGCAGCGGCAATACGTATACTGCAGATACGGTCCGGAATTGCCTTCCAAAGAAATTGACTCTTTGAAATCAAAAGCCACTTCAGTTGACGGGCTGACTTTCAAAAAAGAATATTTAACTGCTCCTACAGCAATCATCTCCGCGGTTTGATCACTCACTTCAGGAAAGGTTTTTTTAATTCTTTTTTTTGCTTCATCCAAAAGCCACTCGCCTTTAATAATATTGCCTTGCCGAGAGCTCATCTTCCCTTTTTTCAGTCTCACCCAGCCATAAGCCAAATGATACTCTTTACCTCTGGTATGAGGGAAAACTTGGGCCAAAGCTTCAAAGACAACTTGGAAATAGCCTGATTGTTCCGGGCCAACATTGTGAATAATAAGGTCGGGGTGGTATTCACTAAACTGAAGCCGGCCCAATTCCATGTCTTTAGCTTCATAAGTAGGATTACCCTCACCAGTGATGAAGACCCGGTCATGAAACCCATATTTGGAACCAGGGAAAATAATAGCTCCCTTACTTTTAACAAAAATCCCTTTTTTTAAATCTTGCAAAACAATTTTTTTACCTGGCTCAGCCACTTCCCGCTCAAAATAATAACGGTCAAAGTGGGTATAAACTCTTTTATAAATTCTTTCAAAATAAGCAAGACTCCATTGTCTGGTTTGTTTCCACAAGCTGTTTATTTTTGAGTCTGATTGGTCATAAATATTTTTATTAATCTTTAAAATTTCTTGCTTTGCTTTTGGATCGGTTTCATAAGCTTTGTTGCCTTTAACATAAGCCTTTGCTAAAAATTCAACCTTCTCATCTAAACTATGTAAAGGCCCTGCCTTGACATCAGCGGATTTAACAGGCGGAAATGTCAAGGCCGGGCCTTGACATATAGCCCACAAACATTTGGCAATGTGGAGACCAACGTCACCCTGATAATTAGTCCGAAACACTTTGGCGCCCAAAGCTTCAAGAATTCTGACTATCGCCTCACCATTGGTAATATTTCTTAGGTGACCAATATGAAATTGCTTATGCGTATTGGGATGAGCATATTCAACCATAATCCTTTTTCCCTTCAGCAAGCCTAATTGACCGTATTGACTCCCTTGTTTAATGGTTTCTCTCAGTTCTTTAATAAGCCAGTCTTTTTTAACAGTAATATTAACGAAGCCTGGCGGAGCGATTTTTATATTGCTACATTGTTCCATTGTTTCATTGTTTTTAAGCTTTTGTACTATCAACTCCGCTAATTCTAAGGGGTTTTTCTTTACTTTATTAGCCAGAACTAAGGCAATATTTGAACTAAAATCACCAAATTTCTCATTTTCCGGATGAAAAATTGAAATATCAGCTGGTTTTAAATCTAAACCAGTTATTTTTTCAACTGCTTTACTAATGGCTTTTTGAAGTTGGGCTTGCATATTTTTATTTTAACAAGAATTTCTTGGGAAAACCAGATGAAAAAATGTTTGTCCCGGCAGGCGCTAGCCTGGTCGGGATCCCGTTTAGGCTGAAAGCCTACCGGGATAAGTTGTAAGGGATTGGAAAATGGATGGTGGAAAATGGAAGATGGAAAATATTGAGTAAACAGTAAAAAGTAATGAGTAATAAGGAAAGTTAAGAATCAGCGGATAAAAAGAAGCAATTAAAAAAGACATAAGAACCAGGGAAAAAGGTTGTAAGTAGTAAGTTGTTAGTAGTAGGAAAAATTGAAAACAAAAGTGCCGGAGAAGAAGTGGTGATGGCAAAGCCATCAACAGTGAGGAACTCTTCTTCCCCGGCCTTTTGGTCTTACTTGGACTAATCTTGCTTTGCCTCCTTTTCACTCTACGGTCAGAGTGAACTGTACATTGTCTGTCAATCCGCCAGGATCCTGTACCGTGACAGTAACGACCGCCGTCCCAACGCCGTCCTCGATGGTGGTTATATACAAAACCCCGTAGTAACTCACTACTTCCACCCAGAAAAACCCACGGGGTTCTATTAAGGTGAGATTATCACTCTCCGCCGTAAGGTGGAGATCCCGAGGGGTTTCTATGTCATGGAACCACACCTCCACCCGATAGACTTCATGCCCGTCATCATGAAGTCTCCAGGGTCCCCCCGCTATATTGATCTCGGGCGGGGTATTGGTTGGGCCCTTGCCTATCACCGGCAGACAGATCCTGTGGGTCCCGAAAGTCGCCGTGACGACCTTGGGTCCGTCCATCAGGAGGGATGCGGGGTTGGCGGAGCCGGTGAGGTCTCCACTCCAGCCAGAAAAAAACCAGCCGGGAGCAGGTACCGCGGTTAAGGCGACGACGTCGCCGTAGAAGTAAGTGGGCTGGTTGGGGTCCCATACGACAGTGCCGTTCCCGACCAGCCTGATTTCCAGGCTGTACTCATCGGGCAGAAAAACGGCGTCGATGTTTTTGTCGGCGTCGAGAGTTATGGTGGCGAGGTTGTCGGTGCTGGTAAGGTCGCCATACCAATAACTAAAGTAACATCCCGCGTTGGAAAACGCGGTGAGGGTGACAACATCCCACCGCCTGTATGGCGGCCAAGGATCCTTGTTGACCCATCCGCACCAGGGATTGTAGATCCACACGGTGAGGGTCACCGGGGACAAAATCTCGTCAGCGACCTCGCCGGCCGGTGGCAATGGGAGTTGCCACGGCAGGACGACGTCTGACCAGGCGGCCAGAAAATTGCACGGCTCCCCTAGCGCTTCGACGCCGATGACGTAGATCCCATGTTCTTCCCGGAGGGTCCGCATCCGCTGGTCAGCCTCCCCTTCACTACAACTACTCCCAGACGGACACCCGTCGGAATACAACACGAGCGTCCAGTTCAAAACATGGGTCGGGTCGCGGCTGTAGAACGTACCACCCGCGCCGTCTGTGCCGACCAACTCGTTGCACAACGCGCAGAAGTTGGTAGCATCCCCTGGCACGCTGTTGCTGCGAAGCCAACTTTCAAGGCCAACTGTGTTCGTATAGAATCCAGAGCAGGTCGCTCCGTTTCCATACACGCAGGCCCCGACCTCGTATTGTGGCAACACTTCCGCCGCCACTTCGAGCGTGCGCGTGATCATGTTCTCTCTTGCACGCTCATCAGTAGATGTCGAGAAATCCAGCGCCTGAACCAGAAGACCCTTGGGCTCCTCGACTAGCAGGGGCGCGGCCGCAGATGCCGGCGCGCGCAAAGCGGATAAAAGGGCAACGGTCACAACCGAGCCCAGAACGAGTGATACAAAAACCGAACGCTTCGCGTTCATGTCAAACCTCCCCATTTCATATCCAAGTCTTCCCCTGTCCTCACTACAGGAGAAGAAAAAGAATGTTGCTCTTTTCAGACCAACAGCCAAGTCAAGGACAAATTAACTTTGTCTCTGACCTGGCTATTGGTCATAGAAACAAGCCAACATTTCTAAAAAAGTCCAAGAAGACCATTTGTTGTTGTTTGTTCTGACTTGCTTCCTGCTTTTAGGAAATAGTCAAAAAAAACAACATGGTCAACTTGAATAATATTCAAGTTGTTAAGGTGCTAAATTTCTTGCTTGGCAGCAAGGATCCGGCCAGAAGCAAAGGGTTAGTTTCTTCTGACCGAATCTTTGTTGTCAAAAAAAGAGCAGGGTTAAAACTGCTCTTTTCTAACCCTTCCTTTTTTATTTAATTACACCCAAATATATCATAAAAAATGTCTTTTGTCAAGACTATAGGATATATCATAAAATTAAAGAAAATCACCTACATTCTACCTCGAAGTGCACCACTTGCTTCTTTTTCTTGTTGGTATTTTCTAAACTTGTATTTGTTGACTTCCTGCTGCATGGCTTCATTAGGGGTTAAGTAATCTAAACACTTTCTTGGTGT
>Ga0307378_10007369_pt1 | contig 14831 bp, 13 predicted proteins | sample UN1MG_FD_202238 | JGI IMG/M metagenome (GOLD analysis project Ga0307378, IMG submission 202238) | Soil microbial communities from Risofladan, Vaasa, Finland - UN-1 | ecosystem: Environmental > Terrestrial > Soil > Coastal area > Acid sulfate soil | place: Finland: Risofladan, Vaasa | collected...
GATATGAACCGTATTTTCGTTGCCAGCCACCGCATACGACCCGTTCAAGCATTTTCTTTAACTAACATTAGGTTCTTCATTTGACGATACGTTAATATAGATGCCAGCAGCTGCAGCAGGCTGCGGGGTTCCGGCAACGCCTTGGGCTGGAACCTTTGCCGGAAAATTATATTAAACAGCGGTTTTTTTCACCGCAAACAGCAGGGACCGGATTTTATGAGGGTATTAGTAACAGGCGGCGCCGGATTTATCGGCTCACATCTTGCCGAGACGCTGCTGCAGAATGGCCACCAGGTCAGGGTGGTGGATAATCTCAGCACCGGCAGCCTGGAAAACATCCGCAGTTTTAAGGACCATCCCGCATTTACCTTCACAGAAGGTGATATCTGCAATGCCGAGCTGATGAGTAAAATGACCGAGCAAAGCGATGCTGTTTATCATCTTGCCGCAGCAGTCGGTGTCAAGCTCATAGCCGACACCCCCGTACGAACCATAGAAACCAACATCACAGGCACAACGGTGGTGCTGGAAGCGGCAAACAAACTGGGTAAAAAGGTTTTTATTGCCTCAAGCAGCGAGGTTTACGGCAAAAACGAGGCCGTTCCCTTCGCCGAAGAAGATGATATTGTTCTCGGAAGTACGACGCTTTCACGCTGGTCTTATGCATGCAGCAAGGCAATAGACGAATTCCTCGGTCTGGCTTTCCATCAACAATATAATCTGGAGGTTATTATTGGCAGATTTTTTAATACGGTCGGACCCCGACAAACAGGAAGATACGGTATGGTTGTACCGCGTTTTGTTCAAAGCGCATTAAAAAATGAACCTATTGACATATACGGTACGGGGCGCCAGAAAAGATGCTTCTGCTACGTAGGCGATGTTGTGGATGCGATTATAAGCCTGGTCAATTGCAGGCAAGCCGTCGGAAAGGTGTATAACATCGGTTCCACAGAGGAAATCAGTATTAATGGTCTTGCCGACAAAATTATTAAAATGACCGGCAGCAAAAGCAAAAAGCAGTATGTTCCCTACGAAACTGCTTACGGCAGACCCATCGAGGATATGATGCGGCGTGTGCCGAACATCGAGCGGATAAAAAACATGGTCGGCTGGCAACCGCGAACCAGCCTTGCTGAAATGCTCGGCATTGTCATCGATGCGTTCAGAAGCGATCAGCTTTAAGGTTTTACCTGCTTTGCCGTAAAAAAACAAACAGCCGGAACAAGCTCAGGGACTAAAATAAAAAATGAATTCGACCAGGTGCCGACATATTACAAAGATAGAACAGGTAAAACAGTTGAGCCGGCAGGAACGCCAACAGCTGAAAGAGGTTACCGAGCAGTTTAGTTTCCGATGCAACGATTACTACCTGTCACTTATTGACTGGAACGACCCCAACGACCCGATACGCAAAGTGATAATCCCCCAGGTACAGGAACTTCAGCAGTGGGGCCGGCTCGATGCCTCTAATGAAAAAAAACATACCGTTCTGCCCGGCCTGGAACATAAGTATAATTCCACGGTGCTTCTTTTGATAAGTAATGTTTGTGAATGCACCTGTCGGTATTGTTTTCGTAAGCGCATTTTTCAAAAAAACCGTCAAGAATATCTGCGGGACATCCCAGCGGCCCTTGAATACATAAAAATGCGACCTGGCATAACCAACGTACTGCTCAGCGGCGGCGACCCGTTGGCGCTGAAAACTTCAAAACTTGCAAACATTGTACGGCAATTGAGGGAAATTGACCATATAAGAGTAATTCGTATCGGAACAAAAACACCCGCATTTTACCCGTTCAGAATCATAAACGACCCGGCTCTTTTGAAAATGGTCGAGACCTACAGCAAGCCGCGCAGAAAAATATACTTTATAACCCACTTTGTGCATCCGCGCGAATTGACCGACCCTGCGGTTCAGGCCGTCAGCCTGCTGCAAAAAGCAGGCGCTGTCATCGCGAATCAGACACCCGTTATTAAAGCAGTCAACGATAATGCCCAGACTATGGCGCAGCTTTTCAGCAAATTGTCTTTTGTTGGTGCGCCGGTGTACTATGTTTTCCAGTGCCGGCCAACCGCAGGAAATAAATGCTTTATGGTGCCGCTTGAGAAGGCATACGAGATTATCGAGCAGGCGAAATCACAGGTCAGCGGTCTTGCAAAGCGAGTGCGGTTTGTGATGTCGCATTCGAGCGGAAAAATAGAAGTCGTGGCCGTCACGCAGGAACTGATTCATTTCAAATACCACCGAGCCGCCGCCCGGCGGGACAGCAACCGCTTTATGACCTTCGAACGCAACGGCACTGCCTACTGGTTTGACGATTACGACAAGGTCGTTTCCGATTGCCCGGACAAATTACAGCTTAGCACCTGGCCGGCAAAATAAAACGCAGGGCCGGATATATCTGTTCGTCGTTGCAGGAACATACGGGGCAATCGTCCGCTGCTCGTTCAAGCATATTCGAACTTGCCCTTGAAGTTGTCCTCAAAACGCCTGTAAATTTGCCGTTGCTGATACAGATGATTTTTTAGGCTTGTTTTAGCCAGCGGAAAACCTCCGTCAGTCCGGGGCGTTTTCCGTACATTAGAATCCCGGTTCTGAATATCCTGGCCCCCAGCCACAGGGCTGCAAACACGGCCCCAGCCAATAAAAGTATTGAAGCAACAATATCAATAGCGCCAACATTCGAGCTGGCAGAAAGGCGAAGAATCATCACCAACGGCGTTACAGGTGGTATGAATGACAGTGTCCTGGCAAGAGTTCCGTCCGGACTTTGCACAAGGTTGTACCACGATATCAGCGGAACTATGAAAACCAACACCACGGGCATCATCAGGGCTTGTGTTTCCTTAAGCGTGTTGCAGATAGAGCCTATTCCGGCCAGTATCGAACTGAACAGAAGGAAACCAAGCACATAATAGAGAACAAAATAAAACAGCATCCCGGTGGTGATGTCCACATCCAAGCCCTGCCAACGGGCAGTACCATAGGCAGCAGCGGCCCAGAGGCTTATAACTGTTAATCCTATTCCGGCCAGGCCGAGGATTTTACCGGTCATAAGCTCAAATGGGCTGACCGCTGACAGCAATACCTCAATAATGCGTGAACTTTTTTCCTCTATTACACTGCTGAGCATTTGCTGGCCTATACCAACGATTCCCATATATATCAAGAGCATAAAGAAGAATGGAACCATCATTTTCGTCATACTCTCAGCCGTTTTTTGCACACGCTGCCCGGTTTCACCCGAGCCGATTTCGAGACGTTCGAGCGGGACATTGCGCAGTTCCGCCAGCAGTTCCGGGGAGAGATTTCGCAGCTTGCATCGCTGCTCGACAACGGCTGTATTGATAATTCTTTCCACGGTCCAAAAGGCATCAAGATTCATCGGTTTCGGCTTGTGTGTATAGAAATATACTTTACCGGAACCTTCGAGAATATCTTTATCAAGGACAACGTATGCATCTGTCCGGCCCGAGCGCAGCCGGGCTTTGCCTTGTTTTTCAGCACCGGTGTGCATGTTTTCCGCTTCCAACGATTCGAACAGGATTTGTCTTTGCGGGTTTGAGTCGTTATGTTTATTAAAACGGCTTTTTATTTCATCTGACAGTTGCGCAGACAGGTCGGTTACAGCTATCCTGACAGCAGGACGCGGACCGCCTTTGCTGCGGGAGATTTTGCCGGTAAAAAAAATGATACCGACGGTAACAGCTGGCGCAAAAAGCAGGCTTATGAGAAACGTCTTGGTCTTTATTGTCTCGACATACTCGCGCTGGGCAATTTTAAGAATCTTGTACATTGTCGGCTCCGACTGAGTTGACGAAGATTTCATGCAGCGATGGCACTTTAACTTCGAATTTTTGCACTCGCACTTTCTGCACGAGGGCCTCGAGCAAATCCTGGGGGTCGGCATCCTCTGTCAGAGTTATTTCCAGCTGATTCTGCTGTGTTTGTACTTTGGTTACAATGGGCAGTCTTTCGATAAAATCTGTAGAACCCTGGGCTTCTACGCAAACAGCTCGTGACCTGTACCTGGAACGAATCCGGGCTAAATTGCCGTCTAAAATGGTTTTGCCTTTATTTATTAGAAGGATACAGTCGCAGAGTTTTTCGGCCTCATGCATAACGTGTGTGGAAAAAATAATAGTTCTGCCTTCGCTGCGCATTTCGAGAATGATGTTTTTCAGCAGTTCCTGATTCAAGGGGTCCAGCCCTGAAAATGGTTCATCGAAGATTAACAGTTCAGGCTCGTTGATTACCGCAACGGCGAATTGCAGCTTTTGATGCATACCTCTGGACAGGTCTTCCACTTTCTTATCGGCCCAGCTGCTTAACTGAATCTGCTGCAAACACCGCGACACGCTGGCGGAAACTTTCTCCGAAGGCACACCTTTAAGTACCGCCAAGTAAGCGAGTATCTTGCTGACCGTCATTTTGCGATAAAGGCCGCGTTCTTCGGGCATGTAGCCGATGCGCGTTTTGACCTTTTCAATTAAGCCGTCTTTAAATATTTCGATGCGGCCGCTGTCCGGCCGAATGATATTCATAATCATCCGCAGCGTGGTGGTTTTTCCGGCACCATTAGGGCCAAGAAAGCCATAGATGCTTCCCGTCGGAACCTGTACGCTCAGGTTGTCAACGGCATGCACTCGGCCAAAGGATTTGCAGACCTGCTCCAGTAATACGGCATTCATTTTCAGCGCTATCGAAAATTAAGGGTATTCGATAACATTATATAAAGTTGTGCTGCTGCGTCAATAACGTCTCATCAGGGCGGCATTGGCCCGACAGGTTTGTAATGGCAGCCGGTTCATTGAGGAAAAAAGGCTTGTATTCTAAACCTTTGTTTTCTAAAATTTAGCCGAAAAACCGCCGCCTGGTCATTAGATGGTTATTATTCGGCAACAAGGACATTGATTTGGAGTAAGCGTGGTGCGAGTAGCTTTGGGACAGTTTGACGCGGTTGTAGGTGATTTGAGTTTTAACGGCCTCAAAATGCGAGAAATCTACCATCAGGCCCTTGCGCGACAAGTGGACTTGCTGGTCTTTCCTGAGTTGGCTGTCTGCGGCTATACGCCGGAAGACCTGCTGTTGAGCAAACATTTCCTGCAGGATGTTTCAGCCGCCCTGGAAAAACTTGCAAGCGATTGTCCCGAAATCACAATGGTCGTGGGTTTTGCAGAAGATTACGAAGATACCTGTTACAATTCCGCCGCGATATTGCAGCAGGGGCGCATAAGAAAGATTTATCGAAAATCCCGTCTGGTCAACGCCGGTGTTTTCGACGAGTTAAGATACTTCAGGCCGGGTACGGAGCCGCTGATTATGAATATGGCCGGCCTGAATGTTGCCTTTACTGTCTGCGCTGATATCTGGGATACGCAATGGCTCGGCAGTTTTCTATGCTCGAGCTTATATAGGCCACCGCGTTCATCAAAACCGGCGCGGGCGAAAAGCGGTTCCAGCCGCCAGGACCGAATTCAACTGATTGTCAATATCTCAGCGTCGCCGTTTCATATCGGCAAACACCAGCAAAGACAGGCCATGCTAAGCGCCTGTGCAAAGCAGTTTGACTGTGTTGTTTGTTACTGCAATCTCGTCGGCGGTCAGGACGAGTTGGTTTTCGACGGCCGAAGTATGTTTATGGATACGAACGGTAATGTTGTAAGCCAGGCAAAAGCTTTTGAAGAGGACCTGGTGATTGCTGAAATTACCGCTAGCGCCGATGGTATGGCTGATGTCCGGTCCGGTGAGCCTGCAGAACCGCAGCCGCTGGAGGAAATTGATGAGCTTTACCGGGCGCTTGTTCTCGGCACAAGGGATTATACGCGAAAGAACGGCTTCGAAAAGGTCCTGCTGGGTCTTAGCGGCGGGATAGATTCCTCTGTAACAGCAGCAATTGCCGTGGCTGCTTTAGGCGCCGAAAATGTGCTGGCTGTCACTATGCCTTCGCAATTTACAAGTGCCGATACAATAGCTGATGCGCAAAAAGTCGCCGACAATCTGGGCATAAAGCTTTTAACAGTGCCGATTGAATCCATACTTGCCAACTTTGACAGCGCACTGAAGAAAATTGCGGGTTGGCAGGACAAGGGCATCGCATATGAGAACCTGCAGGCCAGAATTCGCGGCTGTCTGTTGATGACACTCAGTAACCTGTTCGGCTTTCTCGTACTCACGTGCGGAAACAAAAGTGAAACTGCGGTTGGATATGTTACTGTTTTCGGGGATACAGCCGGCGGTTTCGCTGTGATGAAAGATGTTCCCAAGACCCTTGTTTACAAGGTGGCAAAATACGTAAATCAGATATTTGGCCGGGTGATTATACCTGAGGCGGTGATAAAAAGAGCCCCGAGTGCCGAGCTGAGGGCGGGTCAGAAAGACAGCGATGACCTGCCCGAGTATGATGTGCTTGATATGATTCTGGCGGATTACCTTCTGGAGGAAAAATCCGCCAAACAGATTGTTGCAGAAGGCTTTGATGAGGAACTGGTTCGTTCTGTTATGCGGATGGTCAACCGCAGCGAATACAAGAGAAGATTATCGCCTTTGGGAATAAAAGTTACCCCCAACGCATTTGGCAGGGACAGAAGATTGCCTGTGACAAATCGTTATCGCCCTTATGACAGCGGGCCTTAAACGATTCGAGGCGGCTGAAAATCAAGATGTTATAAGGTCATATGGTCATGCCGCGGTGGTTTTTCATCACATTTAGTTGAGGGTTTCTCAAATGTCGTTGCCATATAGACAAAAGCTAAGCATTGTTGCGCTGGCGGTATATTGGTCGACAATCTTCATCGTTACCCACGTACCAATTCCCTCATTGGTTTACAAGGCGGGCGTATCGGACAAATGGCTGCATGGGGTTGTTTATATGGTTTTGGTTGTGCTTATCTGGCTTGCCGTCAGTCCGTACCGAAAAGTAAACTGGCGCAAAACTGCGGTTTGGGGGGTACTTTTTGCGGGACTGTGTTACAGCGTGCTTGACGAGGTTTTGCAGGGCTATGTGGGCCGCAACGCGGATATTGAGGACTTTTGGGCCAATTTTGGTGGTGTGGTGGCTGGGGTGATGATTGTCTGGTTTTTTGGATTTCATTCGGCAGTGCTTGTTGTAACCGGTGTTTGTATCTTCTCTTTGGCGAATCTGACGAAAGTTAACCCAGCTGATTTAGTGCCGACGGCGAATGCGGTGTTTAATTTGTTTGCTTACGGACTTTTTACCATACTCTGGGTGCAGGTTATTAAGCCTTCGGAACGAATCAAAAGATTTAGTTTGCGATACCTGATAATATCGTTGGCTCTTCCAGCCGGCTTTCTGTGTGCTGTTGAGCTGTTTTCGGCAATTGCGGGAAATGGTTTCAGAATCGAGAATGTAATTTACTCGGGAATAGGGATTGCGGGTGCGGTTGTATTTGTTTTCTTCAAAGCTCTGGCGGCAAAATCTTAAAAGGTTATGGAACCGCTTTCATCAATATCCCGAGGCGTAGAAACGGCTGGGGTGGCTACAGCCCGCATAGATAGTCGGGATGGCGGTTGCAGTTGAGCCAGTTGGAAGCCATAGCAGCAAAGTCTGTAAAGTCAACCTTGCAATCATTATTGACGTCACCTGGTATGGCCTCGCTGCACGACCAGTCGACGTATATCCACAGTTCAGTTCCGTACGTTCCGTCGGTGGCAGAGAATAACAGCGCGCCGTTTAGATTGGTCAGATAGCCGGGATTCGAGTCGGCTGAGCCGGGGTTGAGGTCCTTTACCATAACGGTTCCTTCGGGGGTCCCGTCAGTTTGCCATAACTCGTATCCGGTGTCAACCGTATTGTCTTCAAAGAACAGCGTGCCGTTTACATCAGTGACGGGGCCGGGGTTCGTTCCGATTGAGGTTACCATTACTGTTCCTTCCTCGGTTCCGTCACTTTTCCACAACCTGTTGGCCGGCTCACAAGGGTCGCTGGCTGTAAAGAACAGCGTGCCGCTTGCGTTCGAAAGATATCTTGGCATCGAGCAATCCTTTACCATCACGGTACCGACTTCGGTCCCGTCACTCTTCCACAGCGTCCGTGTGTATCCCTCATCTCTAAAAAACAGCGTACCGCCTACGGCTGTGATGGTGTGGGGGTCCTGACCTGTTTCGAACGCGCCGGCTCCGCTTCCGCCTGGGTTGATGTCCTTGACCATGGCGGTGCCGACGTCGGTGCCGTCACTTTTCCATAACTCGCGCGCGTGGGCTGAATCTTCTGCTACAAAGAACAGGGTCCCCATTGCATTCCTAAGGTTCTCATGCCCCCAAACGTCTGGGTTCTGGCTGACAATCACCGTTGTTTCCTCGGTCCCGGAGCTTTTCCATAAGCCCTGACCGTTGGAGTCGTCGGCTACAAAGAACAGCGTGCCGTTTACATCCGTCAGATACGTAGGATACACGAATGTTTCAGAGCCCGGCCAGATATCCTTAACCATCACGGTGCCTGTTTCGCTGCCGTCGCTTTTCCACAACTCGGGTCCGTGGGTTCCGTGGTCGGCTACAAAGAACAGCGTAGCGTTTGAATCCGTCAGGTCATACGGCTGCGAGTCGCCCGGACCGGCGTTGATATCCTTTATCATGACGGTGCCGATTTCGGTCCCGTCACTTTTCCATAATTCAGGTCCGTGGGTTCCGTCGTCGGCTGTAAAGAACAGTGTACCGTTTACATCTGTAAGCTCGGCAGGCGACGAGCCGGTTGAGCCCGGCCAGATATCCTTTACCATAACGGTGCCGGCCCTGGTCCCGTCGCTTGCCCACAACTCGCTTCCGTGGGTTCCGTCGTTGGCTGTAAAGAACAGCGCACCGTTTACATTAATAAGGTCTGAAGGAAATGAGTTGGCGTCTCCCGGATTTATGTCCTTTACCACGAACGGGTCAGCTGCATGTGTAAACCCGGCAAGTGCCTGAACCAAGAAAAGGACGCTCGTAAACGCAAGAACTCTTGAAGTTTTCATCTTTACTCCTCCTTAGAAAGCCAATTATTCGGCAATTTGTACATTTCAGGACACGTTAAGTGTCAGGCATTCATTATCATTGTAACAAGTAATATCGGTCTGATTAAAGTAATAAATCAAGCTCGTAGATTTTTAGTTTTAGAAAGCGGAGGTGGCTTCTGTAACTAATTATTAAAACAGAGATTATAGCTATCGCTCGAATTCGGATTTTAATTATAGGACGATATACACCGTTTGTTAGTGTAACATTGTTTCTGTAAATTCGGTATGCGACAGGCGTGTGGGCACGCACGTTTTTCAACAGGCCGTAGTGACTATTACAACCAGACAAAACTGATAATTTTACTGACAACCTTTACTAATTTTGCTGCTTTGGGGTCTGAACCATTGACAGGACAAGCTAAAAGTCGTTATATTACAAGAAGTTAGAAATTTTTGCGCTCGTAGCTCAGCTGGATAGAGCAACGGATTTCTAATCCGTAGGTCGCAGGTTCGAGTCCTGCCGGGCGTGGTTGTTTTTGAGCCGGTGTCAGTTGATGACATTGGCTCTTTTTTTGTTCCTAACTCTGCCGATTGCATAGGGTTAGCTTCACCCCTGTTTTGTGATATGTTGCATTGTTCCTGCACTGCATCAGAGCCAATTGCGGACAACCGCTGTCCATCAAAGTAAGGATTTTTTGCAAGTTTTTTGTAAGCTGGTTTGTAAGCGCTTTTGGAAAGTTCAGCAGGTTTACTATAAGTTCCGGTCGCAACTTGTCGCTGTCTGCCCTGAGAAGAAAAATCTGGCATTGATTCTACCGCTTCAGATTCTGCACCACGGAAAATATGGGTATATCTGCTCATCGTAAGGTTTATGTCAGAATGTCTCATTATTGCCTGTGCCGTTTTCGGATTCACCCCTGAAGCTGCCAGCAGACTTGCAGTGCTGTGTCTTAACGAATGAAAATCAATAACTCCGTCCCCATTATCCTGCAAGTCTATCCCTGCATCCTCAAGGTCTGCTCTGATCATATCTGCCATACGGTATTTACTCGGCAGGTCGAAAACCTTCGCACTTGGTGTTTTGCTCCTAAGATGTTCTCTCATAGCTTCTGCTGTATCTTTTCGTAGAGATAGAATATCTTCACGCCTTCTCTTGCTGTACGCAGCCTTAACCTTGACGGTGCGATTATCAAAGTCGAATGAGGATGCTGTCAGATTTCGTATTTCGTTGGCCCTGAGTCCTGTGTAAGCGGCGAAACGGTAAAGCATAGCCCTTTCATAGCCTGTCATACCAAAACGTTTGGGGGCGTTTTCTGTAGCTTCTAATAGGTTTCCCAGTTCGTCCGGCATCAATGCCCTGCGATTGATCTCGTCAGTTACCTTTATGGCATCGAGATGTTTCAGGGGTGATTCTCCACCTGCCCGCTTATCCTTCAGCATCCAGTTGCAAAACTGCTTTACCGCCTGTAGGTAATAGTTTGAGGTCTTTTGCGATACCTTCCCACTATCCCTCAAGTCTGCTATATAAAGCTGAACATCACTGGCAGATATATCGGGCCAGAAAATAAACTTGCAGCCGTTACATATCCGTTCAGCCCTGTAATGAGTCAGATTGCAGTATTCCGGGGTATTGCTCTTTGCTTGCAGAGAAGAAAGAAAATTCTCAAGGTGTTCTGACAGAGGCGTTTTCCGATGTTCCTTGTACTTATCGACTATACCGGCCTGAGCAAGCTCAGACTCTTTTTCCAGCTTTGCTGCCAGTTGAGCGGTTGCCTGTTTGTCTTTAAAGGCTTTTACACGCTTTCTTGTTCCGTCAGCGGTTTTATAGTCGATATACCAAAACTTAGACTGCTTGCAAATCCGCTTTCCGTTATTACCGGCTACCGTGTACTTCTGTCTGAAAATACTTGCCATAATATCACCTTGCCTTTTCCTGGTTTACTTATTGTTTTTTGCAATCACAATCTGTATCTTTCCGTTATCAAGTTTTTGTAATGTATAGTCCATCCCTCTTGATTTATACCATTCGAGAAAATACCTGCTAAGTTCTTCGTGGACTTTATTAACCCACTCCATTATGTCATCTCTTTTATCATAAAACTCTGTGTATCTCCTATCGAAATAAGTCTTCTGGTAATGAAACACTCCGTTTCTGTATCTTTTGAGTAAATTGCAATAGCTCGAATTGAGCAAAGTGTCAATTTTACTGTCATTCAGGCCGAGTTCTTGCCAACCCTCAGCAACAACGTAGAGTGTTGCGAACCAGTAGCTAACGTAAGCAAAAGGAGCGATTAACCACTTACTATATGCGGTATGGTCATCGGGTACAGGTGGCGGACCTTGTCCATCAATAATTTGGTGGAAATGGTTGCGCATCCGGTTGGCCCACATAAAGTATCGATGCAAAGTATATATGCCTTCGTCTGGATTCATTTTTTCACCTTGCCTTTTTCTTTTTTTGGTTTCAGTTCAAGCCCTAACACTTTTGCCAGCTTTGCTGCTGCTGGCAGCGTCAAAGACCGTTTGCCATTGACAAACAGGGAAAGCTGTCCTTCGCTGACACCTGACAACTGGCTGATTCTGTAGCGGCTCATTTTTGACTCAATAATTGTATCCCGCAATTTCCGCTCAATATCCTTGCTCATATTGCAAGATTATACATCACCATCGACACTTTGCAAGTGAAAAGTATCAATGTTTCAAAGTATTTTTCAATATTTTTTCGGTTCGCAATGTATCGGTATCGGGTAGCTTTCTAATGCCTGAAATTATTGCTACTTCTCCGCTGCACAGGGTATAGGGGGTGGAATATACGTAAGGCGCAGTTGCAGACGGCTGTTGAAGCGGTTTTTCCAACCCTTGTTTTTAAGCTGTTATCAAACATTGTGTTTTTGCCCTTATATTCTCAACATACCTTCACGGCTGTTGCTCAACAGCCATTGACAGACGTTGGTTTTATTTTTTACCTGAGTTCTTGCCATAGCTGTTTCCCTTAGTGAAGCCAAGCTGCTGTTTTCGCTTCTGCCTTTTTTTGACTACAAACTCATCGGTTCCAAACTTTTCCCAGCGGTCGCTGATAGCATACAGGCTCTTATCCTTTTGCAGCCCAAACCCTGACTTAGTTATATCAATCAGACCTACTCTGACAACCTCATCAATTCCTTTGGCAAACTTTTTCTGCGTTATACCCCACTTCTCTAATGCTTCCTTGTAGCTAAACTGGATTTCGCCCTGATTAGCAAGATAATATTCCTTGCTACGCTTTGCCGAACCCTCTATCGGTTTCCACTGGCGCTTGTACAGAAATATCATAAACACCTGACAGGCAGCAGCGGTTTTCAGATCCAGAAACGCCTTCGAGGTAATTACGCTACGTTCTACAAACATCCTGTTCCACTTGACCTCTTTGAATTTCTGCTCTCTTGTTTTCAATCCGTCTATTTCACTTTTTTTAGCCATAAATTCCGCCTTGATATGCTCAAAAATTGATATAATCCCCTTCGTCAAGTTGCTCAGCCTCGCTGTCCTCCAGCAGGTCGAGGGCATTGTCATAAATCCTCTCACGCACAACCTGAAGATATGCTGCGTCTGATCGTTCAGCCTCAAGCTCGGCGTTAAACAAATCAACATCAATAACGCTGTCGATAGCTTCAGACAGAATGTGCTGCAACTGTCCCGGTGTAATGGATTCTAGCTCATAGGCTTTTTTTCCAAAACGTTTCACAAAGCCCTTGTATCTTGCTGATGTCTCTTTGGCCTCTGCGGTGTTGTCGCTGAGGTTAAACCGCTCAACATGTTCAGGATTCAGGCCGACCCGAACAGCCTCAGTATTATATTCGTTGAAGTCTTCGCGTAGCGACTGCAACAGGCTTTCGCCGATGTTTATGCCCTCGGGGTCAAAGTCACTCAATATAAGCAAGAGAAGCCGATCTTTTCCGCTTCGTTGAAACCTCTTTAATATCTCATTTCGCGCTGGTAAGCTGGGGTAGCCCCTGCAAATCGTATACGGGATATTAAACTTGCCACATACCGGCTCTATAATGGACTGTACAGTCATCTTCTCGGCGACAACTTCAATGTGTATCGGCTGTGACTGTTGCAAATTGCGACGATAACCTTTAAGAAGATCGTCCAGTTCCTCACGGGCAAAATCCTGGGGGCTGCTGTGTACATACCAGCTTGATGTTGGCCTGGTAGGGTCGGCAATTGCGGTCATCGGGATTTCGCCTGTCAACCTTAGGCGTGTCAGAACATTGCACAAATCCCCATAACTAGTGCGGTCATTTTTGTAAACACTGCCCAGGCGGTTTGTATTTTTCAATGGCGGATCGTTTAGCAGTCGATAATGAATCTGACGATCTGATAATGGCCAGAACTTACGGTTTGCATTTATTACATTAAGAACTGCTTTGACCATCTTGAACTTGAGTTTTGAAATTTGTTTCCGCTGGCCCCTTTGGCCGACGCTAATTGTTTCGGTTTTAATTTCTGTCTTCTCTTTGCGAAAAGCAAGTAACTGCCGGTATGCCTCATCGGGATTGGATTTTACTACTGCTTCCCGCAACTGTTCGCCTCGATTCTTGACTCTTTGAGTATTGCAACTAACCAATAGTTTCAGGAATTCAGGGTCGCCGTGTCGGATGTTTTCTACTTGGCATGGTACTACCTTCAAACCTGCCATGATTGCCGCCTCCCGCCTCCGATGTCCCGCGATGATATAGTCATCGAGTGATACTAATAAAGGTTGCTTCACACCCTCGTCAGCAATTCTGCGGGAAAGCTCTTTAATCGTTGGGTCTTCAGGGTCAATCGGCTTGTAAATCTTGTTATTCTCTGGACTTGGCTTTAGTTTGCGAGGATTGATTTTTACAATAGTCAGACTTGTCTCACTATTGCTTTTTTTCTTGCTGCCCTGTCCAGCTTTATTTTGCGATATTGGCGTCATAATCTACTCCCCCCTGTCCCAATGCCCTCATTGCCAGAGTTTTTCGATTCTGCGCCAAAATCAGACCCCTCAGAAGTGTTTTTAGAGCTTCCCTGATAAGGACGGTATGGCCAAAGGCCGCAGGCAAGAGAGGTGCACAGACGTACCTCTTCCCGCTGATACATTACACACTGAATACAAAAGCTGTTGACCGCTGCTCTAAGACTCCTGCCTGATACAGCCCTGTCATAGCTGGCCCTGTAGACTTTGGGCGTATCTGCCCGGCGTTCGGCTATCTTCTCTTGACGTTCAATGTTCATACTGTCCCTCTGCAAATTTTAAGCTCAACATATCTCGTCAGAGACGACTCAAATAGCTGCCAGCACTTTTCCTGTTGCTCTTGGTTTAGCGGGGTTAGAAGGTACAGTAATAGCTTGCCAATTTCTTTTTTGAGATTTGCGCTTGACCTTGGCGCGCAGTTTTGGTATGATTCACTTTGTCGATTATTTTTGTGGGCTGTCGTTGGCGCGGCAGCCCTGTTTCTTTGACTTAACATTGCTCCGACTCCCTTCTGGCTTCAAATTCTCGGCGGTTCGGGCAATTCATGGAGAGCCACAATTCAATATCAGATTGCCTCCATCGAAGTGATCCCCCGATTCTGACCGGCTTTGGAATCTGGAGAGCCGAGGATAAGCGGAACCAGCTTCTTTTACTCAGCCTGCAAAGTTTAGCTGCATCCTTGGCCGTTAAAAGTTGACAGGTGTTGGTTTTTGTTTGTTCTTGCATGACTAATGCCTCCAAATAGTGTTAATAAAAAAACAATTCAATAACTATGGAGGCCAGTATAAGTGCGGAAAAAATGGAACGAATTGCAGCTATTTAATTCCGTTTTTTTATTTTTGTGAAGTGGTCTTTTGAAATGTAATTGAAGGATATTTTTTTTGTTTTTATT
>Ga0307378_10007370_pt1 | contig 14829 bp, 12 predicted proteins | sample UN1MG_FD_202238 | JGI IMG/M metagenome (GOLD analysis project Ga0307378, IMG submission 202238) | Soil microbial communities from Risofladan, Vaasa, Finland - UN-1 | ecosystem: Environmental > Terrestrial > Soil > Coastal area > Acid sulfate soil | place: Finland: Risofladan, Vaasa | collected...
AAGGCGTTTTTATAGGCAGAGGTCCATATTTGGTCATGTTCGGGGCTTAGACTGTACGCCAAGTCAGCCTTAAATTCGTTTTGCATCAAATCCCCACATTTCCCAACCAGGACGCTCATTGCGGCTGAATAATTCTATTTTGGGTGTGTTTGGATACATGATTTCTAGGGTTTCGTGGAAAATGGTCGGTTTACGGCTATGTTCACCACGTTTCTCGCGGATGACCGACCCCGGTCTATTCTCAGGGGATGGTGCCTGGGGGGCACCCTTGGTGCCAACCAGAAGCAATTCATGTTGTTGGCGGAAATAATAACCCATGCCAATGTTTATTTTGTCCCAGACGGCGCAAGTACGGTAGGTGAACCCCCAACTGCGAATCACTTCCATGGCCTCTGTCAGCTTAGGGGACGTACCCCACAGGAATAAGGTGCAGTCTTCAGTGGTCATGTTGTCTATGTCCAGATCACAGATTTCAGCTAGAGTCATGGTCGGGTACTGGTTTTCAATTTCACGGCTGTTGCTTTTGCTGTAGTCGTATCGCCATGGTGGATCGGCATATATCAGACCAAATTGCCCTTCTGGCAGATCTGGTGGCGTGACCTCGCGGACCAAATACAGTTTTCGGGCTTCTCGAACCACAGCTTCGGCAGAGAGGTCTTCTTTGTTCTTCTGGAACCTATCCACTAAAAGTCCATACTGCTCGTCTGTTAGTTTCGATTCCCATTGGAATCTTCTGGATTGAGTCTCAGATAAACTACCGCCGGGCCGGTTGAGGTTTTTCTTGCCGCGTCCACCGGGGTGTTTCGGCAACTCTGCCAGCAAACTGCCAATCTTTCTTTCTGTGCGTCTTACCCGATCTTCCCACTCAAATTGTTGCTGATAGTCTACATCCCGGCGCTTGGCTAGGTCCACAATGCTTTGAAGATAGTCCCGCAGTTCTGTGCCCTGCTCAACGGTTTCCACGTTGGCAATGGCCTTTTCCGCCTCATGGGCTTTCTGAATTTCATTCATAAACCTAAGATAATTGGAAACAGTTTCACGGGCAACACATTTCTTTGCTATGTTGTAACTTGGCCAAAACAGCGACATATCCTTAATTAGTGTCGTCCGTTATTTAAGGTTTGTCCGCCCCTGCGCACCCTTTTTCACCTTTTGTGCATCTTTTTTCAGAATAAACTTGACTTATTTGTCTCTTCCCCAGTACATACTACACAGAGTAGCGCAAATCCTTGCACTACCACCGATAGGGGTCCTGTTAGTTGCCATTCACAAAGGCTGAGAAACAACGGATCAAAGAGCGGGCCACACCTGAGCAGGCCTTGAAGCTCTATGCCTGGAAGAAGAAGGTGGACGCCTATGAGAAGGCTAAGACCCTCAACCCCATAGGGTGGTATCAGGGTTTACCGGCCCAGAAGGCTTTTCATCAGTCAGAAACAGTCAAAAGGCTCTGCACTGGCGGTAACAGAAGCGGAAAGACCGAAGCAGGCACCGCAGAGCTTATTTGGTGGCTCAGAGGGGACCATCCGTTTCGGAAGGTTCCTGAGAATGTTGTAGGGATAGTCTCTTCTGAGTCATTTGAAGTCCAGCGCAATACGATCATAGAGAAGTTAGTGGCCCTCATGCCTAAAGACGGGTCCATGAAGCTGGTATTCAACCGGGATGAGAAGTATCTGTTGGGTCCCAATGGCAAATGCCTCTTCAAAAGCGCTGAGCAGGGTTGGAAAGCCTTCCAGGGCATCGCTTTGAACTTCTTCTGGTTAGATGAAGAGCAGGACTACGAGATCTATAAGCAGTTATCCAAGCGTTTGAACAAGGGTTCTATCCTGCAATCCTGGTACACGCTGACCCCGGAACCCGATAAATCAGATCATTGGACGTTTGATGCGCTGGCCGAACCCTCGCTGTCCGGTGATGAGCGGGTGGCCCACTTTACTTTCGATTTGGAAGATAATCGTGTGAGTCGGGGCGGTTTCATCGAAGATTCTGAGATCGATAATCTCATCGCCTCGACCCCTATCGACGATAGGCCCGCTGTTATCCATGGTAAATATGTGCGCCGTGGTGGCCTCATGTATCCGATGTGGTCCCGTGCACACCACGTAGTAGCCGAGCGATCCCTTAAAGAGTTCCTCCAGGGCGTTCGCGCAGGCGTATATACAGCGTTTTGCAGCCTTGACTGGGGAGTACGTAACCCAACTGCTCTTGGGCTGTTTGTCGAGGATCGTGATGAAAATGTTCATCTCATTGACGAAATCTACCGACCTGCGGTTAATGTTGACGACATCAAGCACGAATATAAGAAACGCTTCGCCGTATTCCAACCTTATTTTGTAGTTGGGGACCCCTCTATATGGCACAACCACGATGATACCGATCACAGCAGGACTATTGCCGGTCAGTTTGAAATGGATACGGACGGCCTTCCCGCGCTACCCCTTATCAAAGCGGACAATGACGTCACCAACGGTCTGGCTGCCGTTAGAGAACTCTTACGGGTGGACCCCAAAAATGGCTCCAAACTTAAAATACAGCCACGTTGTCGGAACACCATACGAGAGTTCGAAGGCTATGTCGGTGAAGAGTGGGCATCAGCGCCGCACCTGCGGAACAAAAAGGAAACACCCAAGAAGTTAAACGATCATGCCATGGATATGGTCAGATACTTTGCCATGTCTTCGCATACCTGGGTAAAACCTCGCAAACATAGGGTGCCCCCACCGGTTTACACCAATCCCGTTACGGGATACATAAGGGCGCGTGTATGATTACAGCACCCGTTAACTACGGGAAGGGCGCACATGAGTAAGACACTAGAGGTTTTCATTGTTTCCGAGGATGTTTTGAAGCTCATCCCGAAGAAGAAAAAGAAGAAGCTAGGAAACCAGTATCATGTTTGATGACGAAGAAGTAAAAGAAGTAATAGACTCTGGTGTATCGTGTAAGCGAGATGCTGCGGATTTCGTATCCACGCGAAAGAACGACTGGACGGATTCCATGCAGACCAAGCGATCCACCTGGGCGCGTCTGGATAAGCGGTATCATAATTATCGTGAGGACCTGGAGTCCTCAGCAGAGAAAAACCAGCCACGGGCGAACATAGGGGTCCCTCTGGCGGCTGAGACAGTAGACACAGCCGTAGCTCGCATACATGACAACCTGTTTGGCCGTATCCCTTATGGTCGTGTCATGGGTCGCGAGATCACTGACCAGTTCAATGCTGAGGCCGTGCAGAAGGTTATCGACTATCAGCAACAGACATCCAACTTCCCCATGGTGGGTCATAGACTTATCCGCGATGCCGTCAAGTACGGTGTGGGTTTTGGCAAGATGCACTTCAAAAAGGAAATGAAGCGTGTCCCCAAACAGGTTACAGTTTTGGGTATCCCCGTTCCAGGCGCTATAGAGATGCAGGATACGGTTGTAGCCCAGACCCCTGTACTGGAACATATCCATATTCAGGACATATTCTTCCCCATGGACGCTCCCACGTTGAACGATGCCGAAGGGATCATCCATCGTACCTGGGTTACGAAGCGCCAGATACGCAAGGCCAAAGATGGCCTTGGGTTGCCACTGTATGACAACAGTTTCTTAGATGACATCAAGATAGAGGGTGATGGCAAGGATTCTGATTCTACGTTGTCCACTGAGTATTCCACACGGAAGATAGATCACGGTGCCCTACACAAGGAAAACAAGATTGCCCTGCTGGAATACACGGGCAAGCTACCCGAAGATGTGGCAAACAATCTGGCCACGTATTGTTTCCCAGAAGCCGATCCGGACGATGACTGGATCGTAACGGTGGTGGAGGGGTTCCCTGAACCATTGCGCGTAGAACCTTCGCCGTACCTGACCAACCGGCGCATGTATATAGCGGCCAAGGTCATTGATGATCCAGGGTACATCTCCGGTATATCCATCATAGAGTTTGTGGAACGACTCGGTCTGACCATTGACGAATTGTATAACATCATTCTGGATAACATGAACTTTGTTATCAACCAGCAATACTACATCAACGAAATGGCCGGGATAGACGAAGCCGATGTGGTAAGCTCACCCGGCAAGGTGATCCGTGGCAGGCGTCCGCCTCATGAAGCGATCTTACCTCTGACTCGTCCCGATATTTCACAGTCGGTCTTCGTTGTTATTAACGGCCTTCTTTCTCATTACAAAGAATACACGGGTATTCAGAACACAGTGCTGGGTGGCAGTGAGCCCGGAAGACAGACGGCTACTGAGATTGCGTCTATAACAGCCCACGCGGCCACCCGGTTAGGTCAGTTCGAGCGCTTACTGGAAGATACCTTCATGCGTCCGATCTTTGAACTCTGGGTGGTACTGAACCAGCAGTTCATAGATCAGGAGTTTGTGGTTCGCATATTTAAGGATTCGCAGCCCACCTATCCGAAGGTGGCTCCTGAAGACATACAGGGTGTCTTTGACTATGTGTTTGAGGGTTCCAGCCGTGGGGAAAGCGAAACAGTAAGGGCAGGCCAGATTATGCAGGCTATTCAGATCAATGCTACCCTTCCGATTAAGATCTTCGATGACACCAAACTGGGTGAGCAGTTGTTGGTAACCTGGGGTTGGAAGGACATAGCGTCTTATATCAATCCACAGTTCCAAGAACAGTACCAGATGTATCAACAGTTGATGATGCTAAAGAACGTGGGCGAGACCGCCAAAGCTCTTACTCCTGAACAGCAGCGTGTTGCCAAGACCAATGGTGACAAGACTAAGCAGGGGCAGGGTGCAGCCGGTAACGCTCCACAAAACAAGGATTTCCGATCTGCGCTGGCAGGGGTCATGGAGACCGCTCTCCCGCAGACTTCGGAGGAAGGATAGTTATGCCAAGAGGTACTCCAATGCGGCGTAGGTCCGGAAGGCCCCCAGAGATAGTTGAGGCTCCGGCTCCGACACCATCGGGGCATGTGATATATGAAGATGGAACGTATTCCAACAATCTTTCTGTAACCGTACAGAAGGAAAGTCATAAAGATAAATTGAAAGTATACGATGTCATACTTTTTGAGGACGGGACTAAATGGGAGGTTATTCAATTATATGATTGGGGTCTTGCGGTTGCAGCCTTTTCAAAAAAGAGGATGCCCAGTATGCATGATGCGGTGATGTATTCTTGGGAAGAACTAGACGAGAAGAAAGTAAGGCTGGTGTAGTATGGCGAGAGTCTTAATCGGCATTCCGGTTCGTCATATCTATGGGGATGTTTCTCCTAAGACACAGGCATGTCTTGACGGTTTGCGTTCTTTTTCAAAACATGGTACGGAAGTGTGTCTGGTACGTGGTCAACAGATTTCGCAAAACTCACATACGTTGTGCAGGCGATTTCTCGATGAGGGATGGGATTATCTCTTATACACGGGCGATGACATCATCTTCCCACCATGGGCCTTGGACCGCCTGTTAGCGCACGACAAGGATTTCGTGTCAGGTATCTGTACGTGGAAGACGCCACCTTATTTTGTGCCCGCAGGTAAGCTGGGTGAAGACGGTAAGTTCCGCCATATCTTAATCCGTCCTGAGCACGTAGCCAATCAGACCATGATGGAAGTAGATGGTACGGGTTCCGGGTTCATCTTAATGAAAAGAGCGGTAGTCCAGAAGGTATGGGACTATATGCAGAATGTGGTGTACCCGGCGATCCCTAAGAAACACCGCTGGCTTTCACCTATCCCGTTTTTCCCTGCTGTGTACGATCCCGATACGGATAACGTAGCCAGTTCAGACTTTGCTTTCTCCAGAATGGCCCGTGAAACGGGAACACAGATCTTTCTTGATTGTGGTCTGATCTGTCGTCACCGCTGGGAAGGCGAATATGACATTACTAATCACTGGGCATGGTTAGAGAAGTACGGATTCTCTAAGACGGAAGAGCGGTTCTATGGTGATGAAGTTCCTTTCTCACCGGTTACCGAAGATTCAGTTTTCTGGGGTGAGGCAGGTCCGCCTGTGCCCATAACTCTCATGTCAACGGGCAATGAGTATCATGCCAAGGTCCATGTAGGGCCTACGCTGAATTGTCGTTTTGAAGACATCCATGAGGAGAAGAAACCGGCTACGACCACAGGGTATGCTCTTGGCTGGCATGTGTCCGATGATGCATCATGGCAAGCGTATTCTGCTTGGGCGACAAGGTACAAGAAGGTGCTGATCCACTGGGTTGGCAGTGATTTGATGAATATCAACTCATGGCTCAGTCCTGAGCGACTAACACACATGAACAGTCCACGTTTTGTGCATGTTGTTGAAGATGATCGGATGTTAAAAGAGGCCAAGCATTATTTCGGGGAAGTGCAGGTATGTCCGATTCCTACTGTGACCATATTCCCACCGGTGGCGTTACCTGATGAGTTTGCTGTAGCGGTGTATTATCCGGCTCACAGGCATGACTTCCATTATGGGGATGTGCTTAAGCAGGTTATCAAGAAGATGCCGACTACGAAGTTCTATCTGTATCATCTCTTTGGTGACAAGCCGAAATGGCAGGCACCTAATATGGTGTGGTTAGGTTCACTGGAGCCCAGTCAGTATGGGGAACTTCTGGCCAATACCAGTTGTATGCTCAGGCTCTCCAAACATGATGGGAGACCGTTCTCTATCGTGGAAGCTGCTATGGCGGGTAGGCGTTTTATTACGAACTTCGACATGCCTTACACGCATAAGGTATCGGATGTGCCTACCGCAGATGGCGTAGTCAAGAAGCTCTTAGAGATCAAAAAGGAGACCGAGCCGGATCTCAGAGCTTCGCACCATTACACCCATGAGAACGATCTCCTGATCTTCAAGTCGCGTATCCGAAAACTGGCCGGTATTCCAGAGCCTCACGATGGGATCAGGGACTACGATTACATGGCTTATTGGGATGGGCGATACGAAGGGGATGCCGATTACGCCGGTGAAGTGAACGTGGAACTGGATAAGGTGGTTAACGATACAGTTTTTGCTGCCATCAAGGATGGTGAGTGTGAGTCCATGCTGGATGTAGGCTGCGGTACGGGTCATCGTTGGGGTGAGCTTCCCGTGAAAGATTATACCGGGGTAGATGTATCACCCACAGCCATACGTTGTGCCACAGAGAAGTATACCGATGGTAAGTTCTTTGTAGCCGATTTGGCTCGCGATCCACTGCCTCCAGCAGATATAGTGACGGCCCTGAGTGTTCTGAATCACATCCGCCCAGCGGACTTTGATGAAGTGCTCAGGAAACTTTTGAATCTTGCGCGTAAGAAGTTCGTAGCCATTGTCACCCAGGGCGGGGATAAGAGTCAATACCAGTTTGAATTACCCTCGTTGGATATGTGGGGTTTAGGGGATTCATGGGATGTGCAGGTACAGCCCATGAATCAGGAAGAAACCATAGCTCTGTTAACCCTTACACGAAAGAAGGAGGAAGGTCATCCGGCAAAGTCTAACAGTAGTGATCCGGTCATACAAAGCGTATAAGACGCTTCCTGCATCCATCCGCAGTGTATTGGCCGGGTTGGAGAACTTACCGGGGGCTTCTATCCTTGGGGTGGTCCCCATAGAGGATCAGAAGACCACGAAGATCTTCAAGGACCATGACTGTCGAGTGGTACATACGGCGGTTCCTGACATAACAAGGCAGGCCAACGCCGGGTTCGCAGCAGCCGACACAGAATTCGTACAGGTGTTCGACTCAGATGACATCATGTATCCCAACATGTCTACGTCTTGTTTCTACACGGGGGGCACCCCGGAAGCTGTGAAAGGCTGGGGACTTGAAGGAATAAGGCAGGACATAGCCGATGTCATCTACACGGATTATGAGATGTGGTCTGGGAAGGACTTCTTGCAGCCAGTTCAGTGTATAGGGGTTTTAAATGAATTAGACGTTCGATGCTTTATCCCTGAGTTATGTGTATTCCGCCGGGAGCCTTGGGTGAAATTAGGTGGATTTGATGAGACCCTGTGGCGTTACGCTCAATGGGACTACTTCCTCCGGCTTCGCAACAACGGTGGTCGTTTCATGAGACTCCCCTTCTTTGGATTTCGATACGTACTAAGCGATCAACAGCTTTCAAGGCGTATTGATAAGGGCGAGTTTAACGCAGTGGACGATCCGGCTTGGGAGAAGTTCCGAGCCAAACATGGGGGTATGCCTAACGCTGTCACGGTGGGTCATGGGGCTCGTATGAGGCAAATGGAAGATGTCGTTACCTAAACAGGTTGTAGAGGATGTCCTCTATCTGCATACCCACAGTAAGCATTTCCAGCGACTTATGGGTCACTGGAAGAAAGGTGCTGGCATGGTTGTGACGGACATCCTGTCTCCTATGACCGATGCGAACGAGCGCGAGGTTCTTGTGCGTTTTTATGAAATGTTTAATAGAGAGGTGATTGATTTGCCTGTGCAGGCGTACAACGAATCAGTCAAAGAATAACAGGTTAACAGAGAGGTAATCATGACAGAAGAACCCGAACCCCAGGAAGCCCCCGAAGAAGCACTCGGTTTGGATGACGGGCAGTCGGTAGAGCCAACACAGGTTTCTCAAACCCCTGAAATCGTGGATGAAAGAGCACACAGGGTAGATGAACTTGAGAGACAGAACAAAGACTTGCAATATAAGCTGACCCAACGTGGTCGAGAGCTTGCAGAGCAACGTCGTACAGCACAGGCCCACCCGACTCCTGATGAAGACATCCCAGCGGAGACCTTCTTCACGGACCCGGCATCGGCTACCAGAAAGGTTGTATCCAATGTTCTCGCGGAATATGAAAACCGCCAGGAACAGCGAAGACAGGCTGAGGAATATCTACAATCAGGTGCAGAGATACGCGGGTCTACCCCAGGAAGACTATTGACGTTGCACAGGCAGCTTCAGCAGGCTTCTCAGGATAACCCCGATGAATATCTCGATATTCTGGCTTCTATAGATAAGGCCCAGAATACCGCCGTGGAGATCCAGAAGGCCACGAGAACCGCAGTGAATACAGCCGCCAGAAACGCCCGAGCAGTAACATCTGAAGGGGGTGGCACTCAAGTCTCTCCGCCCAGTAAGTCGGAAGATGAGATGACCCCCAAGGAGCTACGGGAGCACTTAGTAAAGAAATATGGGGAAGAACCTCTGGATGGTTCTTTCCATTGAATGAAGGATAATTAAATGGCTGTAGGATCAATTACCACAGCAACCGGGTCGTTACTTCGGTACTACGACAAGCTGCTGCTTGATTGGGAAAAGCCACAACTGCGTATGATGCAATTTGCGCAGAAACGGCCCTGCCCAGCCAATACCGGTACGGCGGTATATTTTACCGGCTACCGACCATTGGCAAAACCCACGGCTGCGATTTCCGCTGAAGAATCGGGTGCAGTACAGACTCGTTTTGGAACTCGTCAGATTACCGCTACCGTAGCGGAGTGGGGTTTAACGGCTCGCATGTCGAAACTGCTTTCCATGGTTAAGATTGACCCTGGTTTTGAAGAGCAGATTTCGCTTGTAGCAGATAACGCTTCACGCACTCTGGACTATCAGTTACAGAAACTGATTGCCAAACAGGGTTCGTGGGGTCTCTCGATAAGCGGTACTACATCAGACCACCAGACGGTAATAGTGTCTAATGGTAGCACCACTTCTTCGGGGACATCGGGATTCTATACCACGGCGGCCACCTCGTTTTACACGGGAGTTTCCAACCTTGGTGACTGGGGTGGCGCGTATGCTACCGTAGTGTCTGATATTGGTTCGTCAAATTCAACAGATACGATCAAATATGGCTGGGCAGGTCGCGTAACTTCAGTTACGCCATTCCCCACGTCAGGCGATTATGTTCTGTTGAGCACGACGGCTCCTGCCATTGCGGCTCCAGAAGCCTTTACGGCAGGGGATAGGGTTCGCCTGGTATGTCAGTCTAATGCTTATGCCTCGAACATGAGTTCTACACATTTTGCGAGAGCGCAGCGCGATCTCATTATGAATAGAGCGGTTCCGTTCGGTGGGGGGTATTACGCAGCCGGTATTCCTGCTGCCATGCTGTATAGCATGAAGCTCGATCCAACCTGGGTGGCTGCCGGTCAGTATTCGGCTACCGAACAGTTGTATCGCGGTGAAGTGGGACGCTGGTATGGTTCGCGAGTCTATGAGATGACCGAGCCTTACAGGGAAACTGATGCTGGTGTTGAGGATGAAGCCTCGGGTGCCATCCATCACGCTTTCTTCACAGGGAAGAACGCTTTCGGGCACACAGAGCTTGAAGGTGGTTCCCAGAAGTTGTATGTGGTAAATGGACAAGCGGATAGCAATGAGCCTATCCCGCGTAATGCATACGTAAGTTGGTATCATGTCTTTGCACAGAGGGCCTTAACGGCTCCTTGGTGTGTAGCAGTGACAGGTGCCGTAGCTGCGTAAACAGGAGGTATGGGGGGTGGGGCAACCTGCCCCCCAATTATGATATGATTTATGATTTCGTTTGCCACGCTTGTAAGATCATCAATTCTGTACAGCGACCTGTAGAACGGTGTGCAGATGCAGCCGCTTGTCCGGTTTGTAACGAGGGAATGCAGCGGGTGTTTTATCCGCCACGGGTACTGGCTCGTGCAAAACCCGGCTCGTTCCAATGGGACAAGGGTAAGTTGAATGCCATGGATGATCGCCTGGCTGGATTCCGTCATGCTGAAGCACAGGGTTCCCAGGCACTGAGAACCTTACGTGAGAACTTCGGGGAACAGACCTATCAGGCGACCATAAATCACAGGAAGGATACCTACGCCTCGTGAGTGATATACAAGAAATCTTAGCCAGTATGCCGGGGCTCAAGGACCTATCCCCGGCAGCGCGTCAGGATCTGACCACCTTGTCTGCACAGGAGATCGCAGGTGCCCACAGGTGGCCCTTCCTCTTGCAAGTCCAACGGTCCTTAACCTGGGCTGCCAGTGATTCTATTCAGTCCTTTGCCGAGGTAGCTCGCATCTGGTCGATCATGTACCCGGATACCGATGGGAATTACTACAGGATGGCAGAACTATCTGACATGGAGTTCCAGTCATACATTGAGAATCATCCGAGTGGCACTGAGCCTGTGGTCTGGCGTGATGCAGGTTGGGATGGAAACAAGCAACAGATTGAGATCTATCCGGTACCTGCGGCTGCCAAGACCCTCAAAGTGGATTACACGCAGCTTGTGGATGACATAGACGATCTACCATCACGGATGCACAGTCTGGTAATCAGCCGGATGAGTGCTATGGTGGGTAATTACGGTGCCAAGGTGGCATACGAACGAGAACTACAGTTGGCCATATCAAGAGAGATGGACCTTCAGGGGAAAAGAAGCCATGTGGGCAAAGATCCGGTTCAAACTGGTCGTCAGTCTCATATTAACAACCCTAGCTAGTGCAGCCTGGGGTGCAATCAACACTACGCTTATCAGTGACCTGCGCATCAAGCTGGGCCAGACTACGGCAGCGAATAGCAACTGGACGGATGCGCAACTGGTACGCTGTTTCCAGATGGGGCAAGGCTACATCAGTGGCCTCGGTAGAGCCATTGAGTCCTACGACACCACCGTTGGTGGTACCTTCATCATCGCCACCCCCAGTGACTTCATCACCCTTAAAGACAACGCCTTCCTCTGGCGTAACGGTAAGCGTGTCAGAGCCATCCCCAGGGTCTCTATGGATTCCCTCACCCGGCTGATGGACTACATGAACAGCACATCCTTCGGTGTGGATAAGTATGTCATCGCTGAGGACGGTGGGGTGCTCATGGTAGCCCCTAAGATGCATGCTCAGGACTCGGTGATTATATCCTACTATGCCCAGCCCACGGCCTTTGCAAATGACGCTACTGAGAACTCGTTCACCACCGAATGGGAACAGGTTCTGATGGAAGCCGCTTACGTGGTGGCCTTACAGAAGATCAACAGCCCGATGTTACCTTTAGCCATACAGGAGCGTGACAAGATGATAGCCGCCATGTTCCAATCACGAACCCTTAGACCACAGTTGGCAACCCGTGCGCCTCAGTAATACAACCAAACTCTGGCTTCTGTTCATAGCGGCCTTCGCACTGCTGGTGTTCTCTTTTGCATCATGCGCAGAACCTGTGTATGCCCAGGAGACCGTGGTCATCAAGGTGGATGACTTCGGTAAGGGTATGACACCCGTACTGCCTGCATGGCGTAACGATCCATCGGCTATCACGTTCTCGCAGAACATGTACTCTACCCAGCCCGGTGGCAGACAACTCAGGTTTGGGTACACCAAGGCCATGCCTTTGTTAGATACGGTTCCGAAGCCTACTGGGGCTGTTACGTCCATAGCCCTGTTCCAACCAAAATCTGATTCAGGGTCACTTATCTGGACAGCCGCTGGCACATGGTATAGCACAGTGGTTGGCATCAGGAATTGGGGTATAACAATAAACAATCCTGGTGAATTTCTATTTTCAGACACTTCTGTATTTCAAGCACCCGTACGCCCATTTCATGGCCGGGTAGGGTCGGATTCCCTGATAGCTACCGGGGATTCTGTCTACAGTCATTTAGGGACCACTCGGTTTGTACGGGACCTACAGGCGGGTGACAGTGTTACGCTCAGTGGTGAGACACATGAGATCTTAAGAGTTATTTCAGATACTAAACTTCGGCTTACTGTGGAGATGCTATCAGGAGATACGGTTACTTCGTGGACTTTCCAAAGAATCCATGATGCCACTGGGGTTAATCCCTACCTTCTCCAGTCTGGCGAGTATATGTACACGGGGACTCACCTAGATCCACCCCAGGTTATTTACAGGAAAGATGATACTTTGCGTATCCGTCCCCTTGGGATTGTAGATTCCATTTTCATAGATACGGCATACACACGTTTTATTGATTCTGTCACAGGGATTAGTTACGACACTACGGCTGCTGGGGCTGTACTACAAATCAATAGGGCTATGTTGGTAGATCGGAGCGCTGTGGGAAAATGGTCCTGGGGTCAGTGGGGTGAGAATATAGATGGCAACCCAGTAAGTTACTACTGTCGTCTTGGAGCAGGAGGGGTGGACAAACCTAATTGGCCTAAGACATTTGACATTATTACCAACGATGATACGGCTCTTATCATCAAGGTTCTGTTTGTAGATTCTACCCAGAATGAGACATATTTGGATACAGCGGCTCTGTATACTGGTGATGACACTACCTGGGCCAAGACCCTTGATGGAACCTATGCGTATATCTATGCTTCTGTGGGGAACTTTAAGGTTGCCGTTTCAGACACAGGTACCAATGATGCCATCGTATCGGGTGGTGGGACTCTATGGCGTACTGTGGATAGTGCTGGTTCTATAACAGATACAGCCAATCAGGATCAGTATAATTATGGGATGTATTTCATTCATCTATTGTCTGATGCAAAAATATCACCAAGGGTTATAGGGATTACAAAGAATTTCAGAGTCGTTGAACTAAAGGAATCTGATGGTCGCCCAGCTATAGATTCTGCTACCGAAAGGATCTGGCATCAGGACCCAAAAGAATGGAAGTGTAGTCGATCAGCCAGATCAGGGTCACAGTGTTTTTGGTATATCAAGTATTATATAGAGACAACTGTAAAGCAGTATTCAGCCAACTTTATAGCTGATCCATATTTCCCAATCAGTCACATGTATTGGCAGAGAGATACGCTATTTATTTTAACCAATGGGGTCAGACAAATAGCCGATGCAGTTTTTACCACAGACCAGTGGGAAATTGTTGAGGCCTCTCTTCCGCAATGGGCTGGTATGACTGAATGGAACAATCCGGCTCAACTGGTAGCTTGGGGGGATACTTCTAGCGTGTCCCTACTGTCTTTCTCAGGGCAGGACGACCCCTGGGATTGGAATGTGAATAAAGATGTGCTTGTGGGGCTCAATCCGTCTGAACCCATTGTATCTGTTGTTGGCTATGATAACCAGTTGGTGATATTTAAGCAATCATCTATGACGGGTTTTGATGGGGAGTCTTTTAAGGAACTTTCCCAGACAGACGGCCTTGTGGCCCCAAGGGCCGTAGTAGGGCTCACCAAGGAACTGTACTGGTTGGACGTTGATGGTGTTAAGAAGATGGCCAGACGGGACTTCTCCGGCTATTCCATACAGAAGGTATCCACGGCCATAGATCCTATACTGAACTCCTGGAATGCAAACGCCTTTGGCTCAGATGTCATTCCCAGAAGAATTGTGCCTGCTTATAGGTCACAATCTATTCTGACGTATAACCAGCGAGACAGACATCTGTATTTGTTCGGAACCTTCGATACACTTTTCCCGCCCGCACAGGTGACAAACAATGCCTGTCTTACGTATGATATAGAGTCAGGGTTATGGGATGGCTATATGACCATCCCTGCCACAGATGCTATCTGGGCTACGGTGAGAGACACTTCCCGAATCTTAATTGGTAGCCCCGATAGTGCTACCGTGTTCGCTATGGACTACGCCTATCTGGATGATGGAATCGGCATAGACTTAGACATCAAGAGCGCCAAGTTCCAGATCGAGGATCAGGGTTGGCCGGTAAAGTCCAAGCTCAAGTCCATCTGGTTTAACGGGCGCGGTGCGTCAGGTCTACTGGATGGTGCACGGGTGCTGTTGATCGGCGAGAACGCCACAGATACATTCAACATTACATTCAATTCAGGGATAGGGGACTTTGGTAAGACCTACTATTCATCCAAAGACAATCTTTCTAAATACTGGCAGTGGCAAATAAAGGCTGAAGGTAAAGATGCTACAGGTAGCCTCTTCCAGCCACACGAACTGAGGATGGAGTTCATCCCGGTAGCGAGGGAACACTAACATGGCTAATTTTGAA
>Ga0307378_10007376_pt1 | contig 14821 bp, 15 predicted proteins | sample UN1MG_FD_202238 | JGI IMG/M metagenome (GOLD analysis project Ga0307378, IMG submission 202238) | Soil microbial communities from Risofladan, Vaasa, Finland - UN-1 | ecosystem: Environmental > Terrestrial > Soil > Coastal area > Acid sulfate soil | place: Finland: Risofladan, Vaasa | collected...
AGCCCTCAAACCGAGGGCGCAGGCTAAACAGGTACATCGCGCGAGACACTAAACCCGCCATCGTCGCCGTCAATCCCGGCTGGCGTCAGATTGGCGTGGCGATCAGCCTCACCCCACCCTCGGGCCGCACGGTCATCGACATCGTCGGGACCGGAAGCGGTCCGCCTGCATGGGTAAAGTTGAAACGGGCCAGCAGGGTGGCCAGGATGATATGCGCCTGCATCATTGCAAAGTTGGCGCCGACGCAGACCCGCGGACCAGCCCCGAATGGCAGATACAGATAGCGATCCCGCTTGGCGGCCTTCTCGGGCGCGAAGTTGTCCGGGTTGAAGGCATCCGGGTCGTCCCACCACATCCGGTGCCGATGCAGGGCATAGATCGGCATGAAAAGCGTGTCGTTCGGCAGCACCTGACGCCCGGCGAGCACATCCGGTTCGCGCACGTTCCGGGCCAGCAGCCCGACCGGTGGATACAGCCGCATGGCCTCCTCGATCACCTGACCGGTATATGGCGTTACCGCGAGGTGTCCGGCGTCCGCCGGGGCATCGCCCAATGCCGCCTGCGCCTCGGCGCTACAGCGCTTCTGCGCTTTCGGGTCACCGGCCAGCAGCAGCAGCGCCCATGACAGGGTCAGGGCGGTGGTCTCGTGGCCGGCGACAATGAAGAACTGCATGTTGTACAGCACTTCCTCGGACGTCATGCGCCGGCCGGTCTGGGCATCCACGGCGTTCAGCATGTGATCGAGCAGGTCATCGGCGCGACCGGACCCGCCTGCCGCAGTTTCGCGCCGCCGCGTCTCAATCGCGCGCGAGACCATTGCGTGCATGGTTTTGACCGATGCCCTTCCCAAAATCGCGCCCGGTCGTGGCATCCAGTATGGGACGTGCAGAAAATCGAGGATCGAGGCGCGGCCCACGGTCTCGAAATACCGGATGATGGCTTGACCATAGACCTCGCTGTCAAAATGGTCCCGGCCCGACAGTGCCACGTCGCAGATGACATCGAAGGTCGCCGACAACATCTCGCCGACCACCTCGGTCGGCTTATCGGATTTTGCCAATCGTTGGGCCGTGCGTTCGGCGGTGGCGGTCATCATTGGCGCCAGCGCCACCACATTGCGTTGCGCGAAGACCGGCGCCACCGCCCGGCGCTGCCAGCGCCAGCTTGCTCCCTCCGAAGTGAACAGACTGTCGCCTACAGCCGGACGCAACATCCGCAGCATGACCTCGGATTTCGGGTAATTCCCGACATTGTCGAGGAAAATACGCCGCAGCGCCCCCGGATCCTGCAACATGTGCCAACGGCTACCAAGCCGGCCCGAAACCATCGGTTGGACATAAGAAAGCCCCGGAATGATCTCGAGCACGTTGCGCCGCGCCGCGCGCAAGGTCGCCAACAGCGATAGTGTCCCGGTCGGTGGCGCGATTCGAGGTGGTTCGTACATGCCTCAGCATAGACGAAATTGCCCGTTTGCTGACAGATGTGTCGGTAGGGTGCCTGGTTTCAATTGAAACCGAACGTGAGCGCTAACCCGTCTTACGCGGCGCCATCTCATCCGGCCGCGCTTCTCGGGCCATGTGATCCAGCACGGCGTTAACAAATTTGGTCTCGTTTCCCTCTTCGAAAAACGCTTTGGCAACATCGACATATTCGCCGATGCTCACCTTCGGTGGAATGTCGGGGCGGGCGGATAATTCGTGCCCGGCGGCTCGGAACACCGCGCGCAGGGTAGCATCGATTCGGCCAAGCGGCCATTTTGCCACCAGCGCCCGGTCAGTAAGATGGTCGATCGCCGACTGGCGCGTGACAACGCCCTTCAGGATATCGCGGAACAGCTCGACATCGGCTTCGTGGTATTGGTTGCCCTCGATTTTGGCGCCCAGGCGGTGATCTTCAAACTCGCGCCGCACGGTTTCCCAGTCGGTTCCGGATATCTCCATCTGGTACAGCGCTTGCACTGCCGCCAACCTGGCGGCCGATCGGGTCAGCCGAGCGGTTTCGCGGGCTTTGGAGGTCATACTATGCGGTCCTCGGCTGGTTGGCGGCGGCGGCCAACAGAATGTCGGCGTCGCCCGGTACTGCGGATTCACGGCCCGGTATTCCTCGGAAACGCCGGGCCAGCGCGATCAGATACAGTGCCGCCGTGGCAGCGCCACCACCCTTGTCCATCTCGCCCAGATCGGCCCGAACTGCCGCCTGGGACAGGTCTTCGCAGGTCAGAATGCCGTTGCCAATCGCCAAACCACGCTCGACGCCCAACAGCATCAACCCGCGCGAGCTGTCGTTGCAGACCGTCTCGTAATGGGTGGTCTCGCCGCGAACCACGCAGCCAAGCGCGACATAGCCCTCGAATGCACCGGATTCCGCGGCCAGCCGGATCGCCACCGGAACCTCCAGCGCACCCGGCACCTCGATCAACTCGTGTGTTGCACCGGCTGCATCCAGCACGGCGCGCGCGCCGGCGATCAGCCCGTCGGCGATCGTACGGTAGAACGGCGCCGCGACGATGAGGACCCGCGGCGCTGGCGATAGCGCGGGCACAGACAGGGTCGCGTGTTCTTGGGTCGATGCCATCTCAGACTCCGCGTTTCGGGATCGGCCGGGTGCCGACGATGGTGATGCCATAGCCCTCCAGCCCAACCACCTTGGGCGCTGGCGAGTTGGTCAGCATGATCATTTCAGATACGCCGAGCGCGCCGAGGATCTGTGCTCCCACGCCATATTGCCGCAGCTGCTTCGGCGAGGCACCCCCGTCGCGCAGTTTCGACGAGATCATACCTGGCGAGGTGTCGCGCAACATCACGATGGCGCCGCGCCCCTCGGCGGCGATCGCGGCCATAGAATCAGGCACCTGCTGCCAACGGTCCGGGTTCAGCGCCAGCATGTCCTCCAGCGGATCGAGCACATGCATCCGCACCAGAACAGGTTTTCCGTCGTCGATGGTTCCTTTGACAATCGCAATATGTTCATCACCACCCGGCTGGTCGTGGAAAATCCGAATGCCCCATTCCCCGCCAATGGTCGAGGTTATGGTCTGGTTGGCAGTCTCGCGCACCAGGTTGTCGTGGCGGCGGCGATAGGCGATCAGGTCCGAGATGGTGCCGATCTTCAGGTTGTGCCGTTGGGCGAAGGCCACAAGGTCAGGCAGCCGGGCCATGGTGCCGTCGTCTTTCATCACCTCACAGATCACGCTGGCGGGGGTCAGACCCGCCAGACGAGCGATGTCGACCGCCGCTTCGGTATGCCCGGCCCGCATCAGCACTCCGCCGTCGCGGGCGCGCAGCGGGAACACATGCCCCGGCGTGGCGATATCCGCCGGGCCGGAGTTCGGATCGATGGCAACTGCGATCGAGCGTGCGCGGTCATGGGCCGAGATCCCGGTGGTGACGCCCTCGCGCGCTTCGATCGAGACGGTGAAGGCGGTTTCGTGGCGCGACTGGTTGGTCGGCGACATCATCGGCAGACCCAGCGCATCCAGCCGTTTTGGCTCCATCGCCAGACAAATTAGACCGCGCCCGTGGGTCGCCATGAAGTTCACCGCGTCAGGGGTCGCCATCTGGGCCGGGATCACCAGATCGCCCTCGTTCTCCCGGTCCTCGTGATCGACCAGAATGAACATCCGCCCATTGCGCGCCTCGTCGATGATCTCGGAGACCTTGGAGATGTAGTCGCTGTAGTGGGTCTCGCTCATCGGGTGCTCCGGTCCGGGCTAACGCTATTGGGCATCGGCATTTCAGCTCGCCATTTCATTCAGGCGGGCTACATACCGCGCCATCAGATCGATTTCCAGGTTGACCCGCCCGCCCGGTTCCGCCCCGGCCAGGCTGGTTACTACCCAGGTATGGGGCGTGATGCTGACGCCGAAAGTGGTGCCGCCGGTATCATCTTCAACCTCGTTCACCGTCAGAGAGATACCGTCGACACAGACCGAACCCTTGTTGGCAATGAACTTGGCCAGCGCGGCAGGCGCCCGCAGCGATAGACGATGACTATCGCCATCAGGCCGAATGGTGGTGATCTCGCCGACCCCGTCGACATGGCCGGATACGATGTGCCCACCCATCTCGTCGCCCAACCGCAACGAGGGTTCCAGGTTGATCCGCTGGCCAGGCTGCCAGCCACTTAGCGTTGTCTTGGACTTGGTCTCGGCGGAAGCAGCGACCTCGAACCAGTTCTGGCCGTTGTCGGTTCCAGTTTCCATCACTGTCAGGCAAATTCCGTTACAGGCAATCGAGGCGCCGATCTCGATGGTCTCCGTCGCCCGGCGGCAACCAATGCGCAGATAGGTGTCGCCAGCGTCTCTGCGGGACAGAAGAGTGCCGACTTCACGTATGATTCCGGTGAACATGCCAGGGTCCTCGGCCTTTGTCGTACATTGTCGGGTTTGTTGCGGCCAGCGATACAGAATGCCGCCCGGCCCGGCAAGCCATCAGCGCGCTCATCAGCGTATCTATCGATATAAGCCTTTCATTAACCATCACCATGTTAGCCCACAAAGACAGATGGCAAATGAATACCACCATGGGGGCCAATGTAGTGACCGGTGAGGCCTCTGGGCATGTTTTCCTCTTTCTGCAGGGACCGCATGGACCGTTTTTCCGTCGCCTTGCCATGCGCTTGTCCGCCGCCGGGGCAGGGGTGCGGCGAATCGCCTTCAACCCAGGCGACGAAGCAGAATGGGCGGGCGCGGGTCCACTCGACCGGTATCTCGGGTCGGAACGCGCCTATCCAGACTGGCTCGCTCATCAGCTTACCCTGCACGGCGTCACTGATATCATCCTCTATGGCGATGCCCGGCCGGAACATGCCCAGGCCATCGAGATCGCGAAACCCCGCGGAATTCTGTGCCACTGCCTCGAGGAGGGATATCTTCGCCCCTACCGCGTGACGTATGAGCGTTGGGGCAACAACGGAAATTCACGACTGTGCAATATCTCGTTGGCGCGCATGGTCCGTGCGCTGGACCCTGCGGCGGCACCACTTGAAGAACCGGGTGACGGCTGGGGCGCTTACCGATCGCACCTCTGGCACTCTGCGCGTTACCACGCTCGCATGTTGTTGCCCTCGCATCGATACGGTCGCCACCGCAGCCGCCGTGGCCTGCCGCTGTGGAGCGAGTTCGGAATTTATCTTCGACGCCTCGCAGGATTGCCGCTCCGGCGCCTCGTTCAGGGTCTGCGGACCCGGCGGCTATTGGCCAGCGGGCAAAGCTTTCATCTGGTGCTGTTGCAACTCTCGTTTGATTCCTCAATGCAGACCCACTCCGACTACTGCAATTCGGCAGATTTCGTCAGTGACTGCATTGATGCCTTCGCAAATAGCGCGCCGGCGACAGATTTTCTTGTTCTCAGATCACATCCCTTCGAGGACGGCCGCGAGCGGCTCGACTGGGTCATTGCCGATGCCGCCGAGCGGTTGGGTGTGGCGGATCGGGTCTTGTTCCTCGACGGCGGTCGAGGTTTAAGATCGCTGCTCGATGGCGCCGGGTCGGTTGTCACCATAAACTCGACCGCCGCCCAACAGGCGCTTTGGCGCGGCCTGCCGGTTTTGGCGCTGGGGCGTGCGGTCTACGCCAAGCCCGGCATCGTCTCGAATCAATCAATGGATGCCTTCTTCGTTGCTCCGCGTCGACCGGTCGAGCAGGCATACTTGCCGTTCCGCTGGTTTCTGTCGGAGACCTCGCAACTCAAGGGCTCATTCTATTCCCGGTCCGGAATTTCCGAGCTGCTGGCTCCGCTTACGACGGCAATTCTGGCGCCCATCAATGCCTATGACCGTGTGCTCGCGGCCGCTCCCGAACCGGATTTGTCTGCGATCCCCACAATCCATGCTGCCAACCCTCACCCCTCAGCCCCGGCTAATTTCCGGGAGCGCCCATCGCCGAGCCGGGCCGTAGTTTGATGTCGCCCGGGTTACTGTCTCCGCAACACAATCCTTAGAACGAGGAGATCCGCGTTGGTTTCGCCTGTCACCATTCCCCGATTCTGCGTTCTCGCCGGGCTCATCCTCAGCCTTGGTGCCTGTGGCCTGCCGCGCAGCGGCCCCGACTATGCCGAGGTCATCGCCCCAGCCTCGTCGGGTCTGTCGTTCGACGTCGTGCGGGTCACCTCCGCCGTCACCGCCGCGACCCGAATCGATGAGCGCTCCGGCTTCACCGTCTCCTTTACCGAGGCCCAGGTCGAGAACACCGCCACCGTTGCCCAAGGCGACGTGATGGCGATCACGGTGTGGGAAAACATCGACCAGGGTTGCTGAACCCGCAGGGCATCGGCGCAACGCCACTGCCGCATGTGAAGGTCGATGAGCGGGGCTTCATCTTCGTGCCCTATGTCGGTCTGATCCGAGCCTCGGGCCGGACCCTGTCGCAGCTGCGCGAGACCATCCAGGCTCGGCTGGCGGAGAAGACCCTGAACCCGCAGGTCGATGTCTTTCCGGTCGACGCAAAGGGCCGGGTGATCAGCATTCAGGGCCAGGTTCGCACGCCGGGGCTGTACCCGATCGAGCGGCCAACCGAGCGGCTTCTTGCCATGTTGGCCCGCGCGGGCGGCGTCACCGAAGACCCTGAGGTGATCCGGCTCAAGCTGCGTCGAGGCTCCGCCACCGGCGAGATCTGGGTGCAAGACCTTTATGACGATCCGGCCAACAACGTGGCGCTGCAAACCGGCGATGCCCTGATCGCCGAGCGCGACCGGCGAATTTTCACGGCGCTCGGTGCTGTTGGCCGCCCCTCGGTGGTCCCGTTCCCGGTGCGCGATCTATCCGCCGAGCGGGCGATGGGCGCTGTTGGCGGGCTGATCGACGCCACCGCTGACCCGACCGGTGTGTTCGTGTTCCGCAACGAACAGGCGGCGATTGCCGCCAAAATTCTACCGGGCGGATCCGGCACCGGAGAATCGAACCGCGTCGTCTATCTGCTCGACCTTACCAAACCCGGTGGCCTGTTCCTGGCCCGCGAGTTCATCATGCGCGACGGCGATACGCTGTATGTCACCTCGGCGCCGTTCACCAAATGGATGAAGGTTTTGCAATCGATCGCGCCCCTGGTGACCTTCACCGGCTCGGCCCGGGCGCTGACGATGTAGTGAGCGGATGCCTACCGGCCCGAAGCCCGGCGCCAAAGCGAGTAGACGTCGCTCCCAACCGGCTCGGTAAGCGCCAAATCGAATGCGGGCGCTTGCTCCAACCGGTCGAGCCCGAAAGCGCCGATCCCCGGTACACCATCGCCGCCGATCGCTTTTCCCGCGGTAAAAAGTGCTATTTCATCGACCAGCCCGGCCGCCAGTAGCGCGGCCGCCAGCTTTCCGCCGCCCTCGCAGAGCACTCGTGTCACCCCGCCGTCCGCCAGCGCCCGCAGCGCGCCCGCCATGTCGAGCAACCCGCCGTCCCCCTCGGCCACCTCGATTGTCTCGACGCCGAGCCCGTTCAAGGCCGCTCGCCGCTCGCCCGGCGCGCCGGGGCGGTGCAAGACCCGCAGCGGAATATCCCGCGCGCTGGCAACCAACCGCCCGGTCAACGGCAGCGACAGCCCACCATCGACGACGACTCGCACCGGCTGAACCACCTTTTGCCCAAGCCCGCGCACATCCAACATCGGATCGTCTGTCCGCGCGGTACCGGCGCCGATCAACACAGCATCAGCCTGGGCCCGCGTCAGATGTACCCATCCGCGGGCGCGGTCGCCGGTAATCCATCGGCTCTCGCCCTGACGGGTGGCAATGCGCCCATCCAGCGTCGTCGCGAGCTTCAGCGTCAGATGCGGGCGCCGCCTCTCGATACAGGACAGGAACCCGGCATTGAGACCGCGCGCCTCTGCCGCCATCAGCCCGGTCTCGACCGCAATCCCAGCCGCCGCCAGCGCCGCGAAACCGCGCCCACGGACCCGTGGGTCAGGGTCTTCCAGTGGGCAAACCAACCGGGAAATTCCGGCGCCGACCAACGCCTCCGCACAAGGCGGGGTGTGGCCGTGATGGGCACAAGGCTCCAGCGTTACATAGGCGGTCGCGCCCGCCAGCGCCTCGGCGCCGTAGCGGGTCCGGGCTTGCTCCAAAGCCACCGATTCCGCATGCGGCCGCCCGCCATCGGCGGTGGCGCCCCGCCCCAGCACCCGGCCATCGCGGACCAGCACCGCGCCAACGGCGGGGTTAGGCGCCACCCGGCCCAGACTGCGCGCCGCCAGCGTCATCGCCATGCGCATCCAGCGGACATCGCCCACCTGGCTCACGGCGCCGCCCACGCATCAATCCTCGGGCGAGGCGTCGGGGGGGCGCAGTTCGGCGACGAATTCCTCGAAATCATCCGCCTCCTGGAAATTCTTGTAGACGCTGGCGAACCGCACATAGGCAACGGTGTCGATCCGGGCCAGCGACTCCATGACGATTGCGCCGATGGTGTCCGATGGAATGTCGGTGTCGCCCATGCTCTCCAGCCGCCGGACGATGCCCGAGATCATTTGCTCGATGCGATCCGGCTCGATCGGGCGCTTCTGCATGGCAATGCGGATCGAGCGCGAAAGTTTGTCGCGGTCGAAATCCTCTCGCTTGCCATTTTTCTTGATCACGACCAGATCGCGCAACTGGACCCGCTCATAGGTGGTGAACCGGCCGCCACAGCCAGGGCAGCTCCGCCGCCGCCGGATCGCCACATGATCCTCCGCCGGGCGGGAATCTTTGACCTGGGTATCGACATTACCGCAAAATGGGCAGCGCATCTGGCTCTCCTCCGGGTACGAATACAAGTACTATAGGGTTATGCCAATCAATTGTGTAGGGGGTGTTTGCTACCGCTAAATCTGCCCAAGATTGCCATTGATTGCGCCGATCACTATCCTGTGTCCGGCGCTGTACTTCTTCACCATCTGGCGCATCTCTGCGGAACCAGAGACAAAGGACAGGAGAAAATTCATGGGAAAATTTGCTGCGATCCTGCTAGCGGGATTGATCGCCTTACCAGCCAGCATGGCCCTGGCGGGCGAGGGAGCCGGCACCTTCACCGGTGCCAGCAACCACGTCACCTCCGGCGCCGTAGAAGTCGTCAAAACTGCCGACGGCTGGGAAGTGCACCTGAAGGACGACTTTTCCCTGGACGGCGCGCCGGACGCGCGTGTTGGCTTCGGGGCTGCAGGAAAATTTGTCGACGCAACCGATTTTGAGCCGCTGCGTTCAAATACCGGAGCGCAGGTCTACAAAGTCCCCGCCGATATCGACCCCACCGCCTTTGACGAGGTCTATATCTGGTGCCGCCAGTATTCAGTCCCGCTCGGCGTCGCACAACTCACCAACTGACCCCAGCCGACGTCGCAACGCGGTCCCTCCCCCCACGGGGGGAGGGATAGGGAGGAGGTCTTCTCCCCTCAAAAGTTCTCGTAGATCGGGAGCCGGTCGCACAGTACCTTGACCTTGGCCTTCACGGCGGCCTCGACAGCGCCATTCCCGTCCTCGCCATTCACCGCCAGCCCATCAATTACCTCGACGATCAGGCGGCCGATCTCGGCGAAATCCTCTGCGCCAAACCCGCGCGTCGTGCCTGCGGGCGATCCCAGCCGAATCCCCGAGGTCACCATCGGCTTCTCCGGATCCCAGGGAATGCCGTTCTTGTTGCAGGTGATATTGGCCCGGCCGAGTGCGTTCTCGGCGGCAATACCGGTCACGCCCTTGGGCCGCAGGTCGACCAGCATCAAATGGGTGTCAGTGCCGCCGGTCACAATCGCCAGTCCGCCGTCGATGAGGGTCTTGGCCAGCATCTGCGCATTGACAACGACCTGCGCCGAATAGGCCCGGAACTCGGGCCGCAACGCCTCGCCAAACGCCACTGCCTTGGCCGCGATCACATGCATCAGCGGCCCGCCCTGCAGTTGCGGAAACACCGCCGAGTTGATCTTCTTGGCGATCACTTCGTCGTTGGTCAGCACCATGCCGCCGCGCGGCCCGCGCAGGGTTTTGTGGGTGGTGGTGGTGGCGACATGGCAATGGTCCAGCGGGTTCGGATGCGCGCCGCCCGCCACCAGCCCGGCGAAATGCGCCATATCGCAATGGAACCAGGCGCCAACAGAATCGGCAATCTCGCGGAACCGCTTGAAGTCGATCTGGCGCGGAATTGCCGAGCCGCCGGCGATGATCAGCTTCGGCCTTTGCTCCGCCGCCAGTGCCGCGACCTGATCGTAGTCGATATAATTGTCAGTCCGGGTCACCCCGTACTGCACCGCGTTGAACCACTTGCCGGACTGATTGACCTTGGCCCCGTGGGTCAGGTGCCCGCCGGACGACAAATCCATGCCCATGATCGTGTCACCGGGCTGGATCAACGCCATGTTCACCGCCTGGTTGGCCTGCGCGCCGGAATGCGGCTGCACATTGGCGAACTTGCAGTTGAACAGCTGGCAAGCCCGGTCGATGGCCAACTGCTCGGCCGCATCGACATACTCGCAACCGCCATAGTAGCGCCGCCCCGGATAACCCTCGGCGTATTTGTTGGTCATCACCGAGCCCTGCGCCTGCATTACCGCCCGGCTGACAATGTTCTCGGACGCAATCAGCTCGATCTCGTCCTGCTGCCGGTGCAACTCGTTGGTGATCGAGCCGAACAGCTCGGGGTCGCGGCTCTCCAGGGTCTCGGTGAAGAAACCGGCGTCGCGGGTGGTCGCATCCATGGGGTCGTCTCCTGTGCGGTCGGTGCCTGGGGGGCGTAGGGTCTTCGCCAGCCGGCTAACATTTTCGTTGAAGGGGCTTCTACACTGAAAGCGACGCTGCGGGGTAGAAAGCGCACCGAAGAAAATTTTGAAGAGGTATGAAAAAATAATTCCTCTGGTTCGGTGCCTTCGGTGCGTGCTGCCACCGGAATGATTGCTCCTGTGCGCCCCGGTCGATAAGGTCCAACACCGACATATCGGCCGAGCGGGGGGCGCGTGAGTTTCAAGCATATCTGTTTTCTGGCCAGCGATGCCGACGAGGCGCAGGCTGCGTTGCGCGATCTGCGTCACCGCTACGGTCATGTCGAGGCGGCCAGCGCCGACGCAATCGTTGCACTCGGCGGTGACGGCTTCATGCTCAGCACGCTGCACGAAACGATGAACATGCCAGCCCCGGTCTATGGCATGAACCGCGGCACTGTTGGCTTTCTGATGAACGACTACGACCCGGAAAACCTGCCGCAACGGCTGACCAAGGCGCGCCGCGCAATCATCAACCCGTTGCGCATGGTCGCCCATGACAAGGATGGCGGCATCACCGAGGCGCTCGCAATCAACGAGGTCGCGCTCCTGCGCCAAACCCGTCAGGCGGCCAAGATTCGCATCCTCCTCGACGGCGAGGAGCGCATGCCGGAGCTGATCTGCGATGGCGTCCTTGTCGCCACCCCGGCCGGCTCAACCGCCTATAACCTCTCGGCCCACGGCCCGATCCTGCCGATTCGGGCCCGGCTGATGGCGCTGACGCCGATTTCGGTGTTCCGCCCCCGGCGCTGGCGCGGCGCCATCCTGCCGTGGGAGGCCCGTGTTACTTTCGAGATCCTGGAATGCGATAAGCGCCCGGTCTCGGCCACCGCCGACCAGGTCGAGATCCGCGACGTGCGCAAGGTCGAAGTTGCGGCCGAGCCGGATATCGAGATGAATTTGCTGTATGATCCCGGCCATGGACTGGAAGAACGTTTGTTGCGCGAGCAGTTCGCCCCTTGAACCGTGTCGTGTATGGAGCAAGCTTGATTGCCTGATCCATGCGCCCCAGTTAATCCTAACCAGAACAAACTCAGCGGCGGGCGGACAGCGGAAAATGAAAGACACCACGCGATGACCATGGGCGAACAGTTCCGCTGGTGGGGGATCGGCTTTGCCGTCTTCATCGTGCTGCTGTGGTTTCTCAGCGACGCCATCCTGCCGTTCGTGCTGGGCGCGGCGCTGGCCTATCTGACCGATCCCATGGCCGACCGGCTCGAGCGCGCCGGCCTGTCGCGCATTCTCGCCACTGTCGTCATCACCGTCGGCTCGCTCGGGATCATGGTGTTCGCGCTGATCCTGATCATCCCGAAGCTGATCAACCAGGTCCAAAACGTCATCGCCAATGCGCCTCTGTATGTCGAATGGCTACGCGGCTTCATCACCAACCATCTGCCTTCTATCTCGGATGACAGCGCCACCGTGACCGGCGTTATGGAAAAGCTGCGCGCCCGCGCCGATGAGTGGAGCGTCTCGGTGCTGCAACGGTTGTGGAGCGGCGGGCTGGCGGTGATCGATTTTGTCGCCCTTGTGGTGATTACTCCGGTGGTGGCGTTCTATCTGCTGTATGACTGGGACCACATGATCGCCGGAATCGACAAAAACCTGCCGCGCCAGCACCGCGACAACATCCGCCAACTGATGCGCGAACTGGACCGGGTGTTGGCCGGCTTCGTGCGCGGGCAGCTAAGTGTTTGCGCCATCCTCGGCGCCTTCTACGCTGTTGCGCTCACTCTGATCGGGCTGCAATTTGGCCTGCTGATCGGTGCTTTCGCCGGGCTGGTCAGCTTCATCCCCTTCGTCGGCTCGATCCTCGGCGGTGTCCTGTCGCTGGGCGTCGCCGTCGCCCAGTTCTGGGGCGAGCCGCAGTTGATAGCCGCCGTGGCCGCCGTTTTTGTCGCCGGTCAGGTCGTTGAGGGCAATTTTTTGACGCCGAAACTCGTTGGCGGGCAAGTTGGGCTGCATCCGGTTTGGTTGATGTTCGCATTGTCGGCCTTTGGCTCGCTGTTTGGCTTTGTCGGGTTGCTGATCGCGGTTCCGGCCGCAGCGGGAATCGGTGTCCTCACCCGCTTTCTGATCGAGCAATATAAGGATGGCCGGCTTTATCGTGGCAGCGCTGAATGGCAGGAACAAGCAGCGGCGGAGGCCGACCCACCCGAGGACGCGCCCGAGGATACCCCGGGGTGACCGCCGCGCCGCGCCAGATGTCCCTGATGCTTGAACACCGCCCCGCACTCGGCAGGGCGGAGTTCCTGGTGTCGGCGTCAAATGCGGATGCGGTGCGTCTGCTGTCAGGCTGGCGCGACTGGCCCCGGCGCCACATGGCACTGACCGGCCCGGCCCGCGCCGGCAAAACCCATCTGGCCCATGTCTGGATGCACGAATGCGGAGCCGAACTGCTCCCCGCCGGGTTGCTCGACGATGCCGCCGCCGAGCGGTTGGTCCGGCACGGCATGGTTGTGATTGAGGATGTCGATGCGCTGGCGACCCTTGAGCCCTCCCGCCGCCTTGCCGCTGAGAAGGCCCTGTTTCATCTCTACAATCTCGCTGCCGCCGAGGGCGCATGGCTGCTGCTGACTGGCCGCGCGGCCCCAGACCGCTGGCCGGTGGAGACTCCGGATCTCGCGTCGCGGCTGGCGGCGCTGCCGATCGCCCGGCTCGATCCGCCCGACGAAGCCTTGCTGTCATCGCTGATGGTAAAGCTGTTCGCCGACCGCCAGTTACATGTCGCCCCGGACGTGATCCATTATCTCGCGCTTCGGATCGAGCGTTCCTGCGCCGCCGCCGAGGCTGCTGTCGAGGCGCTTGACCACCTGTCGCTTGAGCGCAAGAAACCGGTGACCCGTGCGATGGCTGTCGAATTGCTCGGCGCCGATCTTGCGGGCGAGGACTAAACAATGCGCGCCGATTTTCTGAATACGACAACTCAAACGGTCCCGGAGGAATACCAGGCTGTCTTCGACCCGAGTTCGCCGAATCGTTTCCAGAACCGCGAACTTTCGTGGCTCGCCTTCAACTCGCGGGTGCTCGAGGAAGCCGACGACCCGCGCCAGCCCTTGCTCGAGCGGCTGCGCTTCCTGTCGATCTCGGGCACCAATCTCGACGAGTTCTATACCGTCCGCGTTGCCGGTCTGCGGGCCCAGATGCGGGCCAGCGTCGAGCGGCGATCGCCCGACGGCCGGACCCCGGCCCAGCAGCTTGAGATGATCGACCGCGACGCACTGGCGCTGCAACAGGTGCAGCAGGAAACCTGGAAAAAACTGCGCGGGTTGCTGGCCGACGAAGGCATCCATGTCGTCGAGACCTCTGATCTAACGGCAGACGATCGGGCGTCGATGGAGACCTATTTTTTGACCCAGGTCTTCCCGGTGATGACGCCGCTGGCGCTGGACCCGGCGCATCCCTTTCCGTTCATTCCGAACGAGGGCTTGGCGCTGGCGCTCGAGCTTAAACGCAGCGCTGATGGCGAGCCGATGCGTGCGCTGATTCCGATCCCGGCGCAGCTAAGCCGCTATATCCGCCTCGCCAGCGGGCCGAATGGGGAGATCCGCTTCCTGCCACTCGAATCGCTGCTCGAGCTGTTTCTGGCCGAGCTGTTCCCCGGTTACGCAGCTATCGGACACTGCGTTTTCCGCGTGTTGCGCGATAGTGATCTGGAGGTGGAGGAGGAGGCCGAAGACCTGATGCGCGAATTCGAGACCGCGCTCAAGCGCCGCCGCCGGGGCAGCGCCATCCGATTGAAGCTGAGTGCCGCAGCACCACAGTCGCTGAAGCAGTTGATCTGTGACCAACTCGGCGTTGGCCGCAACGAGATGATCGAGGTCGACGGCATTGTCGGCATCACCGACATCGCCGAGTTGATCGTCGATGACCGCCCCGCCCTGCGCTGGCCGCCGCACCTGCCACGCCTGCCCGAGCGGGTGCGCGACCACGACGGCGACATTTTCGCCGCCGTGCGTCAGAAGGACATGCTGCTGCATCACCCCTATGAAAGCTTTGAGGTCGTGGTGCAGTTCCTGCAACAGGCTGCGCATGATCCCAACGTGGTGGCAATCAAGCAGACCCTGTACCGCACCTCGAAGGACAGCCCGATTGTCCAGGCACTTTGCGAGGCGG
>Ga0307378_10007377_pt1 | contig 14818 bp, 6 predicted proteins | sample UN1MG_FD_202238 | JGI IMG/M metagenome (GOLD analysis project Ga0307378, IMG submission 202238) | Soil microbial communities from Risofladan, Vaasa, Finland - UN-1 | ecosystem: Environmental > Terrestrial > Soil > Coastal area > Acid sulfate soil | place: Finland: Risofladan, Vaasa | collected...
CTCCAGTTCCGTGCCGGAAATTGCTGTCCAGGCTCAACGAGCTATAGAGAAAATCAGGCCGGGCGAGAAAAGGGTGATACTAACCCGTACTGGTAATGCTGAGTCTGCTACAAGAAGTGTTTTGCAGCAACTCATCGATTCGACGCCGGCCGGACAGACAGTAAAGATAGCCAAGGGCGTTTATACCGAGCCGGTGACTGTTACGAAACCTTTGACACTTAAAGGCGAATCGGTGAACGACTGCATTTTCGAAGTAACCGCCAATGAGCCGGCCATTTCTGTCGATACCAAAGGCAAAGGCGAAGTAATAATCGAGGCAGTGACAATTAAATGGCAGTTGGCCACAAGTGACAGGACCGAGCATCCCTTTGCAGTCGCCGTCAAAGACACCAAGGCAGAGGTCAGGAATTGCCGCTTCCAGCCGCTGGGGAATTTCAAACGTTGTCCCGTGGCGATAAACTCGATGGGCTTCTCCGAGCTGAATATAAATACGTGCAGATTCGAGGGATTCGAATATACGGTCAGCTTTGGCCAGGGCACAAAAGGGACGATACGCAACAGCCTTGTTATGAACTCCGGACATCAGGGCATTTCGCTGTACTCCGGCGCTACGGCGGAAATTGTCGGGAACGTTGTTACCGGCTCGAAATATCACGCCGTACGCAGTACCGGCGGAACTTTGAATATGACCGACAACCTCATCATAAACAACGCCAACAGGGGAGTCTATCTCGGCAATAAAAGCGCGAGCGGAACGATATCCAACAATGTGATAATCGGCAGCGGAACCGGCGTCGGCGGATTCGCGCAATCGAATGTCAAAGTTGAAAATAATGTTATTGCCGATTCGAGTTACGCCGGCATCGGAATGCGCGATTCGTGCGGCCTTTCGATATGCGACAATATTTTGCGGGCTAATGAGCGCGGCTTGATTCTATTTAAAGAGGTTGGCGGCAATGGCAATACTGTGAACAAAAACACATTCTGGCGGAACAAGGTCGATACTGAAAACATGGACAAAGCAGCCGATTCGATAATTGCCGATCCGGATTTTGTCGATGCGGACAATGGTGACTTTTCGTTGAAGCCCGGGCCGGCATTGGAGCAGAAGCAGGGCCTGAAGAATCCGGAAATATTTAAGAAGCTATGGAAAATATGGAAAAACCGTGAAGAAAAAAATGTGCCGGCCATAGGCAATTAAAAACTTATGGAAGGGAGCATTTTCATTGGAAAATATTTGCCATTCCCGACATGTCTGTAAGATTTCTTAGGTTTCCTGGTTTTGTACCTGTCCATACGGTTCTCTTACTTGTCACTGTTTTCGCTTAGTTTTTTTCTCCCGCTTAAATTCTGTCACGAAAATCATTGTTTCAGGGGTAAGAAGTCCTATAATCGTCCGTACGTAATGAGAAACAGGATGGGGAATATTTCCCACCCGGCGATTAATAGTTTTTATTGAATCCTATGAAACAGGACCGGCAAAAATGAAGACCACTAAAGCTGCAATATGCCAGATATTCTGCCTTGACGGCGACCGCAGCGGCAATTTTATCAGAATTGAGAATGCGATTCGTGAGGCGAAGGATGCCGGGGCCGATATTGCCTGCTTTCCCGAAACTGCGTTGCTCGGCTGGGTAAACCCCGATGCTCATAAAAGGGCGTTCCCGATTCCGGGGGAAGATTCGGACCGGCTCTGCAAGCTGGCCAATGATTATGACCTTTATCTCTGTGCAGGTCTGACGGAAAAGGAAGGCCGGCGTCTATATGATTCGGCGGTCCTGATCGACGGCAAGGGAAATATTCTGCTAAAGCATCGCAAGATCAATCTGCTGTCCGAGTTGATGAGCCCGCCTTATACTCCGGGCGAAAGCATCGATGCCGTCGAAACCAGATTCGGAAAAATCGGCCTGCTTATCTGTGCCGACACGCATGACAGTAAAATCCTAAAACGTATGGCGGCGCTGAAACCGGATTTACTGCTCGTTCCATACGGATACGCCGCTGCCGAGGACGAGTGGCCGGGCCACGGCAGGGAACTTGAGAAAGTTGTCGCAAACACGGCACGGAAAACAAAAGCGTTTGTCATAGGGACAAACCTCGTCGGCGAAATAACAAAAGGGCCCTGGAAGGGCCGGATATACGGCGGCCAAAGTGTGGCTGCCGACAGAACGGGTCGGGTCGTGACAATTGCAAAAGACCGCGACCGGGATATAAAAATCGTCAGTTGGTGAGAGATTCCGGTGCACCTCTGCGATTATCTTAATCATGCGGAAAATTGTCCGGGAAATTTCCTGCTGAAACAGTTTTTTGTTTCTTTTGCGGGCAAAGGCAAATAGATTATAGACCTTTGGTCAATGAAGTTTTTCAGTGACGGAAGTGTTAACCCGTTTTGCCGGAGAAATGTGAGGTGAATATCATGAGAGGTCTTCTAAAATATTTATGTTTGGTTCTGCTTTTCAATGGGCTGGTTCTTTCGAGCCGAAGCTACGCGAGCGTAAAAGCCTGGGAGGGTACCATCACGATTCCCACCTACGGATGGGCCGAGGATGTCAATCCCAAGCTCTGGGCCCTCGAAGGCGATGTGAAATTCTCGACCACCGTCAAAGGCTCCATCGTCTATCCGTATCCTATGCAGGACCATCTTTCCAGAACCAGGAAGGATCGGACTTACAAGGCTTTGTTCCTTGAAAACAAATACCTGAAGGTCACCTGTCTTCCGGAACTGGGCGGCCGGCTGCATTCGGTTTTCGATAAGACCGAAGGCAAGGAAATGTTCCATCTGAACGATGTGATTAAGCCCGGCATGATCGCAATGCGCGGGGCATGGATCAGCGGCGGGGTAGAATGGAACGCCGGTCCGCAGGGACATACGGTCACTATCCTTTCGCCGGTCGATGCCCTGATCGGCGAAAACGCAGACGGCTCGGCATACCTTGAAATCAACAACCTGGAGAAGACCCAGCGCACCCAGTGGACGGTGCGCGTGACTCTGCACCTGGGCAAAGCTTACCTGGACGAGCAGATTCGGATTTTCAATCCGGCCGATGCGGTCAGCCCGTACTATTTCTGGAACTGCACCGCTTTTCCGAACCGGCCGGGCACGCGTTTTATCTATCCGATGACTCTCGGCACGGACCATGCCGGCGTCAAGTTCTTCTCCTGGCCCATCCACGAAGGCAGGGACATGACATGGCTGAAAAATTATGAAATCTACTCTTCGGTTTTTTCCGTCGATTGTGTCTTTGATTTCTTCGGGGCATACGAGGTCGATGCTGATCGTGGGATCGTGCAGGTAGCCGACCACCGCGAGCTGGGCGGGAAGAAGGCCTGGACCTGGGGCACGTGGGATTTCGGAATTGTCAGCCAGCAGAATCTTTCCGACAATGACGGCCCGTACATCGAGGTCCAAAGCGGGCCGCTGCCCACGCAGTCCGATTACGGCATGTTATTACCCAGGCAGGAGGTCTCGTGGCAGGAATGGTGGTATCCCGTTCACGGGCTCGGCGACGGCTTCGAGTACGCAACTAAGGACATCGCCGTCCGGACGGCCCGCGAGGATGACACTCTCCGGCTGAGTATCATCGCAACGAGTCCTTTCCCGGGGGCGACCTGCCTGATTACTCGCGACGGCCGGCGATTGCTGAGAAAGACCATAGACCTGGGTCCTGAGAATCCGAAGACGGTAACGCTTTTTGCCGCCGGGCAGTCGCCCGTTGAGGTTACTATAAAGAATGCCAAGCGGCAGGTTATAGCTTCTTTCGTGACGCCTTTGCCGATTCCCGAAACTCCCGAGCCCAAACCTTCCGACCTTATGAGCAAGTCCGATGAACAGCTTACTGTCGAGGAGAAATTTCTCAAGGGTCGAAAGTTCGACCTGGCGACAAATCGCCGGAGAGCCCGCGAGTACTATGAGAAGGCACTGGCCGAAGATGAGCAATATTCGCCTGCTCTGCGTGCTCTGGCCGTACTGGATATCGAGGCCGGGCTGTACGAAAAAGCCGCCGGCCGGTTGAGAACCGCCGTGAAAAGAGATGATACCGATGGTTTGTCCTGGTATTTCCTCGGTGTTAGCCGGTTGAGATTGGGAAACGACGCCGAGGCTCTGCGCTGTGCTTACAGGGCGATACGATGTCTCGGCACGGACTCTCTCGGCTGTGATCTGGCCGGTCGTGCTCATATGCGGCTGGGCGAGTATTCCGACGCCGTGGAAGTTCTGAAAAAGGCGGTCCGGCTCAATCCGAAGGATTACAAGGCGAAGGATCATCTGCTCATGGCCCTTTATGCCGCAGACAGAAAAAAAGCGGCATACAAGCAGGCCGAAGAGAGGATCGCAGAGAATCCGACGGCTCTGGTTCCGAGGATGATTATCGCGCTTCAAAGCAAAGATCAGATGAATCGGTTCGTGCGCGAGGCGCGGGCTTTCGTGGGAGAGGATGAATTTGAAATGCTGGAGGCCGGTCTTGTCTTTGCGGAGGTGGCTTTGGCGAATGAGGCCGAAGAGCTGCTGCGGGCGGCCTGCGTCGAGGCGGTGCCGGAGGATCAGCGAAGTCCGCTGCCGGTATATTATCTGGCCTACCTTGCATCACTGCAGAAGGACCAGGCAAAAGCCAAGGCGTATCTCGGTTGGGCGGCCCGGATGCATCGGGATTATGTCTTTCCATCCCGCCCGGAAGAAGTCGCCGTATTTGAGTACGCGGTGAAAAACAATCCTGACGATGCGCACGCACATCTGCATCTTGGAAATCTTTACAGTCACCTGGATCGGCAGGATGAAGCGGTCCGGCAGTGGGGCAGGGCGGTTGAATTGGATTCGTCTTTGAGCGTTGCATTTCGCAATCTCGGCCTTCATGCCTGGGCGGTGGAAGAAGATCTGTCGAAGGCGGAGAAATTCTACCGGAAGGCCATTGCCGCCAGGCCGAAGGACCAGACTTTGTACCGGGACCTGGCCGATATTCTGCTGGCGGCCAAGAGACGGCCCGATGCGATAAAGGTTCTCGAATCGACGCCGTTCGAGAAAATCCGCAGGGCTGATATAATCATCATGCTCGCCCAGATGTATCTTGACGAGCAGCAATACGGAGATACTATCGATCTGCTCGAATCCACGCCTTACTTTGTGAACTGGGAAGGCCAGACCGTCACGTGGGACATCTTCCATAAGGCCCATGTGGAACGGGGCCGGCAGCGTTTTGAAGACGAGGACTTCGCCGGGGCTCTGCGTGACTTCGAGGCCTCGCTGACCTATCCGAAAAACATCGGCGTCGGCCGCTCCAACAAGCCTCAGGAAGCCTCGGCACAGTACTGGCGCGGAAAGGCACTACAGGCTCTCGGACGTCTTGAAGAGGCGCGGTCGGCCTGGAAGCAGGGAGCCGACGGCCACGAAGGCTCAAGCGAGCAGAACGAGCACATAGAACTCTGCAAAAAAACGCTGTCAATGTGAAAGGAATAGGACTATGTATACCATGAAACACTTCCGTGTTGTTCTTGTCGTAGCAACACTGCTGCTTGTGGTTCTGGTTTCTGTCGCCGGAGCCAAAGAGAAGGTCATTCTCGATACCGATATGGTCGTATTGTACGACGACGGCGTTGCGATGATGATGCTCACAAATCATCCGGATATAGAATTGCTCGGCGTGACGATAGTCCCGGGGAACACGTGGCTTTCGGAGGGGACGGCATATGCTCTTCGCCAGCTTGAAGTGCTGAATCGCACCGATATTCCGGTAGCCTCCGGGATACGTTATCCGCTTCGAGCGGGCCGTTCTGAGACCATGAAAATCGAGCGGGAGATGTTCGGTTACAGCTCGAGCTATACCGGCTGTTTTGCACGGATCGAGCCGGCGTCGTATCTTGACGTGTATCAAAGGGAATTCGGAAGCCGACCGGCAATAAAGCCTGTGGGAAAGCACGCAGTGAATTTTCTGATTGATACTATCAAGGCCAATCCTGGCCAGGTCACCGTTATGCCGATAGGGCCGTGTACGAACCTGGCAATTGCCATAAGAATAGCTCCGGAGATTGTTCCGCTGATAAAGAGGGTTGTGTACATGGGCGGGGCGTTTGATGTTCCGGGCAATACAACACCGGCGGCCGAATTCAATTGGTGGTTTGATCCTGAGGCGGCCAAAATGTCTGTTCGGGCACCCTTTGCCGATCAGCTTATCGTCGGATTGGATGTCTGTAAGAAATACCGGTTTAACAGGAAACTTTATAATCGCATCACGGCCGTGGACACGCCAATCGCGAAGATGTTCAATCGCAAGTACGGCCCGGAATTCGAGAAGGATCCGAACTATACTCGATTGGTCTGGGATACCATCGTCGCTGCGGTTGTCATTGATCCGTCGTTGATTGTCGAAGAAGAAACACGGTGGGTCGATGTCAATTCGGATTACGGGCTGGACTACGGCCGAAGCCTCGGCTATCACAGGCAGGGACCTGCCGGCACTCAAAAGGCCCGCATCCTGCTGACCATCGATGAGCAGCGATTCTGGAACCTGATGGTAGATTTGCTCACAAAATAACCTGAACACGCTAAATGATATTGGCCATGACGATTGTGTTATGGCCGAATTGTTACAATTTCATGCGGGCAGGCCGGAAAAAACGGCACCGGCAACAAAAAAACTTCGAATATAACGAAGAAATGGTTCTAACTGTTGTGGCCGTGAGCGGAATAGGTTATTTTACTTCTTCATAAATAAGATGGCATGACTCAGCAGGTTTGAATAAGGAGTGTCTATTCGAATTATAAATACATACGTGGTTGTGTTCGTCTGTTCGGTGTCACTGTCATTATTGTCGTGCGGATCACACGTAGCCGGCACTAATGTCATACCTCTTTCACGGGCTCATGCGCACAATGATTACGAGCACGACCGGCCTTTGTATGATGCGCTCGCTCATGGTTTCAACAGCGTCGAAGCGGATATATTCCTTGTCGATGACGACCTGTATGTTGCTCATGACCGCCGAGACATAACGTCCGAGAGAACTCTGCGCCGCCTTTATCTGGATCCTTTGAGAGAACGCGTAAAGCATAATGGCGGACGTGTTTACCCGAACGGGCCGCATTTCACACTGCTCATCGATATCAAAACCGGTTCCGTTGAAACCTACGAGACTCTCGATAGAATCTTGGCTGAGTATCGAGACATTTTCACGTCCTTTGGCCCGAACGGGCGAAGCGACAAAGCCGTTCTTGCAATCGTCTCCGGCAACCGTCCGTGCGAGTTCATGGAATCGCAAAAGCTCCGTTACGCCGGCTGCGACGGCAGACTTACGGACCTTCAGTCCGAATCTTCCGTGGATTTAATCCCAATGATAAGTGACAATTGGAGCAAACACTTCACCTGGAACGGGACGGGCGAAATGCCCGCTGAAGAGCGTGACAGGCTAAGAGAAATAGTGCAAAAGGCGCACGAAAAGGGCAGGCTTGTGAGATTCTGGTCGACACCGGACAATCCTTCGCCGGCCAGAGAGGCCCTATGGAGCGAGCTTCTCTCTGCCGGTGTCGATTTGATCAACACCGATGATCTGGAAGGCCTGAGGCAATTTCTTCTGGCGAACCGGACCAGGTAAGCAAATCTCTGATTTTTCAAAAAAATCTTCTTAAAAATCCATGTCCACGTATAATCCGGAGATTTTTCTTGACAGAAAGGTAACTTCTCTGGTATAAATATATTCAGCATCTATGGATATTAAGTTTTGCAGCAGCCGGGATTTTAATAGTCTATTTCAGTACTCATTTTTCAATTAGCAGTTCGTATCAGGCTTTTGAAGGAAGGAGGTAGTATCAAGTCGTAAAAATTGTCTTGGGCGAATATTGACGCAGCATTATCAGGCCGGAGACTATCATCGCTTGTTTTGGTGTGTGGCCAAAGCATTATTATCTTAGCTTCTTGTAAGGAGGATTTTTATGTGCAGAAAATTGATTTGTCTGGTTTTTTCTATTCTTGTTGTTGGCATGACGAGTAGTGGATACGCCGATCTGGTAGGTCACTGGATGCTCGACGAGGGTTCCGGCACCACGGTTTCCGATTCGAGCGGCAATGGTAACGACGGGACCTTTGTAAACAATCCCACATGGATTGCCGGCGTCTACGGCGGTGCCCTGGAATTCCACGGCTTAGGCGTCGTCGGGGGTGTCGCGGACTACATCAATTGCGGCAATGACGCCAGCCTGCACTTCACTGGTCCATTCACCATAGCCCTTTGGATAAGACCTGATGTGGATGACCCGGAGGGAAAGGGCTTAGCAGGCGGTGAGACAGCACCGATGGCCAAGGCAATGGATCCCGGTTGGAGCTGGCAGGTTCGATACGGCTGGGGCACCACTGATCCATCCATGGGATTCCAGTTCAATGCGACGCCCAGGACATGGGTCTATGTCGGCCAGAACCTGGAGCGCTACGAGTGGTGCCATATCGCGGCCTCGTATGACGGCACGACGGTAAAATGCTATCTCAACGGCGTGGAGACCGATTCGGCCGCCATGTCCGCGCTTGTCGGGCTGGACTCCCCCCTGCTGATCGGCTCGGACGGGTGGGGGTGTGATTGGATTGGCGCAATCGACGATGTCAGGCTTTACGACCACGCCTTGTCGGAGCCTGAGATAGGAACGCTGACGTCTCTTGTGATAGCAAGTAATCCCAGCCCCTCTGACGGCGCTATTCATCCGCAAATATGGGCGACTCTCGAATGGCAGCCGGGGGCTTTTGCCGCTTCGCATGATGTCTACATGGGCGACAACTTTGATGACGTTAACGATGGTGTTAATGAGACGTTCCGAGGCAACCAGAAATTGAATTCATTGTTGTTTGTTGCCGGCTTTACCGGGTATGCTTTTCCGGACGGTCTTGTTCCCGGCACGACTTACTATTGGCGAATCGACGAGGTCAACGAAGCTGAGCCGAACAGTCCCTGGAAAGGCGATGTCTGGAGCTTTATGGTTCCTCCGAAGACCGCCTATTATCCTAATCCGGCTGATGGTGCTGATTTTGTGCCTGAAAATGCAACACTTACCTGGACGCCGGGCTACGGCGCGAAACTGCATACCGTGTACTTCGGCGAAGATTTTGACACTGTAAATGAAGCTACCGGCGAAGTGGCTATGGGACCTGTGAGCTATACTCCCGGGCCACTCAAATTGGCCAAGACGTATTACTGGCGGGTTGATGAGTATGATGGCGACGCTACGTATAAAGGCGATGTCTGGAGCTTTACTACCGAGGGCGCCGTCACCGGCCCAAATCCGGCTGATGGCGCTGTGGATGTAAATCCGACACAGATTCTTACCTGGGATGCCAGAGCTGTTGCCGCTTCGCACGAAGTTTACTTCGGCTCAGATGCGGATGCCGTCAGGAATGCAACCAAGTTTTCACCAGAGTATAAGGGGGCCAAGGCGCTCGGTGAAGAGAGCTACTATCCCGGCAAGCTTGCGTTGACTGCGACTTACTACTGGCGTATCGATGAAGTCAACGGCGTCAATCCCGACAGTCCATGGGCAGGCGGCGTCTGGAGCTTTACGACGGGCGATTTCTTTGTCATCGATGATTTCGAGAGCTACGATGCCAACGACAACCAGATATGGTGCGCATGGCACGATGGCCTTGGTTACGGTTCGCCCGGGACGGCGGATTACTTCGCCGGCAACGGAACCGGCGCTGCGGTCGGCGACGAAAACACCACTTCTTATACCGAAGAGACTATTATCCACGGCGGCGGCAAGTCCATGCCGCTTGTCTTTGACAACAACAAGCAGGGCTACTCGAAGTATTCGGAGGTGGAGCTGACGTTGAGTGCCGTACGCGACTGGGCAGCAGAAGATATTGCAGAATTGTCGCTGTGGTTCAGAGGCAACCCGGCATCCGTCGGCAGCTTCGTCGAGAGCCCGGCCGGCACTTACACTATGACCGCATCCGGCGCCGATATCTGGGCGGTGAACGGCGTGGAAGCAGATGAGTTCCACTTTGCTTACAAAACGCTCAGCGGCACCGGCTCGATTGTCGCGAAAGTCCAGAGCGTCGATAACACGGCCCCCTGGGCCAAGGCCGGCGTGATGATCCGTGAGTCGCTGAGTCCCGATTCGGCGCACGCTTTTGCGGCTATAACTCCTGAGAACGGGGTTGCCGCCCAGGGTCGCCCCTCGACAGGCGGCACGAGCTTCAACACTAACCAGAGCGGGATTACAGCGCCGTACTGGGTGAAACTTGAGCGCGGTGTCTCCGGCAACTTTACCGTTTCCCATTCGGCTAACGGTACGAGTTGGCAGGCAGTAACCGGCGCCACGCCGCAGAATATCCCGATGGGTTCGAACGTTTATATCGGTTTGGCGCTGACAAGCACCAATGCCGCTTTGACTTGCCAGGCTGTATTCTCTAATGTCACGATTACCGGCTCAGCCGGCACACAGTGGGCGCACCAGGACATCGGCATAGCCAGCAACGCCGCCGAGCCGCTGTACGTGGCGTTATCCAACAGCGCGGGAACGCCTGCAGTGGTAATTCATGATGATCCTGCCGCGGCGCAGATCGACACCTGGACCGAGTGGGTCATCCCGCTGCAGGCTTTTGCCGATCAGGGCATAGTCCTTACCAACGTAGACCGGATTGCTATTGGCGTGGGGACAAAGGGCAATATTGCCGCACCCGGCGGTTCGGGCAAGATGTACTTTGACGATATAAGGCTTAATCAGCCGAAAGAAGCTGCTGCAGAGTAAATGCCGGTTTGTGTGGAATAAAAGCAGGATTTGTATTATTTCGGGGCTTATACCAGTTTACCATGTATAGGCCCCGCTTTTTATGAAAACAACAGGTGCTCTTTTTGGATTTTTGCCCAATAACAGCCGTAAGGCAATTTTTTATAGAAAAAGCAAAAAAATGTTGAGACGAAAGCCACCCGGGTACGTCTTATCTAAATAGATGATAACTCTGCTGTAACGACGTGAACGGAAGAATGCAGGGAAAAATGTCTTGCAAAGTCGCTTACTTTTATGTTAAAGTTATATATAGCCGTTTAAGGAGGCAGGCAGTAAGATTCTCACGATATTCTGCGAATTATTACAAGCTGCATCTGCTTTACGCTGTGCCTGTATTACTGGCTTGGCTTAAATCTGTTTTTTAATCTTGTCGTACATATCGGAAAGGGCGTAATAATGAGAAATTTGGTCTTACTGAGTCTCGCTTTGCTGTCGATTGCAGCGACGCAGTCACCGGCGGAAACCCGTTTAGTCCCGGGAGGCTATGCAACCATCCAGCAGGCAATCCAGGCGTCTAATGACGGGGATGTGGTCGTTGTCGAGCCCGGCACGTATTTTGAGACCATCGATTTTCTCGGCAGGAATATTACCGTTACCGGCACCGATCCGGACGATCCTGAAATTGTGACCGACACCGTTATCAATGGTAACAGCGAGGGCAGCGTTGTAACCTTTGCAAGCGGCGAAACCTCCGAAGCCGTGCTAACTGGCTTTACTATCACAGGCGGATACGGAACTGAGAATGCTGTCTTTGGAGGAGAAGGAATTGTTTGGGGGGGCGGTATTTTTATATTCGATGCCTCGCCAACCATTAAGAGCAATCTAATTGAGAATAATCATGGTCCCATCGAATTGACTAATCAAGGAATGCCTATTGCGGTGAGCTACGGAGTTGGAATCAGTTGCATAGAAGCCGCCCCGATAATAACCAACAACATTTTCAGGAACAACTCCGGATACGCCGGTGGGGCAATAATGACTTTTTCAGAAAATAACATCAGCCCTTTGATTGCCAATAATTTGATATACGATAATTCAGCTATTGTCGGCGGTGCAGCCGTCTTGTTAAACACCGGGCGAATGATTAATAATACTATCGTTGGTAATAGTGCGAGCGTGCCACAAATACCGGGAGGAGTTGGCATTGCCGGCGGTATTTACTCCGAATCCGAGCCTGGGCTTGGTCAGTGCGAGATAATCAATAATATCATCTGTAATGCCAAATCCGGAGGTGGTTTATGTTCAGTCGGTAGCGGCGAAGATTTTATAGCATTTAATGATGTTTGGAACAATGTTGGGGGCAACTATGGTGTGCAAAATCCTCAAACCGGCGAATTGATTTCCGATGGCGATGCTGATATGACGGGGATCAACGGAAATATCTCGGAGGATCCGCTGTTCGTAAATCCACAGGCCAGGGACTTTCACCTGCAAATGGACTCTCCGTGCATAGATGCCGGCGATCCGGATTATGTCCCCTATGAGTGGCAGCTTGACATCGACGGCGATTATGCTGCGATGGGTGTACATATCGATATCGGCGCCGATGAGTACCTCGGCTACATGAAGCCCGTTGCCGATGCCGGCCCCGACATACACGTGGCGGGGCTTGAGTTGGTTACTCTCGACGGCAGCGGCAGCTTTCAATACGACCCGAACGATATGCTGATGTATGAATGGGATCAGCTTGAGGGCTCTGCGGTGGAACTTAACGACCCGACCGGCATGCATCCCTCGTTCGTGCCGGAATACGAAGGTGAATATCGATTCGAGCTTGTAGTCTGGGACGGCACGCATATGAGCCAGGCCGATGACGTGCTGATTCTTGTCGGCAACAAGGCGCCCGTTGCCGACGCCGGGCTTGACAGGGTCTCACCTGTTCCCAGTCAAGTTCGTCTAAACGGTACCGGCTCTTATGATCCCGATGTAATCGACGAGCTTATATATACCTGGAAACAGTTAGAGGGTCCGCAGATTGCCCTTCAGAACTCGAGTACCGCCAGCCCCTTCTTCGACTGCAACGAGCAGGGATTGTATGCGTTTGAGCTGGTTGTCGGCGATGGCTTTGTTGACAGTGGGCCCAGCGTCGTCCGGGTGACGACAGTTGCCGTGACAATGACCCGGCGGCATATTGAAGCCGGCTTTGAGACTACCGATTATTTTCACTATGCGGATGTCTCCGGCAACAAGGTCGTATATTGCGTCGGGCCGGGCGTTAACTACACCTGGAACATCAGGAGCAAAGACCTCGAAACGGGCGAAATCAATGAAGCGTTTCTCGGCGGCGGACTCAATACTCAGCCGAAAATCGATGGTGATATCGTCGTTTGGGCCGGCGGCCCGAGCATACCGGATTTCCTTGGGCCGGAATGCATCAGTATCTTCCTGACGAATACCGCTACGGCAGCGCAGAAAACCTTAAGGCAGCACAGTAACACGGCATCGTACAGCCATCCGGCGGTATCGGGCAACAAGGTCGTCTGGCTGGAACATCTTAATATAAACAAGTACAACGAAAATAACTGGCGTAACACGCCGTACAGTATATGCGGCGCCGACGTCGCCGACCTGGATAGTCCCGTCTATTTCACTATCGCCGGAAATGCCGGCAGACGAGATCCTTATGCCTACGAGACATACATGGAAGACTTTGACGATGTTGTGGATATATCCGAGGATATCGTTGTGTGGGAAGCCGAAGGTGACATTTTCGGCGCCGACATCTCGAATATCGACGACATCAAGGTCTTTACCATTTGCAGCGATTCCGCCCGCCAGTACGATCCTTCCATTTCCGGCAATCTGGTCGTCTGGACGGATGAGCGAAACGGTGGGGGTGACATATACGGCGCCGATATCTCCGATACGGAAAATATCCGGGAAATGGCAATTATCAAGTCCCCCGGCAACCAGCTTCAGCCGGACGTTGACGGCTGTGTGATTGCTTATGTCGATGGCGGCAATACCGGCGGTCAAATCAGGGTCTGCTGCCTGACCAAACAAAAGGGCGTTATGGATATAGAGCTGCTGGATTTCTTCTATGGAGTCGGCCCGGCGATAGATGCCGGCACAATTGTCTGGCAAACCGGCACTTTTGGCCAGATCGACGCAATGTCGCTGGAGTTTGGTTATGCCGCTGAAGAAGGGTCGGTTGAGAATCTGACTACCGGTGAACATTACGATTACATCCAGCATGCCATTATCAGAGGCCGGGCCGGCGACAAAATAGTAGTCGCCGAGGGAACCTATCACGAGGACATCGACTTGATGGGCAGAAATCTGACCCTCAACTCGACCGACCCCGATAACCCCGCCGTCGTAGCGGCCACGATTATCGACGGCGGCAACAGGGTGGTGACATTCGCCAACGGTGAAAATGCCGACTGCATCCTGAGCGGCTTTACAATCACAGGCGGAAGCAGAGGTATTTACTGTACGAATAATGTATTTCCTAAAATTGACAAATGCACAGTTACGAAAAATACAGGTTCCGGCATCGAATTGTACAGCGGTGGCAATCCGGCGCTTACCAACTGCGCCATTATCTCTAACGGCCGCTCCGGCATTGAAATGCGCCCGCGCAGGGCCGGTCGGTTCACATATTATAACAGCCCCCAAGTGAGCAATTGCATCATTGCCGCAAACGGCGGACACGGCCTCCTCCGAGGCCTTCCTACCATAACGAACTGCACGATCGCCGGGAACCTCAAGAGCGGCATTCAGGATTCCATACCGACGGTTACGAACTCCATCGTTTATTTCAACGGCGACGGCACCGCTCAGATTGTCAATATTATCGGCACGGTGACATACAGCGACGTTCAGGGTTCTTTTCAGGGCACCGGCAATATCGACGCCGATCCGCTCTTTGCGGACCCCGCCAACGGCGATTATCATCTCAAATCGCAGGCAGGCAGGTGGCACCCCGGCATCGAAACATGGATTTCGGATGACATGACCAGTGACTGTATCGATGCAGGCGACCCGGGCAGTGCAATAGGATTGGAGCCCAGCCCGAACGGCTCAGTAATAAACATAGGCGCCTACGGCGGAACAGCC
>Ga0307378_10007378_pt1 | contig 14813 bp, 17 predicted proteins | sample UN1MG_FD_202238 | JGI IMG/M metagenome (GOLD analysis project Ga0307378, IMG submission 202238) | Soil microbial communities from Risofladan, Vaasa, Finland - UN-1 | ecosystem: Environmental > Terrestrial > Soil > Coastal area > Acid sulfate soil | place: Finland: Risofladan, Vaasa | collected...
CAGCAAGAGTGAGAAAGTATTAGGGGCAAACCTTATTCACTCGCCTACTGTTGGAGGGTCTGGGATAGTTGCTTCTGCAAAGACAATAAATGTAATTGATGAATCTCTTGGCCTTTTTGGGTGGAGTTCTTTTCAAAGAAACTCAGAGGACTATAAGAGTGCTTTTTATGACGGAGTAACGGTTGATGTTCTTGATTTAGTTGGCTACAATAGGCTAAAGCTATCAGACCTTGATTACCATGTATCTGTAGGAAGGACTGATGTGGCAAGCACTCCAAATGTATCTATTGTAATTCCAGTAATAAGGCCAGAAAGTGCTAAGAAGTGTATTGAAAAGATAAAAGAGAATTCTGGTATAAAAAGCAGTTTGTATGAGATAATAACTGAAGAGGATAAAGATAGAATAGGCTGTCCTAAAATATTAAAGAGTCTTACGGAAAAAGCAAAGTACGACCTTGTCATGTTTCTTGGCGATGATACAGAGCCAGAACCAGAGTTCCTTGTAGAGGCAATATCATCTATGAGTCAACTTCCAGACGGATGGGGACTTGTTGCTCTTAATGATGGCATGACAGATGGCAATAAGCTAGCTACACATTGGCTTGCCCATAAGAAACTTTTGGACCATACTGAAAATAGAGAATTCTTCTATACAGGATACGATCACCAGTTCTGCGATAATGAACTTACAGATATAGCCAAAGGGCTTGGAAGATATATTTATTCAGATAGAGCAAAGATTAAACATAACCACCCAATAAAAGATAGAGCCTTTGAGGATGAGGATTATGCAAGAGTCTATTCAAAGGAAGTGGAACGTAAAGATCAAAAACTTTATATGACTAGAAAAAAAGCAAAGGGTTATTTTAAGCTTGGAATAGGATTCCCACTAACAGATATAAAGGTATATACATCATTTTTAGCATCTTGGACGGCAATGGAAAAGGGAAGTTTCACATTTTTAATGCCTACTTTTCCTGGTCAAATTGAAGCAATAAGAAATGACATTGTTATACAGGCACTTAGGGAAAACTGTACTCACCTTCTTATGATGGACACAGATCAGAATTATCCTTCTGATGCTATTCCGAAGCTGTTGAGTCACAAGAAGGACGTTGTTGCAGCAAGTGTGCATAGAAGATACCCCCCTTTCGATATGATAATGTTGAGAGGTGAGCTTGGTGCATATCACCATGTTCCAGATGATGAATGCTTCTCAGGCAAGCTAATAGAGGTAGACGCAATAGGATGTGCTTGCATGCTGTTTAACACAGATGTTTTCCTTGACATACCACACCCTTGGTTTAATCAATACAGAATGGGGGATGGTAGAAATGTAGGAGAGGATATTGACTTTTGCAGTAAGATGAGGAAACAAGGCTATAGAATTTTTGTTGATACATCTATAAGCATTGGTCACATCTCAACTGTTGAGATCAATAAAGACTTCTATTTGTTGTACAAGAAGGTTAAAGGCTTTGAATGGAGGCCTCCTCCTGAAGAAGCAAATCAAGAAACGCTTAACCATTAGGAGGTATTAAAATGGGCGTTAAAGTAGGACATCTCGGAAAGGTAACACTTGGTGCAAGTACGATTGTTGCTATGGGTACTTGGTCGCTAGGTGGAATTACCGCTGACCAGATGGAATCATCTGCTTTTGGTGATAATTGGAAGACATATGAGTTTGGAATGAAAGATGGAGGGCAAATTTCATTCAATGGCTTCCTTGACCCAGCAGATACTACTGGCCAGCGTGCTTTACAATTGGCTAATATTGACAATACAGACTTAACCAGTTTGAGGCTGTATGTTGACAATACTTCTTACTATGTACCGAACCAGTCAACGGGATATTTTGCTCCTGGTTCGCTTTCAACAGGACAGGATACACCAGTGTCTTACGTCAATATCACGTCTTATGATATTGCTATGGATAAGTCCGGCCTTGCTACGATTTCATTTACAGGTAAGGTCTCTGGTGTTATGGTTCTTGTTTAAGTTTTAAATCAATAGATGTGGGATAGGGGATTTCCCTGATAAGGTTAGCAACGGCCCCTGCTGGCTTTCCCACTTCAACTTAATAGGGGTTTTAAAACCAGAAAGGGGTCGACACAATGAAATTTAATTTAGAGAATTTAAACCCAGGAACATTCTTTCCATTTGAAGATGGAGAAGGTGGAGTGACAGTACGTGTTGCAAATGGATCAGCATTGGATGAAATAAACAAAAAATGTATCAAGAAAAAGTTCGAGTTCAGAAGAGGTCAGAGGATTGAGATAATCGATGAGAACACAGAATTGAAAAGCTCAATGCTTTGGGATTATGTTATTGTTGATTGGAAAGGTGTTTTTGATAGCACCGATACTGTGATTCCTTGCAACAAGGAAACAAAGGAGCTTCTCATGAAAGGCTCTGTTGTATTCTCAAGCTTCATAGGTGAATGTATAGAGAAGCTTACTGAAATGGAAGAATCATACAACGAGGACTTGGAAAAAAACTGATTGATGTAGTCGTAAGACTACACGAGAAGCCAGATTGCGATGTTTGTGAGGCAACTTGGGAGCTTTACAATAAAGAGCCAAAAGATTGCTCTACTTGTATTCCAACTATTCTGCCTGACAACAAGGAGTCATTTGAAGTTTATATGTATATAAGGAATCAACACATAATGGGATTTAATGGCCCAGTCGATCTTAACTTTCCTGCACTTCAATTTATTATGGATATTCTTGGTGTGCAAGATAGAGAGACTGTTGTTAAAAGGGTGTATAGTGCGTATAATGCCGGCTTGGAGATTATTCGTAAACATAGCGAGTAAAGGATAAACATTGAGAGTAGGCGTAGCATATATAGATGTTAGAGTTAATTTGGCAAAGTACCAAACTGACTTGACTAAGCTTGAGTCTATGGCAAGGAAGACAGCTGCTAATATACAGACTTCTATGTCTACTGCTACTACTGGATTCAGAACAGTTGGCACTGCAGCTGCTGCCAGCACCAAGGGAGTCAACACTCTTACAGAGGCTACAAATCGTCAGAGCAAATCACTTCTTACCCTTATCCCTCATGTTGCTCAAGTTACAATTGCTTATATGGCAGCTCGTACTGCTTGGCGAGCACTTGCTACTGGTGTTGGCGTTGGCGCTGAGTTTGAGCAGAAGATGGCCTATGTTAAAGCAATAACAAATAGGCTTTCACCTGAATTTAAGAATCTTAATGAACAATTTAAAGCACTATCAGGAGCTGCTAAATTTTATGGAGAGACAACTGTTTGGACAGCAGTAGAAGCAGCAGAAGCTCTTAAATTTCTTGCTATGGCTGGTTTCTCAGCAGTAGAAAGTATAAAAGCTCTTCCTGGTGTTTTGAACCTTGCTTTGATAGGGAATATTGAGCTAGGCAGAGCTACTGATATTGCAACAGATACTCTTAGGGCTATGGGCCTTGAAGTTGATCAGATGGATAGGGTTGTAGATGTTTTCACAGCAACAATTACAAGGACAAACACCAATGTTGAAATGATGGGGCAAGCAATGAAATTTGCTGCTCCAGTCGCCGGAGTCCTTGGATATCAGATAGAACAGGTTGCTGCTGCAATAGGTATCCTTTCACAATCTGGTATCAAAGCCGGTATTGCTGGTCGTGGCTTACAGCAGATGATGATAAGAAATACTATGGCAGCAAGAACATTTGGCGCAACATTGGGCTCCGATGTCTTTGAGGTATTAGCAAAAGTTGAGGAGAGACAGAAGCGATATACAAAGTCTTTGGGTGCTGTTGCAGCACAGGAGAAGATTCTTAATGAACTTAGAAAAGCTTATGGACTCATATCATTAAAGGGTGTTCTTGTTATAAAAGAAAACATAAATGCTTATAAAGAGCTATATGAAATAGAACTTAAAGCAGCAGGTGAGACAGAGAGAGCAGCAAAAATAATTCAAGAAACTGTTACATCATCTTTTAAGATTCTTGGTGCAGTAATATCTAGTGTCTCAATAGAGGCTTGGGGTGAATATCAAGAATCAATAAGATTAGCGATTGACTCTGCATCAGAATGGATAAGAGATCACAGAGACCAGATCGTAGATATGATAGATGTTATGGCCAAACATGGACCAGATGTTCTAGAGTTCATAGCAATATTTGCTGGGTTCAAAATACTTATTTCTGTTAGCAAAATGCTTTATGGCTTTGCTGCTGCAATGTATGCGGCGGCTGCTGGAACTGTTGCATTATCTGCTGCAATGAAAGCAAATCTTATATTTATTGGACTTTATGGATTCTACAAGCTTACTGAATGGCTATTTGAATACCAAAGAGAACTTGATAAGGCTATAGAAAAATCAAAAGGGATACGCAAAAGTTTAGGACTGCCTGAGAAAGGGTATGAGTTTATAGGAAAAGAGCCAAAATGGCACGATTGGTTTACCAAAAGATTGTTTGAAAGGAAGGTAAGCGTAACAGATTACTTTAAGGCTGAAACCTCTGCTTGGGAGGCAGCAAGATCTCCAATAGTTAAGTCAGCCGGCGAAATAACAGATGGCGTAAGAGAATCCACTAAGGCCATAGAGGAATTTCGTTCTTCATTGCTCTCAATCTCTTCAGCAAAGCTGTTCGAGAAGGGTTCTCTTCTATTCACAACGCCCACACTTCCAGAGGCTACTCTTCCAGATATCATTGTTGAAGGAACAAGAGCTGATGTTGAAAGAAAGTTAGATGCAGAAGCACGAAAAAGAAAAGGTTTTGTAGAGCAGGATATAAAGAGGGTTGAGGAACTTATGAAAGACTTTGATAACCTTATTAAAACTGATAAGGTTGCAAGGGATGCTCTTAGGGAATTATACTTTAAGAGTAAACAAGAAACGAGTCTTGCCTGGTTGACGGAAGCACCACAAGTTGACCCAGAAGGACCAGGTTTTCTTCGGATTGAAGGTGAAACTGCTCAGAAAGCAATTATGTCTGCACGTATGAGGGATTATAAGAGTATGGTAAAAGAAAATGAATCTGCTCTTGAAAAGATTGATAAGCAAACAGCAGCGTATGCTTTAAAGATTATAAAAACTGAAGAAGACAAATATACAGTAATGAGAGAAAAAGCAAATACTTATGAGAAGGAATCACTTGCTGCTATAGAGAAAAATATAGCATTTGAGAAATCACTTGGCGTAGATGCAGATTTGACAGTTGTTTCTGAATTAGAAGCAAGGAAAGCAAAAGTAATAGAGGCTGCTCAGAATGAGAGATGGAGAATTCAAAAAGAAGTTGGTGATAAGATAACTGCTGATATTGAAAAACGCTCTATAGACCTCTTGAAAATTGAAGAAGACAAATTTGCAAAGCAGAGAGCACAAGCCGATTCCTGGGCAATTGAGAATCTAGCCTTGGATGAATATAATGCTGAAAGGTCAGCAGAGATATGGGCATTTCATGAAAAGTGGAAGACAGCCATAACATTAGATGAGAATGCTCAAAGACAAAAAGATGTTGAGAAAGAAGCCAAAGTTTATGAAAAAGCACAGAAGCAAAAGTTCGGCTATTATAGAGCAGCTCTAGGTGAAATGAAGGGGATTAACACTAGATATAATGCTGAGTATCTAGACCAAATCGAAGCTGCTAATCTTGAAGAATACAAGCTCAGAGCAAAAGCAGCAGATAATAACCAAGCTATGATTGCTATTTTCTATGCTGCCATGATACAAAAAAATAAAGAGGCTATGAGAGAACTTGCTCTTTCAACAGAAGACTTCTTTGCTGGATTTAGAGTTGGCCACGAGAGAATGCTTGAAGACCAAATGACATGGGCAAAATCTGGATTGAATATTTATGAGGGACTTGTTTCAGAGTCTAGTACTGCTCTATCTGATATCTTATTTAGCAGTCTACAAAGTGACATGGTTGAATTTGAAGAAATCTGGCAAGCTTTTTGGAAAAGTCTTCTTAGAACCTTTACAGATGCGCTTGCTGACATGGTGGCACAGGACTTTATGGATATACTCTTCGGATCAAGCTCTAGTACTGGCGGCATCTTTGGCCTTGTTACTGGACTTTTTTCTGGCAGCCCAACTCCGACTGAAGGGTGGTCAGGCGGAACAGTAGCTGCTAGTGGCGGCGTTTTTGACAAAGGGAATTTAGTCCCATTTAGTTATGGTGGGATTGTAAATAACCCAACGATATTTCCTATGGCTAGAGGAGAGATGGGATTAATGGGTGAATCTGGTCCAGAAGCTATACTACCTCTAAAGAGAACACCTAGTGGTGACTTGGGAGTTATCTCAGATACACAGAACAATGGCGAAGTAACTTTCAATGTAACAATAAATGCAGTAGACTCAAAGTCGTTCTCTGACTTGACGGAACGAAATCCGCAGGCAATCGTAGGGCCATTCCTTAAAGCACTACAACAGGGCGGCTATGTTCGAGATACACTTAGGGGGGTGATGTAATATGGCAGCGTTTCCATCGTTGGCAAGTTTGCCAGTAAGAGACCCAATAACAGTTGAAGAGGAATTCAAAAACCTGTCAAACAGCTTTGATGAATTAGGAGCAGAGATAAGAAGACAGAAATGGCTATACCCACGGCGCAACGTTATTATGAGGTGTGAGAATGTTGACAAGGCTGACGGTGCATTGCTGTGGCAGTTTTATCTTGCAAGGAAAGGATCATTTGAAGCATTCAACTTTTTCCTGCCATACTCTGAGACTTATACCCAAGAATATGTTGGAACAGGAGATGGCAGTACAGTCTTGTTTAACCTGCCAGCAAAGGGGTCATCTGCCTATACGTTGTATGTCAACGGCAATGCACAAACAGGAGGCGGGACAGACTATACTTTTGGTGGTGGAACTGGAGAAGATGGTGCTGATAAGGTTACATTCACAGTTGCGCCAAATGATGGGTATCGAATCGTATTCAGCTTCACAGGAGATCTGAAAATTCGATGTCGGTTCAAGGAGGATGTGTTACAGCATAAATTATCATTTGATAGGTTATTTGGTTCTGATATTGAGTTGAAAGGACTTTTGAACGACCAATGAGAAGTATTGACCCAGCAATAATAACAGCAATTGAAAGTGGATCTATTAAGCCGTTTTTGCTATTAGAATTATACATAGACACTGTTTATTACCGATATACAGACTGTGATGTTCCGATAGTAGCAACGAATCGGTTTAACCCACGAAGATTCATTGTTGACCCTATTCAGTATAGTTCACGATTTGTTGTTGATTCAGTAAAGATTGATATGGACAACAATGATGATGTCTTCACAGCAGTTTTTGTTGGTGGGACTCCGCAAGATAGCGAAGCTATCTTGAAACAAATTCTGATGACAAATGATTATACACAAGTTGCAAATCCGGTAACTTGGTTCCAAGGTGAACTGGATTCTTGGGTCTTAACAGAATCGAAAGTTAGTTTTACAATTACGAGCGAAATGGTCAGATGGTCACAAAAAACTATGTCAAGACATAGCGCTTCCTGCCGGTGGAAGCAATTCAAAGGCACAGAATGTACATATTCTGGTGGAGCCACTTGGTGTGACAGGACTTTTGCGCGCTGTTCTGCTTTAACAAATACAGCAAACTTTGGCGGATTCCGCTGGCTGCCAAGCATTATTGATAAGGAAATTTGGTGGGGGGCAAATAGAGAAGTATGAGGAAATTAAAGAAATTAAGAATGGCTGAATTGACATCAAAGCTTGTTGGGGAAGAATATCGCCTTGGCAAGCATGATTGCCTAAGTGTAATTATTTATTTCTGTGAGGCCTGGGGAATAGAATTGCCAGATGAATTTGAAGGGTATACTAGAGACAACTATGCTGAGCTATACAATATTGATAATGAAAAAGCAATAGATGCTTTCGCTAGGTTTATTTCAACTTTGGGAGAAGAGGTTCCACCAGATAGATTAGCAACAGGTGATTTTATTCTTGCTGAATATGCTGGAAAGAAAGGGATTTTTGTTCATGGTGGCAGTGGTGTTGGCATCTGCGCATTTGCTGATAAAGGTATTTCTGCAACTATCTTGAAGCCATATACTGTTTTAAAGGCATATCGTTGGAGGGAGAATTAAATGGCAGTACCAGTAGCAGTAACAGGATTCTTTAAGGCACTTGCATGGTTGGTTGCAATCACATCTGTTACGATGAGTATTGCCAAGTCTATGTATGGAAAACACGACTCTGCTTCTGCGGAAGAAAGAGACCCTGGACTCAAAGATAACAACAGATCAACACAGGCGGTGATTAGAATAGTTTATGGAACACAGAAAGTTGGCGGGAACGATGTGTTTATTAGCACAGAAGGCGCTAACAGTGAGTTTTTATGGATAGTCCAAACATTATCTGAGGGGGTATGTGATTCAATTGTGTTTGATGTTGAAGATCAGATTTGGCTGGGAGATAAGTTAGTAAGTGTTTTTGGTGCATACGCCAATTATTGGTTTCACGATGGCGCTAGTAATCAAGCTATAGACTCTAATTTAGAAACAGCATTTCCAGCATGGTCAGACTTGATGCGCTATACCTGCTATATCACTTGGAAGCTAGAATTTAATCGAGATTACTTTCAGAACATTCCACAAAGGATAGTTCTTTTGAGAGGCCGAGAGTTGTATGATCTTAGAGACTCTTCAACAGCATGGAGCGATAATCCAGTGATAGCACTATATGACTATATCACTTCAACTAGGTATGGCTGCGGAATATCATCTGCAAAGTTGGATGTTACTTCATGGAGTGATGCGGCAGATTACTGTGATACGAAAGGGTTTACTCTTAATCTAGTTGTTACTAAAGATTCTGCTGCAATAGATACAGTAACTTTAATCCTTTCACACTTTAGAGGAGAATTAGTTTGGTTTGATGGCACTTATTACCTACGGTATTCAGATTTAAACGAAGAAAGTTCAGTTATGTCGATTTCAGATGAGCATATTGCCAGAGACAGTGATGGAACTGCATCAATAAGCATAAGCGAGCCATCTAGATTCAAAAAGCCAGATGGCATTGTAGTTAAGTATGTTGATCCAGAGTTAGATTATACAGTAAATGATCTTCCAATAGGAGATGAGTCTGGCATTATGGCATCTCTTGAGCTACTTGGATGTACTGACCGTGAAATTGCAGCCAACTTGGGAGTTTATGCTCTTGAAAGAACCAGATTAGATCGGACAGTATCAGGTGTTTTTCGAGATGACTGTCAGAAACTTGAGCCACATGACTTGATAACATTAACATCATCTGCATTATCAATATCAGGTCAGCTTATGAGAGTTCAAGACGCAAACATTCAACCAAATGGGCTTGTTGAATTATCGCTAATTTATGAAGACATTGACCTTTATAATGATGATTATGATGTAACTTCGGAAGGCACTTATACCTGCACGCTACCTAATCCACAGGAAGAGCCTCCATCAGTATCGAATGTATCAACATCAGAGGAGACCTACAATTATCGTTTGCGAACATTTACACGCCTAAAAGTGAACTTTGACCCACCATCGAATTATCCTTGGTATAACGATGTCGAAGTATGGGTTTCATATGATGATGCTGTTTGGGAACACCTATTTAATTGTACAACAGACTTTGAGATTTCAAATGTAGAAGAGGGCAAATCTTATTATATTCGCCTTAAGGTTGTATCAATTTGGGGAACTAAACAATTAGATGCTAATGATTTCAAAATTTACAGAACGATAGGCACCTATTCTGATCCACCAGATTCAGTAGTTACGCTGCACGCTGTTGTAAATCAGAATACAGTAAACTTATATTCTGATAAGGTAGCTAGTCCTGATGTTGAGTTATATGAATTTCGCCTTGGTTCCTCATGGTCAGGAGGCATATTCTTGGCTGCACTGCGCGCACCGAACCTTTCGCTTTTTGGTGTAAAACCAGGCAGCCACACATTTTCGTTAAACACGCTGTCCAACAATGCCTTATACGGTGGAACGCCACGCTCTGCAGTTGTCTCTTTGCTAGACCCACCTGATGGATGGGCATTAATAGACAGCGATGTTTGTGATTATGACGGAATCGGAACTCACGACAACACAGAGCATGTTATATATGATGTTGAAGATTACTTGAAGTGCTCACATACCGCAGATGTGCTTACTGGCACATACACATCTCCGGTCTACGACCTTGGTTCATCAGACCGATACCTCTGCTATGTCTTGGCAGACATAGTAGTCACTGGAGCAGGCACTACATGGAATGCTGCTATCCCTAGTCCAGACACTTGGACTGATATTAATATCTCTACTAGGACTTGGAGCGAGATATTTGAGCTTTCGGCTGGCCCAAAGGTGAGTATGGTATTGAAATACGGCGAGACAAATCCACCAACCAGCGAGGTGCATCGTCAGGAAATTCTGTCAGCAATTGCAACAGGTCGGTATTTCCAAGTAGAGATTGTAATTGTTGACCCAAGTTTAGCGGTCAATGCTCTGGTCAGATTTTTCACACTGAAATATTGTCAATAGGAGATTTTGAATGACACAAACATTTACTGATGATTGCTTTGCTGCCGGCAACGTTGGACAGACCGATTTACAAAACATGGAGAACAATTTTCAATGTCTAAAGACTTCGTTCTCAGGTGCAGCAGCACCTTCAAATCTACTTGCTGGTATGTTATGGTTTGACCAAACCAAAATAGTTATGAGATATCGCAACACAGGCAATTCTGCTTGGCTTGGCATATTTCACGGAGACACAAGTCAAAAGATTTGGCTCTATCGTAATGCTGCGCTATCAGGGTATGCAATAGACAGTGGTGTATCAGATAGGGTATTAGCCTTAAAGGGTACAGGTGGGCTGTATAATGTATCTGGAGCAACTGTAGCTGGAGAAACATGGGCTAACCTGAAAGCACATACTCATACCGGACCCAGCCATACACATCCTCTTGGGAGTATGGCTGGGCCAAACCACACTCATACTCTTGCAACAAGTGGGACGATGGCATCTATTGTGGCTCAAGACAAGATTGTCGTTTCTGGTGGATTTTTGTATTCAAAAACCTCTGATGGGGGAACCTTGGATGTTGTGACTTCTACTACAGGTAATCCAACAGCAACAGCTCTTACAGGGGCAATGACAGCAGACGGCACTGCGGCATCAGGTGGCCAATCAACATCAGATGTCAGACCTGCTGCTGCTGTAGGCACTCTTCAATACCTTAACTTGTAAAATGGTGAGTCATGCTAACTAAAAAAGATAAGGCTGCAATTCAAGATTTGATTAGAGAAGAGCTTTCACTTGCATTGAATCGCAAAATTACAGTAGAGCGTGGCCCTCGCCAGCAAGGCGATCCAGAAAAAGTCATTAAAGAAGAAGACTGGAACATACTTGATTTTCTTGCTATATATCTTCCGAGGATTGAGGGTTCCATGCGAGGTATGCAGGAAGACTTGGATAAAGCAAAGTGTGACATAAGCATTGGTAATGAACGTATTGGTGCTATCGGCAACATTTTAATTGGGATGGAAAATGCTGCTAAGCAGTTAGCTGAATTTTCAGATAATATCAAAATGATAAAATCCAGAACACAGAATACTCTGGCTCTTCATAACGATGCTATTATGGAGTCAGAGTCTGTAATAGAGGGAGACAAAGGCAATGTTAGCAATCCTTGATAATGATATTATCATTAAACTATCTATAGCAGATGGTACAGAGATTGGGTCTTTGCCAAGCGGAGTCGGCTTAGAGCGTCTGCGTTTTGATGGCCAAGATATCATTGATCTAGCAACACTAACAAGCATTTGGGTGTGCGAACCAGTCTTTGGGTTCTATGAACTTCATGTTGTCCCTCTACCTAATTCTCAGCTCGTTGCTATGACTTATTCTGACAGGAATCGACTTATAACTGAAGTCGGCATAATTAGAGTGAAAACAATATTTGAGATAGACGAAGAAGTTTTGAACACTAATAGGAAAATTTTAAAGAATCGACTTGTGAAAAGACTTGAAAGAGGGGTAGGCGAGAACGTCGATCAACATATGGATATTCTTAAGTTGTTGTTTGCGATTATAGTATATGCCAGAACTGGCAATGCTGCACTTGGCGATTTCTTTGACACTATAATCCCTGAGATAATAGACACATTCCCTTTGAGTAGGGTACGTGGTGAGTTAATCCAATCAGTCAAGAATATTAAGATCGATGTTGATAAGTATTACACTGATCTAGATGCACTTAACTAGCTGCTTGAATATTTCACATAGAACTTCTAAATGTACCGAAAGGGGAATAATATGCCATGGACTAAGGTTATTGAAATTGGGACAGCATCTGGAATTGTCGGAGGAGCAGTACTTTGGCTTGGAAGTAAACTTTATGCAACTAAAAAAGATAAAAAGGATCTGGAAGACAGTTGTATTCAATACAGAAGAGAATGTCAGGATAGAATATGTAGCAAACTTGATAAAGTGGCTAATCAGATCGAAACTAATAAACTTGAAATGATTTCCCACAGAGACAGAACCGAAGAAAAGTTATCGTCCAAAGTCGAGGGGAACAGAAAACTTGTATCAGACCATTATTCCGAGGTTAAACATGCACTTGGTTTAATTCAAGGCCAACTTAGTGTTATAGAACGTACTGTAAATAGGAATAACAAATAAAAATACAATATAGAAGGGTTTTAGAATGTATCAACCGAAATTCTTCAGGATAGAAGAAGTATTGCCACAACGGGTTTTTGAGCTTAATGAGTATCGTGGAAGACAGCTTTGGCTCTTGTTTGACAGCCGGGCACTTGTCACACTTGACAGGATGCGGAAACGCTATGACTGCAGGATGACAATTAACACATGGCTATGGGATGAAGTTAATCCATTTAATTATAGGGGCTATAGGCCGCCAGACTGTGAGATTGGTGCTAAGTTCAGCCAGCATAGATTCGGTAGGGGATTTGATACGGACGTTGACGGTATGGCAGCACATGAAGTTCGTGCTGATATAAAGAAGAACAAGGATGATCCTGCATTTGAATTTATAACTGCCATTGAGGAGGGAATTAATTGGGTTCATTACGATGTCAGAAATTGGGATAAAGAAAAATACGGCATCTATTTTTTTAACCCAAGATAAATGCCAATGCCCTATTCATATGCTCACATAGGACGGAAATGAAGTGAAACTTCAATGCCCCGTTTGCCAAAAGCAAGCAAGTTTTCAATTTGTAGGGTCTCACTGGAGGTTGGTCTGTCTTACTCGTTATTGTGAAGCATATTTCTATATAAACGGAGATAGTGAGGAAGATATACTGGAGAGAATCAAAAAAATAAGGAGGCAACATGCGAAAACTTAGAGTCCCGATAACCGTTATACTTCTGTTTGTTCTTATGGCCTGTGCGGGAGGTATGACAAATGTTACACCACAGCGTACCTATTATGAAGCTCAGGAGTTCTACCTGAACGCTTGGAGTTCATACCACAAGGTCTGGCTGGCACTGCCTGTTACAGACCCGCTGAAAAAGGAATGGACTACGGAGTATCACCCCAAGTTTCTACATGCTGCAGAATTATTGAGTGTGTGGGGGAAAGCCCCTTCCGGCAATGCACCTGATAACACGATGGCTATTCTTGATTCATTGGAAGATATTCTAATCAAGCTAGCTATCAACAAAGGAGGTAAATGATGGACCCCCAAACAATTGCCATTGGTTTAATGTTAGCAAGGGAAATCATCCAGACCTATAATCTTCAGAAACAGATTAGCGAGGATGAGTTAACGAAACTGATTTCCAATAACCTAACCAGGATTAATGTAGTTATTGAAACAATTAAACAGGAAATGGGAGGTGAATGATGGAACAAGGACTTCAGATAGGTTCGGTAGGGGCAAGCATCATTCTATCAATACTTCTTAGGATGATCTATGGTTCGTTTGTGGTTGGTAATAAATGGAAACCGTGGGTTGCAGTTTTTCTTGGAATGTGCCTTGCTGTAGTAGCTCTTTTTACCGTCAATAGAGTTCCTGGATATGAGATTATTGTAACTTATCTTGTACAGGGCTTTATGACAGGAGCTACTGCTGTTGGTCTTTATGAAATGACTAAAACTCGTGTTTGAGGTAAGTTATGATTGAGAAAATAAAAGCGCATCTTACTCTTATTCTTGTGATAATTGCAGTGGCCTCTTCGGCTATGGCAGGCATAAAATACCTTGCTCCTGCTTCAAGATTGGCCATGGTGGAACAACGATTAGACACCAAGATTGTTTCTGACAATGTTAGGTATTTACAAGATCAAATATTCCAAATTGAAAAAGAATATCGGGGTAGGGAACAGGAGATGCCAGCAACTACATGTGATTGGTTAAGAAGGCTTAAACAGTCATTGGAAATTGAACGAGAAAAATATGGAATACTCTTAAAGAAAGGAAAGTAAGATGAGAAAACTAATGTTTATTTTAGTCTTGGTTTTGTTTTTAATGATGCCTTTATCTGCGGAAGCTCAGGTTAATAATTGGTATACAACGAATCAGGCAACCGTGGCGTGGGATTCCGGTGGCAGTATTGTAGATGTTGGTGAAAGGCATATGAATGTAGTGTATCTGACTAACTTCCTGACTGATCCAAACAAGACTAATCCGGTTGAAGTTGGTAGGACTGAACTGGGTCAGCTATCAGTTACAATAGGTGTAAAAGGTAGCTATATTGCAGGAGTTAAGACTGTACTTGAAGTTGGAGAAGTGGGTGGCACTTGGACAGCAGTATCGGAGTCTACTGTGTCCTGGTCAGATGATCCTTCAGTTTGTGAAAATGGATCTACTTTTGGAATACGTTTTTATCC
>Ga0307378_10007380_pt1 | contig 14811 bp, 30 predicted proteins | sample UN1MG_FD_202238 | JGI IMG/M metagenome (GOLD analysis project Ga0307378, IMG submission 202238) | Soil microbial communities from Risofladan, Vaasa, Finland - UN-1 | ecosystem: Environmental > Terrestrial > Soil > Coastal area > Acid sulfate soil | place: Finland: Risofladan, Vaasa | collected...
GGCGTGGTTGTCCATCATGATTATGGTTCTTTTAAACTTATTGAAAGAGGTGCGTCACTGGTGACGATTATAATTGGCGGGTTCAATGCCCGTGTCCTCTTTCTCGATATTTAAGAAGCGAAAAGCCAACCGTTAATGGGTCTTCGGACAGGAGAAACGTAAGGTGCAAATACCGAGTGGTACGCTCCCTCTAAAGGAGATGATTTGGCGTAGCGTCCAAATTGCACAACATGCAACTCTGACGGCAATGGTGTTACAAGGGGCGTTCATCCGTCCACGATGAATTGTATCGGGAAACCCTCATTATCTCTCGAAAGGCGATAGTGGGGGTTTTTCTTTTTGTCACTTTTATATGCGATTTTTGTGAATTTTTGTAACATATTTACTTTGCTTTCGTATAAGTAATCATGAAACTCACGAACATAAAAAATGTCGGCAGGTATCGTAACACAGAGACCAATAAAGAATATAACGTAAAAAAAGGTCGTCAAATAGGTAGAAGTGTCGATATTTTATATTATCTTTACAGAGGAAACAGAATTATTATATCGGACATGGACTTCTACAGTCCCAAATATGTTAAGGTATGAGCGCAGAACAACAAGTAGAAAAAGAAATCAGAGAAGCAATTATCTTTCTCAGGGAGCATAATCACACCATCCCAAGCGAGACCATTGAGTTTATGAAAGCAGCCAGTCTGGAGAAACTCAGGCATCCCACTGAGGAAATCAAAACTTATCATATCGACCATTGGGATAGGAAGGGTAAGACTGGTACAACAACAATTGTTGCGCTTACCGCAGAACAAGCTAAAATTATTTTCAAACACCTATATCCCGATTACGGGTATGATGAACCCTATATTTAGAAGCTATGATTTACACATTCAATATCTCAGTGATAACCGATAGGATTTTGAACAACGATGATAAGTCCGAGGTAATGGAAGCTATCAAAGCCAATATCGGAAGGATTAAAAAAACTGGTGGTCATCTCTTGCATGACTCCGAGATACAGGTTACCAGAGAAGTAAGTCTCGAAGACATTGGAGAAGCCATTGGTGTACCAATACCGACTATAAACTATCCCCAAACCAGAGAAAATTGCTATCACTTTGATGAGGCACAGGGGAGACATAAGTGTATTAATCCAATACTCCGCACAACCAGATGCATGGGTGTATGTGCTTCATATAAAGACAAAAGAATTTATTTAAAAAAATAACTTTAATTAAAAACAAATAATATGCCATTACCAATAATTATTTTAGCGTTACTTGTGATGATAGGTGCAGGAATCTACAACATCAGGTCACTCATAAGAAAGTGGAAAGCCAATCCAAACAGATGGGATAGCCTGTTGTTTGGAATACTATTATGGACAGCAGCCATCGTGTTGCTGACCTATTTTTTAATTACAAAACATATTTTAACATAGAATCAACATGGACGTTGTAAGATTAAGAAAACTCGCCAGAAAGTCGGTGTTTTGGTTTGGAAAATACGAAGGTGTTAGTGTTCAACAAATCATTGACCTTAATAAATGGACTTATCTCCGATGGGTTTATTTTAATTGTGGGGAAGTGACTTTCATGGATGAAATTCTTAAAGAAATTCTTGTTCCCGATGATATGCGAATCGACAAACCGGGGACACATCCTGAACTACATGAAATTCTTCGAGAAAAATTGGCTAAGAATCTACATTTTAAAACGAGAGCACATATTGATAAAGTCAAAAGGATTCAAAGACAACATAAAGAAATTAGTAGTAGAAGAAAGGAATTGGCATCAAAAGCCGTGATGCAAGCATGTAATCTTCACCGAATCAAAGACTAATGAAAGTAATAATTGCGGGTGGTAGGGATTTCAATAACTATGACTTGTTGTGTCGGAAAGCAGATAAAATTCTGTCAAGACAAGACGAGATTGAAATTGTTAGTGGTACTGCAAAAGGTGCTGATAAACTTGGAGAACGATATGCAGAGGAACGTGGTTATCCTGTAAAAAGATTCCCTGCTGATTGGGGAACTTGGGGAAATCGAGCAGGTTACCTGAGAAACGAAGAAATGGCTGAATACGGTGATGCGCTCATTGCGTTTTGGAATGGCACGAGCAGAGGGACTAAGCACATGATTGACATCGCCACGGAACAAGATTTATTGATACGAATAATAACATATTAAATAAAAACAATGAGAAATTTTATCGGTAACATTTTGATAGCATTGGCTGCGTTTATAAGTTTTTTACGTAATGCCATATTCTTTGTCTTAACAGTCGGACTCGTTATGGGTATCCTTCTGATAACCATGATTGCTTTTTTCGAACTAATTGCTAAAGCATCACCATATGCTGATTACCAAATAGTTGTATTGGGGAAATGGTATTGGTGTGTTATTGTTTTGGTTATTGGTGGCTCAACGATGTGGTTAGGTATGTCCAAGATGTTTGAGAGTGACAAGGAAGAGAAAAAAATGAAGACAAAAAACAAAGAATATTTATTTTAATTAAAAACGACATGAAAGAAATTATTTTAGATAGCAGTTTAACTGTTGATGAAAGAGAACTTAACGACCTCAAACCCCAATATGCTTTCGGTTTTAAAGAGGGAGAGTTCGAAGCAGTGACTGAATTAAGAATAAATCAAAGAAACTATTTGGATTACCTTGAAGAATGTTGGAGATGGCATTATGGTGTGATTATCAGTCCTACCATCCTCTGGAATATGGTGTTAAATAATTTGGCTTACAAGGTCAATCAAGAACCAGAAACTTTTCACAAATACTTTACGGAGTCCGATGAAAAACAAGAAATCCTTGTGCAACAAGGTGGACACCTTATTGATGTGAAACTGCTGATTGCTGGACTTCAAGGCAGAATTCCATCGAGTTTATTAGGAGACAGTTTCCCTGCGTTCAGCACAGATACCCCGATGTCAGATATTGCAGACTACACGGCTTTCCTTGATATGGTAAGTCCATATTACAACTACAGTATGTATTTGTGTGGGTTGCCAAAGGTTAAGGTGTTAGGAACATCAGGTGATTGGGCAAAGCTAATGTTTACACTTGGTAAAGTCACAACCATACTACCTGAATGTCAAGATTATTTGGTTGGGGTAGCAATTAAAGTGGCTGAAATTGCTGAAAACAGTTGTGATTATTCCAACTTCTTTAGTCTTGAAAGATGTGGAAGTGGAAGTCAAGTGGAAGTCAGTGGTTGGATTCGAGATTTCTTTATTGAGCAACCACGTGTATCATATCCTGAGAACTTCATCAGTTGTATATCGAAAATCGACTATCATAATTATAATGATGGTAAAGATTATCGTTTATATGCAGGTCTATTTACTTCAGAGGTTGAAGACGGATATCTTGTACCTGCATTTGATAACATATATTTTCTAAATAAAACCAAATAAAATGAAAAACTGGAGATTGATACTGTTTATAACAATAGCAGCAATCGGATTAGGACTGCTAATCTGGGGAAACGTCATTATGATGCGTTATGAGGGTTTCCGTGAAGTCTGGAGAGCAGCACGACATGCTGCACTACCACAATTCATATCTGGTATTGTGATAATGTTCATAGCATATGTGATGACGTACTCCAAAGATTTATATAAGTAATGATTGGGAACTCTGTCATAATGGAATTGATTGCCAATGGCGTGTTGTGGCATTACGAAAGCTATGACCACAAGGCTGCTGTTGAAGAAATTATGGAAACCAAACATTTAATTAAGACCACCAATCATTTAAATGGTTTTGAATATAGAACATATCCCATTCCTGATGAAATAAAACATAATCATTTATTATTGCGTGTTGGTAAACTCAGAAGCATGAAGTTTGACCCTGATGGTATGATTGCCAAAATGTATGTTGGTCGTAGTTTCAAATACGTCAAGGCATTCTTCCCACAAGAAATAGGAACTGAGAGGATAAAACCAATCTTAAATAAAAACGATGATAAGTTTGGTTTAATTAAAGCAGGACTTGCAATTGATGGAACAACACTAATCTTAAATAAAAATGGCTAAAAAAATTGAATTCAGCAAGACCCAAAGAGGTTTCGTTAACGGTAAATTCGTTGACCATTATGGTGCTCCATGTAGCATTCAGAAGTCAAGTCTTGCTACCAAGGATGCAATCTGGTTAGGTATTGATAATGCCAATCCTCAAATCATGAGTAGCGATGCTATTCGCATGGGACTGAAGCAAAGAACCTTTACAGAAGCCGATAACGGCTGGACTCCCTTTGAAATACCTAAAGAGGTAATGCTTAATACCAGAATGCATTTGACCCAAAAACAGGTGAAGGCATTGCTTCCAGTATTACAAAAATTTGTTGAAACAGGAGATATATAATTATGAAATACAGACACGACATAACTGTAGATATTTGGGTACTGCACTTAGGGAATAAAGGTAAACCCAAGAAGGACTATAAAGCCTACGTTAATGATAATGGTTTGGTTTATATGGCTAATTATGATTATGATAACCCAAATAAAATCACCCATTACACCTATTATTCGTTATTTGGTGTGACCGATGAAATAAAAGAAAAGGTGATGTATAAATACCGAGTTGCCTTTGCTGAATCGGTTGATAAAATAATTTGTAGATGCGGAGAGCATAAATTCAGAGCCTTCTATGGGGATTACGAACTCATTCTGGAATGCGTGGTATGTTTAAATCAATTTACAGCATATAGTGGATAGATGTATCAACAAGTAACAGATATCGTCCACGGTAAACGCTTCCAGAACCTGTGTCGCAGTCCTTACCACAACCACCCCAAAGGTTGTCCTAATTATGGTAAACGACCTGACTGTCCACCATGTGCAAGAATTGATAAAGTCTTTGATTTAAGTAAACCCATGTATGTGATTTATACCGAGTACCCTGTGGGGCAATTTGCAGAGCGTATGAGGCTTAATCACCCCGAATGGGCACATACACCAAGACAGTGGTATAACTGCATCAGATGGCAAGGAACGGCTCGTAAACAGCATAAATGCGATATCATGTCATTCGAGTTTTCGATGTTGTTGAAGAAAAATCGTGATATTGTGGTGGATACAAATCCCGAAGCACTTGGTATTAATGTCACAGAATTAATGAAACAAGTGGGAATTGATTTGGAATGGAATTACCACGAAGACCATGACCCAGAGAGAAAAACATATAGAGTGAGTATAGCAGGAAATCTTAAATAAAAACGATATGAAAGAAATTGAAACAACAATTGAGAACCTACAAAAATATAATGATTTCGATTCACCAAAATATCCAATATTATATGATGGGAAACTGTGGGAAGAAGAAGATTGTGATGAAGATTTTGCTTCCATGTATGAGGGTAAATTTATGTTATTGGGGGTTGGTGGAGTCTATATCAGTGATGGTATGGTTTTATACCCCGATGGAAGTATGGGTGATGACCATTAAATAAAATGATATGTGGGTATTATACGTAGGCATAGCATTTATAGTAATCGGATTGGGTTTAATTACAACTGGATTGGTAATTGCTGTGCAATTTTTAAATAAAAATCATGAAAATTAAACAAATCGGTTATATGCCTTCAACAATTGAAGACGAACAAATTGGTTTAATTGCTGAAGCATATAATCTAACACGTGTAAACGTATTGAGACATGTAATACATAGTCATTTGACGTTAGAAGAACTTAGTTCTCGTGCACAAGGAATGAATGTTATTAAATATGAACCAGAGGTTGATTTATTCAATAAACTTCCTAAAACTTTTAATACTAAGGAATTTCTTCAAATTGCAGTTAATGAATTTAAATTTTCAAAAAGAACTGCTGAACGTAAATTAAAAACATGGACTGAACTTAACTTAATACAAAAAAAATCTTTTGGAGTATATTTAAAAACATAAAATTATGAAAAGAAAAATTTATTTAGCGGGTAAAGTAAAAAACACATCAATCGATAACAGAATTGGTGGATGGAGAAATCAATTGATTAAAGATTTGTTTAGTGTTGATATTGAAATGGGTTTGAACGCAGCAGACTATTTGTATCCAACAGATGATTTAAAGGGATTAGTTCTCCCAATAAATAATAATTGGGAATATATCGGTCCTTATCTTTTTGGATGTGACCACAGATGTTCACACACTACGCCTTATGCTCACGGAATTGCGAATTGTACTTCGGATAAGTATCATTTTGCTTATGACGACAATAATCGGATTACAATAAATAGTGATATATTCAAACTATGTATTACTCAAATAAGTAATGCTAATGTAATTGTGGTTAATTTTGATGAGAAACCGTTGGAGTCATATGGTACGTTAACTGAAATTGGATTTGCTTATGCATTACATATACCAATTTATGGCATTGGTGAGAAACACCCAGAACTTTGGTTTGGTCAATCAATGACCAAACATGTAACTCTTTCTGAATTAAAAAATATTTTAAATAATGGATTGTAAAATTGAATTATTGAGGTTATTAGATAAACTCAATAATCACCCACATTTTAAAGGGAAAGAAGTTAGTTTTTCATATAATTATGAAAGAAAAGAAAAAGAATATGAGTACTCCACACGGGGTATGGAAGCTATGGAGAAGGTAGAGGAAGACCGTGCAGAAGGTGTGCTGAGTTTTGTTCTTCTTGATTTTGATGAGGAATATGTTATGAATCAAGAGTTCATTGATTATGTTGTTAATAAAATTGACGTTGTTGATGAATTTAATATTTCATTTCTATTAACCGATAATACTTCAGCAGATTTTAGAGATGTGAATAATTCAACTAATGAAATCAAATTTATTGCATGTGGTGGGCACGGATTAGATGAAGAGTTTGATTTTCAGTTTGATTATAGTGGAAATCTTTTACTTAATGACATTAACAAAGAACTTGATAAAATTCAAAATCTCACCAATATTTTACAAGAGGCTATAAATAAATTAATTTCCACAAATAAAAAATCATGAAAGATACTATGAAAGCCAGATTTACTGTGCACTATGATGTCGTGGCAGAAAATGCAGCACGTATTGCAAAAGAACATGGATGGATTGTAAAAGACACTCCCGAAGACAAAGCCGTGAAGATAGCATTAATGCATAGTGAACTCAGTGAAGCACTGGAAGCCGTGCGCAATGACTGTCCTCAATCAGAGAAAATACCTGAGTTCACGTTACTGGAAGAAGAACTTGCAGATGTGGTTTTGAGAATCATGAACTTCGGTAGTCAACTCAAACTGAGAATTGGTGAAGCAATTATAGCCAAAGACGAATATAATAGCAATAGACCATATAAGCATGGTGGGAAACTATTTTAGATATGATAAAAGAAACCGAATACAAGTGTCCTGACCCAAATTGTAAGGGATTGATGTTGGAAATCAAAACCACTTGTGGCTATTCCCATCGATTAGAATGTGATTGTTGTGGTGAAACATATGAATTCAATGAATATTTTGAGAAGTTGAATGATGTAAACACCATATAATTGTAACCTTTCTAATTTATTTTCGTATAACTTAGTATGAGTGAATTGACTAAACGATATGATGATTGTTTCGCATTGGAAATGACTTTTAACGGAGAAAATTTCTATGGGATGCATGACTACAACAAAGACTTCAACATCCACTGGACAGAAGCTACCTGTGATGATGACAAGACATGGGAGCAGAAGATGTCGTGGATGCGAAACGAATTAAAGAAAAGAAAAAATGAAAACACTACTTGAAGATTATCAACGTAGACTGGTAACAGTCGATGAAACAGTTAAGACCACCAAAAATACTGGTAGTCTTAATGATATCGAAAAGATGACGAGACTCAGAACCAAAGCCAGTGAGTACAGAACCTTCATTGTTGAAATCCAGAGAGCGATTGAACGAGAAAAAGGTGAGGAAGAACCAACGAAAAGATTGGAGAAATTGGAGAAACTTAGTTTCGCTGACCTCAGAGCATTAAACGAATTGTGTATAAATCAAATGGCTTATCAACAACGCAGGTTTCCCAAAAACAAGAAAGCAAATAAAGAACTTTATGATGAACAGTATGAGTTGTGGTTGGAATGGTATGGTTTAAATACTGCCGTAACTTATGTCATCAATGAATTCGTTAAGAAACTTCAAGCAAAATAAAAACGGGGGGTAGCTCTGATTTTCTTGGACATTGGTAATCAGTACATTGACAAAACCAGATTTAAAAACAGAGGGGAGTTCGATTAAAAACGGAGGGGAGTTCGATTAAAAACGGAGGGGAGTTCGATTAAAAACGGAGGGGAGTAGTTCCCAGCGTTCTAAATGGACATTAGAACCTCTGGACATTCTAAAACAGACATTATGAACATTTGGTTAAAGATATATTTATACGGCTGTCTGGCATCATTGCTGGTAGCAGTTTTATCTTGTAGAGACAAGGATGGAAAAATAGACTGGATTGACTTTGGAATAAGTGCAGCATTAAGTCTTGCCAGTTGGAGCGCATTCCTTGGACTCGGAGTTGGATATTTACTCAAGCGAAAGTAATCATCATGGACATTCTCAAGGACAATATGTCCCTGAGAACATTATGGTTTCCAGTTCGGTGGATGCGTCTTATGTTGCTTGAAGTATTCGGCATCGAGTTCATCCAGCAACTTGAAACATCTGTTCTTCAATAGCGTGTAGGGGTGATGGACATTCTCGTAATGGTCGAGCCAGAGTTTCTTTGCGAGTTCTGGTGCACGAAGATAACGCATCTTGTACATTTCTTCCAGTTCGTCTTCAATCGCAAAGACTGGCATCGAAAGTCTCCCAACATAATCCAGTGCTCTTATAACTTGTTCGAACAATGCGGTATGTGTTTTACCATCAATTGTTCCTTGCTTTTCAATTATTCTTAATTTATTCTTTAACTTTTCTATGACATCACCTGCATGTGATAATTCGTTATCGTGACAAGGCAGGTTGAAATCATACACAATGAGTTCATTAGAGTCTGACATTCAGTATGTATTAAGGACTTCCAGTTATTTTTTGACAATCTTCTTCACGGACATTGCGTCAACGTCTCCTTTGACTTTGCCACAGGTAACCGTAGTACCATCAACGTCACCACCGACATCACCACACTTAATGGTTGTGCCATCCACGTCTCCTGATACGTCTCCATTGACTGTAATTGTCGTACAATCAATGTCTCCATGTACATCACCATTTACGATGGCTTGTGTACAATCTAAATGGGCAAGTTCACCCTCAAATTCAATCTTCACTGTTCCTGTTAAACCGTCCTTGATGACCTTGCCGTTCACCAGAACCTTACCACGTCTCACCACAACATTATTGCCTTCAACATCATGGGTTTCACCGTTGATTGTAATTATATTCATTAATTTGTTTTTTAGTTTAGTTGGTGCTTCATCCAACCAGTTCTCAATTCTATCAAATACATTCATGCTTAGTCGGAAAAAGCGGTTTTGATGAAGAATACAACTTCCAGTACAATTGCGATACCCAGCAACCAAATGCTCGTCCAGTTAAACGGGTTGTCTTTCACTAAGTACAGGATAAATTCAACGATTGCCCATGCAGCAAATCCTGATGCAGCAAATCCTGCCATCATCATCACAACCATATTTAATGCTGTGTTGTCTTTTTTCTGTTTGTAAGTTGAATAACGTGTCATATTTTCTGTTTTTAAGGTAAATCATATACAGTTACATCCACAGACACAACCGCTTTTAAAATCTTCTCAATCATCTGCCATTCACCACCTGCAAGACCACAACCGATTCTCGGCATGTGCAAGGTAGCATTCTTTTCTTTGGCAATCTTATTGACCTTCATTAAGGCTTCTGCGACTGACTCGTACCTGATTGGCGGTGTGCCATCTAATGATGGTCTGGTCATGTGCTGCGCAATCATGTTGGCAACATAGATATCGTCTTCGACTTTCAGGATGTCAGCCTGTCCTAACGGATATTTCTGACGTGCCCTGTAAAACTGTTCGGGATACTCCCATCGTTTGGACAATGCCAGAACGAAACCTGCTCCCCACGCTCCAATGTCGTTGCAGATGTGACAAATGATTTTGTTTCCTTCGCCTTGTGGTGCTGTTGCATCCCCAATGACGTAATTGATTTTACTCATGTCGGTAAATTTATAATTAATATTTCAAACTACAAAATTAAATCGCATTTATTTTAAAAGGTGAACGACATTTGTGTCACTCACCTTTTTTAATTAAAAACTATGCCTGTATTCTCTTCGCTCCGAAGAGTTCAGCCAGTTTGTCCTGACCTCTGACCTGCTGATTGGCATAGTCGAAGTTCAGATTGGAACAATAACCTGCTCTCTGGTCTTGCCATGCGTCACAATACTTTACCCAAGTGATTTCAACAGTGCGCTTGTTCACCTTTGTGATGACGTAGTAAGCATAACTGTCTGCCATTGGGAACTTGATTTGTCTACCAAGGATTGTGTCATTGGCTTTCGCCAGTTCGTCAATCTCTTCCTGTAACTGCTCCTGACGTTTCATAATGTTGTCGATACTGTTCGGGTCTTTCGAGCCAAATGTGTAAACCAGTTCGACATCATTGAGTGCCAGTAATTCTTGAATCTTTGCTTTTAGTTTTTCCATTGTGTGTGTTTTTTGATTGTTTATAGTTATACGAAAATTAATTTGATTTGTTACAATTATTTAAAAAATCTACAAGGTCTTCAAGTAACGCATCCCCTTCTACCTTCGGTAAGGCACAGAATAAGACCTGTGTTTCCTTCTCCTTACCATTAATGACCTCTACCTTCACTAAAGGTGTTGGAGTGAACCTGCGCTTATTATGTGAGATTCTATACATCACGTTTATCTTTTGTTTCAGGGTTTACTATCCTCACAGCATTTTCCGACTTCTTATGACCTAAAAATAGGTCTCCTTGTTTGTGTGGGTGTGCATCAGCCAATGCCTTCTCAATCATTTCAATAAATGCAAGTCTTGTACTGGTCTGCATACCATCAATTTTAGTGAGATTCATAACCTCTTTGGCTTTGATTGGTGTCCTGTCTGCATCGGCTTTCGTGCCAACAACAATCTCAGGATGGGTAGTGCAAAGGTCTTTCAATCTCAACTTGATTTCGTTTTCAATTTTCTGTGTTTTAGCAATTGAATCTCTCCATGCTTTGCGCCACTCCTTTACCGTTTTCCTATTTTCCATGATTTCTTATTTAATGATAGGTATTTCTTTAGGAACAACAACTTTTCGTTCCACAAGATAACCTCTGGCTTCAAAGAAGTTACCATATCCATGTTCTTGTTTTCCTTTAATTCTCCCTGTGGGAGTAAGTCTTTGCCAGTACCAGAAATTAGATACTCGACCATCAACCAAGAAGTCTCCTTTATTAATGATAACAGGATATGCTTTCTTACGACTGTCGGTTTTCCCCTGCCAAGGTTGAAAGAAAACAACTTGGTTGAGTTGTGGGTTTCTGATTTCTGTGCCTGTGTTTACTAACATCTGTTCTAAATTTTTCTAATTTCTCTTTATTAATTATACGAAAATCAAGACGATATGTTACACATACACGATGTATTTTTCTTGTGGAGTATCTGCATATTTTTTGAACTTAGAGGATTTCACCAATGTCTTGAATTTAGCAATCACTTCATCAAAATTGTTTGCACCACCATAAACAGTGATTAGTTCTCTAAGCGTAGCACTCGTATACACCTGACTTTTACAGAAGAGTAAGTCAAGAAATATCATCCCAATCGTTGATTTAGGATATTTTGCTTTCAGATAATTCATAAATTCAGGTCGTTGAGAATAAAGTCCTGCACCATTCACATACACAAATCCTTTCCTGTTGTCTGCTTTCAGTTTATCAGAGGCAACAAGAACATCTTCAATATGTATTGTAATCTTCTTATTTAAAGACTTCGCATAGTCTTCAATTTCAGATATTTTCGCTATTTCATTTCCAACAACAATTATTTCATCTACTGCATCAATCACTCGTTTGGTTTCGGAATCTACCTGAGTACCATTGTCGTCTCTATATAATCCTTCTGCAAATAAAAGAACAGCAAAATCATACTTGTCTTTCAGTAAACCATCAACAATTTTATACTTCTTACCACTATTTTGTGGGAGTTTATCACCACTACTACCACTACTGATATTAGAAACTTCTTTGGATGCACTTTTAATAAGTGTATTAATAGAATACTTTTTTGTTAATGCAGGGTTTTTCTGATACTCAGCAACCTTTTCAATGAGTTTTGGAAGATGTAATCTCTTATCATCACGTTTCAATACAGATGTTTCGGACTCCTTTCCAAATATCACAAATGATTTATTGAGGGTTTTCTTATCGGCAGTTGGGTTTGTTCTTTCATATATGCGAATAGCCTTACCAAGTTCTTCAACTTTCACGCTTCCTCTTCCGTGTCCATCACTTTTCGGTGTCCATGCTTTAAGAACGTCATCATTAACTTTTGTTGTAGCCAAGTAGTTCTTAAACATTTCCATTCCAAGTCCAAGTGCTTTCGCCATTTCTTCCATTGGAAGTTCGTCTTTATGTTTAATAATGAAATCTCTTTTTTCATCAGGAGTAAGTGGATTTTGACCTACATTTATCTGTGCGTTCAAATAGTTTTGCTCCAGAACTGTTAGGTTTTCATATACTTCAACCTTAACTGTTTTGAACTTATCAGGCATCTTAATCATTTCAAGATAACGTGTCCTACCGTTCACCACGATATATTTCTTACCATTTTTACTTACAGTAATTGGTTGAAGTTGACCATCACGAAGAAGGTCTTCACTCATTTTCTCACCGTTCCGATTCTTACGAATGTCATAAGGTGATAATTCCAATTTAGAAATCGAAAGGTTTTGGGAATCCAATTTCTCGTTTCTTTTCGAATGAATGCTTGCACTGATTTCTGATAATTTCTTCATTGTGTTGATTTTAGTGTGAGTTGTTTATATTCTTATACGAAAACTATTACAAAAGGTTACGTTTTGGACAATAAAAAAACTCCGTACATTGCTATACGGAGTTCAGATTTAGAGAGAGACTTCTATTCAATATCAACCAAACGGCTTTCAATAATTTTCAGGAGTTCGGACATTGGACGCTCTTCGTCATTCTCGGCATTGATTGCCTTTTCGATTGGCAGTTCATCAGCCTGTATCAGTGCGACCAGACGTTCGAGTTCTTCGGCTTCATAATCGGTGTAATCTGACTCGAAGTATGCCTGTTCAATGACATCAATCTTCCTGTCATTGTAAGTTGCGATTGCAAACGGGAAGTATTCACATACCCTCATTTTGCTGTGGTCGTAGTTAGGAACGGCAACCACGTTGGCAGGGTTCACATAACATACCAGTACTGTCTGACCACCAAAGGTCTCAACATACTTGGTTGCACCAACATGCAATCCATTGCTACAATCCTGACGGAAATTGGCATCGCAATCTTTTCTGTCCTGCTTTACTGGTTCACCAAGGACAATGCGCATCTTTCTGGTGTGCATATCGGTGAAGACAGGAACGGCATTGTCATCGGACTCAACTTCGGTGTTGAAGATTGCATCGAACAATTCGGCAAGGTTGCCAAGGAATTCAATATCCTTCTCGGCTTCTGTCCACTTCTCAGCAGTTTTCACATTGGTGATTGCGAACTCACCATTCTCACCATCCTTATAAACCACGTAGTTCTTCGGTGATTCTTTCCATGTCTTCTTGACATGCAGGTAACGGTTGCTGACGAATTCGGCAAAACTGGTGTCAGTTCCATCTTCTCTCACGTCATAAACGGCTTTGTAAACCACCATGTAACCTGCATCGGTCAGAACGAAGTCATGGGTTTTGATGAAGTCGAACAGTACGGTACGAATCCTTTTATCGGGATTCAACATCAGGAGTTTCCAGAAATTAATCAGGGCATCCATTGGGTACTGGTTCTCGTGATACTCTTTGATGATTTCCACCAGTGTATCAGGGACAGGAGTATTGAATCCTGCAAGAAAAACCTCACCAGTTTCAGGGTCGTTTTCCAGACCTGCGAGAATAGCCACACGGGTTTTCTCATTCAGGTAAGCACGAATGTCATTGACGTTCTGGTCACTTGGGTCTTCTTTGGCTTTCAGGCAAAGACGAAACAGTTCGTCAGCCTCTTTAGGTGAGCCACAGTTTTTCTGGTGAAGTTTTCCACCAAGACTGAGTTTCACCATGTTTCCGATTTTAATTACGTTAATTTTTTTCATGTCGTTTGATTTATTGTTTTTGTTTCTCTATGCAATTATACGAAAATTAATTTAAAAGGTTACACTTTTAGTGAAAAAAGTTGCAATACCCCTATAAGGACATCGCAACTTGTAAGATTGTTATCAGTTCATTCTCCATCCTGTCAGACTCATAAGGTAGGTTGAAGTATTCCAAAGTCTTCTCATTTTTACTCTGCAACTCTGCCAGTTCTTCAATCTTCTTGATTACCTTCATTTGGTCTTTGGTCTGCTTAATATCATCCAGTTTGTAGTACTGATTCAAACTGTTCCTTTGATACCTAATTGTATCGTCTTTCGACTTCGCAGGAATCGCATCAATGAGTGCCTTAACATCATCGGCTTTCTTTCCCCACTTAGCATCGACCAGATTGATATAACCATTGCGATAGAACTTATCAAGACTGTTATATTTTTCAATCATTTCGTAGGTCTGAAAATACTCCATTACCATCTTCTCTTTTCTCGGTATCATGGTCAGGAAGAATTCACTGATTGGCTTGGCTTTCTTGCAGTGTTCCATGTA
>Ga0307378_10007381_pt1 | contig 14811 bp, 24 predicted proteins | sample UN1MG_FD_202238 | JGI IMG/M metagenome (GOLD analysis project Ga0307378, IMG submission 202238) | Soil microbial communities from Risofladan, Vaasa, Finland - UN-1 | ecosystem: Environmental > Terrestrial > Soil > Coastal area > Acid sulfate soil | place: Finland: Risofladan, Vaasa | collected...
TCTCGAAAGAGGATGGTTGGAAGGATTTCCGGAAACTCTGCCGGCAGAACGGTGAAGCTGTCAATGTTGGTATTCCACTCTCGGAGCTTTCCAGGGACGTCCAGCTTGAGTTTCTAGTGGACACCTTCACCCACCATGGTAAGAACTTGTCTACACCAGTCGCTAGCTTCATGTTGGAGCTGTGCCTGCCCGAGAGAGGTTTCATTATCTCGGAGGTCGAGAAAATATGCGATTACGCTGGCGACACTGAAATCACCAAGGATATGGTGAGGGAAGTTGCTTTCCCGATGAGCAAGGAGCATGCCGACTACCTGTTCTATACCGATTTCTTTGGTGGCGACTACAGAAGGGTGATGGAGACTTGTAACGCCTTCATTGAGGAAGGTAGACCTATCTTCACCATAATAGACAAGGTCGTCAAGGCTGTCAGGTGGCAACTTGTGGCTGCTCACATCATGACCTATAACAGGAGGGATATCAAGGAATCCCTATGGAGGTATGCCACGCCCAGGGCAGCTGCCGGGATACTAAAACACATGGTCGAGAGGGCTGAGTTTCCTATAGGTGCCTTCCATACGACAGAGGAGAGCGAGCTTAAGGATAGGAATAAAGAAGTCGTTTTGACTGACTTCATGCATAAGTTGATCGTGGAGTCGCTTGGCAACGTTCTCTTGAAGGATGTGTTGGCGTTGAAGCCACAGGATCCTAAGACCGCTCTTTGTGTGCACGCTATGGAGAGGTTCATAGTGGCTCATGACGCAGCCGTGGAGATCAGGCTGGCTAAGGCGTCCGACAAGCAAATGATCTTTAATAGTGCAATGCGCAAACTGTGCAAGCTTTATAAGACAACATAGGAGAAAGCAGATGTCCAACATATTTCAGTATGCCATGGGTGTTGCCAGAATCAACGACCTGATGTGCAGGATAGCTACAGCCGTGGAGGAGGGTGACAAGGACAAGTTGATGTCTTTGGGTCATGATCTCATGGAGGACACCGAGGATTTTGTTGGAGTCATGTTTGAGGGTGCCCAGGTGTCCGAAAAGGACATCGAGGTTTTTGTCAACTCCCATAACGAGGAAAAGCTTATCAAGATTGCTGGCTCTGCGGAGGAGATGAAGAACAATCGTCTGCAGAAGACTGGGGATCAGATTCAGACTCTGCCGAATCAGCCAAATCAGCCCCTTCAGTAGGAGCCTCCGTGGTGTTCTGCGGGAGTGCAGCACGTTGTTTCTCCAAATCGTCCACAAGCTTAATTAAGTCCTCCAACGTCCATCCCAGTGCGGTGTGTGGGTGCAGGTTTCTAGCAACTAGGATGTAGCTGATGGTGCCAGGTCTGTTTTTTTCCAGCCAGTCCAGAAACCACACGGGGGATCTGTGGGCGGAGGAGGGGTTATGGAACTGGTGGCAGCTTGCACAAAGGGCCACGCCGTTTTTCGTGTCCCATCTGGTCGAGTAATTGCATTTGTCCTCAATGTGATGGGCATTTATGAACCTGGGCTTGCCGTTATGATTGAGGGTGCCATGAACCACATTGCAGACAGCACACTTGTTGTCCCCGGATCGCCTCACTATCTCCGTCCATAATTTCAAGGCTTTGCGCCTGAGCTTGGCGGCGCTTGCTTTTAGGGCTTTCTTAGTGGTTTTGGATTTCTTTCTCTTCATGAGGTTATTATACCATTTTGTAAGTGACAGCTTCGGGTTTTTCTTTTATGGAAGGTGAAAAGACTTCTTTTCGGGTATAATGTAGGCATGGAAAACAATCCGAAATGGATTCTTGACGTTCAACTTAAGACCGGCCGTACTAAGGCGGGTAGATACATAGGACCCACCTTGAAACAGCAGATACAGGACACCTTGGATGACCCTGAGTTATCTTTCGACAAGCTGGAAGAGTGTGTGAATTGTGGTCTTGTCCTGAGATCTGAGTTCTTCGCTGGTGGGTGCCCGAACTGCAAGTTCAAGGGTGAGATGAAGCGTTTTGGTGAACAGCCCAAGATAGAGAAGGAGTAGAGATCATGCCTGCAAAAGCAGTGACAGCTAGAGATCATGAGGTCGGAAAGAAGACCTACGACGAAGGTGAGAGGGAGATTCTCGACTCGGCGAACTTGCTCGCTGACGGGTTCTTCCAGCATTACGCAGGTGATATCCAGGAGCTTGCTACCCAAGCTCAGCTTGACCTCCCGCCGGAACAGACGTTCGTGACTGGTGAGACGTCGATGCAGATGCCGACAGGCAATAAGGGTCCCAGTACGCTGGAGAAGGCTCTTCTGGTGCTCATGGATGTCAGGGATGATTTGTTATCCAGATATTCCCAAGTCGCCCAGAACGAGGGGATGTCACTTCTGTTCACTGGTTGCATCAGAAAGATAGAACAGCACATGTTGAAGCTGGGGTCGGATGTTGAACCATTTAATCCCAAGAAGTATGGGTCGGGACTTGGGTCGGTGTCTGTCACCAATATCATGGAAAACGCTAAGAAAGTGGTCGGCAATACCCAGCAAAGCTACAAGCTCTACAAGCTCGCAAAGATATATGCTGGCAAGGCTTCCGACGGTAGACCTGGTATAGGTATCGAGATAGAAGGCGTAGAAAACGGGAAATCTTTCAAAATCATCGGTAAGATCATACCAAAGACCGACTTCTCGGGCAATGAGGCGATAGACTACGTCAAGGACGAAGGTAAAGGCATCATGAGCGTCAAGGCGTTCAAGCTCGGACAATGGATCGAAGCTAGCGATCAGTTCGAGATAGGATGGCAACTCCAGCCTCCTGCTTAGCAGAGAAAAATCTTTCCTGCTATGAAAGTAGGGAAAACAATCTCGCCCCAAGAAATAGGAGGCGAGATGAAAACCGGACGTACAATCCAAAGGGGCATGTTTGCAGAGAGTCTTAGCAGACAACTGGATGTCATGTCTCTTGCGGCAAGGAAAAACGAGCTCTCCAAGACTGCCGAGGAGTATCTTGAGCAGGGCATGAGCGCTGACGAAACGGTAGAGTTACTTACGATAGACGGGTACGACACGACGATGGCTAAGTCGTGCGTGTCCATGATCCTGGGATCTATGGGTAAAGTGGCTAAAGAGATCCCCGAGTGGGGTTTTGAAGCTGAGGATCAGGATGGTAAGGTCTACAGCAACTTCGATAATGACGTTGTCATAGTCGCCGGGACGAAGGCTGAAGCCCTGCAGAAGGCAAAGACCATCGTCGAGGACCAGGCGATAGATAAGGTCACCAAGGTCTTTCGACTGGAGTGACACCATGTCATACGTAATTTCAGACACGGCAGCTGAGATACTAGCTCTTTTGCAAAACGCCCAAACCTTGGCAGTGAAACATCAGAACAGGCTCTTCGCTAGGGATGTTGTTAAGGCGTGCAGCTTGTACGCCAGTAAGACCAGTTTCCCCATTGATACGAAGATATTGGACAAGCTCGCTATTTCCATTCCTGACAAGATGAGCGAGAGCTTGATCGTCATGTTTTCCGACGTTATAAAAGCCATAGGCGACATTGATTACAGGATGTACCGCAACAAGGTCGCTAAAGAGAAACCCGGCCTTCCGACATGGTCTGACCTCGGCACGCTGTAGCCGAGTAGTTATTTGTGGTATAATGCCTCAAAGGAGTGGACCATGGGCGAAAACACTGACAATCCAACGGAGATGAGCAAATCAAATGACTCAATTAGTCTGAGGGGTCCCAGCCTACCAGATGTGTTTGCAGCAATCATCAACGTGTCCAAGGGTGGTGTCTACCACGAGCCCAGTTGCCTATTCTGTTGTAGCAAACACAGAGACAATGCCGAGAAAATGTACAAGCAGTACGACTTGGCGGTTAAGGATAAGTCTGACCGGCTGAGGAGCTACTTTCTGACCCTAGGCGAGGACATGTCGTTGGACGTCATTAGGAACCACACCCGCGGTCACATGGACAAGGGTGAGTTAGAGCTCCGGAAAGTGGAGTACTTGTCGAAGATATCCAACCTCAGCATGGTGAGTATTACCACCATCGGGCAGGTTGACGCCGGTCTCGCAGTGTTGTGGGAGTGTATTGCCGCATCGGGAACGATCGCCAGCGATGGGAAGTCTTTATCCAACTCGAAAGCGATCGAGATGAGAGCTGGCATTATCTCTAAGTTGGTTAGGACATGGGTTGATTTACTGAACCTGCGTAGCAAGATACTTGGCGAAATGAAGAACTCGGGCGAAATGATGAGTATACCGGTCGCCGCCTTCTCGGATTTCATGAGCAAGCTATTAATGGGAGCTAAGAACAACGAGGAAAAGGAAACGATCTTCAAGGTCATGGAAGGAATAAAGGAACTTCAAAGATGAGCAGAGTCAACATAACACCGTTCGAGATAAAGATGAAACCAGGTAGGAAACGTCCGCCTGGAGCGATCATAACGCCCGATGACCCAGACTTCAACCCTACTGTCAACAATCACGAGTGGATACGCAACCTACTCGGTCTTCCGAGGCAGAAACAGGTGTCGCTTCCAGTCGCTGGATATTTCCTCCTGGACACCAGGCAGACGCCATCAGTGGCTATCTTCAAGAACTGCACCATCAAGATGGAACAGGGCAGAAACCTGCTCAAGGATGAGCTAAAGCCATTCCCATACTTGGGTGAGGCTGTTGCCCATAAGAAGCTTATGCATCTGTCAATGGATGATGAGCAGAAGGTAAAGCCATTCGCTCTGTGTCAGGATCCTGGTCTTGGGAACCCCATGCCAAACGCAATGTGGATGGGTAAGAAGGAGGCGAAAGAGCGATGAGAAGCAAGCAAGAAGAACTATGCGAGATTTGGCACTTGCAGGTGTGCGGCAGCGCACTTGAAATGGCACATGGTTGCACACAGAGGATAGTCGAAGGATACATCCCCAGGCTGAGGGTGTGCTTCAACCAGATCGACAGCAAGCTGAATGTCTTCAGGTTGAAGAAGGGTAGGAAGAAGAGATATTGCCAGGATACCAAAGCTCAGCTCATGAAGAAGATACTCTTGCCGAAAAGCCTGGTTCTCGCCATGGAGAACTACTGTAGCAGCGAAGAAGTAATCAGCAAGTGGCTGACGAACGACCGCGTGCTCACCCCCGAGGTAGTCCAGCAACCTCGTATGGATATTCATCTTCCTAAAACAACTGTCACTTTTGACACCTACACAACGCAATCCTTAAAGAATCATGAAAATCGCTTGCCTATTCGATGGAGCGGGACTCGCAAGACTCGGTCTTGAGCAAGCGGGACATTCCGTAACTGGCTTTGAGCTCGATCCGTGGAAACACCACCTTGGTAGACTCCTTGGAAGTGGTAATACCATTCTTGCGGATGCCACTACAGTGGATATATCCAGATTCGACGGCGTGTGGGCTTCCCCGCCATGCCAACTGAGAAGTTCTACAAGGACACAGGGGGATCCCGTCTCCCAGTATGCTAAGGACTATCTTCAATGGTGTTTGTCGCTACCCCATGACCTGTTGTGGGTCGAAAACGTTGTGTCGTGGCATTTGAAGGAGAATAAATGGGGCAAGGTATGGAATTTTGCTTCGCTCGACCCGCATGATCCTCCAAGGCAAAATCGAAACAGGATAGTTGGTGGCAGGCACATCGAGCCTATGCTCTACAGGTCACATCGGAAGACCTACAAGGGTATATGTCCATGCGTGACAGCCACGGAGATGCTGAAGGGGTGTGCTAGCGACAAGCGTAGAGCTTCCAGATTCTATGGTCGGAGGCTCACGATCAACGAGATGGCTTATCATATGGGGCTTGACGAGGTACCGTCAAAGTGGCTCGAACCACCGTCCGAGTGGATAGGCACCCACAAGCAGTGGATCAATCAAGTCGCCGAGGGTCTCGGGAATGGCGTACCAGTCTGGGCAGCCAAGGCTTTCGGTGAATGCTACCTGCCGTAGTAAGTGACGTCCTGTATAATACTCTCCGTGAAGAGGAGTACCAGGAAAAAGATCAATAGCTCTGGCATGTGGCCTTGCGACATGTGTAATGCAAGGCACTTCCTTTCTGAACATCACATCAGGGGTAGAGATATCCCGGACTACAACCATCCGTCCAATATTGGTCATATCTGTGACAACTGCCACCGGAGCGTCCATGAGGGGGCGTTCGTCGTCGAGGGGTGGTTCATGACGGAAGTTGGTCTAAAACTCGTATGGCACCGCAGTGGAGAGGAGGGGGTCTCTGGGGACGATGCCGTGCCGTACCAGATCAGATCGAAGGGTTCTTCGCCTCCGTCGAGGAAAGAACAATCATGAGTAGGTTCAAAGAGCTAAGGAAGTTGATTTTCGTTCCCAAAGTATTCTGGGGACTCATGTTGTATGACCTGAGGAATGGGTTGAACGTTGGAACCGTTGGGAGCGTCTGCCGGCAGCATGGTGCTAAGATATTGAAGGATAATGATTATATCATAATCTCAGGACCAAGAGACAGGATGCAGATTGTTCTTGAGTATATACATTTCTCTGGCATAAAGTACTACTTGGACAAGAAGCCAGATCAGCCGAAATAGAAATTATCCCTGGAACGCCATTAAGAAGGTGGCAAAAGCGACTGAACTCTAGACCATATTTGTTCTTCCAGCTTATCTGCTTCAATTGATGCGTCGAGCACAACCTTACCCGGAACATTCTTGCTCATCAGAAGGTATGCTTTCCTGACCTTGTGGTGGAATTCGATGTCTTCCTGTTCTATTTTGTCGAGTTGTTTGCCCTGTTCGCCCCTCTTTTCAACTGTCCTCTTCAGTCCTATCTCGGGGTCTATGTCGAGGATGATAGTAAGGCTGGGTTGACACTCGAAAGTAGCGAATTTATTCAAGCATTTCACCATACACAGGTCAATTCCTCTAGCATAACCTTGGTATGCCACCGTAGAGTCGGTGAACCTGTCGCATATGACATCGGCGCCGCTTTTGAGGGTCGGGATCACTACTTTCTCGATCAGCTGGGCTCGAGCTGCCTCGAAGAGTAGAAGCTCCGCCACCGGCGTGAGATCCTCGCCAGCGAGGTTGTCCTTCAGCATCTTTCGGATCATCTCTCCGGTCTTGGTTCCGCCAGGCTCCCTGATTGGTATGGGGTTTCTACCCATAGTTAAGAGTCTTTTTGTCAGTCTTTGCGTCTGGGTGGTTTTCCCGCAACCCTCTGGTCCCTCGAATACTATGAAAAGTCCTGTCATGTTTTTGCCTTTCTTGCTGGTGTGAATATAAGTGGTGGATGCTGTGATTTCTCTGGTGGAATAGGAACAGCTTTGTTGTCTACGATCTTCGCCTGGTATTCTACACCCTCTCTGCTGCATGGCCAGATCTTGATGATGATTTCGCCTTGGAAAGTTCCCATAGCCGTTAGCTTTTCTGCAACTTCCTCCTCATTCAATTTGCCCTTGAATATGCCTATCAGGTGTCCAGTGTCAATTTTGTCCAGGACCTGGTTATTCACGACACCCGGGAGGAATAGCCGTCCGTCTCCGGTCAGAATTAGCTTGATGGGTTCCTTATCCTCAGGCTTTGCTTGCACGAAGAGCTGGATGGCGTGGAACATGTTCGGGGTCAACCTATCCATTGTCAGGAACGTGCTCACTGGGTCGTTCTCGTCGTATTCCATTAGAGGGTCTCCTTTATATCTGTTTTAATGGGCCAATCCATATGCTCTTCGCAGTTGGTAAAGTCGTCCATATATCCATGATGGTGGTCGAGTCTTACAGCGGGCTTCTTACATTTAGGGAACGAACATTCTATGATTTTTCTGTTCTGTGTAGTCGCCTCCTCAAGATTTATTCTCATCCACGACTCTATGGATTCGCCTGTCTCTTCATCGATTAGCATCTCTTCGACGAATACTTTGCCGTCGGCGTCGTAGCATGCTGAGACGTGGACAATATCTATGGTGTTGTCGGGGTTTTGAACTGGGACGAAACCTGATTTACCTTTCAAGCCGTGCTCGCCCCAAATAGCAGGGTCACGAATTGGTTGTGGTTGATTGTTTTTCATGGAGTAATTATACAACGGAAGACGCCATCTGTGCGATAGAGGTTTTCGTAGTCGAGTCGAAGAACACTTGATATAAGGAGAACAAAATATGAGTTTCAAAGAAATCTACAGCAGCATCACGAAATGGCTAAAGAAGCTTTTCGACAAAAACGACTCTAACCCTACTCCCACTCCTACTCCTGATCCTACACCTGATCCTACACCTGATCCCGATCCACTGTCAGACATAGACTTGACAAGTGCCAGCATTATTGGTGGTGTTGATTTCAGGAACGCCACGGTCGCCTTGAAAATGACCGAAGCGACATCCAATGGCAAAAATGTCACTGTGAAGAGCGAAACGAGAACGAATTGGACACAGACAAGTGTCGGAAACAACGCCATTTGCGATGCTATCATAGTCATGATGAGGAAGCAGGCAAACGGCACATGGAAGGGGGGAAAGTTTGACTGGCTCAGACAAACCTCCCAAAATGGCAATTTCAGCAAGACACTGGAGAATATTCATAAGAATTATCAGGGGCACACGGTGCCAGCCGACAAAGAGATTGTTGCCTTCCTCATTATCTCGATCAACGGGACAAAGAGAAGCAATGCCGTGCAGACCCAATGGAACTAAAGTTGGTCTTTGGTGCTAGTCTGCGAAAAGGGTGCTTATTTCAGATTTTTTCGGTATCCTGCCATTAAGGATTGCTTCGATGTCAAAAGATCCCATCTCTTTCATCCGGTATGTCCACCACTCAAGCCTTTTTCTCGCCATGGCGATGTACTCGGGAGTGAGTTCGACTCCCGTCACATGATCCCAGCCAGCCAGCAGGGATCCCACCATTTCGCTTCCAGACCCGGAGAAGGGTACCAGTAGCCGTCGCTCTCCAGAGGCACGCACAGGCGGGATTATGAGGTTTGCGAGGTGTTTTATCAGGGCAAGGGGTTTCACTGTGGGATGTTCGTTACCGTTGTCGAGCCCGGCATCCTTTTCCTTCGACGATGCCTTAGCACAGTAATAGAACCTTGATGCTCCTTCCTTCTGGTTCTCCAGTATGCTGACGGGGCAGTCGGGTGAGTGTTTCCTCTCACTGCATTGGCATGTCAGCATGAAATTCATCGGCCATCTCCCCTGTTGGGCTCTGGATGTGTAGGAATGTCCAGCTCCACCCCCGAAGGGTTTCGCTCCGTCGTCCCATGTGTTTATGGTAATCTCTTCGTCGCCCGAGTCGGTCCTGGAGCCTCCGATATTCAGCCCAGCTACGTCCCATTTTCTGGCGTTCTCGGTATAAGTACCATCCATTGGCTTCATGGCTAAAACAACCGGCTCGATAGATGGTTTAATGTTCGTTCCATAGCCGTCGAATCTCCTGGCTATATCTGTGGCGGGCTCTGTCACGTCAAGGTTGTTCCTGGAGCTGGCGAAAATACCTACCGATCGCTCATCTTTGGCGTTCTTCAAGTTCCAGGGCTTGTCCATACCTGGTGGTTGGTATTTGCCGACGACCTTCCTCTCTGCTCCCTCCTCCTGGTCGAGCTTCTTGGATATGTTCAGGCTTTTAGGCATTCCGCTGGCGTAGGTCCAATATAAGGTCTCCCGCAGGTCGAACCCAGCATCTTCTATGGCACAAGCGAGGCGATGATATGTCCGGCATCCTCCGAAGGCTATCAGAAACGACCCGGGCTTGAGCACCCTCAGCACCTTCTCCCAGGTCTCCTTCCGAAACGCTATGTCGCCACCGTCCCACGTCTGCCCCATGAAGCCCCGTTCACCGAGACGGTGTCTGCCGAACGGTCCGGTTCCAGGTTTCCTTGGCGAACCACCCCTTGAACCCTGCGTGAGGTGGTACGGAGGGTCACAGAGGCACCCGTCAAAGGAGTTCTCCTCCATGGGGTCTAGCGTAATGTTGACGTTACCCTCTAGTGTTTCAAAAAACATGCCGCTATTATATCTGAAAAATCTAAGTTAGTCAAAGAGTTTGTATGGCACTAAAGATTATCACTTAAGTTCTGTTCCGCAAAGTCCTGGTATAATAGTCTCGATAATCAAGAGATGTTCAATTTACACGGAGGGTCACGAATATGTCTGATAAAAATGAAGACACTAAAATTTTCTCCGCTATCTACAAGGCTGTCGCCGATCAGGATGCGAAGTGCGTTGATGCTGGACAAAAATTCCTGAATCAAAGCCTTAGCGTCTTGTCGAAGATCAGGGTTCCTTCCAACCTCGCAGACGCCGTATCCGCAATCCTGCATTGCCAGGGTACCGTCATCACCACTGGCATGGGTAAGGCGGGGCACGCCGCCAGGAAATGCTCTTCTTCTCTTTGTTCACTGTCTTTCAAGTCCAGCTATGTCCATCCTGGCGACGCTGCACATGGAGATATAGGTATCGCCGGCCCTAGTGACGTTATGCTCGCTTTCTCTACATCTGGCAAGACTAGGGAGGTGTTGGAGACGATTGATTTTGCCAGGAATCTCGGCGTTGGCAGGGTAGTGTCCATCACATCGCATCCCGACAGCCCAATCAGGGAGATGTCAGACGTGGTGGTAGATATGGGGGAGGTGGTAGAGGCTGGGCATCTTTCTTTGGCGCCGACCACTTCGATCCTGGTGATGCTTCTATTTGCCGACATGATAGCTTTGGTGGCTGCTGAAATAAAGGGGGTAACGAGGGAGCAATATGGTGTGAGGCATCACGGGGGGTATCTTGGACAGAAATGCAGGGGTGAGGCGTGACAGCTAAAAACAGTGACTTCATCAAGTTCTGCGAAAGCCACAAGATTGGTACCGATAAGATTAAGTGGAAGGTCAAGGGAGACCGGGGTGTCAAGGTCTCTGTGAATAAGAGCGATCTCTCTAAGGGAAGTTGGTCCCTACTATCAATAGTTGTTCAGTTCGCCATGAAGGAAATAGGTCTCCAAGCTGACATTACTTTCCAAGAGTCTGCTAAGACCCTTGACATCACAATCGAGAAATAGTATTGTCTTGATTGTACATGTATAACAGAAATCGTCTCAAGCCATAGGTTTAATTAGAAAGGATTCAGCAATCATGATTATGAGGGGAACAGGTAAGTCTTCAAATTCCGGGAACGCACAGAAGGAAAAAAGTACAGCTGTGCAAGACCTTACGACGTGTTTCAAGGACGAAACTGGCATATCTAAGGTTTACGGCAGCCCGTCCGAGCAGAACCTCGCCAAGTATGCAGTGACGCTATTCGTCAACAAGTACGGATACATCGCTAGGGATTCACGCAACATAACTAACCCGCCTTCGAGCCACACAATCAAGACCGGTGTCAGGTCTGTGACGCAGGTTTTTAAGGACGTTACGGCGTTCATACGCATCCCTCACGGTAAGGGTTTAGTGGAGGGAATAATACAAGCCATCCAGATCGATGACAACTATAGGGTGTGTTTCTCCGCTAAAGAGCGTGAAAACGTAGATGTTATGGAGTCCGCCTTCAACGACATCCTGGAGATCAACAATTTCTACCAAGGGAAGTCCCTCAGGTTCGTCGACGACGGTGTCGAGTTCATCCCTACCCCGTCAACGACTCTTGACGACGTTGTACTTCCCTCCGATACTCTGAAGGAGTACAAGCTAAACGTTTTGGATTTCTTGACGGTGCCCGAGATGCAGGCTATAACGAAGAGAAGGGGTATAATCCTGCATGGAGCGCCAGGAACCGGGAAAACCACCTCGGTGAAAGCCCTATTCAACAAGTTGGGGTCACTCAAGATAACCTGTATCTACATATCCGATGCGTCCTTCGCCAGGTACACGGTCGAGCAAGTCTTCTCGTTCGTCAACACATACTTGGCTCCGTGTCTGGTTGTGTTTGAGGATATAGATTTGGTGGCTATGGATCGCCGGCTGGGCGGCAGCAGGATAATCGGACCGCTCCTTTCTGCTATGAACGGCATAGAGGATGCGATCAAACCGATCGTCATACTGGCTACGACTAACCGTCCCGAGGTGCTTGATGCCGCCATCACCAGACCCTGCAGATTCGACCGTAAAATCAAGGTGGACTATCCGACGGCCGACGAGCTCAATATGATCTTCAGGAAGGTTGCCAAGTTCCATGCTCCGTCAGGCATGTTTGACCAGCCCGACACAGACGAGAAGAAATTGACGGGGGCACATGTCGAGGAGATATACAGGACGGCAGCTCTTACGGCTCAAGCCACCAAGAGGAGTGTTCAAGAGTGCGTTAAGGAGGCACACGAGACTGTGTTGAAGCATTTCATGATCGTATCGCCAAAAGTGGTGAGGGGCTTCGACTACGACAGTGACGGGATGCAAGAGTTTAATACTTCATTAGGGAAGGTACCTTCCACTGGCGACGCTTTTGCGAAAGGAGATCAATTATGACAGATGATACAATTATTACGGCTATTAGATGCACATGCTACAGTGAGGCTGTGTTTGTCGAACCCGACAAAGAAACAGGGTTGGTGTTCGTGTCGATCATGAACTTCTACAACTCCCAAGGAGTCAGAAGTTTCTGGGAGCGACTCAGGTTGTGCTGGAAGATACTCAGAACCGGCAGACCATACGGCGACCAGATGTGTTTCGACGGGGAGAGGACGAGAGCTCTTGCGAAACTCTTGACTGAGGCAGCCGACCAGTTGTCCAGCAAATGCAGGGATGAAGATGATACAAAATCTGGAACAACTTAAAGCTTCGGGGCGGATAGCCTTAGAATGTGTTGCTGGATCTAGGATGTATGGCATCAATCGTCCAGATAGCGACGAAGACATCAAGGGGATGTACATTCTTCCTTTTAGTGACATTGATTGTATACACATGTTGTCCCCACCCGACGAGGTGAAGAACAAATCCGAGGACATCAAGTACTTTGAGCTCAAGAAGTTCATGGACTTGATGTCAACATGTAATCCAAATATGCTGGACTTACTGTGGATACCACAGGATTGCATTAGGATATCTACGCCAGCTCACCGGTGGTTGGTAGAGAGGAGAAGCATCTTTCTCTCTCGCCGGGCCGTGGGAAGCTTCATAGGCTACAGTAGGGATCAGGTGAATAAAGCTCAGGGGCAGAACAAAATGGTGAATCATCCCGCCCCGGTAGAACCTCCCAAGAAGGAGGACTTCTGCTATCTCATCCCTGACTGGAAAGCCATTGAATGTGGCACGCTCAAGCTTCGTGATTACAAAATGCCTTTTAGACCCATATCTATAGCGGAAGTTGCCATGGCGGACGCTAAGAAACTCAATTCTCCTCTGGACTTATCCAAGTGCTATGTATCTTCAGTAGAGCATCTTCCTACAGGATACCGGCTCTACAATTACACTGACAAAGATGACTGCAAGGGCGTGTTTCGGGGCGATGGAATGCTTGCTTGCGAGTCCATATCTATCGAGGATGAGCGCAGGTGCATCGGAATGCTCATCTACAATGTTGATGGCTTCAACAAGGCACACAAGGATTGGAAGAGGTATTGGGAGTGGAGGTCCAAGAGGAATGAAGCCCGATGGGTTGGACAAGATGGAGAGAAGTTCCGGTATGATCGGAAAAACATGAGTCATTGCATCAGGCTCTTGTATGCTGGCATAGCCACGGTACGGGATGGGGTTCCTCTTGTTAGGCTTGAGGGCGAGATGAGGGATTATGTCATGCGGATCAGGAACGGTGACTTTGAATACGACGACATCATTAAGAAATCTGAAGAATTGACTGCTGAGCTCCAGGATATCGAAAAGACATCCTGCTTGCCCGAGACGCCAGACTACGTTAAGATAGATCAGATGCTCAAGGAGTTGAGGTCTGAAGTGGATAAGCATCCTGAATTTTGGCTTAATCCTAATGCACCGACTGGGAATTGAGACCGGAAAGACCATAATTCTTCTGGGTGTGGAGGTCGAGAATAATATCATGAATGCATTGCAAATCCAAAGTCAAATCAAGAATTACGCCTGGCATCACCTTGAGCTCCAACTTCATGGTCAAAACACTGCCCCCCTCCAGGATCAAATTTATTATCAAGTTATAAGTCAAGTCGCTGTCCAAGTCCGAAAGCACGTCCACGAGCGCATCTGGGATCCAGTTGCTAATCAAATGGAGAATTTTGATGACTGCGTCGAGAACAAGCTGAGACTCTAGTTTGAAGAGGAACCAGATGAGTTTAATTGTGAGTCAAATTAATAATCAAGCCTTACGTCAACTCGATAACCAACTCCGGAACGAAGCTCGGAGTCAAATTGAGAATCAAGTTTGGAGACAAATCTGGAACCAAATTGACCATCTAGTCTGGATACAAGTTTGGGCTGAAATCTGGCGCCCAAGCCGGAATCACATCCAGTACCAGATCAGGCACCAGATAACCCAAGCTCTCAGATGAATTTAACAACACGCCAAGTCCGAACCCAAGTCCGAGACCAAGTCTATTACCAAGTCCTGCTCCAAGTTCGATACCAAGTCTATTACCAAGTCGAGAGGCAAGTCTGGGATCCAGTCGACGACCAAGTCTATGACCAAGTCCAGAGCCAAGTCAACAACCAAGTCCAGAGCCAAGTCCAGAGCCAAGTCAACAACCAAGTCCAGCGCCAAGTCCAAGACCAAGCTAGGAGAGAAACCTCATGACATCTGTAACAAGCCAAGTCTATTACCAAGTCTGGAACCAAGTCTGGAACCAAGTCTGGGGCCAAATCCAAGACCAAGTCAACGACCAATTCCAATACCAAGTCCGAGACAAAGTCCGAGACAAAATCCTAGACCAAGTCCGAGACCAAGTCTGGGACCAAGTCCGAGACCAAGTCTGGGACCAATTCCGCAATCAAGTCTGGGACCAAGTCCAGC
>Ga0307378_10007384_pt1 | contig 14809 bp, 36 predicted proteins | sample UN1MG_FD_202238 | JGI IMG/M metagenome (GOLD analysis project Ga0307378, IMG submission 202238) | Soil microbial communities from Risofladan, Vaasa, Finland - UN-1 | ecosystem: Environmental > Terrestrial > Soil > Coastal area > Acid sulfate soil | place: Finland: Risofladan, Vaasa | collected...
ATTCCGCCAGCATTAAAATTAGAGAAATGTGTTTCACCTGCTGAAGTTTTAATCGGAGATTCCCATATATGTTCTGAATAATTGGCAACATTGCCTCTTAAATCATCTGGCAATGAAACAAATTCATATCTTGGAATTGTTCTTGTTTTTGCTCCTGATTGTTTTAATGTTAACGGCAATAACTCACTCTTTACTTTCTCAGCAAATTCTTGGACAGGTATTTGGTCGGTCTTTCCAATTAAACCTGTTATCTCTTGTAAACTCATATTTTTATCCGAGTTCTCTACTATCATCTCGAGATTTGTTTTTCCTTGTTGTTTGGCAAGCTCGATGCGATGTTGCCCATCCACAATTCTATACATATTCTTTTCTTTTATCGCCGTCACATTATCAGTTAATCCGAGTTGTCTTAAATTATTTAATCTTTTTCCTGTTTGTTTTCCAATTGAAGGAATAATTCTGTCAAAATCAACCGTTTCTATTGATATATTATTACTAATATTTGGATTGATTTTATGTTTATATTCAGCGACAACGCCTTTTAAGTCATCAACTATATTAGATACGGTGTCTGTTTTGAATGTATCGGCTTTTGGAATATATTTAGTTTTTCCACCATAACTATCCAACACATTTCTAATCAAATCTCGTTCCACTTGTTTTAACTCTGGAGCATTAGTTAGGTCGGATATAAATTGCTTTGAAACAGTGCTTCGCCCTTTTAGTTTCTCAAGTATCTTTGTGGTCAAATCCTTAAACCCTTTGAATACTTTTTTAGCAGCCTTTGTTTCAATAAACTGTTGTGCTTTTTTTGCGGTCACATCCTTTAATCCACCACTCATTCCCAATATAGCAAATTCAACCATATCTTTTTGTGCTTTCTCTGTTGCTTCTGTTTCGGGCATACCTTCGGCAATATATCGTTGTTTCATTTCATACGATGATGGCAACACTGCTTTTCTAACTGCCTCGATAGGTTTCGGAAGTATCTTTGAAATCAATGGTTGTTTAGTGACGCCCGATTCACCCAATTCGCTTACAACCTTCTTCGCAACATTCCCCGCTTTATCAATAGTAAGAGGTATCCAATCCATTAATTTGTTCTTGGCTTGTTCTATTCCGCTATAAGCTTTTTCTGCGAATAGTTTTATTTTAGGTATGATTGACATTTCAAATTGATGGCTGGCTGTCTATCTCGGCTTTCAAGCCATTTAACGAGAGGTAGTTATAGAAAGGTAAAAACATTATTTAAAACCTTTGCCGACCATTCTCGCACCATCGTCTTTATAATATTAGTGGCAGTTTTTAGGGATTACTGCCGAACCCCTTTCTTCTCCTTACCTCAATGAGCAAATTGATGACTTCTGTTAGCGTGAGATTTCCAAAAATCTTGTGGAACATCTCGTGCTTGTCATTCCATAGCAATAGAAGATTACTTGCTATGTCGTTGCCTCCTCGGGAAGTTGGAATCAAGTGATGATGATTCCTCGTCTTTTTGTGCTTTCCAAGTTTCCTGACTTTTAGATATACTCCATTTTTCCCTTTCTTCATTCTATCGCCTCCTCATTATTTATGATAATTAAGATTAAACTCCGATTCTTGTGCACTCATTTCTTTTAATCGTTTCTCGACGAATGTTAATGGTCGTGGAGTATGTCCCTCACGCAGAGTTTGTAAGAAATATCTTAATTCGTCAGCCGCATGGTCTTCGCCTTTGGAATTCAAATCCTCGGGGTGCAAATCATCGTGGACTAACGATGGAATAGTTCTAATCAGATTCTCGCAAGTGCTAAAAATCTTAATCTTTGGGTCGGTGTTCTCGTCCCAACGAAGATAAGTATGCACCGTGTTCCAACCGACTACTCGTTGCTTTGAAGCAGTAGTTAATCCCACTACTCCACATCGCTCGTAAATCTCTGACATAGTTTCTGGTAGTCCGAGCTTAGAAAATGCAGACGAATCAATCACCGTGTAGCGATATTTCTCGAACCCAGATAGCCGTTTTATCTCTTTAGCGTGCTGGTCAGCGTCTAATCCCGTGCCATAGTGCTCTCGGTAGGCAAACACCCGTGAGTTCCAATCTATCGCATACCAGTGGCAAGATGTGATGCCGTCACGCCCCGAAGGGTCAATGCTTCTAAATCGCAACCAACTCTCTGGTATAGCAAATGGCTCGACTATATGCCTCGCTCGGTTAAACTCCATAAAGAACTGTCCTTCAAATAAATCAAACTCACCTTCCCTCCACGCCTTTCCAAGATTACCACCCAATTCCTCAAGATAAGTAATATATTCTTTATTTAAATATGGATTGTCTTTGTATGTCGAGGGAACGAATCTTGTTTTAGTTTCATTTCTTTCTCGATATGGAACAACGAATTCATCCTTGACATACTGGTGACCTATCCCGCCAGGGTTGAACGAAGTATAAAGTCTCGGTCGCCAATCAGTTCTGCTCGTTCTCATTGAGCCAAGCAATTTATCAACTTTGTTTTTTGTTAACTGGTTTAGCTCTTCAATGGCTATTCCGTCATATTCAATCCCAATATATTTGTCGATATCTCTTTCGCTTTCAAACCCGCCCAATAAAACTCTTGAACTATTCGGGAAGCTCAAGAACCCACTACTCATATTATAGTTGTATTTTATTCTTCCAGCAAGCACTCTTAAAATCAAATCTTCAAATGATTCTCGGGCTGCCTTTCCTGTTTGTCTCAAGAATAAGAATTTTAATCCTTCCTTGCGTTGACAATCATCAAGCGTCACTTGAGCGAATACACAATGTGATTTTCCTGGACCCCGAGCTCCACCAGCACCTAATTCTGTCGCCCCGTCTGTATCGTCACATTTCCTCGCTTCAGCATGAAACTTCCATTGCCATCTCAGTGGAACATATCCATTGGTTAAAAAATTCTTCACTTGGTCTTTTGGTGCATAGCTATCGTAAGCGGTTTTAGTGAACTCGTTAATTGCCTCATTGTGGCTTGATATTATTCTTGCCATATATTTTCTCAATACTCTCCTTAACGATAACCTGAATCTGAAGCGGTTTATCTTCTGAAGTGATTAGTTCTGTTGTTTCCTTTGCCCTGCCGAATATCCTATCAAATATATCGTTAATTGCTTTCACATTCGGTTCCTTTGCCGTTATGGTGTGCCAGTCCTCCCCTTTCCCGTCACTATTCAATAGTCGTTGTATCTCGTCAGGGTCTTTCACTTGTTCTAAATCCCCGCCCCGAAATAGCTTACCATTCTTTCCTTTGATTAGTTTGCGTCTTAAAACTACAACTAAGCCCTTGGCTAATTGCTGTTGGCTTAATAGTATTGGCTTGAGTTCCTTAAGCATTTCCTGCTTGTATAAAGCAAGTGCTTGCTCTATATCTTTCGTCTTTCCCCATTTATCGCCTCTCTTTATACCGCCACCGTATTTTTTATGTCCTTTAGGTGCTCCCCTTTTCATATACGATTAATTGTATTGATTGTATTAAAAATTATTTAAGTTTTTTGTTCGGAAAGCCATAATTTTGTGGAATACCATCATCATTAAACTCAACTCCATTTAACATCATTTCAATGTAAGCAAGCATTACTAATGCTCTTCCTCTTTCCTTACATTCTCCCTTTGGAAATTGACCCTCCAAAATATCAACCATTGTATCCCAGTATTTGCTTTTTATTTCTTTTATTTCACTCATATTTTAATTGTTTTGCTAATTCGTAGTTCATAAACTTGATTGATGAATAAATGTTTTTTCTACTTTTTTATATTCTATTGGAGTTAATTCTCTTTTTGCGATTTCAAGATAGATAGATTGTTTCGGTATTGATTTCCCGTCATGGAGTGACCTTCTAAAAGCAAATTTATTCTTCCTATTTATCTTTTCTACATAAGACATAATTGCTGAGACGGGAGTTGAACCCATTATCTCCAAGTTATGAGCTTGGCGAGATGCCGTTTCTCTACCCAGCGATAATCTATTTCCAGAAACCAAAACTAATATATTTCTTTAATTCTTCTTTTATGAATTCTCTTTGCGATTCATCTTCCCAATCTGTTATAAAAATACCTAAAATAAAAATCAGAGGCATCGCAATAAACAAAAGAAGCCTCCAAAATACTACAAAAGGAAATACCACTATATTTTTTATTAAATTAAGATGTTTGTAGTTCATATCTATATTCTAATATTACCATAATTAAAACCAAAGTCAAGCCCATCTTATTTCTTTGAATATCCTTTGTCTATATGCCAACCCCACGGTTGTTTTTGTCTTTGATTTCTGCTTCCGATTCTTTTTGTTGATTCTTTTCTGAAATCCCTTAATGATAAATCAAATTGGCTAAGAGCTTCTACCTTTTCTTTTACTGGGTCACACATCGGACATTTGGAATAATCATTTCCTATTCTGTTTCCACATTGTTTACATATCCAACTGTGTGACATGAATATATTATTTAGCTATCATTGATTTTTTATTGCCTCCTTTTCCAATTCATCGGCTTGCTTTTCGAGCCGTTCCATCTCGACCTTTTTTCTAAAAGCTTTTGAACGAAGTTTTCTCGCTTCTTTTAATAATACCCACTTTGTGTTTGCCATATATTTTTATTGGGTTAATAACTTTTTACACCAATGCTTAATAAAATACCATTGCCATATATTCTTGGGTCGTTTTCTCATTAAAGTTTCGGCTATATTTATAGGACAATCCTTTTTGTGTTTGTACTTATTGCCACATTTTCCACAAATTGTTTTCATATCTTTTTAAACTCTGTTTTGTATTCTTGGCTTAATAATAAAATAATGAAAAACTATACCCACAAACCCTAAAACCATTGGAATCACCAACCAATCTTTTGATAATTTGTCTTCTATAATTGTGAATGGCAACATCCATAATATTCCCCAAAATATAGCTTTTGACATATATTTTCTTTTGTATTCTTCCTTTAAACTTATTTCAATTTCTTTTCTTGTTTTCATATTTTTCACATAAATATTTCTTAATTCGTGCCCAATCCTTGTTTGGATATTTTCTAATGATTTCGCTTATATCAACCCTAACGATTGAACGATACTGATTATACTCCTTGTCTAATCCCTTGCCCCTGTGGTGATGGGCACAGACGGGCACAATCGCCCACCACTCGTTGATTTGCTTCCCTGCATAAAGCCACGCGTGTTCCCATTCTGGTTCTCTCGGACACCCCGCATAAATACATTTCTTCATAAACGGGTCTTTGGAAATCTGTTCTCGTAAATCTATTGGAATTGGTCTCATAATAATTTCCTAACTTCGTCCAACCCCCCAAGAATATAAATACCTCTTTGTGCTTCCCATTCTTTTTGAAACTCAATCTGGTTTTCGTTCTGTTTGTGTTTACTGACCTTCACTTCAATCTGGTAGCATATTCCGTCCTTGATTGCTGTTATATCTGGAATGCCAGGATATACTCCGAGACCTGCGAGATTGTGATAAAAGAAAACTTTCTTTAATCGCAGATAATATTTTATCGCACTTTTTTCTAATGTTTCAGGTGTTTTCATATAGTTAGTTTCTTCATAAAATTAAGTTATACACTAATTACCTCTAAGTAAATCTTTTCTCTCATATAATTTTAGTTAGTTAATCCTCTTATTTCAAAATACTTATCTCTCCATCTTATAGCGGCTTCTTGCCATTCTTCTGATTGTTTTGTCCAGTCGCCTTCGCTAACATTCGCCAATACTATCCATAGCATTTCTGCGGCATCTTCTAATGTCGTGACCAATGCCACTTCTTCTTTGGTAATTTTCTTCATATAATTTATCTTTACACTTTTAATTGATTATTTAATTTTCTTATTTCTTTCCGCCCAACCCGCAACAAATCCCGCCATAAACATTGTGTTTTTTTCTTTTGGCGGGATAGATTTAATCAGTGGTCTGCTTGACAACCCCCAATTCAATTCAATCCATAATGCCTCTGGGATTTGTAATTTTGTATGGGCTTTTTGAGCATTGAAATAAACATTATCGTAATGAGATGGTTTAGTCGCCTTTGAATTTAGAAATTTCTCTGTATATTTTTTCATAATTGATTAGAATAATGTTTTAGTTAGAAAGTGTCTCTAATTTCTCTTTTAGCCGTTTAATTTCTCGTTGTTTGGCATCTTCCTCGTTCTTTTTGTAATACTTTTTCAGTATATCGGGAAATTTATTAAACACATCTTTTGCGGTATCAATGGAAAAATACATATTCTTATTTGTTGTGTCTATGTATGTTGGGTTATAAGATTTCAATTCGTTCCAAAATTCTTGAAAAAACTCTTTCGGATAATCATCTCCAAAAATATAGGCACCAGTTGAAAATCCAAAGACCACAAGCAATTCGTCTGTTGGTTGCTTCCCCTCATCTAACCAAGAGATTGTTCTTCGGTATTTTTCTCCCCACCAACTAATTGAGCAATAATCATTTATTCTAATGTAGTCCAACGAATCAACTCTTCCCTTCCCGATGTTCAGCCCATATTTTTCTTGTAATTCAATCTCAAACAAATGTTTTTTTGCTTCAACGTCAAGGTCATTATAATTATACCTTACAATGTCTTTGTATTTATTTAACACGCTAAGAATTTCTTGATATGCTTCTGTCACTTTTTTTATATTATTTCCCATATTCGTTTCTTTTCAGCGGATTTTCTTTTTGAAAGAAAACCGCATTAAGTTAATTGTTAAGTTATACACTAATTACCTCTAAGTAAATCTTTTCTCTCATATAATTTTAGTTAGTTAATAAGTTTATCTGCGTTTTCTTGCTTTTAATACTTGGCGTTTTCTTGGTTGTGGCGTCATATATTGTGGGTCGTCTTCCCATTCAGTGTAGAATTCAAGTTTTAGGTAATCGCCCGTTGCCTTTAATCGCTTAGCAATTTCCAAAATTAAAGCATCATCTTCTACTGGTTCGCCGACTTTAATGTATTTCTTTTCAACGGCATCTAATCGCTTTTGAATAAACCTTATTTCCGACTCGGTGTCTTCGTTTTCAAGTTCAAGCATTCTTATTCTTTGTCTTTTTGTTTTCATATAATTTTTATTTTAGTTTTTATTAAAGACCTTTAATTATCTCGTCCTTCATTGCTCTAATATCTTTTTCCCTAATAAATTCGTTGCCATTGTCATCTACATCAATATAACTATTTATGAGAATTTCTATGTCATACTCTTTTTTCTTTTCAAAAAATTTGTCATAACCACGCTTTTCACCTAAATTCTTCCACGTGCTTATGTCGATTATGTTGTCGTGTCTGCCTCGTTCGTATTCTTTTTCCAGTTCTTCTGAAATAAATGCTATCGCGAATTGTAATTCTCCTGATGAATTAAAATGAATCCCGAATTCATCTGTAAATCTTTTCTCCCACGACTCTTTGGGTTGGGTTTGTTTCTCTAAAATTAACTCGTCAATAACGCCGTATTTGTCCTTTTGTTTTTTGTTTTGCATAGATTTGGGTAGTTTTTGCATAGATTTAATTATTTTCTGGGTTCTTGGGCGGCCGTAATGAAACCACCAATTGGACTCTGTTAAAACCAACTGATGAATTTTCCGCCCAAGAAGTCAAAAAACAATTTTTTCACGCATAATTTTTACCATAGTTTAGGATTTACCCTTTCGTTTTGGATTCTCTCTCGCACTTCTGGGCGGAGATGAGATTGGGCTTTTTCTATTTTCTTGTCCATATAATTTATCTTTACACTTTTAATTGATTAGAATAATGTTTTAGTAATCCTCTTTTTTGGGTTCAAACACATCATACAGGGCATCAATTATCGCTTTGCCTATTCTAATAGCGACATCATTTTCTCGTAGTGATGTTTTTACTCCACATTCAAATCCTTCTCGCCATCTCTTATTTCCAATTTCTTCTTTTGTTTTATTTTTTTTCATACACTTAATACTTTTTATTAAAGATTACAATAATCTACCAAGAACTAAAACCATCCCCACGATAAATCCGATAGTCGCCCCGATTAAAAACTTTTCTTTGTCCATAGTTTCATACTTTTTATTAAAGACCTTTAATTAGTTCTATCACTTCTTGATAAGTAATTTTATAACCATTTTTATATCCCGTCTCGTAATCTTTGCCCTCTGTAAATCCATAGCGGTTTTTCTCTTTTTCAAATGCATATTTTATCCCTTTTATAATCTCCTGCTTAATTTGTTTTTCAAACTTCTTTGCCAGTGGGGTTTTGATAAATTGTCCAGTTGCGAACTTTCTTAAAATATCATTGGTGTTTTCTGATAAAAGGGATTGGATAAATTGCTCTAACCACAGCCAATCCTGATAAGTAATTTCTACCTTTCTAATATCGCCACCATTCGGAACAATAAATGGTTTTTCTTCATATAATTTTTCTTCCCACGATTGGTTTTCACAAATATCACAAGGAGGGATTTCTCGTTTATTAAATGGGCATTTTTCTTTTTTCATATTTTTTGGTTAATTTTTATCCAAATACTCCACTTTCACACAATTCTTTTAATTTAATATCTTCTTGTTTTAATTCACAATAATTTAATGATGAACGAGGAATTATGTGTATCTTTAGTTTTGCCCAGCCAATTTCATCTATCGGATATTTCTGGACTAACTTTGCTTTGATAGTGTAGAGTTGTTCCTTCTTAAGATAAGAAACATAAATAGTGGCATCTTCTTTGGCTAATTTATCTATTCGTTCTTTGCGTAATCCAAATCCCCAGTCATTTAATTGCCATCCATACTTAGTATATGCACCATAGTATGGAGTATTTATGTGAAAATGTTTTTGATTAAAAGTTAACATTATGGTTTTTTAATTAACTTTTGATTTGCCAAGAAATTTGAACATTTTTGTCCCACAAGCAGGACATTTTGCTTTTAATCCTTTGCCACCATTCTTCATAGTGACCTCTTCGGGATTTTCAACTTCCTGTTTCTTGCGACACTTTAAACAATATAATGTAGCCATAATTTTATTTTTATTTACTTTTATTAACGACCTTTGACATTAACTTTTTCTTAATACTTGATACTCGTGGTGGACTAATATGAAATTCTTTGGCTATATCTACTTGGTATTCACCTTTCTTGATTTTCTCTATGATTAAATTATTTCTGTCGGTTTTTCTTCGCATATATTTGTATTACTTATTATACTCTAATGTTAACAAACAATTAATAGCAAGTCAATAGACGCAACTGGGGATAACTTTTAGATGAGTTTTGGTTGACTTAATGTATTTTTTATTCTTTGTTCTGCGATTTTACAATACTTCTCACTAATTTCTACTCCAATAAAATTTCTATTAAGATTTACACAAGCTACTCCTGTTGTGCCAGAACCCATAAAGGGGTCAAGAATAGTGTCAGATTCCTTACTTCCGTGTAAAATCGGAATTTCTATTATCCCTATAACTTTTTGTGTATCGTGTTCTTTGTCTAAATAATTTATTCTTTGAACCCTCCAAATATCTGTAAAATATCTCCCCAATTCGGATGGTTGTTTTATTGGCGGATTTCCTTTTTCGGCAAAGATAATAAATTCATGTTGATATTTGTATTGACCACCTAATCCGTGAATAATTTTGTCCCAAACAATGCAATCTTTTATAATAAATCCAGCATTTTTAATGGCATAAAACCATCGGGGATATTCTTTCCAGTTTATATATATATATATATATCGGTCATCTTTTAATAATCTCCAAAACTCTCTCGCACAACTATCTACTAATTTTTGATAATTTTCTTCTGTGTAATCATCATCAAAGAAATGGCTCAACCTGGTTGAGCCATTTGAATTTTTTTGACTCATGCCCGTATTGTATGGCGGGTCGGTAAGTATTAAATCTATACTTTTATCTTCTAATGTCTTCAAATAATTCAAACAATCGTCATTTACGATTTCTATTTTAGGATTTTCGTTAAGTATCATAATTATCTCATAGGATTAATAATGTGTGTGCCCCATTGTTGTCTTCTAGGCATACCTTGTCGACTATGACTAACCGTTTCCTTGAGTCCTCTCACTGTCTCAACATAATCTCTGTTTATTTCCCGAGAGAATTTATCTTTTTTATCATCAATCCATTGTTGATTGCATACCTCGCAATATTTCCACCCCTTGCTTATAAATCTTCGACTAAGTAATTGTCCGCATTGTCCACATCTATTTGCCATAAAATTATGTTAATTTGTTTTGATTATTTAATTGTTTAAATTCAACTCCCTTAAAAACATCTCTCAATGGTCGCATACCCTCAATCCTTTGTCCTGTTTTGGGGTCAAAGTCCTTTACTATCTCACGGTCTTTGTCTTCAATTATCCCTGCGATGAATTTTCCCATCACAAAACCTTGCTTAAATTTACCGACTTTTTCTTTTCCCCATATTTCAAGTGCCTGCGATAGTTCATTTTCTTCAATTCTTACATCAAACCCAACCGACATTTTTAATAAATAACCTTTAAAAGTTTCTAATATTTTCATAATCCAACAAATTTTACTTTATTATTATCTTCTTTTTGGTTATAAATTCTCAATGCTCCAAGTTTCTCCCGCAACTGATATGGCGTGGTTATGGTTGGAGAAAAACTTTTGCCCTGCACCGATATCGCATAATCAACTAATTCCTTTAATTTAGAATAATCACCCTTCCCAAGTTTAAGTAAATCTTTGACTGCCTGCCTATTGGTTTTATTTCCGAAATTAATCGTTGGATTAACCGTTTCTTTAAATGCTTGTATGGTATCGGTTATACATTGATTGATTTCCTGTGATTCGGAGGTTTCAACCTCCGTAGTAGTATCTTTGTTATCCTTAATATTTGTTATCCTTTGTTGTTTGTTATCCTTAGTCGGCTCTACACCATAGGCGGTTAACCGACCTACGGTTTTTGTCCTACGGTCAACCATAGGTCTCTTTTGTCCTTCGGTTATCTTTTTCCATTCTGACTTATCTAACAAAGTATAAATATAATTCATAAATTGCCCCCTTTGTCTTACTTGTTCTGCGATAATAATATTATATTCCATTAATTCTTTAAGACCCCTTCTTACTGTCCTAACAGAAATCCCATGTTCGTATGCTATTTTTTCTTGCGATGGGAACGCTTTCTGGGTATTAAATTCGGCATGTCTACAAAGAGAAGTATAAACCAATGTTGCATCTTTGCCACAAATTCTGGCATACCCATTCAAATAAGCATCATCAATTTTAAATTGAGTTTTTTGTCTTAAATCTCTTACCTTAAATAATGTTTGTTGTATCATATAATTATTTACTAAAAAAAAGAGGAGCTACAATGAACACAGTATCAAATACTGAAGTTGTAGCCCCACCTATTTTTACTAATATAATTTTTACTGTGTTCATACTTCTAATCTTAATCTATTTTTAATATAAAGTCAAATAGTAATTTTTGATTATATGGGGATAAGATTAGAATTGGAATGTTGTCTTCTTCTTTAAATTCTTTCGGTAAAATCCTAAGTGAGGTGCTTTGCCAGATAATAAACGAGGTAAAGCATTAAGAGAATTTTCATCTAATAATTCATTGAATATCTTAAATGCTTCGCCTTTTGCTGAGTTTATAATGTGATTCTTCAGTCCTTCGGCAAGAAACTTTTTCTTACAAGCGGGACATAATCCGAATGGTGATTTTGCCATAGTTTTATTTTTTATCCTCTTCTAATTTCTTAATAAAGCTATAAACACTTACCGAATACCAAATGAATAAAAGGAACATTATACAACCGATAAATGATGTGCTGTCCATTCCCCCTATAAGAATATTTAGTCCTACGATTATTGATGCTGCTATTGCTCCGACTAACGATACTATTTTTAATGTTTTCATATTTTTGTTTTAGTTAATTATTTTAATTGCCATTGTTTGTCTACCGAAGTTTAGGGCTTCTTGGGTATTCCAAGTAAAGATGTCAAAGTGATTACAGCCATACCTTGAATTCATTCTGTCTCTGACCGCGTAAACTTTACCTTTAATTTCCACTAAACTATTGAACGGCAGACAATTGTTCGCAACATCTCCTTCTCGGACTTTTAAGCCCATAGCGTTTATTGTTGGTGTGCTATCGGTTTCTTCAAATCTTGGAGAATATGCTGAGATTTCCGACCTTTGAAAGTATTTATCTTCTTCTGAAACTTTTGGAGTCAAGTAATCTAAAAGGTCAATCGTATCTACCGCTAAAACACTTAAACCCATACAAAGTTTATACATCAGGAATAAGAATACGATAAATATAATATAAGGTGTTTTGTCTGTTTTGTTCATATTATTTGATTACTTTGTTAACCCGCATTAAAACTACCCAAAATTATTGCTCTTTCGGTCTTATCTGTAATATCGATTATTTTGTATCCACCTTTCCAATCTATTAATCCCCATTTTTTATTTTCATCTCCGTGCTTTTTTTTAATTATTCGTATTGCCTCGTCTTCGTTTTCTGCTCTTACAACAAAACCATCATATTCGTCATAACCACATTCGTTGAAATCTATTAAATATATCCTCATACTTTTATTTCTTACTTAATTTTTTATCACGATACATTGCCCCACCCTGCCCTTTAAAACGCCACACAGGGCAAATTGTGGGCAGGTATTAGCCCTGTTCTTCGCCTTTTTCCATCTTGTCGAGGTAAGATTGCCCTATCTTTTCCAATGACGAAGCATACCAATCATTAAATCCTTCTTCTTTTCCTTTTGTTTCTTTATAATATACAAACATTCTTGCTCTTAATCTTTGGCTTGGCGTTTTATCTCCTTTAAATTCTGGAGTAATTTCTGGAACATTGATTAAATCTGCTTCAATCATAGGAGTTTCTTTGAATAGAAAGTATCCAAGTTTGCGATTAAGCCTTAACAAAATGCTTCCGCCTTCTTCGCTTAGTTCTTGGGTCGATAATCCTATGCTCCAAGAACCGTCAACTCTACTTTTTATACTTTCAATCACTGCGGGTAGTTGTAATAATTCATTTTCCATAGTTATATTTTACCAATTTATGAAAGTTCGTTTATCTTTCTCAAATCGTTTAATTAATTCATTTAGCAATATTTTCATTGTGTCTTTATATCCATAAGCCATACAAATATTATCCATAACAACATCATCTTCGTCTTTTTCTAATTTTTTCTGGTCAAAAGATACAAAAGCCCCAATGAAACAAATATTTTCTTCATTCTTTCTGTTCCATTTGTCTATTGCATTTAATAAATTCTTAAATTCTTTCTGCATAATTGTATTTTTTACTCATTTCCTTAATACCCGTCCAACATTTTACTATACGACCTCTTAGTAAAATAATATCTGATAATGTTCGGGTAGTTTCAAATGTTCGGATTTCTCCGTTAATTCTTAATATTCCAAACTCATCTATTTCTGTTTTTGCCCAGTGAAGAAATATCTTTGATGGCAACCGACCATACTTCAACCACACAAGTGCCGAATAAAATGTGAGTTGGTCAGATTTATCAACCATATTTTGATTCCAGCACTTCCCTGTTTTATACTCGCCAATAATTTTCCCTTTGTTTGAAAATCCGTCCAATCGTCCCAGTATAGATATGCCGTCCCATTCAGCTTGTATTTCAAACTCTGTGGCGGGATATTTGGGCATAAACAGTGCCAGATATTCTATGAACTCATCGCCACTTTCAATCCCAGTTTCTAATCGGTCTGCGAGTTTCTTTCCCGTCTCAAGATATTGGTTAGTGGGTTGCTGGATACCATCAAAATATCTTCTGCGATATTGTTCCTTATCCCGCTCCCATAAAATCATTTGCGAATATGAGAGGTAGGGACGAGGAGTATTAACTAACGATTTTTTTGATTTTCTCATCTATTTTTGCGATTAACTCTTTCTTATGTTTGTCAGAGTATAATTTACTCACGCCCAATTTCTTTTTTATTTCGTTCAGAGTAATAGCACTATCTTCTTTTGCGATTCCCTTTAACGCCATATTGAATATTTTATCTTGGTCGGCAACTTCTATTGCTTTTGTTTGTGGTCTTTCTTCTATTTGTCCCTCGTCTATTGGTTGCCAGTAAATATCAAGAGCCAATCCGAATAATGAAGCACACTTTTTAAGACAATCCGAAGAGGCACTCTTTAATAAATCTCCAATCGGGGTTTTATTGTTGGCATAAATCTCTTTTGTGCCATACTGGGTTTTGAATACCTCATAACCAGTTTTATAATCCTTGATGGTCAATTTGCCCTTAACATAAACTTCGCTAGACATTACTTTTTCTTCTATTATCTCAAATTGCCAACCGACTGGAGTGAATGCTTTATTGAGTTGGGATATTACATAACCCGTTTCAACATAAGTGAATTGTTTGCCACCTTTTCCTTTTCTTTCTTTGATAAATTCTGGCGGAGTAATTGTTCGTATTACATCATTCGCTTTCGGAGATAATTGTATTTCACGAAGAACTATTGCGGTTGATTGTTTTTGTTTTTTCATATTATTTTTTACCCACAATTATTTTCTCTTCAACTATCTCGACGCCTGGAATTTCTATTCCAAATACCGCATCCTTCCTAAGCAAAATCATATCTATAATCCAATATTTCTTCGGTATTTTACTTTCGTCAATAATCTTGACAACTTTATTAGTTCTAACAGTTGTGACATCTTTTTTATCTTCAAACTTCTGAAGAACCGCAGATGCTTTGTCGATATCTATTTCCCCTGATTCAACTTGTTTTTCAATTTCTTTCTTTTTCTCAATTTCTTTCTTTTCTATTTCGGAAACATAATTCCCCATA
>Ga0307378_10007385_pt1 | contig 14808 bp, 12 predicted proteins | sample UN1MG_FD_202238 | JGI IMG/M metagenome (GOLD analysis project Ga0307378, IMG submission 202238) | Soil microbial communities from Risofladan, Vaasa, Finland - UN-1 | ecosystem: Environmental > Terrestrial > Soil > Coastal area > Acid sulfate soil | place: Finland: Risofladan, Vaasa | collected...
AGTAGACAGTAGTTAGTAGTTAGTAGGAAGAAACGCCTTTTTACATCGAACCTCGAACAAAAGGGCGACCCGCCGGATCGCCCCTACGCTGTCCTTTGTCTTTAACATCGAACCTCGAACTTCGAACGTCGAACCTTATTTGATCTCCAGGCGCTGCCCGTAGCACCTGCGGCAGACCGAGACGTACTTGTCGTTGCCGCCGATCTCGATCTGCGGCCCCTCGCCCACCGGCTGGCCGTCCTTGTACTTGAGGAGCATGGTCGCCTTCTTGGTGCAGTACCAGCACACGGCCTTTACTTCCTCCACCTTGTCGGCGAAGAGCAGCAGCGCTTCGCTGCCGCTGAAGAAGTGGTTGCGGTAGTCATTCTTCAGTCCGTAAACGATGACCGGGATGTGCAGCTGATCGACGATGCGGGTCAGGGTGACCACCTGTTCGCGGGTCAGGAACTGTCCCTCGTCGACCAGCACGCAGTCGGGCTTGGCCTCCCGGGCCAGGCGCAGCATGTCGGTATCGCTGCTGATGATCTGCGCATCACGCTGGAAGCCCATGCGCGAGGTGATCTTGCCGCGGCCGAAGCGGTCGTCGAGGGCCGGGGTGAATAGCAAGGCGTGCTTGTTCTGCTCTTCGTAGTTGTGGGCGATCTTTAAGATCTCGGTGGATTTGCCGGCATTCATGGTCGAATAACGGAAATAGAGTTGGGCCATATTTCAATCTCCTGGGATCTTCAGGGCCGGGGATATTCAATTGTTTTTTCCCAAAAAGCCCGCTTGATATCCCGGTACATGTTCAAATCGATGTTGCTTTGCAAGTAGCGGATCAGGGCCTCGGCGGTGGTGGATTGCAGCGAGCGGCCGGGGTCCCGGTGGGCGAAATCGTAAGCGCTGGCCACGTAACTGGAAATCCCGACCTGGAATTGCCTGCTTTCATCCAGCGGCTTTCCATCGGGATCGCTAAGCCGGATCTCCTTGACATGCCGGAGGTTGTCGGTACGCACCACGTAGGAGATGCCCGAGACCTGGAGGTCGATATTGCCGCCTTTTTCGAACGAATTAAGGATCAGGCCGCGTATCTCGGCGGCGGTCATTGCCAATTGCACAACCTGGTTGCCGAAGGGGTCGAGAGTGTAGACATCCTTGATGGTGATCTGTTGCGGCAGGTGGTTGAGGCGGATGCCGCCGCCGTTCTGGAAAGCGATGTCCAGGCCGTGCGTCCGGCACATGGCGTCGGTCATCAGGCTGCCCAGCGCGTCCTTGCCGGTTATGGCCAGCGGGGCGGTGACAATGACCTTGGCAAAGGCCGGGTTGCGGTTGAAGCGATCGATCATGCCCTTGACCTCGGCGTCCTCGGCCATGGGGCCGCTCAGTTCTATCAATCCGCCTTTTTTTTCCACCACCCGGCCGCCGCGGACCAGAAATTCCACCCGGCCCAAAAACCTGTTGTCGCCCCCGGCCTGGGTGACCAGGACACCGTTGACCACTTCGGCCGGATCGACACGGGTGTGCGAGTGGGCGCCGATGATCACGTCCAGCTCCGGCATCTGCCTGGCCAGCACCAGGTCGTCCTCGTAGCCGATGTGGGTCAGGCCGACCAGCACGTGGCCGGCGGCGCGCAGCTTCTTCATTTCCTTTGCCTTGGCCAGCGGTTCGCTGAAAACCAGCCCCTTGACCCTATCGGGGTGGGTGGAGGGCAGGCCGTTCCCGGCTTCGATCTGGATCAAACCGAAAACGGCGATCTTGACCCCGCCTTTGGTTGCCAACATCAGCGACGGCCGCAGCAGCGGCAGAAGGTCCCCGGCCTGGATGTTGGCACAGACAAAGGGAAAACGGGCCCGGGCCGCAAACTTTTTCAGGTTTTCCAAACCGAAATCGAATTCGTGGTTGCCGGGGCAGAGCAGGTCGAGGCCCAGGCGGTTGAACAGCTCCAGTATCGGTTCGCCGGGCGGGACGTACTGGTCGATGACCGGGTTGCCGGTGAAATTGTCGCCGGCGCAAAAATAAAAGACATCGGCGCCGCTTTTGCGCTCGGCGTCGATGATGGCGGCCACCTTGGCGAAATTGTCGATCTTGCCGTGGACATCGTTGGAATGGAAGATGACGATGCGGGTGTCGGCCGGCACCGGCGGCAGCGAGGCACATGACAAAAAGGCGAGGACGGCCACCAGCACCAGCGGCAGCAAGCGCGTCCTGATCGTGGTCGGGATAATGTTCTTCATGGTTGGGGTTTGTCCAGCTCTATGCTTTTAATGAAAATTTCCTCACCGCCGTTCAGTTCTCCGTCCAGGCCGATTTCGTGGCCGTGGCGGTCGAATGCCGCCTTGCGGTTCTGCTGCACCTGCTTCCATTCTCTGCGCGAGAACTTGCGCAGCGCGTCCTTGACGCAGGCGCCGGAAAAAATCTCGATTTCCCGATCGTTCACTTTTATCTGCATGGACTTGCACTCCTTTGCGGAAAAACAATTTTAGAGAAGGTTGGCCGCAATGTCAAGAAAAAGCCCAAAATCACATGTTCAGCAAAATCAACTCATCCCCCTGCCCCTTCTCTTGCGAAGAGAAGGGGAGAAGTTGAAGAATCTGCCCCCTCTCTTGGCAAGAGAGGGGTTGGGGTGAGTTTTTTCGTTGTGCTATAATCATGCCAATGAAACCTGAAAAAAAAACGATCACAGGCGTCCAACTGACCCTGCCTTCCTGGCTTGAGGAAATATTGGCCGGCAAAGACCTGGTTTTTCCCGACCGCTCCGAGCGCATGCGCTGGGTCATCGAACTGTCGCGGCAGAACGTGGAACACGGCAGCGGCGGTCCTTTTGCCGCCGCAATATTTAGCAGTGGCAGCGGCAAACTGCTGGCCGCCGGCGTCAATCGCGTCGAGCCGCTGAACTGTTCGCCGGCCCACGCCGAAGTGATGGCCATCGCCTTCGCCCAGCACGATCTGCAGGCCTGGGACCTGGGAAAGGATGCCGGAAATCCTGCGGAACTGGTGAGCAGTTCCCAACCCTGCCTGATGTGTTTGGGCGCCACGCTGTGGTCGGGGGTCACGCGGCTGGTTTATGGGGCGACCGCCGCCGACGTCACTGCCATCCTGGGCTTCGACGAAGGCCCGCTGCCGGCCACCTGGAGGCAGGAACTGCAAAAACGCGGCATTGCGGTCGAAGCGGGATTGCTGCGGGCCGAGGCCGTCGCCGTCCTGGGCTTATACACCAAAAAGCAGGGAACGATCTACAACAGCCGCCAGGGTTTCTAAAGCCCCTTCCTCTGCATCATCTCGCGGTTTTTACGCGGCGTCTGGTTCCAGAGCGTCAGCATCAGCACCGCCCCGATCACGGAAAAGGGAATGATCAGGTAGACCCATATCCCCCAGCCGAAGCGGTCGAGGAAATAGCCCATGCCGAACCCGGTCAGGCCGCTGGCCAGGTACTGCACGCCGTCGAGCAGGCCGGTGACCGTGGCCGCCCCTTTCGTGCCCCCGAAATCCATGGAGGCCGTGCCCGAGAGCATGCCGTGCACGCCGAAGATCCACATGCAGCAGAAGCCGATCATGAAGGCCGCCAGCCCCGGGACGCGCACGTTGCCCAGGATCAGCAGCGAAATGATCTGGCCGATATAAAAAATGAACGCCACCGGCGGCCGGCGCGACTGGAACAGGCGGTCGGACATGTAGCCGCAGAGCAGCCCGCCGACGATGCCGCCCACGGTGATGCCCAGCGAGGCCAGCTGGTGCAGGCCGCCTCCGGGAGCGATGTGATGGATCTCCTTTAAAAACGGCGTGAACCAGAGCATCAGCCCCTGGCGCACGAAGCCGGTGCAGAATTCGGCGACCATCAGGGTCAGGATCACCGGGTTGGAAAAGGCCCGCTTCAGCACGTAGGTGAAATTCACCTTGAGGTCGTCGGCCAAGTGCGAGGTGGCGTCGTCGGTATTGAGCTTGGCGAAACCGGCCTGCTCGGGCTTGTCGCGGACCAGGAAGAAATCGACCACGACCATCACCAGGATCAGGGCCGAGGGCACGATGAAGACCCATATCCAGCCGAAGTGGGCCAGGATCCAGCCGCCGAAGCCCATGGCCAAAAAATAGCCGCTGGAGATCATGATGCCGAAGATGCCGCCGAACACGCCGCGCTCCTTGACGTGGAACCAGGGGGCGTTGACCTTGACCACCGACAGGGCGCCGAAGCTCTGGAAATACTGGTTGACCGCGTAGAGCAGCGACATGCCGACCACGATCTTGGTCTGCCAGCCGGCCAGGAACAGGGCGCCGATGACCAGGTTGAAGATGGCCGTGCCGATGCCGCCGAAAATGATGGCCTTCTTGCCGCCAAAGCGGTCGGCCAGCGGGCCGTTGAGGATCACGCTCAGGGCGTAGGTCCAGAAACCGGCGGTGGCGATGGTGCCGAACTCGGCCTTGGAGAGGTCGAAGGTCTTCATGATGTCGCTCGAGGCCACGTTCAGGTTGTAGCGCCCCATGTAGAACGTGGCGTAGGTCAGCCCCAGCGGGAACCAGTTCATGAAGCGCCGGCGGCGGAACTCGGGCGAGTGGTTGAGCGGGTTGCGCGAGAAGAAGCTCATGGTTTCACCCCCCGCCAGGATTGCCAGAGCCGGCCGAGCACTTCCTCGAGGTGGGCACCCAGTTCCTCGGGCTTGTCGGTTTTTTCAGGCATGTTCTCGAAAACGGCATAGGGAACCTTTCGCCCGCCGGCCGGCAGGAATTTCGGGTCCGAGGCGAATTCCTCCCAATCCGACTCCTTGTAAAGCATCTCGATCTTCTTGTCCTCCAGGGCGTGCTGCAGGATGGAATCGGGGCGGTCGGGATTGTAGCGCCGGCGGTTCTTGCGCAGCGACTCGGGCCAGTCGACCTTGATGTAGAGGGAGGCGGCATGGTCCAGCACCTGTGGCGAGAGATGGGAAAAGGCCGCGCGGAAGCCGCCGTGCTCACTGCCGCGCGAGAACTCGATGAACAGGGTCTTGCGCTCGTGGAAGGCGGGGTCGTTGCGCAGCATCTTGGCATAGGCCAGGTTGAGCTTCCTGATCAGGAAGTTCCAGAACCACTTGCCCTTGAAGACATAGCCGGGCATGGTCTTGCCCTCGTAGGTGAACTCCTTGTCGGTGAGCAGGCGCGGCTGCCCCATCTCCTCCATCAGGTCGTCGTCCTCGAAGCGCTCCCAGAGGATGGGGAAATCGTCTATTTCCTGGAACTCGCCGATGTGGAAGCGTTTGATGCGCTCAGCCAGCGGCACCTTTTTCAGGTAGTCGATGACCTCGGATTTGCCGGCGGCGGGCCGGCCGATCAGGATGATGACATCAAAGGTCTTTTTTTCCATGTCGCGTTCCTCCAGCGAAGCGTTTGGATGGCAGAAACTTAATTATATGGATGGAAATATTTTTTGCAAACCTACAAAACGGGCAAAGATATTTTGGATAGATATATTATTTGTTAATATTTAATATCGAACCCGACTCAAATGTCCGACTTGTTTACTCGGGCAACGATTTTTTCCATTTCATCGAGAAGGGTGTTTATGCGGTGGAAGGCGGCTTTTGCGGCATCGGGGCGGCTCATGTTGATACCCGCTTTTTTTAGAATTTCAAGCGGATAATCGCTGCCTCCGGCTGAAAGAAAATCCAGGTAGCGTTCGGCCCCCTCGGGACCTTCTCGCAACACCATGTCGGATAAGGCCAAAGAAGCAATTTTCCCGATGCTGTATTGATAGACATAGTAATTGAATAAGAGATGGGGAATGCCGATCCACTCGCTCTGAATGTAGTCTCCCACTTCACATATGCCCTGCTGGTGACCGTAATATTGCCGGACCAGGCTCAAATAGGTCTGGTCGAGCCAGTCGGCGGTCAGCGACTGGCCGGCTTCGACGCGCCGGTGCATGGCCAATTCGAATTCAGCGAATAACGTTTCATGGAAAATTGAGCTCAGAGCCGAATCAATGTGCCTGTCAAGAAGATAAAGCTTCCATTGATCATCTTTTTCAATTTTGAGCATGTACTCCATGAGCAGGTTTTCATTGAAGGCCGACGCGATCTCGGCAATGTAAATCGGGTATTGGGACATCGCCCTAGGCTGCTTTTTATCGGAAAAAAAGGAATGCAATCCATGCCCTGATTCATGGGCTACAGTGGCGACAGAGCCAAAACCACCGTTATAATCAAGGTAAATGAAAGGGTGAATCCCATTCACGTTGATCATATATGCGCTGCTGGCCTTGCCCTTATTAAGGTATATGTCCATCCAGCGGTCAGTGAAGGCCTTATTCAGAACGATGGAATAGGCGGCCCCCAGTGGTTTCATGGAGGCTTTGACCAGTTTCTCCGCTTCGTTGAAACTGAATTTTTTATCAATCGATCTAACCGCCGGAGCATGAATGTCTGCAAAACGGAAGTTTTCAAGCCCCAGCAGCTGTTTCTTGATCTTGAGGAAGCGATGCAGCACCGGCAGGTTTTCATGAACCGATGAGATGAGGTTATAATAGATGCCGCTGCCGATGGCATTGGGAAAGAGCTGGGCGTCCAGGCAGTCGGAGAATTTACCAACCTGAGCCGAGAAGAGGTGCCGCTTGATGGCCCCATCAAAAAGAACGGCAAAGGTATTCTCGAAGCGCTTCTTATTCCGCCAGTATTGGGCCATGACCTGACTGCGTTCTTCAGGATCATTGCTGCGTCGCAGGCGCCGATAATTCTCGGCGTTCAAGGTCACCTTGCTGCCGTCCTTGAGGATAATCTCGGCCGGGGGCATTTCGTCGTTGAGCTTGTTTGCTGCCCGGGCCGGCACGCCGCTAAAGAGCGAGGCCAGAGAGAAGATTCGCTGCTGCTCCTCTGGCAGGACATGGTCTTTCAACCGGAGTATACCATCCACTTGCATGCGGAAGCTGGTTAGGCGCGGCTCTTCCTTGACATAGGAGGCAAAACGTTCTCCTCCCAAATCCAAAATGTCCTTATTGTAGAAGGAAAGTTTTTGGTTAAAGCGCACATTGACGGAGTGAAGCTCGCCGCTCAGGGCGGAATATTTGGGATCGTCATCGGTGGCGGTCAATAAATGAATGTAAGCATTCAAGCGATCAGACCTGATCTGGAATTTCTCGACCAATGTGACAAAGTCGAACATTTTTCCGGCCGAGGCGGTCCAGCCGGCCTTTGCGGCATCGATGACCTCCATGTCTTGCGAAAACGAATTCATCTCAGTCTTCCAGGCGTCAAGGCTCGGGAAAAGGTCCTCCGCATTCCAGGTGAATTCGACTGGCACCTCGCTGCGGGGCCGGTTGGAAAAATCGGGGATTTTCCCCTCATCTTGATTAAAGGCCAACACGCATTGGGAACCGATAAAAAAGACAATAATCGCTAAAACCAGGATAATTTTTGAATTATTGACAGTGTTTTTTATCATGAGCGGAATCCTTGGTTGAGGTTTTCAGAAGTTCTTGGATCTTGGGTCACTCGTCAAGGCCGGGGAGCTTGTCGCCGGCGGCGGGCAGTTCGCCGCGGGCGCCGGTGAAGTCGGCCAGGCGGTCCTGGAATTTCTCGGCCTTCTTGGCCGTGTCATCGTACTTGCCGCTGGCGTTGCCCAAATGCTTGCCCAGCAGCAGGAAGTCGGCGTGGAATTGGGCGAAGCCTTCCTGGACCTTGACCAGGTCCTTGAGGATCTGTTTGGTGCGCTGCTCGATCCTCAAGCCCTTGAGGCCGAAGGCGATGGCCATCAGGTAGGCATAGAAGCTGTTGGGCGAGACCGGGATGACATGCTTTTCCACGGCGTAGTTGAAGATGCCGTAGTTCCTGCCGTCCAGTCCGTCGCTGATCACGGCCTCGTAGAAAACGTTCTCGGCCGGGATATAGATCAGGGCAAAGTCGTATGTCCCCTCGTCGGGGCGGATGTATTTTTCGGCGATCTCGTCGACGCGCAACTTGAAGCTCTTGACGAATTCCTTCTTGTGCTTTTTCCGGCCCTCCTCGTCCGCGGCTTCGAAGAGGCGCACGAAGCTTTCCAGCGGGAACTTGGCATCGACCGGGATCAGGCGTTCGCCCAGGGTAATGACCGCATCGACCTTGGCGCCGTCGGCAAAGGCATACTGCAGGGTGAAATTGCCGGCGGGCAGGACCTGGCGCAGCAGATCTTCGAGCAGGTACTCGCCCAGGTTGCCGCGCAGCTTCGGCGCCCGCAGGATGTCCTGCAGGGAGGAGATGTCCTTGCCGATGTCCTTCATCTGCTTGGTCGTTTCCTCGAGGGCGCCCAGCTTTTTCTGGATCTCGCCGACCACGGCCCCGGTCTGGCTGAGCTGGCTGGCGATGTTGCCCTGGGTCTTGCTCAGGTTCTCGTTTACCGTGCGCATGATGGCGTTCAGCTGCCCCGACATGCCCTGCTGCGTCTGGCGCAGCAGCTCGGTCTGCTGCAGCAGCGCCTGGTTCTGGACCTGCATCTGTCCGCTCTTCATCTCCTGCAGCTGGTTCTTCAGGTCCATGATCTGCTGGTTCAGTCCCGGGTCCCGTGGACGCAACTGCAGGACAAGCACTGCCAGCAACAGCACCAGGGCCACCGCCAACAGCACGATGAAAAGCACCGTTTCCATGAAGATCTCCTCGCTTCAACTCGACAAGGATAAAATAGCAGACGAAGAAGCAAATAGCAACAAGAACAAAAAGATGGCAAATGTTCAACTCATCCCCCACCCCCTTCTCTTCCCGAAGAGAAGGGGCTGTAAGAGATACTGGGAAGGCCCCCTCTATTCGCAAGAGAGGGGGGCCGGGGGGTGAGGCTAGATTTCGTGGACAAGCCCCATCCCCAACCCTTCCCCTAAAGGAGAAGGGAGCCGAGATTCGGAATAGCAAACCTCTTTTTTAGATCTCTAATAGTTGCAATGCCGATGCGGATGGTGTAAAAAAAAATCAGGAGTAGCTATGACGGAAACGAACACAACGAACGAGCACCGGCAGCCGGGGCTGCTGCTGGCTTCCCTGCCCCTGGCGGCCATGGCGCTGCTGCTGGGCATCGGCTACGGCATTTTCCACCTCCAGGCCCAGGTGCTGCTCATCGTCGCCGCCGTGAGCGCCGGCCTGGTCGGCTGGCACCTGGGCTATACATGGGAGGAGATGCAGCAGGGGATCGTCGAAAGCGTGCGCAAGGCCGTGCCGGCGATCCTGATCATGCTCTGCGTCGGCATGCTCATCGCCGCCTGGATGGCCAGCGGCACGATCCCCATGCTCCTTTACTACGGCTTGAAACTCGTCTCGCCGCGGTTCTTCCTGGTCACTGCCTGCGCGGTGTGCAGCCTGACGTCACTGGCCACCGGCACCTCTTGGGGCACCATCGGCACCATCGGCGTGGCTTTCATCGGCATCGCCCAGGCGCTGCAGGTGCCGCTGGGGCCGGCGGCCGGGGCGATCGTGGCCGGAGCCTACTTCGGCGACAAGCTCTCGCCCTTTTCCGACATCACCAACCTGGCCCCGATCGCGGCCGGGTCGAACCTCTTCGACAATATCCGCCACATGCTCTGGTCGGCCGTGCCGGCCTGGACGGCGGGCCTGGCCGTCTATTTTTTCATGGGCCTGGGCTACGGCCGCGCCGGCGTCAGCGCCCCGCAGATCGCCGCGATCACGAACGGCCTGCGCGGCCATTTCACTTTCCACATCGTGCTTCTGCTGCCACTGGCGATCGTGTTCTGGTTCGCCGTGGCCAAGAAGCCGGTCATCCCCGGCATGATGCTTTCGATCGCGACCGCGGGCATATTGGCCGCCTGGCTGCAGCGGGTCACGCTGGTCTCCCTGGCGCGATTCCTGAGCACAGGCTACAGGGCCGACACCGGCCTGGCCGACATCGACCGCCTGATCTCGCGCGGCGGCATCATGAGCATGATGGAGACGCTGCTCATCGCCCTGGCCGCCTTCAGTTTCGGCGGCATCATGCAGCGCACCGGCATGCTGGCCGTGGTGCTGGAGCGGGTGACGCGCCTGGCACGCCGGGTCTGGAGCCTAACCTTGACCACCGTGGTCACGGCCCTGACCACGGCATTGATCACCGGCAGTTCCTACCTGGCGATGCTCATCCCCGGCGAACTGCTGGCACCGGCCTTCCGCCAGATGGACCTGGCGGCCAAGAACCTGTCGCGCATCGTCGAGGAATGCGGGGCGATCATGGTGCCGTTGATCCCCTGGAGCATGGCCGGAGTCTATATCGCCGGCATCCTGGGCGTTCCGGTGACCGCCTTCCTGCCCTTCGCATTCATGAATTACTTCTCGGTGCTGTTGCTGATTCTCTACGGCTGCACCGGCTTCACCATGGCCCGGCGCCGCCGCGAGGACGAAACGCAGATCGGCAGCTGAGCGCACGTCAAGAAAAGAGCTCGGTGGATGGTAGACGGTTTACGGTTGACGGTAAGAAAAATTCAAAGTTGAAAGTAAAAAGGTAAAAGTAAGAAAAGTCAATCGTTGATGAGTAGATGAGTTGAAGGGGAATCGGCAATGGCAGCGAAGTATTGCAGTTTTATTGACCCATCAACCCTTTTACCCTTCCACCCGTCTACTTCTTGATTTGGAACAATGGAATTTGTGATTTGTAATTTGATTCTTCCTCGTCACTCGTTACTTGTCACATGTCACTTATTTGACATCTCCCAGCGATATTCTTATACTGGTCCTGACCATTGAGGAGGAAACCATGAGTGAAAAAAAACCGTTGCCCGGGGGTGCCATCCTGTTCGGCCTGATCCTGATCGCCATCGGCGTCCTGGTCTTGCTGGCCAACATGAACATCCTGCCATTCGACCTGGACCTGGGCCATTGGTGGCCGCTGATCCTGGTCGTGCTCGGCGTGGTCCATCTCTGGAACAACCGCAACATTTTCGATTTTTCCGGCCTGTTCCTCATCCTGCTCGGCGTGGTTTTCCTCATGGCCACCCTCGGTACTATCTGCTGGAGCGATATCTGGCGCTACTGGCCGGCGCTGCTGATCCTGCTGGGCATATCCATCATCTTTAAAAGGCACCCCGTGGCCCTGCCCGGCTCAGGCCGCGGCAGCACCCCCAGCAGCGAGACCAGCGTGAGCATCAATAACATCCTGAGCGGCAGCGACCGCAGGATCAACAGCCAGGAATTCAAGGGCGGCGACATCAGCAACATCCTGGGCGGCACCAAGCTGGACCTGCTGGAAGCCAAACTGGCCCCCGGTGAGTGGCTGCTCACCGTTTCCACTGTCCTGGGCGGCGTCGACATCCTGGTGCCCCGCGATTGGCAAATCGAAGTGCATCCGACCAGCCTGCTGGGCGGCATCGACGACCACACCCGGCAAACCCCGCAGGCGGGCGGCGGCAAGCTGGTCATCAAGGCCTCGGCCCTGCTGGGCGGCATCGATATCAAGAATTAAGTGCCGGCAAAAGAACTCGGTTTACGGTATAAGGTGTACGGTTGACGGTAAGAAAAAACGAACTATCGTCATATGTGAACGAACTTTCAGGGTTCCGTAAAGCATAATAAAAAAGAATAAGAATCACTAAAATTTTTTGAATTATTGCAGTTTCTCATCACTCATCAAGCTTCACGATAACTCTCTTCAGCTTTTTATCGCACACCGTCCACCGTCTGCCGTACACCAAGTTCTTGTCTTCTATTTCTTCGCTAGATCAATAACCTGCTGCATGACGCGCATGGCGTTCCCGCCCCAGATCTTGGCGATCTCCTTTTTGCCGTAGCCGCGGCGCACCAGCTCGATGGTGATGTTCTTCAATTCGGTGACGTCGCGGCAGTCGGCCAAGCCGCCGCCGCCGTCGAAATCGGTGCCGATGCCCACGTGGTCGATGCCGACCAGGCGCACGATATGGTCGATGTGGTCCACGGCGTCCTTGACGAAAACCGGCGGCGAGGGATAGCGCTCCTCCAGGGCATCGTGTTCCTTTTCCAGCCGGTCGCGCTTGGCCTTGTCCTTGATGTTTCCCCAGCCGCCGTAGGTTTCATCGACCTTTTTGCGGAAATCGGCGTAGGCCTGATCGCGCTCGGCATCGGCCGGCGGCTGCTTGATGTAGTCGTTGAGGATGCAGAGCTGGATGACGCCGCCGTTCTTTTTCAGGACCAGCAGCATTTCGTCGCTCAGGTTGCGCGGGCTGGCGGACAGGGCCCGGGCGCAGGAATGCGAGGCCATGACCGGGGCGCGGCTGAGCGCCAGCACCTCGAAAAAGGAGCGATCGGAGACATGGGAGACGTCGACCATGACGCCGAGTTCGTTCAGGCGCCGCACCACCCGGCGGCCCCAATCGCTCAAACCGCGATCCTCGGGATCCTTGCGGTCGGTAGAGGAATCGCAGATATCGTTGTCGGCGGTATGGGCCAGGGTGACGTAGCGCACGCCGCGCTTGTAGAAATAATCGATCAGGGAAGGGTCATGGCCCAGGGGGTAGCCGTTCTCCATGCCGATGAAAATGGCGCGCTTGCCCTGTTTTTCCAGGCGCCGGGCATCGGCCGGCGTCAGGGCCAGGCCGCACAGGTCGGGGTACCTGGCGAACATCGCGTCCATGGCGTCGAGGACGGCCGCGGCCTTGTCCCTGGCCCGGGCGTACCCATCGTCGGTCCGCGCCCCCTGCGAGACGAAAACGGCGAAAAAAGAGGCGTCGAGGCCGCCGGCCTTCATGCGCGGCAGGTCCTGGCAGCCGCTGTCGGTCAGGCCGGTCGGATGGGCCTTGCCGATGTCCCAGCCGTCCTCCAGCAGCATGAACGGCGTATCGCAGTGCGTGTCCACAGTGAGGACCTGGCCGTGCCAGAGCAGGGCCTTTTTGATTAAACGGGCATCGGCCGCGCCCGCGAGCAGGGGAGCGGCAAGAACAACGAGGAAGAAAGTTTTGGTTTTCATGGCAACTCCCAGCCTGATTATACTGGAAAAAAGGCCACATTGTTTGCCCTTTTCGCGCAAAAATAATTTTTGCGCAAAAAAAAACGCTGTGCTATAATTTTTCCATGCTGGATACCAATTACATTCGCAACAATCTGGAGCTGGTCAAGAAAAAAGTCGAGGCCAAGGGCGTCCCCTTCGCCGAGGAGCGCTTCAGCGCCCTGGACCAGCGCCGCCGCCGGCTCCTGGCCGAAAACGAGGAACTCAAAAGCAAGAAGAACCGCCTGGCCAGGGAAACCGGCATCCTGAAAAAAAGCGGCTCCTCGAGCCGCGAACTCGAGCTGCAGTCCATCGAGCTTTCCAAAATGATCGCCGCTCAGGAACACGAATTGGGCGCAGTCGAAGCGGATTTTCATGATTTTATACTGAACATACCCAACCTGTTCCACGATTCGGTCCCGGTCGGCCATGATGCTTCCTGCAACGAGATGGTGCGCGAATGGGGGGAAAAACCGGTTTTCGCCTTCACGCCGCGCTCCCATTGGGAACTGGGAGAAGAAGGCCAGACGCTTGATTTCGCCCGCGCGGCCAAGATCTCGGGCTCGCGCTTCACCCTGTATTTCGACGCCATGGCCAAGCTGGAACGGGTCCTGCTGCAGTTCATGCTGGAGGTGCACACCGGAGAAAACGGCTACCGCGAGGTGCTGCCCCCCTACCTGGTCAACGACGCCAGCCTGGTCGGCACCGGCAACCTGCCCAAGTTCAAGGACGACCTGTTCAAGATCGAAGGCTACAACCTCTACCTCATCCCCACCGCCGAAGTGCCACTGACCAACATCCACCGCGACGAAACCCTGGACGAAAGCAAGCTGCCTATCAATTATACCGCCTACACGCCCTGTTTCCGCAGCGAAGCCGGATCGCACGGAAAAGACATCCGCGGCCTGGTGCGCCAGCACCAGTTCAACAAGGTCGAGCTGCTGAAATTCACCGCCCCGGCGCATTCCTACGCCGAGCTGGAGAAATTGACCGCCGATGCCGAATCCATCCTGCGCAAACTGGAGCTGCCCTACCGCACCATGGCCCTGTGCAGCGGCGACCTGTCGTTTGCCTCGGCCAAGACCTACGACATCGAGGTCTGGATGCCGGCCCGCGCCGGCTACCTGGAGATATCCTCCTGCTCGAATTTCGAAAATTTCCAGGCCCGGCGGGCACGCATCAAGTTCAAGGGCAAGGACGGGAAGAAAGATTTTGTCCACACCCTGAACGGCTCGGGCCTGGCCGTGGGCCGCACCGTGGCCGCCATCATGGAAAACTACCAGACCGCCGAAGGCAAGATCCGCATCCCCGAAGTCCTGCGCCCCTACTTCCCCGGGCGGGAAACGCTGTAATGCCCTATTTTAAATGCACGCTGGTCAACGAAAAGGGCCATTATCGGACCAACGAATACTTCGCCGAGAACAAAAAGGAGATCGAGGCAGCGCTGGACAACCTGGAAGAGAAGCTCATGCACGTCCAGCGTTTGTGGTTCAGGGATTTTTCCCTGAAAAAAATATTCAAAAGGAAGATCGGCTACACCGAATTCCTGCTGTTCAACCAGGAGATGATCGCCCTGCTTAAAGCCGGGATTCCGGTGATCCAGGCCCTGGAGATCATCATCCAAAACACCCGCAGAGGCATCTTGCGCGAGATCGTCGCCAAGGCGGCCGTCAATATCCGCAACGGCATGCAGATCTCCGAGGCCTTCAGCTCGGCCCAGATCCCCTTCCACAAGATCTACAAGGCCTCGCTGATGGCGGGCGAGAAGAGCGGCCACCTGGAACAGATCCTGGAAAAATTCAACATTTACCTGGGCAAGATCAGCAACCTGCGCCGCAAAACGGTCAGCAGCCTGACCTACCCGATCATCCTGCTGCTGTTCATGATCTCCATGGTGCTGGTGATCGCCATTTTCATCATCCCCAAATTCTCGGCTTTTTTTGACAACATGGACGCCCGGCTGCC
>Ga0307378_10007386_pt1 | contig 14808 bp, 5 predicted proteins | sample UN1MG_FD_202238 | JGI IMG/M metagenome (GOLD analysis project Ga0307378, IMG submission 202238) | Soil microbial communities from Risofladan, Vaasa, Finland - UN-1 | ecosystem: Environmental > Terrestrial > Soil > Coastal area > Acid sulfate soil | place: Finland: Risofladan, Vaasa | collected...
TGCTGGGTGACGGTCTACATTTTGACGGCAGGCTCGAGGCTGTCCAAGTCCTGGGGGTCACGGAATGGACAACCGCCCGCCAAGAACCGTCGGCTGTGCGTCTGGCAAGAAAGCCTGCTGCAGGCAAAGTGCTTGTCCTGGCCCGTTGGCATTCGATTCGGCCACACAATAGCCACAGATGGGTGTCAAGGTCCTGCACCACTCCACCCGAGAGGGGCATGAAGAATCGCTGGGCCAAAACCCCTCTACTGGGCGGAAAGAACCGGCGCCGCTTCCACCCGAAAGGGTTGTAAAGAATCGATGGGCCAACCCAGAGGGGCCTATGTCAGGAGGTCTGAACCCAGAAAGGAGACGCTTCGCCATGAGAACTGCCCTGATGATCGGCGTCGTGCTGGTATCCAGCGTGATTGGTTTGCAGGCATTCGCCGCCGATGGGCGAGGAGGCGCGGCCCCCGGTCGACCCAACGTCGTCATCATTTTCTGCGACGACTTGGGCTACGGCGACCTGGCCTGTTTCGGACATCCCACGATCCGTACGCCGAACCTGGACCGGATGGCCCGGGAGGGGCAGAAGTGGACGAGCTTCTACGTGGCGGCGTCGGTCTGCACGCCGAGCCGATCGGCGCTGATGACGGGGCGGCTGCCGATCCGGACCGGGATGTGCAGCGACCGTCGCCGGGTGCTGTTCCCCGACTCGGCCGGCGGGCTCCCACCCGGGGAGCTCACGATCGCCGAGGTCCTCAAGGGTGCCGGCTACGCCACGGCGTGCGTCGGCAAGTGGCATCTGGGGCATCTGCCGCCCTATCTGCCCACCAAGCAGGGATTCGATTCCTACTTCGGCATCCCCTATTCGAACGACATGGACCGCGTGGCCGACTCGCCCAAGGGCCGGGACGCCTTCTGGGACCCGAAGTTCGAGTACTGGAACGCGCCCCTGATGCGAAACGAACAGATCGCGGAGCGGCCCGCCGACCAGAACACGATCACCAAGCGCTACACGGAGGAGGCCGTCCGCTTCATTCGGGCGAACAAGGAGGGGCCGTTCTTCGCCTATCTTGCGCACAGCATGCCTCACGTGCCGCTGTTCGCCTCGGCCGGGTTCAAGGGCCAGAGCCTTCGCGGGCTGTTTGGCGACGTGATCGAGGAGATCGACTGGAGCGTGGGCCAGGTGCTCGACACGCTCCGCGAACTGGACCTCGATGAGCGCACGCTGGTCGCGTTCACGTCGGACAACGGCCCCTGGCTGATCTTCGATCAGCACGGCGGCTCGGCGGGCCTCTTGCGCGACGGCAAAGGGAGCACGTGGGAAGGGGGGATGCGGGAGCCGACCCTGTTCTGGTGGCCCGGCACGATCCCGCCGGGCGTGGTCCGCGAGTTGGGCTCGACACTCGACCTGCTCCCCACCTGCGCCAAGCTGGCCGGCGCGAAGCTGCCCGGCGATCTCACGCTCGACGGGATGGACATCTCGCCCGCCCTGCTCGGCACCGGCCCGAGCCCGCGCGACGCGATGTTCTTCTACCGCGGCGTGCAGCTTTACGCCGTGCGCAAGGGGCCGTTCAAGGCCCACTTCATCACCAGGCCGGCGTATGGCCAAGGGAAGGCCGAGCCGCATGACCCGCCGGCGTTGTACCACCTTGGGCACGACCCCTCGGAGAAGTTCGACGTGGCCGAGAAGTATCCGGACGTCGTCGCCGAGATCCGCAAGCTGGCCGAGGCCCACACGGCGGCGATGGAGCCGGGCGAGCCGCAGTTGGAGAAGCTGATCGAGGCGAAGTAGCCGGCCATCGCACGAGATCCTGACGATCCGGGGCGACGGGGCTTTCCTTCCCGCTCGTTCCGGCGTACGCTGATCGGTAGTTGTTCCGGTTTCGCCATCTCTTGCCCGACCGTGGAGAGGCTATCGCCCACGGCGGCAGTGCCTCGGGGGGGATTGGGTCATGCTACGGCACCCGCAGGTTGTTCGGATTGCGCTCGTTGGGGTCGCCGTTCTGTTGCTCACGTCGGCAGGTAGTCTGCACGCAGAGGGCGACGCGCCGGCCAAGCCGCTGAACTTCGTCATCCTGCTCGTCGACGACCTGGGCTGGGCCGACCTGGGCTGCTACGGTGCGGATCTGCACGAGACGCCGAACATCGACCGCTTCGCCGGGGAGAGCCTGAAGTTCACGCAGGCCTACGCGGCGGCGCCGGTCTGCTCGCCCACCCGCGCGTCGATCATGACGGGCAAGTACCCGGCCCGGCTGCACATGACCGTGTGGTACGAGTCGTCGGCCGATCCGCCTCGCGGGCGCAAGCTTTTGCCGCCGATCACGGTCGGCAACATGCCGCACCCGGAGGTCACCATCGCCGAGGTGCTCCACGAGGCCGGCTATCTGACCGCCCACGTGGGCAAGTGGCACCTGGGCGAGGCGGCCTACTATCCGGAAACCCAGGGGTTCGACGTCAACATCGGCGGCACCTTCTGGGGCGCCCCGACCACGTTCTTCTACCCCTACTCGGGCTCGGGGACGTTCGGCAAGGAGTTTCGATACGTGCCGCACCTCGAGCTTGGCAAGCCGGGCGAGTACCTGACCGACCGGCTGACCGACGAAGCGCTCGGCGTGTTGGAGCGCGTCCACGCCGGGCCGTTTCTGCTCAACATGTGCTGGCACACGGTCCACACGCCGATCGAGGCCAAGGGGCCCGTGGTCGAACGGTACGCCGAGAAGCTTCGACCCGAGATGCACCATCAGAACGCCACCTACGCGGCGATGGTCCAGAGCCTGGACGAAAACGTGGGCCGCATCCTGAAGAAGATCGACGAGCTGGGCATCGCCGACCGGACCGTGATCTTTCTCACGTCCGACAACGGCGGCTTCATCAACAAGCATCGCGGCCAGACGGTGACCAACAACGCCCCGCTCCGCTCGGGCAAGGGGTCGCTTTGGGAGGGCGGCGTGCGCGTGCCGCTCGTGATCCGCTGGCCCGGCGTGACCCCGGCGGGCGCCACCTGCACGGAGCCGGTCGCGTCGACCGACTTCTATCCGACGATCCTCGATATGGCCCGCCTGGAAGGCGACGCGAACCACAACGCCGACGTGGACGGCCTGAGCCTGGTGCCGCTTCTGGAAGACCCGCAGGCCAAGCTCGACCGCGACGCCCTGTACTTCCATTATCCGCACTACTACCCGACGACCACGCCGGTCAGCTCCGTGCGTGCGCGCGACTGGAAGCTTCTGGAGTTTCACGAGGACATGCACGTGGAGCTGTACAACCTCCGCGACGATCCGAGCGAGGAGAAGGACCTGGCCGCCGCGATGCCGGAGCGGGCCGAGCAGCTTCGGCGACAACTGCACGCGTGGCTCGAGGCGGTCGACGCGCAGATGCCGCTGGCGCAGACGGTGCCGGCTCGGGGGTTGATCACGCTCGACGGCCAGCCGGTCGCGGGGGCCACCGTCACGTTCACGCCTGACGGGCCGGGCAGAGCGGCGATCGCCAAGACCCAGGACGACGGCCGGTTCACGATGAGCACGTCCCCCTCGGGCGACGGCGTCGCGCCCGGGGTGTACGCGGTGTCGATCGCGATGGAAGAGGTCGGCAGCGACGGGCGCGCGAAGTCGCTTCTGCCGCGAAGGTACTCGGCGCCGGAGACTTCGGGACTGACCGTCGAAGTGGTGCGTGATGGGGCCAACGAGTTTCATTTCAGCCTGGCATCCGGCGCCCGAATGGCTCCCGCGCAGACCGTCCCGGTCCATGGGGTGATCACGCTGGACGGCCAGCCGCTTGCGGGCGCAACGGTGACATTTGTGCCTCGCGCGAGTGGTGGTAGGGCGGCCGCCGCGCGGACCGACGGCAACGGCAAGTACTCGCTGACCACGTTCGAGTTGGGCGACGGCGCTGCGCCGGGCACCTACGCGGTGGTCATCGCCCTGAAGAAGACCGGCCCCGACGGGCGCGACGAGTGGGTTGTTCCTCAGAAATACTTCAGCCAGGACACTTCGGGGCTGATGGCGGTAGTGGTCGGCGAAGCAGGGAATGAATTCTACTTCGATCTCAAGTCTGACTGATTACTCCGAGAGGATGGGGCTGCAATGACCGAAACCGATCGAGACAAGCCCCGGATCGGCCGATGGCGGCGCTTCGTGAACCGGGTGGAGATGCTGTGGCGGGCCCGGGTGCGGCGCTGGTGGCACGACTTCCAGTGGACGGTGATCCTGATCGTGGCGCTGGTGGCGGTGGCGCTGGGATGTTGGGGATTCGCGCAATTGCCGGTCGAGCCGGGCAAGCCGGCACGGACGTGGCTCGGCATCCTCTACCTTACGCTGCAACTGTTCACGCTGGAGTCGGGGGCCGTGCAAGGTCACGTGAGCTTGCCGCTCCAGGCGGCGCGGTGGCTGGCGCCGGGGGTGGCCGCGTACGCCGCCGTGCAGGCTTTGGTGGTGATCCTGCAGGAGCAGATCGATTCGCTCCGCCTGCGGTGGCGCAGGGGGCACTGCGTCATCTGCGGGTTGGGGCACAAGGGGTTGCTTCTGGCCCAGGGGCTGTTGGACAAGGGCGAGCGCGTGGTCGTGCTGGAGCAGGACGAGGCCAACGGCAAGATCGGCCAGTGCCGCTCGCGGGGGGCGATCGTGCTGTTGGGCGACGCGGCCGACTGGGGATGGCTCCGCAAGGCCGCCGCGCACCGGGCCAAGTACGTGATCTCGGTGTGCGGGGACGACGCGGCCAACGCGGAAGTCGCCTCGTACGCGCGCGAGCTGGCCAAGAATCGCGAGGGCAACCGTCTCACCTGTTTGATCCACATCACCAGCCCCCAACTCTTCCGCTCCATGCGTAAGCACAACATGGCCAGTCGGCAAGACGATTGCCTCCGGCTCGAATTCTTCAACGTCTTCGACAGCGAGACCCGGCGCCTGCTGAGCCAGTATCCCGTCTTCGGCGAAGGCTGCGTCGCGGTCGACGAGCCGCCGCACCTGCTGGTGGTCGGTCTGGGCCAGATGGGCGACAGCCTCGTGCACCGGGCGGTTGAGCGATGGCAACTGCGACACAAGGCGACGGGCCAGCGATTGCGGATCACCGTGATCGACGCGACGGCGCGACGCTGGGAGGAAGCGTGGCGCGCCTCCTACCCGGACCTGCAAGACGCCTGCGAACTGAACGTCCGGCCGATGGACGTCGCCTCGCCCGACCTGGAACGGGCCGAGCTGCCGACCGACGTGACGATGGTCTACGTCTGCCTCGACGACGAGGCGGCCGGGCTATCGGCCACCCTGTCGCTTTCCAGCAGGTACGCCGAGCCGAACGTGCCGGTCGTCGTCTGCGCGGCGGAAGAGGCGGGACTGGCGACGCTGCTCGGCGCGCCCGGCGGCGGCACGCAAGGGTATCGCAATCTCCGCGTCTTCGGCGTGCTGGATCGCACCCGCGACCCCGGCTTCCTCCCCAACGGGACCTACGAAGTGCTCGCCCGGCTCTTCCATCTCGATTTCATGGAATTCTTCGAGCGAAAAGGCGACACGCCCGAGAAAAGGCCGGCCATGCGACCGTGGGGAGAGCTCCCCGAGGTCTATAGGGAGTCGAACCGACTCGAAGCGGAGCACGTCCTGGTCAAGCTCCGGGCCGTCGGTTGCACGCTCGGGCCGCTCGTCCACTGGAACGCGGAATCGTTCCAGTTCAGTGACGACGAAGTGGAAACGATGGCCAGGATGGAGCACGAGCGCTGGATGGTCGAGCGATTCCTGGGCGGGTGGGTCTATGGCGAGATCCGAGATGAGGAAGGACAGACCAACCCCGACCTGATCCCCTGGGACAAGTTGCCCGAAGGTGAGAAGAAGTACAATCGGGAGACGATCCGGGGCTATCCAAGCCTGCTGGCCAAGGCGGGCTTCGAGATCTACCGCCAGTCGTGAAAAATGACTGCCCCACTCCGCTTCGCCCGATCCTATGTCCTGATCGCCGCGGCCGGGGCGCTCCCGCGGGCGGCCGCGCGGCGGACCGTGATTGCGATCCCGGACACCAGCGCGACCAGGCCGATCACGGGAAGAATGAGGAGCAGGATCAGGCCGATCACGATCAGGCACCAGCAGCCCGCGCGACCGACCAGCCAGCGGAAGCCGCCTCGACGTGCGACCCGCGCGAGCACGACGAGGATCGCCGCGACGATCCCCGCCGCGCGGGTCGCGTTGTCGACCAGCTTGTTGGGCAGAGCCCGGGCGGTGATCTCTGCGTCGCCGCCGGGCGTGGTGAAGCGGTAGACCACGCCCCGCATGGGCAGCTCGACGTCGAGGCTTGCCAGCCCGGCGGGCAAGTTGGCGACTGCGCCCGGCCCGGCCTGAGGGCCGTCGAGGTCAGAGTCGGCCTCCATAAGTCCACTCGGTTCCGCCCGCAGGCGCACCCTACCGACAAGCTCGCCCACGCGCGCGGCTTCGGCGGGCATCGTTGAGCTGCTTCCATCGGACAGGATTGCCAGCCGGCGACCCGAACGGCGAAGCGCATCCTCTTCCACCAACCCGCGCGCAGCCGGCTGGCCCCGCTGTTCCCCGTAGCTGTCGTACGCCTTCTCTTCCGGGCGCCCTTGCCGATCCTGCTTTGGTTTGTCGCTCGGCGCCGACGACATGTCTCCGGCGCCTTTGCCCTCTTGGAAACGCGCGCCGCGGAACCGCTGTTGCGTTGGGGGGGGAGCCTTCCTCTGCTCCACCAGCCGCGCCTTTTTCCCGGCGGTGGATGGAAGCCGATCGGCCTCGTCCGGCTTCTTGTCGGCAGCGCCCGCAATCAGCGCGTTGCTCGTGAGCCACTTGCGGTTGAACTTCGACGCCGGCTGGGCGCCCTCGGGCATTTGCTCGTCCACCGGACGGCCCCAGTTGGAGCCCAGGTCTTGGACGACGTTCTTCGCCCGGGTCGTCTCCTGCTGCTCGAACAGGGTGTTCAACTGGTAGCGATTGTCGACCCTCTCCTGCTGGCCGGCGGCCTCTTCGAGCTGCTCGACCTGCTGCTGCGCTTTCTCGAGCACTTCGGCGTTTCTGGCGACTTCCCTGCGCACTTGCTCGTTTGCCGCGTATCCCACCTGGGTGTCATGGTAGTTGTGCAAAGCGAGCCCGAGTTGTTTCAGGTTGTTGGATGCCCGAGTTCGGGCATAGGAACTGTCCTGCCGCATCGTCTCCATCAGCCGCTCGACCACCTTGGTCTGGTACGAAACGAAGCCCGCGGTCAGCTCCTCCTCCCGGCCGGCAAGCCCCATCGTGCCGCCGAAGTCGAACCAGCGGTAGTTCTCCGGCAGGTGGAGCCGCACCTGGCTCAGCTCGACCCTGATGTTCACGGTCCGCACCAAAGGGAAGCGGATCGGGGCCATTGCCGCTTCGATCGCGCCGAGGGGCGGCATCTGTCCGCCGTACTTCAGCACGACCGCATAGTCCAAGTCGCCGGGGGCGGTCTTGACGAGCGGTATTCGGACTAATCGCGGGTTCTTCGCGCCGGGGACCTCGGTCGGCTTGGCCGGCTCGCCGGCGACGGTCGCGGTCCAGAGGCGTGCCCCTTCGGGCAGCTCCACCACGAGGAATTGCTCCGTCGCGTTGTCGAGCCGGTAGATCTGTTCCGCTCGATAGGCCCCGGTCGGGTCGAACACGAGGTTCGTCTCGGCCAGCCCGATCCTTGCCCCTACGGTCTGGACGGCTTTTCGCTCCTTGGTCTGGAACACAAGCCGCGGGCGCGGGGCCTCCGCGCCGGCCGTGACGAGATACGCCTCGGTGAGTCCGCCGAGCACGTCGCGCAGCTCCTCCCACCGGCTCTGCCTCCGCCCGAGCGGCTCCAGACCCGCCAATTGGCCCCTGTCGACGACGACCTCGTCGCGCCCCGCGCTCTGAAGGGCGACCGCCTGGCGGACCGTACGGCCGGTGCGCACGACGGGAATGGGAGCCACGTGTGCCTCGCCCGTCAGCTCGCGGTCGTTCTCCACCAGCACGCGAAGCTCGCCCATCACGTCGTCTTGAAGCTCCAAGCGGACGCGGAGCGGCGACTCGTCGCCTGCGTCGACCGGCTCGATCGTCTTCTGCCTGAGCATCCGCACCTGAATGCGGCTCTCCTTCATCCCGCGAGGCATCAGGAACTCGAGCTGGCGAATCCCGGCCTCACGAATCGTGAAATCCAACAGCAGCGTCTCTTCGATCGCCCGATCGGTGAGGCGCACGTTGGTGATCGTCTCGCAGGTGACCGCCGGCTGGCGGAGCGAGAGCCGAAGCGTGCCCCGATAGTCGCCCCCGAGGTAGCGAATCGCAAGCGGGGTCACGTCGCGATGTGCCGGATTGAGCCAACCATAGATCTCACTCCGCAGCACCTTCTCGCAGCGTTCCAGGTCGACCGCCTCGACGTCGAACGCCGGATCGACCTGCACGGCGAAGTCGCCCTGCTGCCGATCCACGCCCAGGACCTCCAGACGCGGAAGCGGGAGCGGATCGGTCGGCTTCTGCCGGGCGAGCGTGCCGGCGACGCGAAGCGGCACTTGTCCCCCATGTCCCCCGGCCAGATACACGGTCAACAGCGGCCGGTCCTCCCGCCGGGTCAACGCCCACTGGAACTGGCCCGGCGCGGAGACCTCTTTCAGGTCGAGCTCCTCGGGCAGGAACATCTCGACGCGGTGGATCGGGCGATCCCGGGCGTCGAGGCTCACCTGGCTCTCCAGGCTCCGCTCGAACTCGGCGATCTTCAGCACCGTCTGCACTTCGGCCGTGATCCGGCCTGCGACCGGCACGGCCTTCAGGCCCACGGAAAACGGCGTGGCCACAAACTCGTAGGCTTCGTGCGGCCGGATCCCCAAGGGACTCTCGTCGATATCCTCGCTGCCCGGGTCCGGCGCCGCGCGATGGGCATCGGTGGAAAGATCGGCCCGCGTCACGCCCGTCTTGCTTGTCGTGCGCAGGTCCAGAAGCGGGCTGCGGCGGATGGTCAGCCGGCCGTTGTCGAGCGCGGCATCGGGGACGGTCACCACGGGCGCGTCGAACTCGATCAATGCACCCCGACCCACGGGGCCCCGTCGCCAGAGGTGGATCGCGAAGCTTTCGCGGTCCCGGGCCGCTTTGAGGAGCGAGACCTCGATCGCCTGGTGCCCTTCCTCCTGACTGACCTCCCAGCCGCGCACGTTGGTCCCTTCCACGCGCTCAACCAGATAGTCGCCCGGGACGTGGACGCTGAACACGTCGCGCTGGCTCCGGCGGAACTCGAGCGACAGCCCCCACACGAGGCGCAGCCCATCCTCCTGGACGTCGAGGACGGCGGTGCTTCGGGCGGTGAGGCTGCGATCGACCAGGCCCTCGGCCACCTTGGGACGCCACTGGATGCTCACCGCGCCGCCCGGGCCCAAGGCCGTCTCGATCGCCTGGTCGGCCTGCTCGGTCTCGTAGCTTCGCCGATCGACCACCTGGCCGAGACGGACGTCGGTCTCCGGCTGCGGCACGGTGATCGCCAGCGAGCCGGCCGGGGCCGAGGGCAACGCCCCTTCAGCCACGCGCCAGCCGCCGCGCCGCTCCAAGCGGAGCCGCACGGCCAATTCGAGCGGATGCCGGCCCTTGCCCGACACGTGCAGCACGACGAACGGGCGGGTGGCACGGGCATCTTGCCCGTGGTCGCCAGCCAGCACTGGCGAGACGCCAGTGGCACTCTGTTGTTGCGCCGGCTGCGGAGCCGGATGTGCTTGCGGCTGGGTATTGGGGGCAATGACCTGGGGCACGCTGAGCCGGGCCGGCTTCCCGTCCAGCTCGGCCCGGGCCAACACGCCGCCGGACAGGCCGAGCGGGACGGTGACCGGCCCGTCGCCGTACACGTCGATCTCCAGCCGACCCTCGACCAGCAGGTACTCGTCGCCTTCGAGCCGCGTCGTGTACGAAGCGCCGGCCAGGCCATAGGCGGCGGGCGGCTTGTCGATCTGGATCTTCTGGTCGGGATACGCCAGGTTCCACAGCTCGACGTACTTGGCGTAGGGGACGAGCATCCGGTCGGCGTCGCGGATGCCGGTCTCCGATTCCGGGTCGTAGGGCAGAATGACCGCGTCCTCCGGCACCTTGACCGGCGCGGGCGGCTCGATCACCTGGACCACGTAGGGGCCGCTGTCCGCTTGCCGTTTCGCGGGCTCGGCGGCCTGGGCCAAGTCGAATGGAGCGGCCGCGAGGAGCAAGATCGTTGCTGCGGCCGCGGCCACGGACGGCGCTTTTTGCCCACGTCGAAATAGTCCGATGAACCACTTCACGCAGCCGGCCAACAGGTAGTAGGGCACGAGCAGGCAGGCGGCATAGACGGCCGCGTTCCCCGGCCCGGCGGTCTCTTCCCAATCGGGGACCAGCGGCACAAGGCTGCCGATGAGAATCACCAGCAGGAGGAACCGGAACTTGGCCCGCGCGCGTCGCTCGGTCAGGGCCAGCCCCCATAGTGCCACGGCCAAGGCCGCGCCCCAGGCAAGCGAATCGAATCGGGGCCGATGCGTCAGCCGGGCGACGAGCCGCGGCTTCACGCCCAGGCTCTGGAACGTCACCGCCCCGGCGACGTCGGGCGCCTCTTCCAGGCCGATCTTCAAGCTGCGGAAGCCCTCCAGGCGGCGGAGCGATCGGACGGGTTTCCCCGCGACTGCTTGGGGCGGTTGCTGCGGCAACCGCGGTGCCGGAGCAGGCTCCGCCGCAGGCGGCGTTAGCGCGGACAACTCCGTGCGGTCCGAGGCCCTTGCACGGCCCTCGTGTGCGAGCCTCTCGTTAGTCCGTCGTGCCTCGGCCTCCACATCAGTGACGCGACCGGAAACCTGAAACGGCTGCTCCTCGGCTTCCTGCGGCGCGTCCTCCATCGGCGCCGCCTCATCTTCTTCCATCACAAGAGCAGAAGGATCAAACACATCCATGATCTTCTCGCCGGCCGCCAACTCGGCAGACTTGGCGGCCTCCGCTAAGCCCGACAGCCCGTCTGGTTGGAAAGCGACACCGAACGCCCTTCGCCTCGTAGCGGTTTCCGGCGCGAAGTACTGCGATTCGTCGCTCATATCAGCGGAGTCGGACACGCGGGCGAAGCTCGCTGACGCCCGCCTCGAATGAACGGCAAGGGGTGAGAGCAGGATCGCCTCGCAGATGCCTTTGGCAACCACAATGATGCCCGGCTCCGGCGGCTCCAGCTCGGCGACGACCGTCCCGTCCGATCGGACCACTTCGTAGCCGGGCGGCGGGTGCAGGTGCCAGACGAGGTTCGCCATCGGAACCTCGACCCCGTTGGTTTGCCGGTCGGCGCGCAACCGCAGCACCGGGGCCGCGAGCTCGACGTTGCCGGTGATTCCGATCGCGCCAACGGGCATCCGATACACGATCCGCAGCACGCGCGGCGCTTCGGCCGATGCAGCAGGCAGACTCATGAGCAGGTGGTCGCCTTCGCGTTGCGGCTTGAGCGGCTTGTCGTCGAGGTCGGCCGACCAGAGGTCCGCGTCGGGCGGAAGCTCGACCTCCAGGTAGACCGCCTTGGTGCGGAGGTCGAACCGGGCGACGGTCACGCTCTCCCCCGCGGCCGAAAGCCGCGTGGTCAGCTCGGCCCGCTCGACGATCGTCGGGTCCAGCCGGTACCCCGGCCGGCGGAACACGTCGACCTTCACCTCCGGCGGCTCGCCCACGAACCCGAACGCGCCCAACAGCCCGCGGCCGGGCCGGCGCCGGGCCTCGGCCAGCTCGCCCACGTCGACCCGCCGGGCGTCGGTGCTCACCTGCACGTCCAGCTCGGAGTCGGCCTCGACCGCCACGAGCCCCGACTGATAGGACACTTCGTCGGCCCGAACGATCGGCAGGGCGAAACCCTTGAGTTCCTGCTGCGAGGTCGTCTCCTCCTGCTCGGGGAACGGCTGCTGGAAGTCGACGGCGAGGCGGATCGTCCCCTTTTGCGGCTCCTCCAACAGCGCGGTCCAACGCCGCATGCCATCGGCCGGCGCGCTGGTGAACTGCTTGAGGCGGACGCCGTCGAGGGCCTCGATCGAGAGATCGGCCGGCGTGTCCGGCGGCAGAAGCAGGGACAGTTCGCGCGCGCGGGCCTCGTCGACCTCGTAGGCGATCTCGTAATGGGCGGCCAACGCGTCGGACTCGATCGCAAGGAAGGAGAACGTCTTCGCCGTCAGACGCGGCCGGGTCTGCCCGACGGAGAGCGTCGCCCCGTACGGCTGGGCGTCGTAGCGATAGGCCAGGACGCGCCCGCCCGTGTCCGACTCCTCCAGGCCGTATTGCTTGCGCTCGGCGGCGTCGAGCGGCACAAGGTTCTGGAGGGCGACCGGCCGAACGTCCATCTCGCCGTCCGGTGCTTCCACGGCGATCGCCCCCACGTCCTCCGCGGCTCCGGCCACGGCGAAACGCGGGAACTCGACCGTGGCCGATTCCCATTTGCCCAGCCAATCGGCCGGCGTGCTCCGGGCGTTGAAGTAGGCGCGATACTCCTCGCCCGGCGGCACGCCCTGCGGCAGGCGGACGTGGATCCGCGCGAGTGCGTCCTTGGGACCGTACCGCTCGAACGCGAGCGGCTTTCCGTCCGGCGTGTTGACGCTGGTAACGTGCCAGGCCGCGGGCACCGAGAAATCGAAGCCGAAGAGCTTCTCGATTTGTGAGGTGAGGAACAACTCCCCTCGGGCCTGCTGGTCTTGCTCCCTGAGCAGCAAGAGCACGTTCGTCATCACCGAGATCTCCGCCGGCGGCCGGACGAACCGCGCCGAGAGCGAGAACTCCGATTGCGGCGCGTAGTAGGCGACCACCGAGCGGAGCGCCGGCGCGCCCGGCTCGGCTTTGAGGACCGTCTCGGGGATCGCCTCGTGGAGCACGGCCGTGTCGATCGGGATCAGCCCCTCGGCGGCGATCGATTCGGCGTCGAGCCTCTCGCTCGACAGCAGGCCCACGACCGCGACCTGGCCGACCACGTCCAAGGGCTCAAGTCGCGGGAAGGTCCACTCGTCCAACGACGCGGGGGTCTTGACTGCCGACAGGTTGAGCACCACCGTTTCGGTCGTCTGCTCGCGAAGGCGGACATCGAGCACGCGCTTTCCTTCCTGCTCCTCCACGGCCCAGCGTGCCAGAAGCGGCGAGGCGACCTCCGTGATCTCGAACCCCTGGGGCACGACGAATCGGAAGCCGTCGACCGCCTGGTGCAGCACGCGCATGGAGACGGTGGCGTGCAGCCGCTCGTAGGCTTCGGTCACCTCGTCGACCACGACGCTGCGAGCCACGACGGCGCGCTGGCGGCGCATGAGCCGGCTGTTGAGCGTCATCGCCAGGGTCATGGCGCCCTGTTGGGGCAGAAGCTCGAATCGGGTGACGCCGGCCGCCTCGTCGACGACGCGGCCGGCCACGTCCGCGCCGCTCTTGATTTCCACGTCGCCCGGCACGGTGAGGCGGAGCGTCGCCGCAGGCGGCCGCGGCAGGCGGACGTTGAGCACCTGCGTGGCGGCGGTCGTTTCCACCGGCGCGACCATCTCCAAGAACAGCTCATGGCGTCCTTTGCCCTCGACGAACAGCTCGAGCGGTCCGTTTTCGGCCCGGCCGATCGCGGCGCTTCGGCCGTCGAGCGTGGCGCGGCGGAGGCCCACGCCGGACAGGTCGAGCTTGACCGCGTGCAGACCTTCTTCGAGAACCTCGACCGCCAGCGTGCCGGTCAGTCGGGCCCGCTCCGGTTCCACGGTTGCCACGTAGTCGGCCGAGGCGACGATCGCCGCTTGAGGGGCGCGGGCTTCCGGCACGACCTTGGCCTTATCGAGCAGCTCTTCGTATTCCTCTCGCGACAGGAGGACGCGTTGCGGCTGGTCCTCCAGCAGGACGTCGAGTTCGCCGAAGGGAACGTAGATTTCCCGGACCATCGGCTCCGGTTCGCCGGCCCGCGTGCCGGCTCGGGGCAGCCCGACCGCGATGAGGAGGGTCGCAGCGAAGGCGACCGGCAGCAGCGTCGTGTGCTTAGGCATCGGTCGGACCTCCTTCGCCGCGATCGGCCTTGGACGGGTCGTCTTGGGAGGGACGTTTCGCCGAAGCGTCCCCGGCAGGGGGCCGTTCCCCCGGCGGCTCCTCAATCAGGATCACCTCCGACGGCTCTTCCACCTTCGACGGATCCCACTGAATCGCGATTTCGCTGTCGCCGGACGGGCCCGCAAACGGCGACACCGGCCCGCGCGGAGCCGGCTGGGGCCCGGGCGGCGGCCGGTCGACTTCACGGGCACCACGCCTGGCGATCGCCCGGGGACGCGTCCAAACGAGGTGCCACACCCCCCAGACAACCAGCACGATCGAGCACGCGGAGGCCAGTGCGCCGTCGCAAATCTGCCACAAGAGAATCGGATAGAAAGCGCCGCAGATCACCAGGGCGACGACAAACGCCCCGACGACCAGCACGCGCCAGCCGGCGCGGCAGGGCACCAGCAGCAGGCCCACGAGCGCCACGGCCCCGATCACGCACGTCGTAAGCCACCCCGCGCTGACGGCCACCAGGCGCAACGAGCCGTCCGGCGGCGGGGCCGGACGCAGCGAGGAGAAGACATAGAGGCGACCGTCGGTGGGAAACGACTCGCCGAGATCCTCACCGGGGGCGACCCAATTGAGCAATCGGTAGTCGTTCGGGTCGGCGATCGGCCGGAAGTTCAGCGTATCGCTCAATCCCCAATGGAACTGCTCGGTCCACGGCCCTTCCTTGTCAACCAGGTCCAACTCCTCCGGTAGATAGACGCACAGATACATTTCTGGCTCATCCGACTAAAGCGTACTTGGTTTCGTGGATGCCGAGGATTTTGAGTTTGAGGAACTCCGGGTCGCGGAATCCGTAGGCTTGGCGTTTCATGGTCTTGATCTTGTTGTTGGTCCCTTCCAA
>Ga0307378_10007387_pt1 | contig 14804 bp, 15 predicted proteins | sample UN1MG_FD_202238 | JGI IMG/M metagenome (GOLD analysis project Ga0307378, IMG submission 202238) | Soil microbial communities from Risofladan, Vaasa, Finland - UN-1 | ecosystem: Environmental > Terrestrial > Soil > Coastal area > Acid sulfate soil | place: Finland: Risofladan, Vaasa | collected...
GACCAAAGAAGGGGTGGCCCAGATCGGATGCGCGAAGATCGCGAATCCGGTAGGCATCACAGTAAGGACGGGCTTCGGTGTTGCTGTCGTGTCAGTCCAGAACGTGGTCAGCCAGTTAGCCGGTGTCGCGGTCAAATTAGAGGTGGAGGTAGCTTCGGGTGTCATCACCGTGTAGCTGGCCGGATCACCGACCGCGTCAGGTATCCAAAGACCCGCCACTTCAGTCCCACCATTCCACCGAGCGTTCATTGTGATGGCGATCCCGTTGACAGCGGTGCCAGTTCCAATCGCCAAGGAGGCTTTATATGTGCGCGAGATGCGGAGAGGCACCGCGTTGATCGTTTCCTCTAGCAGAAGCACATAAGGAACGACGGTCGCTTCCGTGAGATCGAGGCGCGCTTCCGACCCCAGCGGCACGTCTGCGTGGATGAGCTTCACTGTCTCGCGGAACGTGTTCGTGCCGGTGAAGACGTTGTTTGCCGCAAGGAGTGCAGCACTGAGAGACACACCGTTTGCAATCGCAAGGATCGCGGCAAGCACGTCGTTGAGGTTGCGCTCCCGAATCGAGTTTGGGACGCCAGCAATGATGTAGACAAGCTGTGAGCGCGTCACCGAGATGTCTGCGTTCAGCACTGCGACTTGACCGAAGATGAGCCGCACGTCAGCGACGAGGATCTGGTCGCCGCGAAATCCGGGGCGCACCGCAAGGCCAACCGCTGCTTCTGCACCTTGCACGACGTTCAGCTTGAAGCTCTCGTCTTGCAGGTAGAGCACGGTGTCGCCTCTGCCGTCGATGCGTGCGTCAGATGGTGCGCGCACGAACTCAGCGAAGATGGACAGCCACTTTTCGTTCGGCGCACCGGCAACGGTGGTCGTCACGCCGTTCTCGTCCACAGCTACATTTACCGTCTGGGGGCTGCTCCAGTGGATCGGTTCCTGCGTCTGCTGGTAGATGATCGCAGGCCCACTCAGCACCACGGTCAGGTTCGGGATCGCTGCCTGCGCCCCTACTGCACCGAGCGCGACACCCGTGTACTGGAAGCCCTGCAAGAAGACCTTGATCGCGTCCTCTACGTCACCGAAAGCGGCATCCATCTCTTGCTCGGAAACACGCTGCCGGAAGTAGAAGTCTCGTCGTCGCATAGGTGGCCTCCTGTGGAATCGTACTCAATGCAGGGTGAAGTTTCCAGCGCTTAGGCCCAATGACCCAAGGTTTGACAGCCCGAGTTCAACGTGGTCGATGAACACGTTGCCCGAGTCAATGCCGACCACAGGCACACCGAGGCCTCTGGTATCAAAGTCTGGCGCGTTCGGCTGGATGATGCGGAGCAGGTGCGTGTGTGCTGGCTTCATGTAGTTGGCGAGGAAGACGATGCCTTCTGCCTGCGCACGGGTCAGGTTGACGCCTGAGATCACTTCAAACGAATACAGTCCCGCCTGGTCTGGGCCGAGGATCGCAGGAGGCCACCCGTCGCCGTACAGGTCGGAGTTCAACTCGTCTCCGATCAACGACGTGCGCGTGTTGCTGATCTGTTGTGCGACGATCACGCCGTTCAACTCCACGGTGAGTTGGTCCGCGAAGTACATCGGAACTTCCTCAAACAGCACGCCGATCGCAGGCGTGGCGGCGTCCACGAACACGATCACACGGTCGGTGCTCTCGCCAGCAAGTTCCCAGCCCTCACCGTTGAACGTGTTGATCGCCACGTCGATACCAAGGAAGAACAAGATGACCGCGATGATGCCTTGCCCGGTGCCCTTCAGCTTGTAGATGGCAACGAGCAGATCGAGTAGCTGGCGCTTCTGACTAGCCGTCAAGTCGAAGCGCCCGAACGGATCGCCGAGCGAAGCGAGCGCAGCATCGAGCATGTCCTCTGGGATGAGTTCCGAGTCGAGTATGCCCACCCAGCGGTCAGCGTCGTACAGCAAGAGGTTCGTGACCTCTTGGATCACGGCAACAAAGCGGCGCAGGTCGCCTGTCGCGTCCTCGCTGAAGTTCATCACAGGCAGCATCTCAGAGAGGTAGAAGCGCCGCGTCGGCGGGTACGGCGGCGTGAACGCATCGAAGTCGAGTGCGTTGGCAGGAGCCGTGACAAAGACGTTCTCGTCGGTGTCGAACACGCCGAGGACGGTTAGGTTGTAGCCGCTGCCAAACGTAAGCGGGATGTCCGTAGTGATGTCCACAGAGCGCGAGTTCACGGTGTCTACGCGCACTGGCACAACAGCGGCACCGGGGATGGTCGTCGCGATGAAGAAGTAGTTTGCGGGGTTGAGCGCATCTCCAGCGCCGAACGGATCGACTTGCAACACGTCGTCCGTGAACGTGAGCCGGATCCTGTTGATGTCTTGCGAAATGATCGACGCGATGCCGGGTGCAGTAGTGTCGTCAACTCTGAACGAATACGTCTCATCGAACGCCGGGGTTCCGATGATCACACGAACGACGATTACAGCATCCGAGTCCCACATGATCGCGGGCGTGACGGTGACGTGCCGCGTTGCTGCATCAACAAGCAAGAAGCTTCCACCGAAGCCCGGTTGGAATCCTGCGCCTGGTCCATCGTAGGCAAGCACGCCATTCACTTCGATCTGGAACTGAGCCGGTGCTGGCGCTACACCGGCAGTGTCAGTGATCTCAAACTCGATAGATGCAGTCGTCTCAACACTTAGCTCACCGTCTTCGGGAACTGCGTTGACGAGGAACACGCCGCCTGTCGCATCGACGCCAAAGTGCGGACCAGCAACGTACTGAAACGAGTCACCAGGCGTCGGCGCGTTGCGCGGCGGCTCTGTCGTGATTTCGATGGAAGACGTCGATCCGAACGTGTTGCTGACGATAGCGAGTCGCCCGCCTTGGTCTTGCGGAAATGCGCCCGCAAGCGTTCCCCCAACGACAAGAAGCACCTCTGCCATCGTCGCAGCCGCAATGTCGCTGAAGTCAGCAACATTGAAGACGATCGGCTGCGGAGCACCGCCGTCCACGATGACGGTCAGTACGCCGAGGTCAGTGATGTTGAACGGCTCGCTCAACAACGACAGCGCGACGCCCTGCGTGGCGTCTAGGTGATCCTCGCGGACGATGTCAACTTGGACCGATGGTAGCCTGACGATGCTCATCCTGTGCGCTCCAGTTGCACGCCGATGATGTGGATGCCTGGCGCTGCGCTCACCATCGGCACTGCGATAGTGAAGCAGTCAACATTGAGGTCTGAGAGCACGATCGATCGCGTGTACCGCGCCACGCCGTCGAGGCGAACCGTCAACGTGTACCGCTCTGAGCCGATCCAGTCATTCGGCGTCCGCACTCGTACTCGGCAGCGGACAAAGTAACTTTCAGCACTCTTGGTGAACGCCTGCTCGACGCGGTGCAAGTCTCCGACAGCCAAGCGGGCATCGCCAAAGAAGGCCGAGCCAAGCTCGTACACGAAGGCTCCGCTGTCTTGCGACAAGCTGCCTGCGGTACGTTGCTGACCCGACCCACGATACTGCGCGAATGGCGTTGCCATGATTAGACCTGGCGAGCGACTTCCACGTTGTCAACGTACGACAGCGACCCAATGCTCGTGCTCTTGAAGCCGAAGCCGCCGCGACCGGCAGTGAACGGAAGGCTGCCTGAGTTGATGCCGAGTGCATCGTCTACGAAGCCAGCGATGGTCGGGGCTTGCGGGCCTTCCATGCCTGGGATGTTCACCCATACCGGAGCGCTGACAGGGTTTGCCAGCAAGTCGTTCTGAAACACTTGGACGATCACGTCGCCCGTGCCTTGTACAATTGCATCGAGCCGGAGGTGAAGCCACGGCTGGTCTGCGAACGCTTGCGTGGACCGCATCAGAATGTTCGGTGCCGTCGCTGGCACAGCCCCGCCGTCAGGGATGCCACTGTCGAGGTCGCCTTTGCGAAGGACGATGCGATACGGGTCTGCGTCAGAGAGTCCGAGCATGTACGCTCCGTCCGCTTTGCCTGTGCCTTGCAAGCACATGAAGATGAAGGGCGAGTAACCACGACCAACATCGCGGCGCAGTGCGGCGCGCACCGATCCGCCACTGAGCATCGGGTTGAAGTTCACTTGCCCCGCATGCAATGCAACGATGTTGCTCGCCGCTTCAAGACTGCGGAAGGCGTACACATGCAACCCGCCTCCAGACGGCTTGGTCGTCCCTGCGGTGACACCGTGGTCAACCTTGTTGGTCGCTGCGTTGTCGAGTAGTCCCTGCCAGTCTGCTTGAGCCATATCGTGCCTCTCTCTACGGTGTGATCGTTGTGCGCGTCCAATACTTGCGAGCGTTGGTCTGCATGAAAAGCTCCCCGGTTCCAGGCGTTGTGAAGTCGATCACGAGGCCTGCCGGAAGCGGCGCGACCCGAATCTGCGTTGGCGACTGCAGGAGTGCGATGTAGGGCACTGGAGACAAGTCGAGCGGGTCTGGCGTCGAACCAACGTCCTGTAGAAACTCAACGAACTCGCCAGCCGCGCCGAACGCCGGAGCAGCTTCAAGCGTCATGAAGCCGGTGCCGATGTCTACGTTCGTTACGCGCAGCAACGGGAACAGCACTTCAAAGGCTTCCACGTTTGCAAACAGGATGAAGTCAGTGCCAGGCGACGCCGGTGCGTTGCCAGCACCGAAGGCAGCCACTTCCGTATCCAGCGTCAAGCTCAAGCCGTCAAAGGTCAACAACCCGGCAGGCGGGCTGACCCATCCCTCAAACGTGTCAACCGCAGCCGTGCCCACGAACAGAGCCGGTGTGAGCGTAGTGATATCGAACGCGAGGATGGAGCTTGGCCCAATCGGCCAGTCCACTTCGAACGCTTCCGCAGTGTCGTTGACACTCGTGGCGTCGAAGTCTGCGGCAACCTGCGACCCAGGCGGGATCACACGCTGAGAGAATGGCTGTGTCGCCGGTCCTACCCACAGCAAGGCCACACGGTTCGCATCCGTCGCCCTCCACTGGTACTCAAAAGACTCCGACGTGCGCGGTGCAAACGGCACATCGTAGAGCGCCTGCGTCAAGTCGAGCGTGAAGCCTGCAAACGGCGCGACGAGAAGCTGGTCCAGCGGCGGTGTCCAACCGCGCTCAAACGACTCCTGCGACAGCGTGTCAAAGTCGGATGGGTTGAGATCGAAGTCAGCGAACTCTTCTTCTGAGCTGATGAACGCAGATGCCCAATCCAAAGCCAATCCGATGTTCGGCCCCGCTTCCTCAAAGCTATCGTTGACGATGTTGCTCATATCGGGAGGCCAGTGTCGTCGTTGATGACCGTGATCGTACCAAGCGCCGGGAACTGTTGTGGCTCCAACGCTACGTCGTGCGAGAAGGCATTGAGCAGGAGCGCGTCTGGCGCATCACTCATCCTCCGCACGCCGCGTGTGTCTCGCACCGCGTCGTAGACGTCTGAGTAGCTGAACAGGCCATCCAGCGCGAAGCCGAAGTTCATCGCAGGGTTCTTTCCCCCAGCGTTCGGGCCGCTTGCAAAGCGCAACGCGAACAGCGTTCGGATGTTCTCACGCACAGACGACGCAGCGACCGACGCCAGCACGTTCGGCTGGAGCACGATCTTGGTGCTGACGTTGATAGTCACGAGGCTCGGGTCCATCACCGTAGTCAAGAACGTGAGTGTCTGCGGGAACGTGACTGTCACTTGAACCAGCACTGCGTCTTTGAGCGCTTGCGTTGGCAGGCCACCACCCTCGGGCACGATGATCAAGTGGCCTTGATTCTCGGGGATGCCTGCGCGTTCGTTGCGTGTCAGCATCGTTGCGCGCACGACGCCAGGGACCGACTCGGCCATGATCTCAAAGTCTTCACGCGCCACCGTGCGCGTGAGCACTCGTAGCGACGCAGGACCGTCTTCGCGTATCGCTTGCACGGTAGACCGATCAAGCCCCTCGCCCGCACGTTGCAAGTTGGACACGGACACGACTTGCGGTGCCCCGAACTGGTCGGTGTACGAACGCAAGGCTTTGCGGATCGTTTCCTTATCGATGTTTCCGCGTACCCCTCCACCGGTCTTGTAGTCAGCAGAGATTGACCCGACTGGTACTGCGCCTGGGAAGCGGAGCTTCGCACGATCGTTCTCGTCTACTCGCACCGTCACATGCCGATCTGACAGCGACGTGGACAACGTGTTGCTGACTACCGTGTACGGGCCGTCCGCTGCGCTCACCGCAAGTGACCCGTCGAGAAACGGTGTAAACGACAGCACGATCTCTTGGAACAGAAGTCCGTTAGACGTGAAGGTTTCCGAGCGCGAGTCGGAGTGCTCTACTTCGACTGTGCCGATCGGAGGGTTAGTGCCAGCAAGGATCACGATCGTCTGGATGGCTTGGAACACAAGCGGCTCAGTGACCTCTAGCGTGCTGAACTTGTCGCCAGCCGAGATGGTCACGTCGCCCACGGGTGGGGCAGCTAGCGTGACAGTGAGCGGCGTGCGCGCTGGAGACTGGCCCTTCGGCTTGAAGTCGAGCGCACGGACGAGCGCCAGCATGTTCTTTCGTTGCTGCGCCGTCACGATGAACGCTTCGCGTGCTTGATTGTCTTGGTAGAACGTCAGCACGTCACCGATGAACGCAAACGACTCGACAAGGATGTTGCCAAAGTTCGCAACGCTGTCTTCTGTCCAGGTAGGGAACGCCGATCGGATCAAGTTGAAAACACGCGCCCGAAGCGCATCGAAGTCGCGATCGGTGTAATCAATGCTGCCGCCAAACAAAGCCATGAGTTCACCCTTCCAAGATCACGTCGTTCGCCAGCGTGTCAACGATGACGCGACCGGTGCTGTCTACGATCGAGTAGGTGCAGCGGAGCGTGGTCCGGTCTGCTTCGCCTAGCGTTTTCGGGCGCAGCACGTCAACTCGCCGCACACGCACTCGCGGCTCCCACCTTTGAATCGCTTGCACAACAAACACTCGCGCCTGCTCAACCAGCGTCTCGTCGTTCAAGCGCTGGCGCAGCAACGCCAGCCAAGAGCCGAAGTCTGTGCGCCACGGAAGCTCGCCTTGGTGTGTTGGGCCTTGCGCTATGGTCCCGAGTATCTGCCCGACGTTGCTCTGGATGGCGCGCTGACCGTAGCTGTTGGCAATATCGTTCTTCAAGTCCCGCTGGAACGGTCGGATGATCGCACGACCCTGGATGACTACCTGCTCCCCAGCCTGGGCATCAGCCGCCACGGATGGCAGGTTCAAGAACGCGGGTTGCGTCAGAAGCGTCCAGCCTACTTGAGCCGTCATTCTACCACCTCACTTCCTTGGGCAATGCGCAGCACCGCTCGGCACACTACCAGACAGAGGGCACACGGCGCGAGCGCACGGGCTCCAATTGCTACGCAACACCCCGACAGCGGGCTCTCAGCGGCGATTCTAGCAGTTTGCGCGACCATCCCGCTGCCTTGCGCGTTGCTGCCTGTGCTCGCGCTGCAAACCGCGTCACAGCACGACGCCCGTGTCCACGTTGCCAGATGAATCAGTCATGGTCACTCGGAGCACGAACTCTGCGTCGATCCACCCCGTCTTTGGGCGCACCGCGAACGCTCTCCGCATACCGCCTTCGGAAATGTTGGCTCCAGACCCGAGATACGCAGGCGTGAACCCGCCGCTTGCAAGGCTGTAGACCGCTTCTTGCCGACCCGTGGAAAAGACCGCGATGATCACGATGTCTAGGAATCCGTCATCGTCCACGGCATCGAAGCAGACGAACCGCTGTCGCAAGATCCGTTCGTAGTTCGGGACGTGCGCGAACGCGCTACAACTGCCCACGTTCTCCAAGCGCGGGCCAGAAGACGTCCAATCGAACTCGATGCACGATTCGCAAGAGAGGTTGACCGCGCCCGGAGAAGCTGGCGTCGCTGGGGATACTAGCGTCAGCCGGTATAGCAGCGGAGCAACCATTGCCACAGAAAGCACGGCGATCACGTTGAGACCGGATGCCACTGCCCAAGAACTCGGCAGCAACGCATCGGGGTCGTCAATGTCCGTAGTGACTTCCACTACGCTCAAGCTCAAAGCGACTGCGGTCAGCACCGTGCCTGCGAACACATCTTCTGTGCCGAAGCCAGACCCGCCGAGCCCAAGCACCCCAAAGCCTTCGCACTCAGTAAGTAAAATCGTCACCGTGTACCGCCTTGAATCACTCGTGTTGGAATCAGCCTCTCAGCACCATCCCACGATAGAACATTCGCGGCTGAGAGAGCACGACGTCTGCAATCACTCTGATCATTTGACGGGTGATTCGCGTGGTGGGTGCGCCGTCACCGATGACTTCCACCAACTGCCTTGTGATTCGTGTGGTAGGAGCACCCTCGCCAATCGCTTCAACGACCTGCCTCGTGATAAGTGTGGTAGGGGCACCGTCACCGATGACCTCTACCAGCTGCCTCGTGATAAGTGTATCGGTCATGGAACCTTAAATCCAACGATCAGCGCGTCAACCTTGGCCTTGGTCCACGCGACATTGCCGTCTGGGTCCAGCAAGAACATCCCTGCGTAATTATTGTACCCTGTAGTCAAGGCACCCGTCGCCACCGTTGCTGGTATCGCAGCACTTCTGATCCGATGGCTTAGTGCGCCGACTTCCGCACCAGCGTCCGTTTTCCTTGCGCTCAGAACGCTCACCACTCCGATGATTCCAACGATTCCGATTGGAAGGTTAGCCAATACAAGTTCATCCGTTTTATTGGCAGCAGATATCGAAACATAGGTGATGTCAGAGTCGTACTGCGCCGTCAACGGGTCATCGACCATTAGCGCATTGTCCGTCCCGCTAAACGGCGTCCACTCGTTCAACCCATCTTCTGCGGTAGGTAGCAGCAAATACGATCGCTTGTCACCGATAACATCGTCCCAATCAGCAGTGGGTCCGGCGGTCGATGACCAAACGAAGATGTCGCTGATCGAGTAGTTAGACCCTGCTTCGTTGCCGCCCTGTGTAAAAAACAGCATGTCGCAGCCCGTGGCAACGCCGTCTGTCAAGTTCACGGCTGGAAGAGCTAGAGCAGGCGTGGTCAGATCGTTTACATATACGTCCACCAAACCGGGATTCTTTCCTATCTCGGCTTTGACGCAGATGACGTGCCAAACGCCCTCAACCAGCGGCACGCCCGCTGACGTACCAGCGACCGCGCCCGCCGCATTATGAACGCGCACTGAGTTGTTGGGCATACGGATCAGACGGAGACACTCGTCTGTGCCTGCATCGTTGTAGAGTGTCAGAAATGCGGCTTCATTTACGCGAGCGCCAAGCTCCCATTTGATTGCAAATTGCACGTACACGCTGTCGTTGGTAGTGACTGCTGTGAAGCCGCGTGACAGAGATGAGCCGAAGGAATTGCATAGTAAGCCGCCCACACCATGTCGTCCGTTTGTGTTGCTGTAGGTCCAGGTTGTGCCGACAGACCAACCGGACGTTGGCAGGTCAGTGCGCGTCGTGTAACCACTCATCGGCTCGTCAAAAATGTACGCCATACGCCTGCTCCTACGCGAGGAAGTCGACAGAAAGTTGCAAGTATCCCACACCATTGACCGTGTAGAACCGATACCAGTAGACCGTCTGCGCGTTGACTCCGACCGCTGCCGCGAGACTCGCGATCGACGTGCTCTTGACGACAGTGCGCCCCGCCGCAGCGATACTCACTGTGTGCCCGCCAACACCATCTTGCTTGACGTTGATCAGCCCTTCCGCGCCATCAACTCCTTTTATGAGCGTGATCGCCAAGTTGCCAGTCAGCGGTCCAATCTCAAAGTCCTTGTCCCTCTGCGGCGATGTATCGAGCGATAGCGATGCCGCATAGGGCACTGCAAGCGGCGTTGAAACTGCCTCTGCGTATCGCTTACCCATGTTCGATCACCTCGCCAGTGATGCTCCACTCCACCGTGTTTCCAACATCACCCGTCACCCACACGTTGAGGTAAGGGGTCTGAGCGATCACGTTCACATCCCAGTTGGAGTTCTCTTTGAAAGCCGGACTCAAGAACTGATCCATAAGAGTCACATCACCGATGCTGTCTCGCTTGGCTGTCACCTCTACGACAAACCGTGCTGAGAGGTCGTTTCCAGCATCGTAGGCCAGCACAACGAGCCGCATCCCAATGACGTGAGAATCGGTCTGCGTGGTGTACGTCACGATCGGGGTGGGCGTGGCGTCTGTGGTTTGGGTAGTCCCGGCGAGGATCTTTCCTAATCGGATAGCAACCGGAACCCACTCCACACCGTTGTAGACATAGAGCGTGTCTTCGTCATCAACCCAGACGGCCATTCCTTCGATGGGCGCGATGAACTGCCACTGATGTTCGCCACCAATCCACTGAGCGTAACTGAACTCCTGTCCTACCCAAGACGTTGTGGGGAGTGGACCGACCACAAAGGCTTGCCGCATGATGGGCACGCCCGGAGGATCGTTTTCAGTCCTGCTCACGACACGCGCCAGTTGACCAGGCCAGTTTGGAACGTACACCGACTGATTGTTTGACTGCTGGATGCTCATGCTGGGCCTCCACCTGTCGTGAGCCTTCTAATCTTGTTTCCGAACGTGTCCATGACTGCGCCGCCGTCGTAAGAAATGTCGAGTGGCCCCCCGCTGATAACATCCATCACCCAAGTAGGAGCATCGTCAGGGGTCAGAGTAAGCGCCGACCTGAGCAGCAGGGTTGAACAGCCGATAACGCCGACTGCGCTGCCCATGCCCGTGCCTCCTGTGATCGACTCGTTGTCAGCCGTTCCTAGCAACGCCTTTCCATCGTTGATTAGTTGGATACAGCGACCAACCGTGGCGAAGGTCGCTCTGTTGATTTTCAACTCACCCCCTTCGCTAGCTTCAAGGCATCCACCATACGGACCTGGCACACCTTCGATGCGCGCTGGAGCGCCAAAGCCGATCACGCGGATCAACCCTTTGCCGAACGCTGTAGCGCTTCCTGTCAGCAAGATACCAAAGAGGCTGACCAGAGCGTCATCGCCGTCTGAAGCAGCCTTGTACACGACCGCGCCGTTTACCAGAGTCCACCCGCCGCTGTAGGCAGAGACGACGCCGAGGCTGCCGACCACTCGTCCTCCCCAGCTATACCAAGATAGGTTCTCTCCGACTGTCGGAGGTCCACCGATCAGTTCCCAGAAAGCGTTGTTTGGCGGCGTGTAGTCGTCACCCCACCTGGCTAGCCCGACGTAGAGGCGAGCGTCATCTCCGCTGCTGAACGCCTCTGCAAGTATCTCGCAGCCAAGCAAGTAGACAGTCGTGTCGTATGCGTAAGTAGCAACTCCGTCTGTTCCGTCCAGCATCAAGTTGACGAGGACCACGCGACCCCACTCCGTGCCTCTCGCGTTGAGGTGCGCGAAGCCCGAGTCAACGAGCAGGACGGCTGGTTGTTCAATATCAAACGTGTCTCCATCGCTGAACACGAACCCAGCGGTAAGGGTGAACGAGTTGTCGGCCAGCCGCAGTATAGTTGGTGAGTTCGACGCGATCGTGATGCGAGCGCCCGCGCACGCTCCAGTCTTGACGTGGCACGTCATCCCCTGAAACTCATCGACTGTAAAAGCTGCGCCCGTCACGGTGATGACTGCTTCATCGCCGCCGACAACAGCATCAGCCGAATTTGTACCCGGTCCCATCACCAACGCTGCCGCTATCGTTGCTACCTCATCGCCAATGATTGCGATGTGCGCGCCAGTGTCTAACTCGACGCCGTGGATCGGGGCAGCGTCGTACTGAACTCCGTTTCCCATCAAGTGGCAGATCAAAGCCGTGTCAGCGGCGAGGCGTTCGTACTGCATCACCTCTTGAGCGAAGCGAGCGTATGTCAACCACGGTGCTCCGATCGTTCCTGCCGCTGCATCGTCGCCGGTAGTCGACACATAGAACTCGGCCATCCCGCCCGTAAAAGTAGTCTCAGTCGGCGCACCGAGCAGGTCTACTGCAAGGATGAGTTTCCGAATCGCGCTGTACCATCCACCGTAGTCGCCCAGCGCAAACGCCGGGTTCCCCGCGTCAGGCGTGTTGTGCGTGCTCGCTTTCAAGAGCGCCACTTTGGTCGCGGGAGATGCAGCAGACGCGAGGTTTGCGATGCGAGATGCGCGTTCGTTGAGGCCTGGAATCCTCAACTGGAAATTGGGCGTGAGGATCGAGAACGAGTGTTCTGTGACTTCGCCGTCAACGGTCAGCCGAGCGATGTAGGTTCCGTACCGACCCGCTTGAGGCGTCATCGTCCACGACGTAGGCGATGCGCTGGCGAATGAAGCCTCTGCGCTCACGTCATCGTCAGGCACCCAAAGAAGCTCCAAAGCGTGAACAGCGCCCGCTCCGGTGCTCGACATAGTGATGACTGCACCGTTGTCCAAGCCGTCGTCGCGAGAGTTGCCAGGCGTACCCGCTGGAAGCCCTACTTGGTCCCACTTCAATATCGCTGCCATGACCGGCACTGTAGCCTCCAAGCACGCTCGCGGGAAGGGAGCGCGGCTGGAGAACTACAGCTAGATGGCGAGGGTGGGCGGGAGCGGGATGCTGTCGCGCAGCGTGGTCAGCGTTTCCACGGTCGTCTGCAATGCCTCGATGGCAAGGGCAGGATCAAACCCCGAGCCGCCAATCGTCGGGATCTCAGGGAATCCGATCAGCGAGCCCAACGAGTTGAGCAGTTCGATCATGGAGTTGATCGCCCCAAACGCCCGCGTCAGGTTGTCCATCTCCACTGCCACGCTGCGTTCTTCGCAGTCGATCGCCTCAAGCAACGACAAGTTCCCGATCGACCGTGCGCGGGCAATGTTGTCGAGCATCGTCTGGATGGCCTCAAGCTCAACGATGGCACCGTTGCACGCCACGATGAGCGCGTTCAGGATGTCGCGTATCAGAACCGGCACAGAGAACGCAGGCAAGAGCCGCAGGAGCTTGTTGACCTTCTCGACTAGGTTGGGAATGCACGCCGTCAGCTTGGATGGATCGGGTGGAGGGCCGAGCGCGTCGGGTATCGCTTTGACGCACTCAAGCAGCCCGACGATGGCTTCGATGATGTCAAAGATCGGAGTGAGCGGCGCGAGCGCCGAGCTAGCTTGGCCGAGCAAGCCACGCGCCAGCGCATACAGCGAAGGCGGGAGCCCGTTGGCCTGAGCACAGATGACTGCACCGCCTGGCAATGCAACGCACAAATCCTCGGGGTATTCATCAAGCGCTCTGCACAGATCGGCAATCGCTGGCAAGGTCATATTTCACCGCCTCCACGTCGCACCTTGCGCTTGTTCAAGAACAGCCCGAGTCCTGCTTCGATGTTGATCACGCCGTCGCACTCCACCATGATCGCTGACGTGCCTGCGATGCGGATGCCCTTGCTCACGCCGTCTAACTCGATGATCACCCCGCGACTGTTGGGGTTTGGGTTGCGGTCCATGATCTTCAGGATCTCTTTCCCTTCGCGGTCGTCGAGGATGATGTTCCACGAGCGCGTCTGGATGCCCTTCACTTTGACCGTTTCTTCAGGCGGCAGACTCTCGCCCGTTTCAATGTCGTTGATCACGAACGTCGGTGAGTCTGGCTCGCCCTTCGTGTTGCCCCAGGCGCTCGGCATGTAGCGCGGGAAGTCAACGTCGCCTTGCTTAAAGAACACGGCGACCTCTGCGCCCACTTCAGGCACGAAGAAGAAGCCTCGCGTGTTGCTCCCGCCGCCACTACCGCCGACCGGGATCGCCCACGCTGACTCCGGCTCGATCATGCCAGGCACACGCACCTTGACGCGCCCGAGGCGCTTCGGGTCCGCGTTGTTTGTTACGACACCGTCGTAGAGCGCCGTGAAGCGCGGGTCTGGTCCTTGCTCGTCCATCTACTCTGAGCCTTCCTGTAGAGCCTCAAACTGTCGCGCAGCGTCGTCAGAGCGCTGTTGGATTCCAGCGGCATCAGGAGCCGCAGCGGGTTCCCTGCGGCTTGACGGCAAGTACACGATGCGCGTCCCGCCTGTCTCACCGTCTACCACTTCGACCGGCTCTAGCCCGCCATCGCTATCCTTTTCTACAGCCTCGGCATCGGGACCGCGCTTTCCGTTTGCTTTGACGGGCTCATCGAAGCGGGACAAGCCGTCTGCGATCGTGCTCTCTGTTGAGTGCCCGCCGCTGCCGTCACTCACCCACTCCATGTCCATCTTGTACTCGCCAGCAATCTTATGCGTCACGCTGCGCACATAATACTTCTGCGACAGCCTGCGACCCAAGCCGGTCACGCTGACCACGGTCTTCGCTAGCTGCAAAGGGTTGCCCTCTGCATTGACCTTCATCTTGATCGCCATCTGTTGCGTCTTGCGGAACTTGCCGGACACTTCGCGCTTTGCCAACGCCGCGTCTTCTTGCGTGGTGGGCTCCACGCGCTCGTTCATTACGACTTCCCGCGTCAAGCCAGTCTCGCCGTCTACAACCTCCAGCGTGTCAGCCAGCACGCCACGGTCAGCTTCGGTGTCGTTGTCGGCGTGTTCGTCAATGTCGCTGTGCTCAAGCGGATTGCGTCCTTTGACGCGGTGCGCCCCAGGCTTTGCCGTTGCATCGTTCTCGATGCTGATCACTTCGAAGTTGGAATCATCCGGGTCAAGGAACCAGTTGTACTCCTTGAACGGGCGCTGCGTGACGTCGCGTTGATGGAAGTGGAAGCCGTCGAAGTCAACGTACCACTCAAAGCCTTCCTTGTGCGCCAGCCTGCGAATGAACTGTGCATCGGTGAGTCGCGCTTGATGGATTACGGGTAGCACGACCTCGGTGCTTTCAATGTGCAGGATCTCAGACTCATCGAAGCCTGCTTCACGCGCAATCTGCTCCACGACTTGCGAGCGCGTCATGTTCTCAAACGTGCA
>Ga0307378_10007388_pt1 | contig 14803 bp, 10 predicted proteins | sample UN1MG_FD_202238 | JGI IMG/M metagenome (GOLD analysis project Ga0307378, IMG submission 202238) | Soil microbial communities from Risofladan, Vaasa, Finland - UN-1 | ecosystem: Environmental > Terrestrial > Soil > Coastal area > Acid sulfate soil | place: Finland: Risofladan, Vaasa | collected...
CGGCCGCACTGGCGGAAAGACTGGAACTGGGAATTTAACGGTATTATCCTAGACTTAGACAAAATCTCTATACCTCCCCCCACTTAAACTTCTGGCTAAACTGAATTATTCACGAGTCGAGGTCGCTGCAAAGGCGAGGCCGTGGCTCACGAAGCTGTAGTGAACTACCGCGAGTGGGCTACAACGAAGGCTTTGTAGTGAAATCGGCTCGCCCGTAGGGTAAAAGAAGCTGACAATAATAATTTGAATGTTCTTTGATATTAAATGTTGTTTAAATAAATATTTGTCAGCTTCTTTTATGAATAATTCAGGTTAAGTTTTTGGGTTGGCGTAACAGTAGAGACAACAGTGCGGGCAAAACTGTGTATAGCTCCCGATATCCACGGACTCGGTACAAAGGCATTCTTTGCGCTGCGTCCTGTCTTTTTTCGTTGAAACAGGCGCTTGATCCGGATGGAGTTTCTGGAGGAGGGCCCCATCAATGCAGGAGGAAGGCGCAATATCGGAGGCTTCACTCATAGATGCCTGGCTGCAGAGGTGAAGATCGATCTCATAATTCTTAGCGACTTGGTGTAAATACCTTGCGTCCTTCACTTTTTTTCCGGGTGGCGGATCCATATAGACGAAATTCTTTTTGGTTGCTCTTCTTTTCGCTTTGTCGTACCACTGGGTGAAGCTGAAACGAACATCCTGAATACCTTTGTCATAGAGGATCGGTGCAAGCTCCTCAAAATAGTGGAGGTTCGTCATATCCTGGTCATCCATTCGCCAGTAGATGATCGGGTCGAATCGAACGGACACTCTTCGAGTTATCCCCACAATTTCGATCAAGCTGTCCAACTGAGAAAGGGCGACTGTCGGGTGAGGTACGCTCTGTTCGATGAAACTCCCTCCCAGTCCCGTTATCGTGAAGTGGAGGTAAAGCTGGTCGTATTTTCGGAATTCATCTCTTAGCCCGGAATTATTATCAATGAGGTTCGCAAAATTTTTCGACCACAGAACAATCGTGTGTACATTTTGAGGGTTCAGATCCACTGTGTAGGTGTGACCTGAAGGACCGAAGACTTTTGCTTCCTCCATGTTTATGGCCGATGCAAGCAATTCAGGGAAAAAAGCGACCAGATCTGTTCTTCGCGAGGCACTTATAATCTTTTTCATGGCACCTTGACACAAGCTCTCTTAGAAATTAGTATTTTAGCTGATAACTTTAAGGTCAAGCAATGGCTGTCTTCAGAGCAGAGAATCTCAAAAAGAGTTACGGGCAACGTCTTGTCGTTAAAGGTATCGATATCGCGGTCAACACCGGTGAGATCATAGCCCTCTTGGGACGGAACGGCGCAGGAAAAACAACAACCTTCCAGATGATGGTGGGACTGATCAAGCCCGACAGCGGGACCATCTATTTGGATGGAACAGACATCTCGAAGCACACAAGCAATCAACGCGCCGACGAAGGGATCACCTATCTCCCTCAGGAAAACTCTGTTTTTCTCAAAACAACGGTAGAGAAAAACCTCAAGATGATCCTCGAGCTCAAAAGATACAAAAAAGACGAAGTGACGACAATAACGGATCAGCTCCTCGAAGAGCTGGGACTCCAATCGTTGAGAACACAACCGGCTTTCAGTCTCTCTGGGGGGGAAAGACGCCGGCTCGAGATCTGCCGTGCCCTTGTCCTCAATCCCAAATTCCTGCTTCTGGATGAACCTTTCACCGGAATCGATCCTTTGACGATTGTAGAGATCCAGAGAATCCTCCTGAGCTTGAAAAAGAAGGACATCGGCATCATCCTTTCCGACCACAATGTCCGTGACACCCTAAAAATAGCGAACAACTGTTACATTATTGACCACGGAGAAATCCTGATCAAGGGGAAGTCCCAGCAGATAGCCTCCGATGAAAAGGCAAAAGAGAGATTTCTAGGGGAAAATTTTAAGCTGGGTGATGAGGTCTCAGACTACGGCTCTTCAGAGAAGAGGTGATCGCCCAAAGTCTCTCCCAGAAAAAAAAGAAACAGGAAAAAATAGATAACCAACAGGGCAACAAGAAACACGAGCGTTTGCACTGTAGATGTTGTGAGCAGCTGAAAGAATCTGATTCCTACAACGCGAGACGCAAGCCATAAGGCCACCAGCCAAACTCCAACAATAATGAGCACATCAAAGATCCTCGACTTGATCCATGGAGAAAAAGCCACATCCGGTTTTCTGGGCCGGCGCTTTTTTTTCTTTGCCGATGTGGACTCGAACAGGCCCCGGCTAAAGGGAAGATTCTGTTGATCCACTCCTTCGGGTAATCCCATTCCTGTATCGGCAACGTGAACGGCTTCCCTTTCCCTGGCTTCTCCATCCTCGAAGGGGATCTCTTTATCAGGTTCCTCGGGCTTTTCTGGTTTCACAGGTTCCTCTAGTATTTCTTCTTCGAAGGATTCCTCAAAAACAGCAGCATCCTTAATGTCATCGACTTCTTCACCTTCTTCAGACTCGATGGGCTCTCCACCAAACTTTTCTTCCTCCTCGAAAGGAGCTTCCGATGCTGTGCCCTCCCTCATACTCTTAGCCCAGGGTGGCAGTTCGCCTGTTTCCTCGTAATATTTCTTCGTTCTCTCGCGTTCTTCCTTCAGGGAATCAAGGAATTTTTCGATCTCTTCCCTTTCTTTTTCAGCAGGGTCTACCATTCCTTCCAGGTCTGCAGTCCTGAAATCAGCAGATTCATCTTGAGCGGCTTCCTCTTCAGCTTCTTCTTCCGCTTCTTCCTCTGTTTTGAGAGAGAGTTCCTCTTTCGGCTCTAATAGTTCTTCGCTTGGAGGCTCTTCAGTGGCGGCTTCTTGCATATATACAGGTAATTGCTCTTTTTCTTCCTCTGTTATTTCCTCTTCATCGGGTTTCGCTTCAGTCTCTGTTTCTGGTTCTGCGGCTTCACTCTCAGCCGCCTCAGCTTCATCCTCAACGAGTTCAGCTTCTTCCTTTTTAGTCACTTCCGCAGCTTTTTTCTTTCCTCTCTTCCCCTTTGTCGATTGACTGTTCCATTTTTCCGGATCCTGCTTTTCTGGAGGCTCTGTGTCCTCTTCATTCACGTCAATGATCTTTTCGCCCGGGATCTCTTCTTCGACAAACTCGTCTTCCGGAAATATGAGTTGAGTCCCGCAGTTAGAGCAGTATTCCGACCCCTCATCAATAATTGCTTTGCAGTATGGGCAGCGTCTGATTGCCATGAGTTATTTATAATTGGAAACTCAAATAATGTCAATCGAACTTCAATTTTTTCTGTAGGGACCCTTCCCGAAGAAAAAGGTGACAGTCCCCTTTTTTCTGGGATAAACAGCAAGGCCGCCTGTCCCCTTTTTAAATGTAGGGACCGTTCCCCGAACTGTCCAGTAAGTTATCCCGGATTTCCTCTAGGCTTTCTCTTCAACCGGTTTCACTTCCGGACGAAACACCAGCCAAATAAGCAAGCTTATCGGCCAATTCATGAATAAGATCAGGAGCACCACAAGCCAACCAGGCTTACCACGCTTCTCTGCATCTTTGTATGCCCATATGAGACTCCAGACCAACAAACCCAGTATAACAATCATGAAAGGAATTATGAAAAAGATCCAAACAAAAGTTTCCATTGATATCTCCTTTGATTCTTTTGCTTCTTTATTTCTAAATATCTCCTTGATCTATATATATTTACGCACAGAAAATCTATTTTATTCACAATTGGGACCGCAAAACCTAAATTTATTAATAGGATGCGACAGTTTAGATTGGACAATCAGAGGACAATTCTGACTTACTCCTTCAAAAGCCCCATCCCCATTGACAATCGACTTTAAATCGACTAAAAATACACTTGGCTGGGCGATTAACTCAGTGGAAGAGTGCTACCTTCACACGGTAGAAGTCACAGGTTCAAATCCTGTATCGCCCACCATGCCTTTCCCCGGAACGCCTCCCTTATTCAGATCCCCCTTGATTGCTCAAGGGGGATTAATATTTTTTTTAATCAATTCTAGGAGGCGTTTCGGAGTTCTTCAACAACTTGCGCAATTCTGAAACCTTCCAAAACATTAGGTATGATCAAACTGTGACCATTTTTAGAGATGGAATCATGAAAACAACATGGTATAAATACTTGTCGCTCAGGTGCGCATAGATCTCTGTTGTTCTATCGACTAGTGTCGCAGCAGCTTCTGTATCGCTCTGATATTCCCGGATCTCATCATTAAATAGCTGGCAGTGCCTCTACGTTTGTAGGCTAGCATAAGTAAATTCCAAACTAGAGAGCTGTCTCCTGAACTTGGTTTCCAACGAGTGGCCGTTGAGTTTCCTTCTGTCTTGCTTAGTGAATGCCCATTACGATATCCTCGGTTTGTTAACCAGCAGCTGGAACAGAACTGTGAGCATAAAGCACACATCGTTGATCCCTACGACGAAGGTTGTTGACCATGTCGTTTTAAAGGTGATAAAATCATTTCAGGATGTCAGCGGGTGGAAATTACGGAAAATTGAGAAGGATTCGCGGCAAGGCCAAAAACGAATTCCCTATATTTATGCAATAATATTGAAAGCAATTGCAAAAAGAACGGCAGTACATAAGAATTATGACGAATTATAATATTTTTTTGATAGGAATCGTCAATTGCTATTTAATATTTTTCCTAATATTTGCAAAAGTCTTTTCCTTTGAATAGGCTTTTCTATGTATGCAACAGCGCCCAGCTCTTGACTCTTAATGTCATAATTTTCATCGTGATTTCCTGTAATGAATATCACGGGAATATGAATTTGTTTTTGATTCATTTGCTCCAAAAGTTGAAAGCCATCTAGGTTCGGCATATGAATGTCGGAGAGAACCAGGTCGAACTTCCCTTGAGCTATCTGCATTAAGGCGTCGATCCCATCAGAGGCCACTTTGATGGTATAACCTCCTTCTACAAGGATTTTAGAAATCAATTTCTGGTCCTTAGCATCATCTTCGACTAACAGAATGGACAAAGTGTCTTGCCTTACGGCTCCTCTGTCTTTTGACGAAGAAGGCAAAAACTGGTGGACTAATTCATCGAGAGAAACACTAGCGAATGAGCTTGCATAGTCGGACATGCCATAGGGAATTATGAGTTCACCATTATGCAATATGGATCCGCAGGAATAGACCACATTGGGCACATAACCTTCCCGTTCTTCCTCGTTTGCAACCAGCAGAGGCTCTTTTAACCGGCTAATGATTTTAGTGGGGTTCTCTAAATCCAGCAATGAGGCCCCGAGACAATAAGTGCGCATAGGACCGACTCCGTGGGTAATGACAAGCCAGCCATGTTCGGTTTCTATGGGGGAGCCAGCGTTTCCGATTTGTACTAATTCCCAGGGATAAACTGGTTCTAGGATTTTTTTAGCCTTGAGCCAGAGGTTGATGTTGTCTGAGAACATCACATAGTTATTCACGCCATCTATACGGGACAGCATGGCATATTCCCCTTTAATCTTCCGGGGGAAAAGTGCCATGCCTTTGTGCTGGGAGTACTCTCCATGGATAGGTACCACTTTAAAATGATAAAAGTCTTTTGTTTCGATAAGCTTGGGCAGGATGCTGTATCCATCGTAAGCTGTATATGTGGCATAATAGATTATGCTTCCATCCTCATCTGAAAACCGCACAAAACGTGCATCTTCAATGCCGTTGCTTTCGGAGTATGATATCGGAAAAAGAACCCTCTCGGAGATTGCCGTATCCAAGGAAAACATGACCTCATAATGCGAGCTGGCCAGCCATTTGATGGCATTGACGACTTTTTTACGGGTGATGGAGAGGTCTTTCTTCTGCATAACGTTTTCTATGGCAGCTTGGAGTTCTCCGTATTTAAATTGATCTCCAAGCTGGTTCATGACCAAGTCAATGACGTCTTTTTTTATATTCATCTCTTCGAGCTTGTTGAGGAATGCTCTTTTCTCATAAATATATCTTGTTATGATTTCAGGAACATCGACAAGGCCACTGGCTGGCTTAAAGGTTAAATTATTATTTTCATCGATTATGCCGCTTCGAAACACCAAAGAGGAGAGATGCCCCTCTCCCGTCGCCCTAAAACTCACTATGATTCTTTTTTGCCCAGGGAGGAGGTCCCCTTGATAGGGATCTTCGACAATGGAGGGATTAAAAAAGGCGGTCGCTTCAATGGAAAACTCCATTGTGAAGTAAGCTCCGATGGTGAGTTTCTTCTTTATGTCCAAAGTATCCGGATCAATCCCAACCCCACGGACAATCTCCTTCACATTTTCAAAATTTTTTTCAAAAATCCTGGTGATATTCCGGTGACGGTTCGAGAAATTTCTTAGAATTTGATCAAAAACCTTCTCCCGGTCTTCAGTGGACATATGCAATACTTTATAAATGAGGGCCAGGGTCCGTTCTTGATTGCCAGGCATAAAAAAGCGGGTGATGACTCTTTTGGGATCAGGAGTAAATCGGATTGCTTTCCTTTTAATATTGATTGCCATAGTTTAGCCTCTTATCGCGTGCAGCGCAGATACAGTCTGGGTCGACAGTTATGAAGTTCCAGAAACCATTACAAAACATCGTACGCATACAATTAAATTCTATAATATATGGGGAAAAAAGCAATGCCTCATTGAGATGAAAAGAGGGGTGATTTTTTTTTAGTAAATCTAACCTTTGAAGGTTATATTAATCGAGATAAATCATTTTAACGTGGAATAACCTGTTATAGCGTATAAAACACTATATTTCCATTCCCGAACAATTAATGTGCGAAGCTGAACAAAAAAAATATTCCCCATATCAACTTTGTGATAGAGAACAGCCAAGATTCCGTTGCTTTATAATTCAATCTTAACCTTCTGTCTTGAATGATAAAGCAGTTCCAAAGCATATCAGGATTCAATATGTCACCATTTTCTTTGATATTCGTTGCTTTTCTTTAAAAATCCAAGGATTAGAGATACCTGTCCATCTGATCGTATTGTAAAACGACTCATTGTTGTGAACAGCATCGTAATCGACTGATCCTGGATAGTATCTCGGCAAATATCTCCTTTCTTATGGCAACCTCTGCCATCTGGAAAATAACATAACGGCTGTGTCTTAGAACCTTAGCCCCGATCTTTATAAGTTTTACAAGCAGGGTCCGAAGTGACCAGTGCTTGATATTACCCGGAAGGACCAGACGCCGCAGAAAGTTGCCTAGATTATAGGCCAGTACAAACAAACCTAGCCTAACCTGATTCGAGAGGAAATGCTTACACGATAATCGCGTCCAGTTGAGAGCATACTTGCCTTCTTTTATCCACTGCTCAGCAATCCCGCGTCCATTGTAGAATCGAACAACACCCTCTGCTCCAGCACTCATATTGGTTACTATAAAACCTACTCTCGGGAACAAATCTCCCTGGTGCCATTCAACTTTCACCACCACACGACGCCTCTTTTGCCAGCTGGCCGCCTGGTACTTGAAATCATGAAACCAAACAACCGGCTTTCTCGAAGGACGACCAACAGGACGAGTCAGCAGATGTTTAACCTCATCATATAAGAGATCATTTGCTGGAAGGCGGATAGCATACAATAGGCTTTTTTCTTCAAGGTATTCATAAATCTCAGGCTTAGCAAATGCAGCATCACCACGAAAGTACTTCCTGATCCTCTTGTTTTCATATCGTTGAATGATGGGCTCCAACAGATCCTTCCATCGGTCAGCGCTGTGGACATTGCCTGGACGCAACATCGCTCCCTCACAGTCACCATACTGGTTAAAGCAAAACAGAGGATGATAGCAATTGCATCTAAAATGACCGTTATAGGCAGAACCTTCTTGCTCTCCATGTACCGGACTCTCTGAACTGTCCATATCTAAAATGATTCGATGATGGGTCGTTTTCTCCATCGCTTTTTCAACCCATCTTCCGTTAATTTCAGACAAACCTTCAAGGTTTTTCTTCTGAAGAAGAATCTCTGTCTCGAATCGACCTACCGTGTTAACGCTCGCGGCCTTCTTCCTCTTTTTCTTTCCCGTCACTGCTCTCATGACAGGATCTACTGATAATCGCTGAGCATCATTGACATCTTCATATCCTGCCAGCCGGCTGTATACAGATTGGCGCAGCAGGTTAGTCATATCATGCTGAATATTGCGACCGGTTCGTCCATCGCTCATAACAGAAGATACCGACTCGAATAATCCTAATGCCTCATCAAGCTCCCGGTAGGCAAGAAGCCCACCATCAGATGTCAATCTTGCACCATGAAATTCAAGCTTTATTTTTCTGTTAAAATGAATATTTAATCCTTCACCCTTTGTGTACTTCATTATCGATGCCATTATCATCCTCTATCTTGTTATATAATAACAATTTAGAGTGATTTTTGCGTTTAATATGGGGAATATGGGTTATATTATAATCACCAAATTTGCATTATAATTTACATGTGGGTTTAAATCTTTGATTTCTAAAACTATGGGGCAAAGGGAAAAACAAAAAAAGAGCCGAAAAGTTGGGATCATCGTTGCACATCCAGACGACGAGATCCTTTGGACAGGAGGCTCTATACTCATTCATCCTGAGTGGGAATGTTTTATTTACACTTTGTGCCGAAGAAGCGATCCTGACAGATCCCATAAGTTTTTTAAAGTCGTACAATTACTTAAGGCCACTGGAAAAATGGCGGATCTGGAAGACGGCCCTGATCAAAGGCCACTGGCTGAGGCCAATATTTATAAAACAATTATAAACTTAATAAAAGGAAGCAGATTTGATCTTGTAATAACTCACAGCCCCTGGGGAGAGTACACACGGCACCGAAGACACGAGGAAATTGGCAAGGCACTTCTATCACTTTGGGGGAGCAGAGAGATCCAAACAAAAGAGATGTGGCTTTTTGCCTATGAGGATGGCCAGGGAGCCTATTACCCCCATGCTGAGAGAAATGCACATCGCACATTCCTTCTGCCCAAGCCCGTTTGGGAGAGAAAATATCATATTTTAACCGACATATATGGATTCTCTTATAATAGCTGGGAAACCCAAACCGCACCCAACGTCGATCCTTATGACGGAGGTTAGTTTGCTATTTTGTCAGAAATAGAGTATTGTAATTAAAGCTGCAAATAATCCCCTTCCGAGACAAATCCTGCTACCGATAGGAGTATAATTTGATCCTATCCTCCTTTTATAAAGCAGAGGCGGCGTCCTGGCGACCGCATCTTTTCGTTCGCTTCCAGAATTTTGCCTAATAGGAGGGGTATTGGAAGGAGAAGAGTGATATGAAGCAGACTACCCATTCGATTATTAAGCGAATTGCCTTTGTAGGTAATTACCTGCCTCGTAAGTGCGGCATTGCCACATTTACCACCGATCTATGCGAGGCTTTCGCCGACGAGTACAAAGGCAGCTCGTGCTTTGCTCTGCCGGTCAATGATATCAAAGAAGGCTACGAGTATCCGCCGCGTGTTCGCTTTGAGTTGACCGAAAAGGACATAGAATCCTATCGCCGCGCCGCGGATTTTTTGAATATCAACAATGTGGACATGGTGTCCTTGCAGCATGAATATGGCATCTTCGGCGGTCGAGCAGGTAGTTATGTCCTGGCTCTCCTCCGCGAATTGCGCATGCCCATCGTGACCACGCTGCATACGATCTTGCGTGAACCAGATCCTGACCAGCGCCGAGTTCTCGAGGAGATCGCCTCTTTGTCGGCTCGTCTGGTTGTGATGAGCGAACGCGGCTTGGAATTTCTGCGGGATGTCTACCACGTTCCGCCTGAAAAGATCGATCTGATCCCTCACGGCATTCCCGACGTAGCCTTTGTAGACCCGAGTTTTCACAAGGATTTGTTTGGCGTGGAAGGCAAAAGTGTCCTGCTTAGCTTCGGCTTGCTCTCGGCAAACAAAGGCATCGAAAACGTCATCATGGCTTTGCCCGCAATTTTGGCAAAACACCCGAACGTGGTCTATATTGTTGTCGGTGCAACCCACCCTCACGTCATACAGAACGAAGGTGAAACTTATCGGTTGTCCCTACAATGGCTGGCTCATGAGAAGGGCGTGGAAGCCAATGTTATCTTCTATAACCGCTTTGTAGGGCTGGATGAACTTGTTCAGTTCATCAGCGCCGCGGACATCTACATCACACCGTATCTCAACGAGACGCAGATTACTTCCGGCACTCTTGCATACACTCTGGGAGCAGGCAAGGCGATCATTTCTACACCTTATTGGTATGCGGAGGAAATGCTGGCCGAGGAGCGCGGGGTGTTGGTGCCATTTCTTGACCCGGCAGCGTTAGCCAAGCAGGTGATCGATCTGCTGGATAATGAGTCGAAGCGTCATGCCATGCGCAAGCGCGCCTATCTGTTTGGTCGGGATATGATCTGGCCGCAGGTTGCACGTCGTTACATGCAGAGTTTTGAACGTGCCCGTGCCGAATATCGTTATTTCGCGCAAGCCGAGTTTGCTATCAAGCCGTTGGAGAAGCGTGTCGGGGAATTGCCTCCACTTAAACTGGATCACTTGCACCACCTGACGGATCAGACCGGTATCCTGCATCATGCCATTTTCACGATACCCAACTATAGTGAAGGCTACACTACTGACGATAACGCACGTGCCTTGATGGTAAGTGCACTCCTCGAAGAATTAGGCAACACCGAGGCTACTGACCTAGCAACCTGTTATTTTGCGTTTACCTGGTATGCTTTTAATGCAAAGACCAAGCGCTTTCGTAATTTTATGGATTACCAGCGTAACTGGCTTGAAGACAGCGGCTCAGACGATAGTCATGGCCGTGCCTTGTGGGCGTTGGGTACTGTACTGGGCCGTTCAACCACGCCAACACTTTGCAATATGGCTGGTCTGATATTTCAACAGTCCCTGCTCGCTATCCTTGATACAACCAGTCCACGAGCCTGGGCTTTCGCTTTGATCGGCATCCACGAGTATCTCCAGCGTTTCGCCGGTGACCGGCGTATTGGCCATGTGCGAGACGAACTGGCTGGGCGATTGATGACACACTATCAAGATAACCGTCTGGATGAATGGCGCTGGTTCGAGAATCGATTGACCTATTGCAACGCGGCCTTATCGCAAGCCATGCTATTGTGCGGCCAGTCCACATCCAATGTCGAAATGACCGATGCAGGGCTGGAGTCGCTAAATTGGCTGGCGGACTTGCAACGTGCGGATACGGAAGGAAGGCATTTTGTCCCGATTGGCTCAAACGGCTTTTATCAACAGGGTGGTGAACGTGCACGCTTCGATCAACAACCTGTTGAGGCGCAGGCGATGGTCTCTGCCTGCCTTGAAGCAACCCGTATCACCGGGGATAAAAGATGGTACACGGAAGCCCGGCGCGCATTTGAATGGTTTCTGGGACGCAACGACCTGCACCTTCCAGTGTACGACCCGACGACCGGCGGCTGTCGTGATGGATTGCATCCCGACCGGCCGAACGAGAATCAAGGCGCAGAGTCTACGCTGGCTTATCTCCAGGCCCTGCTGGAATTAAAGCTGACTGAAAACCTTGAAAGGTCTAATGAGCATAAATAAAATGAACAATCAACTCCCACAACTCTTTCTTCGTCACAAACTTAATCCCATCCTGAACGCAGCTAACTGGCCGTATCAGGTTAATAGCGTATTTAATCCCGGCGCTGTACGACTCACTGACGGAACCACTCTGCTATTGTGCCGAGTGGAGGATCGACGCGGACTTTCCCACTTATGTGCCGCGCGCTCCGTGAATGGCGTGGACGATTGGCAGATCGATTCTGAGCCAACTCTTATGGCCGATCCCAAACGCTTTCCGGAAGAATTGTGGGGCATAGAAGACCCACGAATCACCTACGTTCCTGAATTAGGCCAATATGCTATCGTCTACACCGCCTACTCACGCAGCGGGCCTGGTGTTGCACTGGCGCTCACAGAAGATTTCCACCACTTCGAACGCTATGGCATGATCATGCAACCAGAAGACAAAGATGCAGCTCTCCTGCCGCGCAGAATTGATGGTCGATGGGCTTTGATCCATCGCCCGGTCGGTGCGACTAGCGCACAGATGAAAAGAGATAAGAATATGTGGATATCTTACTCGTCCGACTTGCATAATTGGGGCGGACATAAGCATATCCTGGAAGCGAGGCTCGGCGGATGGTGGGATGCCAACAAAATCGGCCTCTCTCCTCCTCCCATTGAAACCTCACAGGGCTGGTTGGTGATTTATCATGGCGTACGGCAGAACGCGGCTGGCTCTATTTACCGATTAGGTCTTGCTCTGTTTGATTTGGACGCGCCAGAGCGTTGCCTGAAACGCGGCGACGAGTGGGTCTTTGGCCCTGAAGAACCCTACGAGCAACGCGGGGATGTGGATAACGTTGTCTTTCCGTGTGGCTATACCCTCGGAGCCGACAGCGATACCATCAACCTTTATTACGGCGCAGCTGATACGAGCATTGCCATGGCTACAGGGAGTGTTCGTGCTATGCTTCGATGGTTAGAAGAACATAGCTAAAAAATAATCACGCTGTATTCGTTGGCAAGCGAGTTGAGAATCAATTTAATGTAATCATAAATGCCTCCTATATGGGGGCTAAAGAACAGGTTAGGGACCCTTTTGGGGTGGAAATTTGCGTAAGTTATTGATAAATTAAGCGGTAGCAGGGGCTGGATTTGAACTAGCGACCTCGGGATTATGAGTCCAGTGCTTTTTTCTTATTTTGATATCCTTTCTAAAACCATGGAATCTCAAATTCTTAATCCCAAAACTGTGTCCAAAGTGTGACTAAAATTTGTCAAGAATCTAGAAAAATCCATAATAATATCAAAAAGCTTAGAAATCCCAAACGCCTGATTCTTGACACACTACTGGGGAAACCCCCTATTTTTTTGCTCGTTTTCTCTTTTTGTGCCTTTTACACACGGTAGAAATCACAGGTTCAAATCCTGTATCGCCCACCACTTTTGTTTTCAACAACTTGCATAATCTCGGGAGACAAGTCACTGATTTGCTATTCCTAAACCTACTCTAGAATCCACAACATTAATTATATTGCTACGAGTTCTTTCTTCAAATCCTCAGAAGGTCTCTCGCTCATCCTCCTTAATTCAGGTAATATGTTGATTATTGGTGTTGAGAATATTTGGACTTTTCAGCAATTTCTTTTCCGAAATCAACGCATTCTTTCAAAGATTTCTCGTCTGGATTCCAAGTTGATTTTAATCCACTTTCTAGTAGCTCGAATCCTGCATTTTCAAGTCCCTGATTGATCATATCAACGGATTCTCCGCTCCAGCCATAAGTTCCAAACGCCGCGGCCCTTTTATCCTTGAAATTCAATCCCCTTATCTGCTCCATGAATCCGGCTACAGCCGACAAGATTCCCCTGTTTATGGTGGGTGATCCCACTAATAATGTTTTTGATTTGAAGACTTCAGTCACAACGTCATTTTTGTCTGTGTGTGAAATGTTAAACAACTTAACCACTACTTCATCGTCGACCGATCTTACACCTTTCGCAATTGCTTCCGCCATGTTCCTCGTTCCATTCCACATTGTGTCATAGACGATCGTAATCTGGTTTTCTCGGTAGTTTTTGGACCAATCAAGATACTTGCCGACGATCTGCAATGGATTGTCCCTCCATATTACCCCATGACTGGGACAGATCATGTCTAACGGGACATTAAGACTTTTGAATTCTTCTATTTTTTTCTCAACGAGCCCGCTGAATGGAGTCAGGATGTTGGCGTAGTATTTTATGCATTCCTGGACCAGCTCGGCTTGATCTACCGAATCGTTGTACAACATTTCGCTGGCTAAATGCTGGCCAAAAGCGTCGTTGCTGAAGAGTATGTTTTCTTCCGTAAGGTAGCTGAACATGCTGTCCGGCCAGTGAAGCATGGGAGCCTCTATGAATATTAGCTCTTTCTTTCCCAGATTGAGTTTATCTCCCGTTTTTACCGGCACAAAATTCCAATTTTTATGGAAATGACCCTTAAAAGATTTCATGCCGTTATTCGTGCAGTAAACTGGGGTATCTGGAATATGTTCCATCAATTCAGCAAGTCCCCCACTGTGATCGATCTCGGCATGTTGGGCTACAATATAATCAATATTCTTTAGAGAAATTTGATTGTCCAAATTCCTAAGGAACTCGGCACTAAATGGACTCCAGACCGTGTCAATTAAGGCCGTTTTTTTGTCTTTCACGAGGAAAGAGTTGTAAGTTGTACCTCTATGAGTCGAATATTCATCGCCATGGAACTTTCTTATCTCCCAGTCCACTTTTCCAATCCAGAAGACGTCTTTTTTTATCTTTTTCATATAATTGCCTCCAAAAGCATTATCTGACACTCGTATTTATTTTAGCATTTTTAAATAATAAAATATTTGATTTAAGTCAAACCTTTGATTGTCGACTTTTTATTGTGAATTTATGATACGTAATACCGAAACCAAACAATCCCAAGTGAGTTTACAAAAAAATTTTTCAGTAGAGAAAATATGTTGCCAGATTTAAGACAGATAATTCTACGAATTAATGGAAGGCTATGGAGAAGCCGGTTCTGTAGGAAGGAGTCGACCCCCACACTCATCGCGATGCGAATTGGATTTTGAGTCCACCACGTTTTTTTTTATCTATTCTGAAACTGTGACCAAAGTGTGACCTAAATTTGTCAAGAATATAGAAAAATCGATAAAAATATCGAAAAGCTTCGAGATTCCAAACGCTTGATATCTGACAGCCTACTGGGGAAATCCCTTATTTTCTCCGCTTTTTTGTCTTTTTGTGCCTTTTACACACGGTA
>Ga0307378_10007389_pt1 | contig 14802 bp, 5 predicted proteins | sample UN1MG_FD_202238 | JGI IMG/M metagenome (GOLD analysis project Ga0307378, IMG submission 202238) | Soil microbial communities from Risofladan, Vaasa, Finland - UN-1 | ecosystem: Environmental > Terrestrial > Soil > Coastal area > Acid sulfate soil | place: Finland: Risofladan, Vaasa | collected...
CTCTCCGAGGAGAGCAAGGCTCGCCTCTCCCTTGATGCCGTCGGCGAAGGCTTCGCTTCCGATCTCGGGGATGTCTGGGGACAGAAGGTCGAAGCCCTGCGACCCGCCACCAGCCGCCAGAACGCCTGCGAACGGGTTGAACTGATAGGTGACGGTAGTCGGGTTGGCGAGAGTGCCGGACCCAGACGTCAGAGTGATGACACCCGTGGCATAGTCGATGGACCCGGTGACCGTGGCGATACCACCAGTGGTCTCGATCATGTTCCCCTTGCCGTCATCGACGAATGTCTCGACACCGTCAGTCAGGCTGACCGTTCCAGGGACCACGCGACCGAAGGTCGTGGGAAGCACTTCGGGGTACGACGTCGCGACGGTTGGAGTGCTGGTCTGCGCGAACCCAAACTCAGTCCAGTCGGTGTGGCTGTAGCCCGCGAGGACCGGCGCCGTCGCAGCCACTGCGTAGGTGAGAGAGATGATGCCGGTGAAGTAGTCGACGGTTCCGCGAAGAGTCGAGGTTCCGATGTCGACCAGGTTACCGGCCCCGTCGTCAACTACGGTCGCGGGTGCGCCAGCGTTTGTGATCGACAGAGTGCCGGGGGTGATGCTGCTGGACTGCAGCTTGCCCTTGAAGATCGTGAGTGGGTTGCCGAGCGCCGCCAAGTGCTCGCCCGTCTTGGTCTTGGTCGAGCCCCCGTGCGCCAACCGAACGTCAGCCGCAGCCGAGCCCTGGTTCATCGCACGCACACCAGTGGTGCGCAAAATGGGCGCTGAGAGCAGCGCGGTCTTACCACCAAGAGGCGGTACTCCGGTTCGATGCTCGTTCTCACGGGTCTTGGCCTCTGCGGCCCCAATCCCGGCAAAGCTGTAATTGCCTTCCAACGACATGATGTTCTCCTGTTTCGCTTACGCGGCCCCAAGGTTTGCCGGGGAGCCATCCACGGTTCTGATGACGGTGACGAGCAGCTTAACATTGCCGCCCGCATAAAGAGCAAGACGCGCTCTGGAACTGATGACCGTCTTAGTGACGCTTTTGCCAGGAAAAACCGTGGCAACGGTGTCGCTGATGTCGGTCCAACTGGAGCCGTTGTCGGACTCCTGAAACCGAATCTCGGCGGAAGACAGCGTGTCGTTGTTTTCGATGACAACGGTAGGTGCAACGCCGCCGTTGTTTAGAAACTCCACGATGCGATCAGCGATAGCTGGTGCGCCGTAGATACCCGACTCAACCTTGCTTGACACCGAACATCCTCCTACGTGACATTCCGACATTAACAGGTCGGATCAGTGGACACAATAGCGCGTCAAGTGTCAAACCGATGCCCCAATGACGCCGGTCAGTTCGTTCTCCAAAATCTCTGCCAGCAAGGCGTGAGTGGACTTGCCGCGCCTACGCAATGAGTTGACGGCCTCCGTCAACTCGGAGACCGATGCGAGCGTTTGACGACCGCCACTGGTCCGCTCCACCAAGCCTTCGGTAAGACTACCGAACATTGCGACATCAGCCAAGAGTCGATGATCCCGCGCGCTGAACGTCAGTCGCATCGTAGCGTCAACTGGCATGCTGCCGATAGTCTTGATCCGCTCGATGATGTCTATGCGCTCGCGCACGTCGAGGTATGGGCAGTGCCCAAGAATCGACTCGTTGAGCGTGCGGTAGTCTTCACCGCCGATGATCCGCTCGGGCAAGTCGGTTTCCATGATGATTGCGAGTGCCGCGTTTACTGACTCTGCGGTCGGTGTTGCGGTAGGGGCAAACTCTGGCGTAGGTGCTGCGCCGTCGCCCGGTGCAAGGGCAGGGGCAGGGGCAGGGGCAGGGGCGCCGTTACCGTCTACCGGCTCCATCGGCTGGTCGACGGTATCACCACCTACACCACCGTTCTCGCCCTTGAGCACTTCGTTGGCCTTGTCGATTGCGCCGCCGATCTTCTGGAGATCGTCGAGGAACGATGCGCCGAGAGTCTGCGCCTTCTCCAAGGCGCCCGCTGCGCGGTTCATACCACTGGCCTTCGCCATCGACGTGGCTTGGATGAGGTCGGCGGTGGTCAGTGCGAAGATAGCCTCGCGCGCCTTCTTCAAGTTCTCGGCTGCGGTCTTCATCGACTTGGCGGTAGCCGTCTTCTCGGCCTCTTGGCCGACGTCGAGGACTTCAGAGAGGAGTAGACTCATCACGCGGTCGTTCGACTCCGCGCGGTACTTCGGGTCCTTCTCCAGCATCGCAATCAGCTTGTCGGTGATGTCTGCGGCGTCTTTCTTTGAGAGTTGCGCGAACTTTAGGAACTGCTCAAAGCCAATACCAAGCGGCTCCAAGATGCCGGTGGAAAGTTGCTTGGTCTTCTTGAGTTGTGCAAACGCCGCCTTGGGCGTCAGCGCTTCGTGCAAGGGGAAGTTCCTTTTGAAGTCGGCGACGTTCTGCGCGCGCTGTGCACTGGTGAAAGGTGTGCCGAATGCTCTGCGTGCCTCCTGCACCGCGATCTGCTTTCGCATCTTAGGCTTCTCGGGGTCGTCTCCTTCTACGCCCTGCGGCGCGTCCACGATCTGCTTACGCGCGCGCGGTCCGCCTGCATCTCCGGTTGGCGCCTTCATCGCCATGTCGCCATGACCCAACGTATCGGCTTCCATCGCCAGAACGAAACGCCCCTCCAACACGCCAGCGCCTTCGTTGATCCAGATGTAGCGCATAGTGCGGTCGAATCGCTCAGTGCGCACGAGGTAGTCGACCATCTTACGCGACTCGTTGTGGTCGACTACCGCCTTGGTCTCGGAGACCAAGGCGCGCTCAATGACGTCACTGAGCTTGACGTCCATCTCGATCAACGTCGAGACGACGCCGAGAGACTCTGCGAGGTCAAGGATGCTGGGAATCGGCGTGTCGAACGTCGCGTCTACGACGACAGTTTCTCCGATGCAAATGATCGTAGTCTTGCGCGTGTCGGTGAACGCGTGCTTCGTGGCGTCCTCCTGTGACTCGATCCACGACCCACGCATCCCAGCGTAGTAGCCGCGCACCTTCGGCTCTCCGTAGAAACGGTCGAACCCACCGCGACGAAGGCGCGCGAAGCTCGACTCAGTCACGACCGCACGAAGCATGGACGTGCGCCCGTCAGCACCGATGTAGCGGAACTGCGGGCTGCTGATGCGTGCTTCGAATTGACCTGACGCGTGCGCGCGGTTGAGTCGAGCAAAATCCTCACGAGCAGCGGACTCACGCATGGTGCGCATGGCGTTGTGTGCACTGCGCTGCGCGGTCGACGTCAGTCGAGACGACGATGGGAAACCCAAAGAGATAGCGGAGCGCTCCTCTCGCAGTGCGGGTCCGAGCGTGTGCTTAATGAACGCGCTCTTACCAGACGACGGCGGGCCAACGACAACGATGACGTTGCTGGCGGACTCCATGATCTGTTCAAGGTCGGCAGTCTCCACGAGGCGGTCGCCGATGAACGACTCACTCATGGACTCTTGCACGAACTCGTTCCCGATTCGGATGACGTCACCGCATGGAACGCGGATGAGGCTGGTCTCGTCGTCGGTCTCCAAGATCACCACGACCGTACCGGCGTCGACTTCGCTCGTGCCGTAGTCGACACCTTCTGGCAGCACGCCCGCTCGCTCAACAGTCGCGGCTCGGAAGACCTGAACGAATTCGGTTCCGCTGATGCGCTGGTAACTTTCCTGCTTCTTCCCGAACGCGTTCTTCACAGAAGTGAAAAACTTCTCTGCACCCTTCTTGAGTGCACCGACACCGGATGCTTGACCGGCGTACTCCTGCTCGCGCGCCTGCGCCTGTTTGATCGACATGCCAGCGTAGTCGCGGCTGTCGCCACTCGACTTGCTGCTGCTGCTGCTGCTGCTGCGGCTGCTCGACCCGGCCCCACCTTTGGTAGTCATCATCATGACGGCCATGTTCTCGGCGACCGACTCATTGTAGAGATTAGACTTGAGCGCGCTCATCGCCGCTTTCTTGATCGTGACGACCTCATGCCCGGCCAAGTAGTCGAGCGTGTCGAGTACACGCTCAACCAGCTTGTGGGGCTGCGCGGAGAGTCCAGTGGATATGACGAGGTTGATGCCCTCCAACACACGGCGCGTGTCGGAGGAGTTGAGAAGTGTCAGCGCATCGCGCAGGTTCTCATCTACGGACTCGCGCTTCAGAACCTTAGACGCCATAGACGCCGCCCTGCTGAACATCCCAGGCTTCTTGGGCTTGGGCGGCGCACTGCGTCCACCCTTCGCCGCTGACTGGCGCTGACTGCGCGCCGTCTGGCGCTCCTTAGCCGCCTTGGCGCGCGCCGCGTTGGCCGCTGGGCCGGTGTGGTTTAGCTCATCGAGCAACGCTTCGTAACTCTCGCCGAGGTAGGACTCTTGTGCGGGTTGCGGCGCTGCGGTCTTCTGCGCGAGGATGGTCTGTAGGCGCGCCTGCTGCTCAGGCGTCATCTGCCCCTGCATGCCCTGCGCCTGCTTGAGCGCCTCTTCATCACCCTGCTCAGCGGCGTCGAGGAAGCCATCGACATCCTGCGGTGCGTCGGGATCTGCGGGAGCGGGAGCGGGAGCTTCAGGCGCGGCTTCTGCGTCAGGTGCCGGTGCGGCTGGCTCTTCGGCTGCAGGTTGCTCATCACCAGGTTGCGCGGGCGCTTGCCCTACCGCATCCTGGCTAGCAGTCTGCTGCGCCATCTGCTGCTGCTGCACACTCGGTTGCGGGGGTTCCGTACCAGTCGCCGCCATCTGGTCGGCGCCGCGCTGAGTCGGTTGCCCACCTTCGGTGCCGTTGGCTACCTGCGTCGCCATGCTCTGTAGCATCTTAGAGAACGCCTGGCGCAGTGCGTCCATCGGCACTTCCGTGCCGTCTGGTAGACGTAGTGCGTTTGTCGGTCCGCCCTGCTCCTGTGTGGGAACGTGCTCAGTGGGTTGCGGCTGCGGCTCCTGCGGGTTGCTCTTGCTGTCGGCAGGAGAACCTTGCCGCATGTCGGGTTGGTCCTTCGCGATGCCGCCGCGATCATCACTGTTATCGCCGCCCGTGTTGCCGGTGCCGGTGACGCCCACCGCCGCGCCGCCAGCCTCCACGAGTCGACGGAGCGCATTTACCGATGTCACGTTCTCGGGAACAAACGTGTTGATGTAGTTCTTCGGGTTGTTCGCGCGCTGAATCAGGTTCAGAAAGTTTCCGATGTCGCGGCGGTTGGCGTGCTCGATGAACTGCGCGAGCTTGTTGCGCGTGTCAGGCGCCATGTTCTCTACGAGCTTCTCAAAATTCGTGGCTTCCGCCAACACAGTGACCACGTCGCGCGGGATGCAGAACGACGAGAGGCGCGTGTGATAGCGCGACATGGCGTTCCCGCCGTGCCCGCCGTGGATGCCCATGAACATAGCCTCGTTGAGACTGGTGCCGGGCTGGCGGTGGATTGCTTCTATGAGCGCACGCTCACACTCATCGCCGTCTAGTCCACTGGTGAACATGGACTCAGGTAGCGAGACGTCGACACGGTCGAAGCGGTCGGCCAGTTTGGGACCGACGACTCGTGTGCCGCCTAGATCAGCGGCGAAATGGTCGATGCTCTCCTGCGCCTGCGTGTCGTAGCCGAGTGCGGAGACCATGCCACCGCCGTCGACATGCGTGGCTTGCCCACCGTTCTCGGCCACGCGTTTGGCGAACGCCGTCGCCTGACTGGGTCCTGGCAGTTGGTAAACGATGCTGCCCTCGTTCAACGGGGTCAACTCGCTGGCATAAGCCATCACACGGTCGCGCGTGGCTACCGGGAGTTGCTTGATCTCTTGCAGTAGTTTTGAGTTGTGTGCGATGGCTCGCTCAATGTGCGGCCACGCACGAACAGAAACGGAGTCGACGCGAACAGGGCTCTCGACCAAAGCACGGTACACGCGAACAGCGCGCTCAAGATTCTTCAAGATGTCTAACTCCCTGCTGCGTTCAGCATTTTGCCAACGTCAACGTCCTGCGCGATGGCCTCAACGTCTGGACTCTGCCCCATGACGACCATCTGCACCCTGGTTCCGTAGTCCTCCGGTGACCTAGCGTAGAACGCTGGATCAGGTGAGGCAACATCCTCGCCGATACCTGGAAGAAAGAAAACCCACCAGTCGCTTTCGATTTGTTCATTGGGCAAGCTCATGTTCGGGCTGGCGATCAGTTCGATCTCGCCTTTCGCCTGCTTGAGCGACCCAAGAAGTTCGTCGATCTCGTCACCACGAAGAATCGGATCGAAGAACATATAAACCGCACCAGACTCGTTGTCAAACTCGACATCAGACAGTACGTCCATGTCCTGCGAGACGATTAGCCTACGCAGCAACGCCTCAAAGTCGTCTTCGACTGAGGGGTGCTCCAGGTTCTTTCCAATGTCCTCACGCAACTGCTGACCAGCGGAGTAGGCAAGGATGCGATCCTTGACATCCATGATCTTTTCGCGCACTTCCACACTGGCTTCCAGTCTAGACTTGTTGAACTCAGCCTGCGCGCGGTGATATTTGCGACCCTCGCGACCACGGTGCCATTCTTTGTGCTTCTGAATCTTGCGGGGACTGTTGCCGCCCTTCGCATTCTTCTTGTTCTGCAGCGACTTCTGCACATCCTTATTTGGTTTGTGCCGCTGCTTCGTAGTCGAAAAGCGGAAACCTTGAATGGGATGTGAGAGCCCCTCGCCAGGCTCGCGCGGATTGCTCGACGAACGCCGCGTGTCCTCTTCGGTTCTGAACTCACCGGTCACGCGCTGATGCTTCTGGTCCACGGATCGCGTGCGGGCGTGCGCGCGTCCCAGAGAATACGCAGCACTGGCGTACGACACCTCGTCTAGCACTGCGTCGCGCTCAGCGACCTCGCGAAGTCTGGAGACCTCACCGCGACCGAGAGCGTACCCAGTAGCGGTGTGCACCAAGGCCCACAGATACTCCTCGCCGATCAGACGTCGCGACGGGATCAAGTCCAGACCGAGCGACGAGACCTCCACCATCGCCGATGGCTCATCCGAGAAAAGCTCAACGGCGCTCACCAACTCAATCGGGGCGGCTTCATAGAGACCGTGCGCACCCAGCGCAACCATGTCTAGATTGGGTAGCGCAGATTCCAACGCCGCGACCACTCGCGCGGCCTTTTGCATGCCCTTCCCGATTTCAACACTCTTCACGCTGGTGGCTGTCGCGTCAGCCACGAACAGCACAGACAACGGCGCGTCCATTAGATGAACGAACCCACCGACAGCGAGGTAGAGCAGCATCATCTTGTAGAGCGTGCCGTCACACATGCCGCGCAAATCATCGTCGGCGCGGTAGGCGTCGAACGACACCGGCTTATACATATCGTCTCGCCCGACATACTTGGCGACGCGCCAACCGCGCGCCCACGCGCGTGTGTAGACGGCGTATGAAAGTCGGTCAGGTACCGTGTAGTCGATGATCCGCGACTCCACGTGATGCATGACTTGATGTGCGTGCTTCAGCGCTTCGTGCGCCTTTGTGAACCCAAGCATCTTCGTTGCCTTCGCGAGTGCGGCGAGCAATAGCGGGACACCTCCGACAACGGCGTAGAACAGGCCCACAAGCGTGGTGAATCCAAGGGCCTCGTCAAGCTGAGACTCACCCAGACCTGCTTCCTCCACGCTTTCTATGCGCGAACCGGAGAACGCACCACGCATACGGTCGTTGAGACCGCGCGCCATGCGCATTTCAACGGTGACGGGAACAGGCACGCCGGAGTCGCGTGCAGCTTCATCCCAGATGTCCTGCACAACACTGAGTTGGCGCCCGAACTTGAGCAATTTCTCTACACGCTTACGCAGTGCTCCGATGACCTTGTCAGCCGTATCGCCAAGTGTGCCTTCGTCGATCACAACATCGTGATCCTCAAAGGTGGCGTCGTGATCCTCGATCACACACTCACTGAACGGGTCGATCAGCAGGTACCTGCTAGGGTTGCGCGTGGCGAACAACCGCGCACGCTGTCGCTTGTCATCGAACTCGACGACTAGTGCAGGGTCAGTTGCGGACTCGACGCGGTAGTGAAAACCGCAATCAACCGGCCCCTCAAAGAACTGCTTGAGGTTGTCGACGCTACCGCACGTCTCTGAGATTGCAGAGTACGAGACAGTGATGACGCGTGAACACGACTCGTCCTTGAGGTATACGCCGAACGATTTCCTGCCCGACTCGATCAGCGCTTGAATACGCTGCGAGCGAGATACGCAGACGACTGGCATCGACTCACCTAGTTCGCGACTCCACGTGTAGGTCACGACTGGTCGTTGAGTGGCACCCTGCCACGGTGTGCCCCACTTCGGTGCGCCCCACGTAATCGTGACGTTGTAGGTCTTCGCTTTACGGTGCTTCCCGCGCACCTTCATCTTGGTTGGTGCCCTCAGCGCCTTGGCGAGTGCGGTCATCACCTCTAGGTCACCGCGTTCTAGTCCGAACGCTTCAGGATTGATGTCGCTGTTTTCAGTTCCGTTACCGCTTGTGGGTGGTTTGGATGCGTAGAAGTTATCTGGCGACGTATAGGACGTCTTCGGTGCAGTCAGCGAGTATTTGACGCCGCTATTGAGATTCTTGACCACGAGCTTGACGTAGCCCGCGACATCACGCTCCCCCTTAACGACATCACGCTCGGGTGGTTGGATCTTTCGATCTTGGTCAGCACGGACGATGTCACCTGCGGCAACCATGACCGAGCGCGGGAAGCGTTTGGAAGTCGTGTAGCTCTTCCAGTCGACGCCAGCGATAGCGTCCAACGCATCGACCACGGCATCGGCTGTCGCACGCTTCTTAAAGCCGCCAAGACCGGCGCCGCTTGGGATGTGGCTCAGGTAGTAGCCGCCTTTTGTCGTCTCAATGGCCCACACACCGTCATCGCTGATGAAGCCCTTGCCTTTTAGGGTCGTATTCCCTTGCGATGTCCTGGCCGAGAACTCGCCCTGTACAAACTTGGCCTCATCGACGTGCTCAACGGACTCGTGGACACGCGCGTGTTTGCGAATCAAACTCGCACTGTTCTTGAGGAGTGCTTCCATACCGAAGTGCTTCTTAGGGAGACGCTTCAACTCTTCGTAGGTCATCCACTCAGCGCGCTCAGTCTCCCAGTCGAGGCGCGGCTTGAATTCGTCATCGACCAGTCCGATGAAATTGGAGAAGCGAAAGCCGCCGCCTGGGGATGTGAACACGTAAGCGGGAATCAACTCGACGCCCCTACAACATCCAAGCTCTTCAAGCATCTCACGCTGCGCTGCGTGACGCGGGTTCTCACTCGCATCCACAGCGCCACCAAACGTGCCCCACGTGCCCGGCTCATTAACGGACTTCGACCGCAGGCTGACCAAGATTCGTCCGGTGCTCTTTGCGATTGGCAACACACCAGCACCAGCGTTGCCCCAGAAACCCTCACCAGCAGCATCGGTAGTGATCGCGTGAGCGCCGGTACCCCACTCAGCTTCACTTACAGGCTCTGCAGCCTCCTCCAACCTATCGACGTACTTGGCCCATTCGATGATGTTCTTTTCCATGTATGCAAACAGTTCTTCTCGCGCACGCTTGATCGTGTTGCCAAATGTTGTCGAGCTTTCTGAGTGGAAAACCTTCTGGTTTCCGAAACCGTTTCCACTTCCGATGCGACCCTCACCAACGAGTCTGAATTTCTTGTAAACCTTCGCGTGTCCCCGGTTTGAGAAATTCTCAACCGGAAGCTCGATCACGTAGACGGTTGTGTCGGCGCGCAATCCGGTCATCTTCCAACCAGGCTTACCAGTCGGGGTTACGCTAGGAACTAGATGCGCCTTAATAGATTCGTAAGCGGGGGTCATTTGGTGCGCGCGAATCGAATTGATGGTCTTGCGAATCTCACCCTCAATGGCCTTGGACATCTTGTTTATTAGCCCAGGCGCACCGCCGGTCGCGGCGGCAATCATGCTCGCCACTTCGCGCGTCTTGTTCACGACCAGCGTGAGTTCGCCAGAGACCAGATCCCACTCACTGCGCACCGCGAAGTTGTGCGCGTCGTGACCGGCCTTAGTAATGATGTCCAAAGCGCCGCTGACCTGTCGGCTCTGTGCATCCGTCATCAACGCCATACCGGCGAGCGCCTTGAAGCGATCTAACGCACCGCGCTCAGTGATGGTCCGCACGGACTCAGCCAGTGCGGCATCAGTCGGGCCGGGGACTTCGCCCTTGCATCGTGGGCACGTCTTGGGGTAGCGGCCGGGGTATTTGGGGAATCCTAGCTTGCACTCAGGGCACTGACGCGCGGCCCCACGAAGCATGCCACGCGCCATCCCGGCAGTGATAGAGACGCGGCCTGTTTCGTTGAGGTCTGTCATCGGGCCTTGCTCACTCCCGGCATGGTAACTGATCCGACAGAGATGTTGCTAGACCCACTACGGCTTAGCGTGGTGACTGAGAGCAGAGCCGTAACTGCGTCCGACCTTGAGCAATGTTTTGATGTCCAGATCGACGTCTAGCGCCTTGATCGACAGACCCGGATCCCTGAGCATCGCCTGACCGAAGCGGTGATGCCCGTCGAGGATGTATCCTTCTTTGGACACGATGATGACCGCGTTCGTGAGAACGTGGCCCCCTGCCAGCGGTGGACCGAACGCCAGAATAGTCAGGATCAACTTGTCGAACCAAATCTCATCCTGCAGCGGTATCAGCGACTTGACCGAAAGCATAGTCGGCCCCTTGACGCTGACAATGTCGTCGCGAGGGTCACCGTCCTTGACACCAAGAGTGATCCACTCCTTGTCGCCGAACATCCGTGGCTTGCCTTCGCGCTCCCACGGGAAGATGTTGCCGATGTGCCCGGCGAAGTAGGGCTTGAAGATGTCGACGTGACCATTCTCCAGGTCACTAGAGAACTTCTTGATGTCTGGCGGCTCGATCACCGGCATATCGATGCGCTTGATCGGTAGCGCCTTCGACATCTTCGCTTTGAGCTTGCGAAAGTTAGCCTCTAGATCGGGCAGATGGACGTTGAGCAATTCCGGGACTCCAGCACGCTCGTAGGTGTTGCGTGCGAATTCCATAGCCTGCTGCAAACTGATCTTCCCGACGTTCAAACTCCACGCACCGCTGGCATCAAGTTGAGCGAGCAGTGGTTTCGCGTAGGCGCTACCGCTATTGCCACCAGCCTCGTTGACACTGCGCGCATTGATGCTGGCGTCTGAGCGATGGAACGGCGTCGCGTACGACTCAGCCTTCTTTGGTGGGATGTCGAAGCCCTTGCTTTTAGCGGCACCGAGTGACGCGCCGACGGATTGCTGCTGTGTCTTGCCATTGTCCAAGTTCTTGCGCATCTCTTTGCTGATGTAGGTGCGCGCGTTCTTGGACAGCTTGGCTTCAGAGACTAGTCGACGCCCGTTGTGGGCGGCAGCCAAGGCGTCGAGCTTGTTGAAGGTGTACTGGTCGATGGGCGTGACCTGACCTGACCCGTAGCCCTCCCCGGTAACGCGCACGCGCAGGGCAGGGATCTTCATGTTCAACTCAGGATGCCAGGGTGCATTATCGCGTCGCATCATGCTTAGGAGCAGCCGGTAGAACTTCTCGGCCGACCGCCCATTCTTGAACTCCCACGTCTGCGCGATGATATTCTCGGTCACCAAACCATCTACCACAGACTCCATCGCGGTGCCCTTGAGGATTTCAAGGCGCTCCTCGAATTTCTTAGCGACCTCTGCGCCCTCTTCCTTCTTCACCAGGTCGACGCTCTTCTTGCACATCGACTTCCCCTGCGGTGTGTCGAAGAACGCGCTCGGCTGACCACTCAGCCGACGTAGGATCGCCTGCGGGCCGGGAGGGAGATCGTCATACATCTCATTGACGGACTCGTTAGCATCGACGTGCTCAACGGACTCGTGGTAGACGGCGCGACCACGGAACAAGATCCGCATGAAATTCTTCCATCGCAGAAGCCCGCGCTCGTCAGCGGGTGGTGGGCTGACCATCACTGCGACGTCAGAGCGGTCCCTAACCTCGTCAGCCACCATCTCTATGCCAAACTTGCGGAACCCCTCAAGTTGGTCGAGGTAGAGCACGCCGCCAGCAGCTAGGCCGACCTCTTGAACCATGGCGCGATTGGATGCGGTGTAATGCGGCGCGCGAAACGGGCCGCTACCGGCTGCGGCGCGCGCATCGCGAAGCGTCACAGCGACTTGTGCAGCCTCGTCAAGCGCACTCTCCCCGAGTTCCTGCAACGGTGCGACCTTCTTGACCTCTGGCTCCCCAAGAGTCTCCGATAGGCCAGAGATGTCGGTTATCTCACAGCCCCACGGCTCCAGCACGTTGTTGAGCCATGCGATTCGCTCATTAAGCGCGCGATCCGCGACGTAGTTACCGATGAAATTGGACGGGACGCGCGCGACGACACGCCTGCCGCCTTCCTCAACGTGAATTCGAGTCGCGCCAGTGCAGACTCGCGCCAGTTCTTCGATGTCTGAGCACTCTTGCTCAGTCAATTCGTCCGACAAATCGAAGACCACGACGCGAGAGCCGGTGATGTTGCTGTGTTCGAAGCTCGGAACCGCGTCATCCATGAACGATTCGCACAGCTTTGGGGCGAGAGCGAGTCCAATTTCTATGGCGGTCTGGTCTGCAGCCTCTTGCACAGAGACTTTCACGAGTTGATCGCGAATCGGCGCGAGAGCGTCGAGCACCGTCTCTCGCAAAGTGTCGATGTTGCCACGCTCCGCGAAGATGCGCGCGACCGCGAACGGTGCAGCGACTATTCCAGCCATCTTGGCGTTCGGACGGCGGTAGTACTGCAGCGAAGGCTCAGTGACGCGACTGTGCTCGCGCAGTGCAGCGACAGCCACTGCGAGATGCTGACGAATACCGCGCTCGATTGCCTCGTGCACGATGACTTTGCCGGGCGCAGGCAAGTCCAGGCAGGTACCTGCTCCGCGCTTGATGCGCAGGATTGCGTTCTCAGCGAGAGCATCGTTGGAGTACCCGTGCATGCCCATCTCAGACTCAACCGCACGCACTATGGTCAGTGGGCTGCAGTCGATGTCCACGTGCCAGCGCGTGGTTGACTCGTCCACGACAGTGTGATGCCGCGCGTAGCGCTCAAGCACACGACGAACGCGGTCGGCATCCTTTGCCATGAACCCGCTATCGACCGTCACGATGTCAGAGGCTTCTCCTAACTCAACGCAAAGCGCACCATAGTCGGTGTCGCGAAACATGATTGCGTCGTTCATCCAAATCTCCTTGAGGGCTCCAGCGAGGGACAGCTAAGAGGCCGCGCTTCGCCGTCCCTCGCCTTCGCCCATGTTACATAGTAGGTGCCTACGGTGTTAGCACGAAGCCGCGCACAGAGATGTCCACGACATATCCACCGGCTGCGGTAGCGAGACCGCTTTGCACCAAATTGAGCAGGTTGTTGGGGGCTGATGAATCTAGGAACGGTCTCGGCTCGACCAGAGGTAGTAACTCTTGGAACGTCGCGCCCGCAACGACCAACGCCGCCGCCGCGAAATGGTCCCCCGCGCCCGCAGGAGTCTCTACGGCAATGACCGGCTGGACGCCCGGCGCGGGATCGACGGTCACCGCGATGACGTGCACGCGTGTGATGAGCATGACCGTAGTGCCAGCTAGGGCAGGGATGAGGTTCAGCGTCCCCACGCCAGCAACCAAGTTGACTCCGGTGACTCTAGCTAATTCGACATCAGCTTGAACGTCCCATCCGATGTCGGACTTCTCCGCACCGGGTGTAGCGTCATCAACAACGCGCGGGACCACGCCGGGAGTTGAGATGAGATTGACTGTGTCACGCGGCACACCGACAGGTGCCCCGTTGTTTCGTATGGCTAGCCCGCCACCTTGTGTGACTGGCTCGCTTCCCGTCGGTCCACTTAGTGCTCCAGGCATTTGTCCATCCTACGCGGCGAACCCGTAAACCACGACATCGATCATGTAAGTCGTAGCCGTCGCCACACCGTCAAGCTGCACGCTGAGCACATCACCAGGAGCTAGGTTTGGTCTAGGCTGCGCGAGCGGCAATGATTGATGATTCTCCGAGGCTGTGAGCGTCAGCGCCGTGGTCGGGACATGATCGGCGAACGCACCGGTCAGTCCCAAACTCAACGTCGGCTGCGCGCCAACTCCCGAGACACTAACCGCGACCACGCGCACATCCGTGATGCCAGCCGCCACCAGACTAGCCGCCGTCATGTTCAACAGCGCGTAGGTAGTCGTGGCGGCGTCACCAACTGCGTCGATAGACGCGCGACCAAGCTCCACGATGCCGGAGAGATCCAAATGCACATCCGGCACGACGCTAATATCCGCCACCAACGGCTGACCGAGTTGCAAGCTGGTGAAGTTGACGACGTCGCGCGCCGACATCTCAACACCGTCCTGTTGGAACGCTACAGAACCTGGCCCATCAATCGGCTCGGATCCGACACCACCCACCGACTGCGGCACTAGGTCCGTGCTGGTAAGAATCTCAACGACACCACCACCCGTCGTGATAGGTGTCTGACTGTTCCCAGTTACCAACTCCGCGATGCCACTGCCTGTGGTCACTGGCGTACTACTAGTCCCAGTTACCAACTCCGCGATGCCACTGCCTGCGGTCACTGGCGTACTACTCGTGCTCGACACCACCTCGACCACGCCGGACGCTGTGCTAAGTGTGGTCGCGCTCGTTTGCGGCAGGATCTCAACGACTCCCGATGTAGTGGTCTGTGGGGTCGCTGACGTGGATGCTCCCTCTTCCACCGCGCCAGACGTCGTGGTCTGTGGGGTCGCTGCGGTATCCGTGCCCACCTCGACAACACCGGACCCAGTGGTCGTAGGTGTTGTCGTCTCGCG
>Ga0307378_10007392_pt1 | contig 14800 bp, 9 predicted proteins | sample UN1MG_FD_202238 | JGI IMG/M metagenome (GOLD analysis project Ga0307378, IMG submission 202238) | Soil microbial communities from Risofladan, Vaasa, Finland - UN-1 | ecosystem: Environmental > Terrestrial > Soil > Coastal area > Acid sulfate soil | place: Finland: Risofladan, Vaasa | collected...
GGATGCCGACGCGTTCAAGCCGGTCATCCCCGCCGACTACACGGATCTGCTCGGCGGCCCCATTAAGATGCCGGCCATGAATGAACGGAGCGCCATCGCGGGTTTGAAGCTGTGTGCCGATCTGACGGGGCAATACCCGGAGAAGCTGGATTTCACGGCCCTCACCGCACTGATGAGCAAGCTTGAATACAAGGACGCCCCGGCTCCCGAGCCGCCCGAGCTACCTGCCGAAGAGGACACGGAGCTCTTCGAAAAAGAGAGCTTCAAGAAGATAATGGAACTTCCCCGAGAAGAACGCGCCAAGAAGATGGACGAGCACCTCAAGAAGATGGAAGAGCTAATGAAGAAGATCGAAGAGCGAAGTAAGACAAGGCAAGAGCAAGTCAAAGCGATGGAGGAGCACGTCGAGGCGATGGAAGAACGCGTCAAGAAGACGATAGACAAAGTCATGCCCATTCAAGGTACAGTGACGTTCTACATGATGCTTGCCGAGGAGAAGAAGGACCCGGCCTACTATGGCAATGTTGTCACGCCGCAGGATGCGGATAAGGTCCTGCTCCGATGGAAGATCTCTGATAGCGAGTACCGCGTCATTTATGGCGACCTGCACGTAGAGACAATCTCCCCTGAGAAACTGGCGGAACTGGAAGAGGCCCTGCCGAAATAGCCGCGCGGATGGAGAATGCTTTTTTAGAGCTGGGGTTCGGCAGCAGCGTCGGGGGTTGGCTCCGGCGAGGCGAGGACTTGCTGCAATCTGGAAACGGGATCCAGGGCGGTGACGCTGGGGCTTGGCGGCTCAACAATCTGGTCGGGGTCGGTCCATGAGGGCCAGCCGCTGAGGCTGGCAAAGGGTGTTCCGCCGTACGCGCCCATGTTGATCCTTCCGCCGCGAGGTATCCGCTCGCGTCCGGGGGAAACGCCTGGGTCGCCGGCGTCGATGCAAGGGCTTGAGACGGGATCCGTCACCCATTTGTCCTGGCTCGCGGAATACCGGCCGTACCGCGACATCAGATGCCAGTCGCCGTTCGCGGGGTCAGCAAAGAGGGGGTCCGTGCTGATATTGCCGCTGCCCTGGCCGACGGCGTCCGCCTGCGATATATCGCTATAGCGAGCGCGGGTGTGGTACAAATCGCCATTCTGATTGTTCCAAATAATGCAGTTAGTGATTGTGGGATCGGCGCCTTCCTGGCCCCTGATGCCAAAACGGTTGCCCGTAATCGTCAAATTGGTCAGCGTGGGCGAGGCACTGTAGCAGAAAATCGCGGCTTCGCCGCACCCGGTGATAACGAAATTGCGCAACACGCACCTTGAACTCTCGGCGCGATAGAAGGAAAACGCAAAGGCGTTAGGCACATTGGGCGTAGTGATCACGGCGGCATCGTCGGCGCTCTGGAGCGTGACCGCTTTGCCGTCGAGAACCACCAACTCTCGATAAACTCCCGGCCAAACCATAATCGTGTCGCCGCTAACGGCCTCGTCCACGGCTCTCTGGATGGTGGCGAAGGCGTCGGTCCTGCTCAGGCCGGTGTTGGAATCGCTGCCACTGGCGCCATTCACGTGAAAGACCCAGGGAGCTTCGCCTTTGCTGGCCTCGACGGTCCCGCCGTACGCGCCCATGTTGATACGCTTGCCATTCGTCCACGGCTCGGCGCCGACCGCATCCTGGGGGTCGCCGGCATCGATGCACGGGCTATGGTCGCCGTCGATGACCCACGTGTCCGTCCACGATTCATACCGGCCAAGGAGCGACTTGAGGTGATAGTCGCCGTCACCGGCCGAGGCAAACAGAGGATCGGCGTCAAGATTTCCCTGCCCCGGATAACCTCCCTCGATATCCGAATAGAGGACGGGATTGCTCGAAGCGGGACTGACAAGCGAGATGGGGACGCCGTCGTTGTACCAGACAATGCTGTTCCTGATCTCAACGTTGGTGGTCATTGCGTAGATTCCGCCTGCGGCTGAAGAGGCCGCCTGTGTCGAGAGTCCGTTGTCGGCAATAGTGCAGTTTGTGATACGTACAGACTCGATCGTGCTCTCCGACGGCGAAGCGCCGGTGGATGAACCGATATAGATGGCGCCGCCGGCGTCGGCGGTGTTGTTGGAGACGATGCAGCTCTCCAGCACGAGGCTCACGGAAGAGCCGCCGGCGTACAGGCCGCCGCCCTTCAGGCTTCCCGGGGCACTGTTGAAGGAAATGTCGCAACCGGTCAGCCGAGCCTGGCTCCGCCAACAATAGAGCCCCGCGCCAAGGCTATTGCTAAAAGCAACGTTCCGGCTGATTGTGCAGTCGATAAGCTCGGCATTGGAGCCTCTGATCAGGCCGACGCCGGCGCCACGTCCGCCGGATTGCGACGAGCCCTGGCCCCCGGCCCGGCAATCCTCGACTGTGCAGTTGATGATGGTGGGCTGGCCGGCCACGACGCCGATCCCGCCGCCCAGCTCCGCCGAGCATTCTCTGATCACGCAGTCAATGATGCTCGGACTGCTGAACTCGCAGAATATGCCGCCGCCGATGGGATGGGTGGAGCTTGAGATCCAACTGACGTTGTCGGCCGGAATCTGGGAGCCCGGCGCGACGCCCCCGACGATGGTGAAACCGCGCAGGACCGAATCCGGCCTTTCCGCGCTGTGGAAGTAAATGCCTCTGCGGCCGCCACAATCAATCGTTGTCACATGGGGTCCATCAGCACTGCGGACGGTAATGGCCTTGCCTCGAAAGTCAAGGTCCCGGTTGCCGTCGTCCGCGTAAGTGCCCTGGGCCACTTCCACAACGTCGCCGTCCACGGCAGCGTCTATGGCTTCCTGGATCGTCGAGGCGTCCTGCGGCACGCGAATCGTAGCAGGCAAGGCGTACAGGCTCACGTTCAAATTGTCGATCAGCACTTCCGTGCCGAAAAAGATAACATAACAGGCGCCTCGGATCGACTCGATCAAGATATCGTGGCTGCCGGGATCGAGCCTCTGCGGGCTCGACCAGTTGATCCCGTCGGGCGAGAGCGAGTAACGCAAATAGCTTGACAGAGGCGATGCCGCTTCGCTGCCATAGGGCAGGCGCACGGTCACCTGCAGGCTCCCGTACACCGCCCGGCCGGGCTGGACCCGTCCGACGGGAAAGCGATAGCCCAGATAAGCCGGCTCACCGTTATGATCGCCAAAACCCAATTGCGTCTGCGTCCCGGTATCCACGTGGTACAGGTACGCTTCCGAGGGAGGATAGGCGCCTTGCGGCCAGAAAATAGAGTGGATGTAGCCGTCGGCTTGTGCCTTGTCGGTGCTGAAGTCGTCGCTGTATTCGTAGGTGTAATCGGCCTGAGCCTGACTGGGGGCCGGGCATACGGCAAGCATCGCCAGAATAGCCGCAACAGTCCAAAACCAACCTGTGCCCCGAAGTTTCATTTACGTCACTCTATCAGTCATGTGGGAGTCGGTAATACTTGCCCCAATCCTCGGCGTAGGCAGTGGGTCAACCCGAAGGCGACCCGCTGTTGGTCCGTATCCTCCTCTGCTGCGTCGCATTTCATCAGGCAGCCGGGGCCGGCCTAACCCCGTCGGCCTATTCGAGAGAACCATCCAACAGTTGCACGAGCCAGAGTAGCCCGGGGCTGTCGTGGGAAGCAGTCGTCTCGCTCCACGGTCTGGTCGGCCGGGCGAACTCGGCGCCGGCTCCATCTGCAGACTGCAAGTACGAGAACTTCAGACTTCCCTTGTCACCCTGGGCGGTGGAGAAAGTAATTTCGTCAATCACATCCGTTTCCAAATCAATGGTATAGATGAGCCTGACATCCCCACAATCGAACTCCACCTGCGCGAGCGGGCTGCCCGGAGTATGCTTTGTTTCAAATCGGATACGCTGTTCGGCGGCATCGCGGCGCACCGTGTCGATGGTGTGCAGACCGGCCCAGGGTCTGAGCAGCCCCTTGAAGAAGCTGCCCCCTTTGTATGTCCCGAGCTGACTGGATGACGCCCTGCTTACATACGCATCCTGGTACGTATCGACAATTGTCACAGACCCGGCCTGAAGTTTGAGCCAGGGGCTGAACGATTGGCTCGTGTAGGCCACGAACGGTATTCTGCCCGCGCCCCAAACGTCTTTTCCGTTGATTTTTCCCGCGATTCGGAAATAGGTCCAGCCGCGTTTGTGCATCTGGTCGCGTTCATCGTAGGTCCTGGCTGAGGCTGGCCAGTCGCCCTGGAAATAATCCTCATCGAGGATATTTGAATGACGAATTGCCCAGGGACGAGTGTTGTCGCCGCCCTGATTTCGTGCGGCAATGACCAGCAGGCCGTCGCCTCTGGCCGTCACGCGCTCCGATGTCTTTGGGCCGCCTTCAACTTCACCGAGGAAGCTCGTCAGCGCCGGCGGATCCGTCGGGATTCTGAACACACTCAGGTCGCTGACCCACATGCGATGATTGTTAATGTAAACGGCGTTGTCACGGTAATAGTAGTTGGCCCGGGCGTTCTGCAAGACCTGCCAGGACGAACCATCCCCGACCGCTCCGGACCCTGCACGCAACATCATGGGCCCGGCCGGCCCTTTCGGGAAGTAATACCAGTATTTCTCTTCGGCGTTGCTGCTCTGATCGAACGGAGCAACGGCTTGAGAATCGGACACAGTACGCTGCGGACCTTCGGCGCGATGCCACGGCCCCGATGTTGTCACGACTGTGCCGACGGTCAACACCCCCGCCGCTGTGAGGGATACAAGGGCAGTCTTGGTCGTGGCCAGGGTGGCCGCGCCTGCCAGCAACCCCACTTTCGTGGCAGCCGCCGTGACAGAGATTTGAGCCGCGGCAGCCTCGCTCGGAGCCGTCACCTTTCCGAACAGCACCAAAGCAGCGAGCAGCGACCCCTTGCCGAAACCATTGCGAGAAAGCTCTTTCTGCAAAGCCCGTTTGGCGCGCAAGAACAGCATGCGCGTACCAAATTCGCTGCTGCCCATGGCCTCGGCAATATCCGCATACGCCATCTGATCGTAGCACCGCATAATCAGCACGGCTTTGTGCTGGGTCCTGAGCTTCTTCATAGCCGACCAGACGATCTCTTTCAGTTCTTGACCCACGAGCCTCTCCAGCCCTTCCTCTCGGTCCCTGAGCGAATCCTTCTCGCTCAAGCTGGCGACCGCCAGGTTTCGTTGCGTCCGCTCGGTTCTGTAGTAGCGCCTTAGCTTGTTCATAGCGATTCCGTGAAGCCAGGGCCAGAACCGATCCGCTTTCTTCAATTTGCCTAATACTTTGCACATTTCAAACAAGCTCTCCTGAACGATTTCCTGAGTCAGCTCTTCTTGTTGAGTTAGACGGTAAACATACGTGTGCAAGCGTCTTCTCGCCTGCTCGGCTAACTGACCAAGGCACTCCTTATTGCCGTACTGAGCCCGCCTGATCAATTCGATCTGGTCACACTGCTCGTCCATACCGGGCTCCTCGTAGCCAAATCACACTCTCGAAAACCGTAATAAAGTGCCAACGTCGATGGCAAATATAACGCTTTTTCCACAATTCTGCCAGCCCACTCTGCCTCATAAGGCCTTGGCCTGCTAATATTCAAATCCAGCGCTTTGCTGGCCCTTCCGGGGACCGTGAACCCGAAAAAAAGTCAAATTTCGGGGCGAAAAATCGGTGTATGGAGCCGCCGAAGCATCCTGCCGGCCGCTCATCAAACCCCATCCGCGGACCGGTTAGCGGGCATCATCCCATGAAGCGGCGAGACTTTCTTCGCGACCCGCCGTCGGTTTCCAGCATTCAGTCAGGCGCGAGAGGCTGGCCCGTCTGCCATTTACGAAACAGTTCCTCGTCCTGGCTGAGCCGGAACGCATACCGGGTAAACGCATCATACACCGCAATTGCGTCCAGCGTCAGCGAACTGACCCTGTCGCCGAGCAGGCTCTTGCCGACGGTGGATTCGCGGATATAGCCCAGCACCTTGACGTAGTGGCCTTTGGCGACGGTCGTCTTTACGCTGGGATAAACGACGAAGAGTGAGCTGTCCCCGGAAGCATCGCCGGTCTCGCTTGAGGCATGATCTTGCACGAGCATCCGAAACATGGTCTGACCTTGCCTTTCCTCAGTGTCCGTGACAAGTCCACCGAAGGCAAGAAGCTCACCTGTGTGGCGTTTCGGATTCTGCTTTATCTGGCGCAGTCTTTCTACGCCGAAAACCCGGTATCCTGTAGGGTCGGGATACGCACAGCCACCTACGACGGCCAATGCAAGCACAAGCAGTGTTTTTCTCATCTTCCGGCTCCTTTGATCGCCCCTGCTATCGTACTGATAACCCACACGGAGTAAAGAGGAGAATTTGGATGTAGAATGCAGAATTCTCGATTCTCACTTCTAAAAAAAGCCCCTGCTTGGAGGAGAGGGTTTCGGAAAGCAGGGGCTTAACAGATACCAGTAGGTTGCAAGTATCTGCCCAGGATATTTCTTTCAGTTTCCGTAGCTAAGTACCGCCGATAACATCAAACGTAACGTTTTTTTCGTCTATAGCGTTTTTTCCGAGTTTAGGGCCTCTTCCACAGGAGGGTTGGCCGCCCAGTGAAACTGCCGGGGCCAACACAACCCTCCATGCCCGGAGGTTATTTTCCCCCGGCGCGCCAGATGGGGCGGCTGTTCGCCTTCAAGTCGGCGTCATACATGGCGATCAGCTCCTGCAACTGGCTGACCACGTCAGGGTTCGATGATGCGACATCGGTCGATTCGCCGATGTCGGCTTCGAGATCGTAAAGCACCGGGTTCTTGCCCGCAACGCGGAGCTTCCACTGGCCTCGGCGCACCGCTTCCACTTTGCCGTTTCTGTAGTAGAAATAACCGACCTTGCGATGAGGGGAGGGCGCCTTCGGATCGGTCAACAAGGCGGAAACATCCAGGCCATCGATCGGGTGGTCGGGCAACCCGGCCCCGACGACCGAGGCGAAGGTGGGCAGCATATCTATCGTTCCTACGACCTCGTTACAGACGGTTCCGGCCGGAATACGCCCAGGCCAGCGCATGATGCCAGGCACGCGCATCCCGCCCTCGTAGGTCGTCCCCTTGCCCTCGCGCAAAGGCAGGGCGCTACCGCCGTGGTGCTTCTTGCTCAGCCAGGGGCCGTTGTCCGAGCTATAGACAACCAACGTGTTCTCGTCGATGCCCAGTTCGTCCAGCGTCTTGAGAACCCGGCCGACCGACCAGTCGATGTGCTCAACCGCCAGCTTGTAGGCCCGCGTCGGGTCGGGGTCGTAGCGGTCCTCCGAGACAAACAGCGGCACGTGCACCATCGTATGCGGGAAATACAGGAAGAACGGCCTGTCCCGATTGCTGCGGATGAACTTGACTGCCTCCTCGGTATAACGTTCGGTTATCGTAGGCTGGTTCACCGGCGATTCGATGATCTCATCGTCGCGGTAGAGGGCGTTCTTGTAGATGTCCCACTTCTTGAGAGCCCATATCTTGTCGAGATCCTCGGCATTGTTGCCCCAGCCCTTGATGCGCGCCATGTCGTTGCTGTAGGGCAGGCCGAAGTAGTGGTCGAAGCCCTGGGCCGTGGGCAAGGTCTCGGGGGCGTCGCCGAGGTGCCACTTGCCGATACACATCGTCGCGTAGTCCCTGGTCTTGAGCATCTCGGCGATGGTGACCTCATTGGGATTCAGACCGACCTTGGAATTGGGTCCAAGCACGCCGGGCATATTCAGGCGGGGCTGATAGCACCCCGTCATCAGCGACGCGCGGGACGCCGAACATACGCAATATGCCGAATAGAAGCTCGTAAACCGCATGCCCTGCTCAGCCAGCCGGTCGATGTTCGGTGTCTTGACCGTTGAAGAACCGAAGCAGCCAAGGTCCTGATAGCCCTGGTCGTCGGCGAAGATGATGATGATATTGGGCGGCGCCCCCTTTGGGCGGCCAGCCCTGTCCGGCTCGCCCGCGTACAAGCTGCGATGCATCCATCCTGCCGCCGCTCCTGCAACGACCGTTCGAAGAAAACTGCGTCTGTTCATTATTTTCCTTTCGTTTGTTATCGAATGCGGCGCCAAATATCACCGCTCGCCCAATTGCTCTGTGAGCGAACGAATATGACGCTCTTCCTCTTTAATGATCTTATCGATAGTCTCTTCGCTGGCCGGGTCCCTGGCAAAATCCTTCAGCCCGCGATAGAAGACGACGGCTTCCCTGGCCCTTCTGATGGCGTCTTTGAATATCTCTTGCCTGCTTTCGGGCGGCAGCGATCCTCCGAGCGAGCCGGGTTTGGTCGCAAAAACCGCCAAACCCGCCATCACATGGGGATGGGACAAGACATAATTGTCAGGGTCGAACGTTCCGAACTCGCCCGTATTTTCAGAAAAGCGCCTTCTCCTCTGTGCAAGAATCTTCCCATGCCTGGCCTTCCAGGCGGCCAGCTTGTAACATTCGTCACGCAGCTCCATATCGTCGAACGACTCGGCCGTCCTGATATAAAACTTAGCCGCATTGCGTTCGATTTTCTCGGCTATCTGGAGAATCTCAAAGACGTTAAACCTGGTCTCCATAACTCATACCCCGTATCTCGCGTCTCGTATGTCGTATATCGACCGACGAGCGACGAACGACGGATTTATCCAGCGACCCTCAAAACGGCAGCGGCACGGAGCCTGGAATGCTTGATCGAGGACAGAACTTCATTGGCCTGCGTCAGCGGAAACTGCTCGACCGTAGGCGTTATCGGTATCCGCGCCGCCAAGGGCAGAAATTCTTCCACATCCTTGCGCGTGACGTTGGCGACGGACTTTATTTCTCTCTCGAGCCAGAGATATTCAGCGTAATCGAGCGGCGGGACGGGCGTTTCCTTGCGAATGGCGTTTATCACGAGCCGGCCCCCTGCCTCCAGAACTGCCAGGGCATCCCGCACGCACTCTCCGGCCGGCGTGAAATCCATAATCTTTTCCAGCTTCGCGGGCGGCTTTTCGCCGGAGCGCCCGGTCCAGGCGGCGCCAAGGCTTCCGGCTAATTCGGCGTGTTCGGCCGTCTTGGTAAAGACAAAGACGGGGCTGTTGGGGAACCTGTGCTTGATTATCTGAATGACAATGTGGGCCGATGCCCCGAAACCGAACAGGCCGATTTTCTGGCCGTCCGTTATCTCAGCCAGCCTGAGCGTGCGATAGCCGATTACCCCGGCGCATAAAAGTGGAGCCGCCTGTGCATCCGAGAATCGCTCCGGGATCGGATAAGCGTAATCCTGCCCAATGACGGCGAATTCCGCGTAGCCGCCATCGGCGTCTTTGCCGGTCCACCGGGCCTGCTTGCAGAGGTTTTCGCGGCCCGCTCGGCAACGCTCACATTCGCCGCAACTGGAGAAAAGCCACGTTATCCCGACGCGGTCGCCGATGCCAAACCTGGTCACAGCCTTGCCTTTGTCAACCACCCTGCCTACCACCTGATGGCCCGGAATTATGGGCGACTTCGTCGGCGTCAGGCGTCCCTCGGCCTCGTCGAGGTCGGTATGACAGGCGCCGCAGACTGAGACTTCGACAAGGACCTGGTGGTCGGCAGGTGAGGGCGTCGGCAAATCGACGGGCCTCAGCGGTTTTTCCTCAATCGGGGCCGGCCCATCCAGAATCATTGCCTTCATGGTGACATTTCCTGCTCAAGCTGGTTCGCAAAGACCTTATAGCTGTCCCGCCCAAAAAGGCAGAAGACGACCTTCTGCAAACCCGTTTGGCCCTTGAGATATTCGATGGTTGTCCCGAGCATGATTGCAGCACACCGCTCGATGGGAAAGCCGAAGATGCCGGCGCTGACAGCCGGGAAGGCGATGCTCTTGAGGTGATTCTCGTCGGCCACCTTCAGTGAGTTCCGCGTCGCGCTGCGCAGTTTCAGGTCCTCGTCACCTTCGCCCATACGAGGTCCCACCGCGTGAATCACGTGCCTTGCTTTTAACTGGCCGCCCGTTGTTATGACGGCCCCGCCCACAAATGTACCGCCTGTTTTGTCGCATTCGGCCTGTATTTTCGGGCCGCCCTTTCTTCTGATGGCTCCCGCGACGCCCCCGCCAAGAACCAATTGAGCGTTGGCGGCATTCACGATGGCATCCGTATCCATTTCAGTGATGTCACCGTCGAACAGCTCCAGAACGCGATTTCCGATGTTCACTTTCATCAGAAGACCTTGTTTTTATCGGTAATGAATGAATCGACTTTCCTCAGCAAGCCCGGGCCTCTGGGCTGCCCGGCCTTCTGTTTGGCGTTCTTTTCTTTAGTGCTGGCGCTGCGGTTGTCGCCTGGGGCTGAGGCCTCGGCGTCGAGTCCCGCCTGGATTCTGGCAATTGCATCCGCGGCTTCGGCGGAGACTTTAGCTATCTGCTGCGCCGCTTCGGCCTTGACTTTGGCTATCTGCTCCGCATAACCCTGCACTTTTCTGCGTGCTTCTTTTTCAATGCCCACTCGTCTTTTGGCTTGCGCTCGCGATTTCCTTTCTGCGGCGGCTCTCGACCCGGTCTTGGCTTTCGCCTCGTCATGCGTGCCGCTTTTCGGCTTGGCCTTAATGACAGACCGGGCTTTGGCTTCGAGTCTTTTTTGTACGTCGGCATCGCTGATGTTCTGCTCGCCCGGCCGGAAGAACAACGGCTCAGCGAATTGAATTGCCACGCGATTGACCTTGTCGCTGAGGCTATCGATCCGGCAGACCCGGCCGACGCGATCTATAAGAACCGTATCGAAAGAACCTTGAGAGTTGAAATGGGGAACGCCAAAGCTGGTCGTTACCCGCTGGTCCGCGTGCGGACAGTTCTCGCCGGGGTGGCAAAGAAAGGCCAGCCCCCTGCTGGTGACATCGACGATCTGGCCGGAGAGAGGCTTCTGCCTGAACCTCACGGCAAACCGAACGGGCCAGCGATATCGCAAACGCTGCTCTGCTCTCTTTTCGTTGGTCTTTCCCACTCTGGACACCGCTCAACCTCCTTTTTCGCAGTCCGGCTGCAAGAAAGTGGATTCAATCCCTATTAAAGATCGGCAAGAAGAACAGGCGGCGGCCGGATTCGAACCGGCGAATAACGGTTTTGCAAACCGTCGCCTTAAACCACTTGGCTACGCCGCCAGAACAAGAATCATCGCTAATTTACACCCACTTGACCTCTTTTGCAACAGGATTTCGAGGTTCAGATAACGCATTGACAGATTTTTTGCAATATTTGGGGGAAAAAAACCGTCTAAACTTTATACAAAAACTATGGTGAATCACTGTTTAAATGGTAGAATAGCGAAATTGGATTTGTGTTACGATGAGTATATGGGACGGTATGATATTCTTCAACAGAAGTACAATGCGGGTCTTTACGGAGGAGCTGATTCGTAAGGCGTCCATGGAGAAACTACCTGGGCCCGGCGACCGCTGGGCGAAGCGCTGTCTGACAGCGGTAGCGTTTTTTTCACTGTTCGTAGGCGGCTGTCGATCCCCTGCCACATATCGCACAGAAGCTGACAACGTCGCGTCGAGCATCGTCACAGCAAAGCAGGAAGAAGCGTTTGGAAGGACTGAGCCGTTCACTATCGAACGGCCCAGCGACATCCTTCGCCGACGCCTTCTGGCCCAGCAGAATCTGGCCGTTTCGTCACAGGCCAGCCTCGGCACGGACCAGCTCGAGCCCACCAAACACTGGCCCGAGCCCAACTACCCGCAGATCACGCCGTCCGATAACCTGTCCGGCTTGGCCGTAGAGCCTAACAAGCCGGTCAAGCTGTCGTTGATACAGGCCCTTCAAGTAGGCGCTCACAACAGTCTCGAATACCAGTCTCGCAAAGAAGATGTCTTTCGCACGGCGATGGCGCTTGACCTGACGCGCAACAACTTCCGAAACATCTTCAGCGCCCGGGCGCAAAGCGACCTGAGTACGGACACCACGGCCACCGAGCTTGCAAACAATGCGACAGCGGGCGTGAGCCGAAGCCTGAAGAACGGAGCCGATATGAGCGGCGCGATGGCGATCAACCTGGTGAACCTGCTGACCCAGGGCGGCGCATCATCCCTGGGTCTGAGCGCTGACGCGACGGTATCGGTCCCCCTGATGAGAGGCTCCGGCGAGCACATTGCCGCCGAGCCGCTGACCCAGGCCGAGCGAAACGTGATCTATGAGCTGTGGGATTTCGAGCGCTACAAACGCACCTTTGCCGTCAGCATCGCCCGCGGATATTTCAATGTGCTGCGTCAGATGGACGTCGTGGCAAATGCGGAGGACAACTACCGCAGCGCGGTCGCCTCGGCCCGCTGGTCTCGCCGGCGGGCGGACGCCGGCCGCATACGTGAGATTGAAGTGGACCAGGCCATCCAGCGGGAGTTAGGGGCTCGCAATAGCTGGATATCCACCCAGGAGCAGCTAAAAAGCAGCCTGGATTCGTTCAAGAACACTATTGGGCTGCCGGTGGACGCCCTGATCGAACTTGACCCAAACGACCTGGTGGAGCTAAGAGGCCTCGCCGAGAAGATTCTTGAACAGATCAGAGCAGAAGCGCAGCGTGAAGTCTCCGAGACCGCCCCTCCCGCCGATGCTCCCGTGCAACTGGTGCCGGTCAGCTTTGAAGACGCTGGACCGCTGGAAATTGGCGAGTCTGTTGCCATTGAACTGGCTCTGAAGAATCGGCTGGATCTGCAGGCGGCCAACGGAGGAGTCTATGATGCCCAGAGGAAGGTCGTGGTCAAGGCCGATGCTTTGAGGGCAGGGTTGACGTTGGGCGGAACCGGCCGGGTTTCGGATACCGACGACGACGGCAGCCTGCGCTTCGACCGGGGCAACTATGCCGCCCTGCTCACGCTTGATTTGCCCGTTGAAAGGACCAGGGAGAGAAACGAGTATCGTAACAGCCTGATCGACCTGGAACGGGCCACAAGGACCGTCCAGACACTCGAAGACCAGATCAAGCTGTCCATCCGCAGCGAATTGCGCGCCCTTCTCGAATCTCGGGAGAGTCTGAAGATTCAGGCCCAGTCGGTCGTCGTTGCGGAGAAGCGAGTCCGAAGCACGACTTTCTTCCTCGAGGCCGGACGAACGGAGATCCGTAACTTGTTAGAGGCCCAGGACGCTCTGCTCTCGGCCCAGAACGGCTTGACCCGGTCGGTCGTGGATTACCGCATTGCTGAGCTGGAGCTCCAACGCGATCTGGACCTGCTCGAAGTAAACGAACAAGGTTTGTGGCGCGAATTTTCACCGGAGGTCATCGATAATGTCGAACAATGATACAAAGAACGGTCGTCGCAAATTTATGTCGCTAAAGACGCTTGGTGCTGTTGCGGTCGTGGCCGCAGTGGTCCTGATGGTTTTCTGGCTTAAAGTGGTTCGCGGCGGTAAGGACCCAACGAGCCACATGGCGACGTTCGTTGTCAAAAAAGGTCCGCTGACCATCAGAGTGTTAGAGTCCGGCACCATCCAGCCAAAGGACAAAATCACTCTGAGGAACGAAGTCGAAGGCAGAACGTCCATTGTAAATCTCGTTCCGGACGGCAGCCTCGTTAAGGCAGGAGACGTGTTGGTCGAGCTGGATGCAAGCACCCTTAAAGACCAAATCATCGACCAGGACATCATGGTCCAGAAGGCCGACGCCGCTCACATCGGCGCCATTGAGAACCTCGCTGTTATCGAGAACCAGGCCAAGAGCGACATCGACAAGGCCGAGCTTACGCTCAAATTCGCCCTGCAGGATCTCCAACAGTATGAGGACGGAATCTACCCCAAGGACGTCAATGATCTCAAGGCCGAGATCCGTCTGGCCCAGGAGCAGGTCAAACGCGCCGAGGACGTGAATGACTGGTCGAAGAAGCTGTACGAGGAGAAATACCTCTCCGAAACTGAATACACCGCGGATCGACTTTCTCTGCAAGGCACTATACTTAAGCAAGATGTGGCGTTGAGTAAGCTCGATTTGCTGACCAATTTTACGTACCAGCGTCAAATCGATCAGTTGACCAGTGACGTCAAACAGGCCGAGATGCTTCTGGAGCGCACGAAGCGCAAGGCCTCCGCCGACGTGGTTCAGGCCAAGGCCGAACTGAAGGCCAGAGAGCTTGAGTACACGCGTCAGAAAGAGAAGATGAGGAAGGCCGAGGATCAGCTCGTCAAGACGACGATCAAGGCCCCGATGGACGGGATGGTGGTCCATGCAACGAGTTCCAGCGGAGGACACTTCGACCGTCGAGAGCCAATCGATATCGGTGTCGAGGTCACCGAGCGACAGGATTTGATAACCCTGCCAACCACGCAATCGATGAGAGCGCGTGTTGATATTCATGAAACGAGCCTTAGGAAAGTTCAGGTGGGGCTTCCCGCCGTTATCACGGTTGACGCGCTATCGGGCAAGAGATTCCTCGGCCGGGTAAGTTTTATCGCCCCCCTGCCGGACGCCCGAATGATGTATGTGAATCCGGACCTGAAGGTCTATCCCGCAGATATAGACCTAGAAGACAGCGACAGCTCGCTACGCACGGGAATGAGCTGCAAGGCTGAGATTATCGTCGCCCAGTATGAGGATGCGTTGTATGTACCAGTTCAGGCGGTGTTGCGGGTCGGAGGAAAACCCAGCGTCTTTGTTGTCAAGGATGGCTCAACCGAGGAGCGGCAAGTCGAGGTTGGCCTGGATGATAACAACATGATAAGAATCATCAGCGGCCTGACCGAGGGGGAAGTCGTCTGGATGACGCCTCCACTGAAAGCCGGGACCGTTGAACCCGGTTCAGGCACGGCCGGCGTCGGCTCGCCCGACGACGTCAATACCCCTGATACCATGAGGGACAGGGTGAACCAGAAACTTGAGCAGACCAATGGTAACGGCCAGGGCGGACCGGTACCGAGACAAGGCCCCGCC
>Ga0307378_10007393_pt1 | contig 14799 bp, 9 predicted proteins | sample UN1MG_FD_202238 | JGI IMG/M metagenome (GOLD analysis project Ga0307378, IMG submission 202238) | Soil microbial communities from Risofladan, Vaasa, Finland - UN-1 | ecosystem: Environmental > Terrestrial > Soil > Coastal area > Acid sulfate soil | place: Finland: Risofladan, Vaasa | collected...
CGCCGCTGGCGCGCAGGGGCCCGGCGATACTCTCGCCCTCGCGGATCGAGTCGTGCACCTGGCCCAGCGCCTTGGCGACGACCGCGTTGCCGACGGTCGCGCGGGTGATGTTGAGGGCTTCGAGGATGGGCACGCCGGACGCGATGAGCGTTCCAAGGGTCCGGGCGAACGTGGCGACCGCCTGACGGTTCACGATGCTGCCGACGACGGGCAACTGCATCTTGATCCAGTCCAGCGTGTACCGCCCGAACTCGGTGGACCGGATCGCCTTGAGGATCAGCCACAGGCCCAAGGGAACGAGCGGGAGAAGGAACCAGTAGTCCCGGACGGTCTCGGAGGACGTGATCAGCACCTGCGTGGGGGCGGGCAGGCCGCCCTTGATGTCGAACTTCCGGAAGATCTCCTCGAACTTCGGCACGATGAACCACATGATGGCCACCAGAATGATCACGGCCACACCGATGACCATGACGGGGTAGACCATGGCGCCGACGATGCGGCGTTTCAGGGCCATGGCCTTTTCCTTGAAGTCGGCGAGTTTCCGGAGAATCTGATCGAGCACACCGCCCGCCTCCCCGGCCCGCACGGTATGCACGTACAGGCTGTCGAACGCCTTGGGATGCTTTTCCATGGCCTCCGACAGGGTCGAACCGGCCTCGACGTCCTCGACGATGTCCTGGAGGGCGTTTCGCAAGACGCCCGGCTTGGTCTGGCCTTCAAGGATGCGCAGGCTCCGCAGGATCGGCAGCCCCGCGTCCTGGAGCGTGGACATCTGCCGGGTGAACTGCGTCAGTTGCTTGTTTCCGACCCTGCCGAGGGAGAAGGTCTTGCCCTTCTTCCTTGGCCCGACGGCAGCCACCTTGGCGCGTTTGCCTTTGGAGCGAACGTGCGTGGGGAAATGGCCGAGGGCGCGGATCTTGGTGATGGCTTCTTCCTGGCTGCCGGCCTCGACCTCCGCCCGAACCTCCTGGCCTCGCGCATCCATCGCCTCGTACTGGAACACCGGCATCGGTGGGCCTCCTTCCTCGCGGCGTCCGTCACCCTTCGGTCACGGTAGCCGAGATGACCTCCTCGATTGTGGTAATGCCGTCGTAAATGGCCATGAGTCCGGTGTCGCGCAGGGTCCTCATGCCTCGCTTCTTCGCCTCATCGCGAATCACGTTGGTGGACGAGTCCTGCATAATGAGATCGCGCAGGGGGTCGTCGATGTGCATGATCTCGTAGATGCCGGTCCGGCCCTTGTACCCGGTGTTGTTGCAGGCCTCACACCCCCTGCCGAAGTAGAAGGTGCGGCCGCGTACCTCTTCGGGTTTCAGGTCGAGTTCCGAGAGCATCTCCTCGCTGGGCTGAAACTCGGCCCGGCAGTTCATGCAGATCTTGCGGACAAGCCGCTGCGCCACGATCGCTTCGAGCGTCGCCGTCACCAGGTACGGCTCAAGGCCCAGGTCCAACAGGCGCGTGATGGCCGTCGGCGCGTCGTTCGTGTGGAGGGTCGAGAACACAAGGTGACCGGTGAGCGACGCATGGATGGCAATATGGGCCGTCTCCAGGTCGCGGATCTCGCCGACGAGGATCACGTCCGGGTCCTGCCGCAGAATGTGCCGCAGGCATCGGCCAAACGTCAGGCCGATGTCCGCGTTGATCTGAACCTGGATCAGGCCTTCGATGTCGTACTCGACCGGGTCCTCGGTGGTGATGATCTTCGTCTCGACGCGGTTGATCGCCGACAGGGCCGCGTACAGCGTGGTCGTCTTGCCGCAGCCCGTCGGCCCCGTCACGATGACGATGCCGTTGGCGAGCCCGAGCAGGTCCGCAATGACGTCCTGCTCATCCTCACGGAGCCCCAACTTGGTGATGTCGAGTTCGACCTGGCTCCGGTCCAGGACGCGCATCACGACGCTCTCGCCGAACATGGTCGGCAGGACGCTGACGCGCAGGTCCACCGGTTTGCCGCCCACGGTCAGTTCGATGCGGCCGTCCTGAGGCACGCGGCGTTCGGCGATGTCGAGGTTCGCCATGACCTTGATGCGGCTTGCCACGGCCAGCGCGATGTGCCGCGGCGGGGGAACCATCTCGTAGAGGACGCCGTCGATGCGGTACCGCATCTTGAACTCGTCCTCGAACGGCTCGAAATGGATGTCGGAGGCGCTGTCGCGGATGGCCTGAAGCAGAACCAGGTTCAGCAGTTTCTTGACCGGCTGGCTCTCGCTCATCGTCCGGATGTCTTCCAGGTCGATCGACTCCTCGTGGTCGGCGATCCACTCGGCGGTGCCGTCCAACTCGCTGATGACCGCCTCGACGGACTCGGCATGCGCGTAGTACTTGTCCAGGGCCCGGATAACGGTGGCCGGATCGGCCACGGCGGCCCGGATGTTGTGGCCCAGGAGCATGTGCAGTTCATCGAGCGCCCGGAAGTTGTTCGGGTCGGCCATGGCCACCGTCAGGATGCCCGCGTCGAACTCGATGGGGACCACGCTGTAACTGCGGGCCGTCATCCCGTCCATCTGGTCGATGACCTCGGGCGGGATCTCCAGTTCGTCCAGATGGACGCGCCGCATCCCGGCCTGCACGGCCAGCGCCGCCGAGATGTCGTCCTTCTCGCAGTAACCCAGATCCACCAGGACCGCACCGATGGCGCCGCCTTTCTGCTGCTTGATCTCGAGCGCCTCGTCCAGTTGCTTCTGGGTGACCTTTTTCATGTCCAGAAGGACCTGGCCCAGGCGTTTCTGAGTGGGCACCGCCATCGTTTTCGGCCGGGACTTCTTCTTCCGCTTCGTCGCCTTGGGCGTGTCCGGCGCCTCGGTCGAGGCCGACTCGGTCACTCCAGAAGTTTCTTCCCGGCTCGGTACGCGGCTCACAGGCTATCCTCTCCTTGCGCGGGCGGTGTGCGGGTCAGCGGGCCGTCGTCTTCTGAAACTTGTTGAGGTCCAACACGTCCAACGGTCCGCCGATGCCCTTCAGCGCCTCGCGTCCCTCAGCCGTTGCCATCAGTTTCTGTTCGAGTTCCTCGCGGCGTTGGCACCGTTCGAGCATTTCCTCCACCGCGATGATCTTGCGCGAGTACAGGTCCCACAGCGAATCGTCGAGCAGTTGCATGCCCCACTTGCGGCCGGTCTGAATGAAGGACTCCAGCCGGTACGGCTCGTTCTTGCGGATCAGGTTCTGGGCCGCAGGCGTGATCATCATGAACTCGTAGGCCGCGATGCGGCCGGGCATGTCGATGCGAGGCACAAGCGTCTGCGAGACCACCGCCATGAGCGAACTCGCCAACTGGACGCGGACCATCTCCTTCTGCGCGACCGGGAATGCATCGACAATGCGGTTGACGGTTCCGGCCGCGCCCGTGGTGTGGAGCGTCGAGAAGACGAGGTGACCCGTCTCGGCGGCACGGATGGCGGCCTCCATCGTGTCGAGGTCGCGCATCTCGCCCACCAGAATGACGTCCGGGTCGGCCCGAAGCGCCCGCCTGACGGCGTCGCTGAAGGAGTTGACATCGGTGCCGAGTTCGCGCTGATTGATGATCGACTGCTTGTGCTCGTGATAGTACTCGATCGGCTCCTCGACCGTGATGATGTGCCGGTCGAAGTTCTCGTTGATGTAGTTGACCATCGAGGCCAGGGTCGTCGTCTTGCCGGAGCCCGTCGGCCCGGTCACCAGAAAGAGCCCCCGCGTGCGGCTCAGGAGCGACTCGACGGTGGGCGGCAACCCGATCTCGGTCAGCGACATCAGACGCGACGGGATCAGCCGCAGCGACAGGCTCACGTGCCCGCGCTGCCTGAACGCCGCCACCCGGAACCGAACCTTGTTCTGGAAACCGAATCCGAAGTCCGTCGAGCCCACGTCCTCCAGTTCCTGCTGGTTGCGGTCGGGCGTGATACTCCGCATCAGCCCGGCCGTGTCATCGGGCGTCAGAACATCGGTCTCCAGGCTCTTCAGCCGGCCATGCAGGCGGACCACGGGAGGCCGGCCGACGTGCAGATGCAGGTCCGACCCGTTCTTGGCAACCACGAACTGCAGGAGTTTGTCAATCTGAATCATCGTCCGCTCTTGCGAACCCGCGTTCCCGGCCGCAAATCGGCGGCATCTTCGGCCGCCCCCTCTCCTCACCCAGCCGCCGTCACGGCCGCCCAAAACAACGTAAACCCTTGTTATCGCCCACTTTATTGTAACAGCGCCGGGGGCTGCAGACAAGCCGCCAACCCTGCCATGCCCCCCTGGCGGGTCCCTTAAGGGCGTTTTCGCCGCTACACGCCGACCTGCTCGCGCGTTAAAGCCCATTCTCGCCGTTGCGAGGCGGGTCAGGCCTGGCCGCCGTAGTCCCGGTCCGTGTCGGGACGAAGGCGGGAGACCCGCCTCGCGGCAAGTCGCGCCGTAGTGCTACACGCCGACCTGCTCGCGATGGGCCCTCGCCAGGACCTCATCCAGGGTCGTAATCCCCCGCATCACTTTGATGAGCCCATCCTCGAGGAGCGCCCGCATCCCGAGGGCCCGAGCCGCCCGTCGGATCTCGCTCAGAGGTTGGTGCTTGAAGGCCATTTCACGCAGTTCCGCGTTCATCACCATGACCTCGAAGATCCCGAGCCGGCCGCGGTACCCCAGATTGTGGCAATGTTCGCAGCCAACCGGGCGGAAAAACGTCGCCTGATTCAGTTGCTCGTCCGTCACGCCCAGGCCGCGAAGCGTCGCCAGTTTGATCTCCGTGTCGGGTTCCTTGCATTCCGGACACAAGACGCGGACCAACCGCTGGGCCATGACCGCCTGGACCGAACTGGCCACCAGGAACGGCTTGACGCCCATGTCCACCATGCGTGTCAGCGCACTGGGCGCATCGTTTGTATGAAGTGTACTGAATACCAAGTGTCCGGTCAGTGCGGCCTGAATGGCCATCTCCGCCGTCTCCAGATCGCGGATTTCGCCGACCAGGATGATGTTCGGCGCCTGGCGAAGCATGGCCCTCAGGATCCGCTGGAACGTCAACTCGATCTGCTCGTTCACCTGGACCTGGTTGATCCCCGAGATGTGGTACTCCACCGGGTCCTCGGCCGTGATGATCTTGCGGTCCGGCGTGTTCAACTGGTTCAACGCCGCATACAGCGTGGTCGTCTTGCCCGAGCCGGTGGGACCGGTCACCAGGAAAATGCCGTTCGGCCGAGCGATCAACTTCTGGAACAACTCCTGATCGTCCTGGAGGAACCCGAGCGCATCGAGCCCCAGGTTGATCGATTCGCGCCTCAGGATTCGCAGCACCACGCTCTCGCCGTGATACGCCGGAAGCGTCGAAACGCGGAAGTCGAGTTCCTCGCCGTCGAGCCGCATGCGGATACGGCCGTCCTGCGGCAACCGCTTCTCCTCGATCTGCATTCCCGACATGAGTTTGATGCGCGTGGTCATCGCGCCCTGGAGCCGCCTCGGCGGAGGCTCGCGTTCCACGCACACGCCGTCCACGCGGTACCGGACACGCAGCCGCGACGACAGCGGCTCGATGTGAACATCGCTCGCCCGCATCCGCACCGCCTCGGTGATGATCAGTTGGACCAGCCGGATGATCGGGGCCGACTCGGCCTGATCCTCGGCGCCTTTCTCGCCGCGGTCCTCAAACTGGATGTCCGTGGACGTAAACTCCTGGAGCATCGAGTCCACCGATTCCGATTCCGACTGCTCGGTGTACCCCGAGATGACCTGCTGCACCCGCTCGCGAGCCGCCAGGACGCAATCGACTTCCATGTTCAGGCGGAACCGGATCGCATCGACCGACTCCAGGTCCAGCGGGTCGGTAATCGCCACCTTCAGCCGGCCCTCGGCGTATTCGAGGGGGATGATCTGGTATTCCTGCATCATCGACTCCGGCATCATCTCCATGACCTGCGGGTTGACGGTGCCGATGTCCAGATCGACGTACTCCATGTCGAATTGCAGGGCCAGCGCCTTGGTGATATCGACTTCGTCGCAATCGCCCGACGCCACCAGGATTTCGCCGAGGCGGCGGCCGCTCCTCTGCTGCTTCGCCAGGCCGTCGCGAACCTGCTTCTCGGTGATCTTGCCCCACTCCTGCAGGATTTCGCCCAGCCGTTTGCGTGGTCCGAGCATCGTTACCTCGCCTCACAAAAGAAAGACACCCCACCCGTCCGACATCGCCGGTCGGAAGAAACGTCTCCGTCGCCTGTTGTAGGGGTCACGATGGCCACTCTCCGGCACACCGCCCCCACATCCCAAAGGGAACGTGTAGACTTCCCTGTGTGCCATTCTCGCCGTTTTCGGCCCGAACGTCAACATCTAAACCCACCGCCGACGTTCAGCCGTCGCCGGCACTCGTTCAGCCGTCGGCGGCACTCGTTTAGCCGTCGGCGGCACGCCGACGGGAAGGGGCGCCGATGTCCCAACGGCAACGGGCCCTCACACGTGCAGTTCGATCACGTCCCGGTCCGCCAGCACGTGGTCCCGCTGGACGGGCTGGCCGTCGTACTTGCCCCCGCCCCAGATGCGGGCCCGCTTCAGGTTCTGGGCGATCTCGCGGTGCACATCGGCCGCCATGTCCAACACCGTGCTGCCGCGCGGAAGAATGAACGGCTGCCTCATGTCCGGCGGCTTTCCGGGCTCCTTGCTGTAGACGCGGACCACGTCCAACATCTCGAAACACCTGCGCGCCAACTCGTCCATCCCCTGCCCCGTCTGGGCGCTGGTGGCGAACATCGGCGCCAGGCCCGCGTGCAATTCCTTGAGGGCCGCGAACGTGTCCGCCGCCCCCGCCACATCAGCCTTCGTCCCCACCAGGAGTATCCGTCTCTCGACGCCGCCCTCGGGCACCTCGCGGCCTTCCGGCACCATCCCACGGCCTTCCAGGATGCCCAGGCACGCGTCCACCTGATCCAGGAGGTCCGGGGCCGAGAGGTCCACGCACACGAGGATGCCGTCGGCGCCTCGCACCGTGCCCATCATGCCGGGCACGATGGCCTCGCGCGTCACCGGCGGCAGGTCCACCAGTTGGATCTGAACGTCCTCGAAGGCCATCATCCCCGGCACCGGACCGTGCGTCGCAAACGGATACGGCGCCACGTTCACGTGCGCCTTCGTGACGGCCCCGACCAGGGCGCTCTTGCCCGAGTTGGGCATCCCGAAGAGGACGAACTGCCCTGCCCCGTGCTTCTCAACGTGGAACGGATCGACGCCCCCCTTGGCCTTGACCTGCAGGGCGGCCTGGCGGAACTTGGCCAGTTTCCGCTTGATGTCCCCCTGCATCTTCTCGGTCCCCTTGTGCTTGGGGATCGTGGCGTACATCTCTTCGAGCGCGGCGATCTTCTCGGCCACCGTCTTGGCGGCCCGAAAGGCCTTCTCGGCATTCAGGTACTGCGGCGTCAGGTTGGCCGGCATCGTCTCTCTCTCGAACCCGTATGGTCTCGACGGCGGTATTCTACTCGGTGCCCAGCCGTTTGCAAGCGACGCGAAAACCTTGCATCGCCTCCCCGCGTTCGGCACAATGCGGGCGCCGGCTCGATAAGGAACGACGCATGCTCGACCTCGACACCATCCGGACGCGGACCGACGAGGTCCGCGCCAACACCCGCAACCGCCGCATGACCGCCGACATCGACCTCGTGCTTCGCCTGGCCGACGAGCGGTCGGCCCTCATCCAGGAGATCGACGGCCTCCGCGGCCGACGCAAGGCCCTCAGCGACGCCATCCGAGCCGCCGACGACGCCGACCGGCCCGCCATGGTGGACGAAGCCTCCGCCCTGAAGGACACCCTCGCCGAGCGCGAGGCCACCCTGGCCGACGTCGAGACACGCCTTCGCACGGAGCAGGCCAGGATCCCCAACCTGACGCACCCCGACGCCCCCGTCGGCGACGACGAAGCCGCCAACCGCGAACTCAGCCGATGGGGCGAGCCGCCACAGTTCGATTTCAAGCCCCGCGACCACGTCGAACTCGGCCAGGCTCTCGACATCCTCGACTTCGATTCCGCCACCAAGGTCACCGGCACGGGCTTCTACTTCCTCAAGAACGAGGCCGTGCTCCTGGAACACGCGCTCGTGCGGTTCGCCCTCGATCATCTCCGCGACGAGGGCTTCACGCTGTACGCCACGCCCGACATGGCCCGCATGAAGGTGCTGGAGGGCACGGGCTTCACCCCGCGCGGCGAAGAGTCGCAGATCTACCGCATCGACGGGCAGGACCTGGGCCTGATCGCCACGGCCGAGATCACCCTGGGCGGCCTCTGGATGGACGAGATTCTGCCGGCCGACCGGCTGCCCCTGAAGGTCGGCGGCCTGAGCCACTGTTTCCGCGTCGAGGCGGGCGCGTACGGGCGCGCCTCGCGCGGCCTGTACCGCGTCCACCAGTTCACGAAGGTCGAGATGTTCGCCTTCACCGCTCCGGAGGACTCCGACGCGATGCACGCCGAGATGCTGCGGATCGAAGAACGCATCTACCAGCAACTCGGCATCCCGTACCGCGTGATCGACATCGCCACCGGCGACCTCGGCGGCCCGGCGTACCGCAAGTTCGACCTGGAGGCCTGGATGCCCGGCCGCGGCGACGCCGGCGACTGGGGCGAGATCACCTCCACCAGCAACTGCACCGACTACCAGGCCCGCCGACTCGCCATCCGATTCCGACGCGCACGTGGCAAGAAGCCCGAACTCGTCCACACCCTCAACGGCACCGCCATCGCCGCCAGCCGCACACCTATCGCCATCCTCGAAAACTACCAGCAGGCCGACGGGTCGGTCGTCGTGCCCGAAGTCCTGCGCCCCCTGACCGGCTTCGACCGCATCGCGCTGAAAAGTTGAGCAGGGCTGCCGGTTTCCACAAACGGGTGTGGCAACGATTCCTGGCAGGATACAACGTGGCGGCAGGTCCCCGCTCGCTGACGCTCGCGGCTAGTCGATGCTGCATGCACGTGCGGCGCGCCTCTGACTAGCCGCGCGAGGTCAGTAAGCGGCTGGTACCGCCAGAAAACGTTGCCACACCCCCACAAACACGCCGCGCCGAAAACCGTTGTGTCGCGCAAGCCGGGCCGGTATACTTGTGGAGTAGGGAATGATGCCATCTCACAAGAGGCGCCCCTGAATGGCCACAAGGGGCGGGCCGACCGCCAGGGGCGCAGGTCTGCCGCTTTGATAGCGCGAGTGGGGGGAACCATGCAGTTCCAGTTCGGCGAGATCCTGACGCTGGGCCTCTGCGCCGTCACGGCAGCGTATCTGCTGGGGAACCGGCGCACCATCCAGGCGCTTCGGGCGCTGCGGCCGTTCGTCGTCCCGTTCCTTCTCATGGCCACCGCCTGGACCGCCACGGTCCTGGAGGGCATCCCGAGCCGCGGCGAAGGCGCGACCATCATCTTCTGGGAGGAGAGCGCCGACGTGGCGCGCGCCGGGGGCTTCGCCAGCGAACTGCTGAACCTCCTGGAGCACATCGGGTATGCGACCGCCGGCGTATGGCTGTTGGTGGTCCTGTGGCGTGCGTTCCGGACGCCCCGGGAGGCCCTGCCATGATCCCGGAGTGGGCCATCGTGTTGGTGGATCTGATCGGGGCCGGCGCCCTGCTCATCGGCCTCCTGCTGGTCCTCTTCCGCCCGCGACCGTTCGGCGGGCCGGTGCAGACGCTGCTGATTGCCGTCATCGGGCTCTCCTTCTTCCACGGCGCGGCGAACGTGCTGGAGTGGTCCGGCACGCTGCCGCAAGCCGACGTGGCCGAGGACTTCCTGACCCCGCTGTTGCCGATCCTGTGGCTGTTCCTGTTCGTCGTGGCGCTGGAGCGGTCGGGCCGCGACCGGCTCCGCCGCAGTTACGAGCGGATGGCCACCGTCCACGAACTCACGCTCAAACTGACGGTCTCGATGGAGCCGCAGACCATCATGGCGGAGATCGTCGAGGCCGCCGCACGCCTGCTCGACCTGCCGAGCGTGGCCATCTCCACGCTCGACGCCGAGCGCCGGGAACTCGTCGTCCGGTCCCACCGCGGCCTGTCGCGCGCCGAGGCCGACACGCTGAGAGTCGCCCCCGGCGAGGGCCTGACCGGCAGCGCCTTTCTGCATCGGCTCCCGTATCAGAGCGCCGACCCGGCCCGGGACCTCGCCCCGCCGGGCGCAGCGGCCGCGCAGCGTTTCGGCATCACCCACGTGGTGGCCGTGCCGCTCCTGTTCCGCGACGAGGCCGTCGGCGTCCTCAGCGCCGGCCACGCCCGGGCCGAGGCGTTTACCGACGAGGACGTCCAACTGCTCCAGACACTGTGCGCTCACGCCGCCGTCGCCTTCGAGAACGCAAGGCTCTACGAACGCGCGGTCGAGAGCGAGGCCAAGTACCGCGTCCTTGTCGAGAACGCTCAGGCCGCCATCATCGTGGTGGACGCGTACCGGAACGTCACCTTCTGGAACCGCGGCGCTGCGGGACTCTTCGGATGGACCGCCGACGAGGTCCATGGCCGCCATGTCGAATTCATCTACCCCGACGACTGCCGCGCCGGCTTTGTCCACACGATCCTGCCCGCCTTGCAGCGCGAGGGGGCATGGTCCGGCGAGTACCCGGCCGTCCGCAAGGACGGATCGCACTTCACGGCCTTCTTCAGCCTGGCCCGGGTTCTCGATGCCGACGGCAACGTCATCTGTACACTCGCCCTGGCAAGTGACGTGACCGAACTGGTGCAACTGCGGGAACAGTTGTTCCAGGCCCAGAAGATGGAGACCCTCGGATCGCTGGCGGGCGGCATCGCCCACGACTTCAGCAACCTGTTGACGGCCATCCTCGGCGCGGCGGGACTGCTGCGCGACGCCGTGCCCAAGGGCGCCGAAGACTACGACTCGCTCTCCAGCATCGAGCAGGCGGCTCGGCGCGGCAGCCAGTTGGTCCGCCGACTCATGACCATCAGCCGCCGCCAGCCCACCCAACGCGAACCGGTGAACCTCAACGACATCGTCCACGAGGCCGCCGCTCTCATCGAACGCACCTTCCCGAGAGACATGACCCTCGTCACGAACGCGGCACCCGACCTGCACACCATCCAGGCGGACCCCACCCAGATGCACCAGGTCGTCATGAACCTGGCCGTCAACGCCCGCGACGCCATGCACACGGGCGGCACACTCACCATCACCACCGAGAACGTGACCCTCGACGCCGACGACCCCTTCGCCGAAGGGCTGAAGGCCGGCCCCTGCGTCGCCTTGACGGTCGCCGACACCGGCCACGGCATCGCGCCCCACGACCGGCCGCACATCTTCGAACCGTTCTTCACAACCAAGCCCGAGGCACAAGGCACGGGCCTCGGCCTCTCAACCGTCTACGCCATCGTCGCCCAGCACGGCGGCCGCATCGCCTTCGACACGGAAGTGGACGAAGGCACCACCTTCCGCATCATCCTGCCCGCCTCGCGTTAACCCGCCGCGCGCCACACCCGGCGCGCATCGGTCCGGGCATCGGCAAGACGACGCTGGACAACCCGGCCCGCCATCGCGTACAAAGACGCTCGGCGCTGCAGCGCCCCCGCACCCGAAAGGCACACGCCGCATGGCACAGCGCAAGCCCAGGAAGGACGCAAACGTCAAACGGCTGAGCGACTTCACGAAGCGCAAGGCGCCCGGCGAGCCCCTGCCGATCTACGTCCTCCGAGGCACCGACCCGTACTTGCTCGACAAGGGCCGCTGCATTGTCCGAGAGCGGGCCCTCGGCGAAGCCGACCCCGGCATGGCCCTGCTGGAACTCGACGGCGCCGGCGCCCAACTCGCCGACGTCCTCGACGCCCTGCGGACCATGCCGTTCCTGGCGCCGCGCCGGCTCGTCCTCATCCGCGATGCCGACGCCTTCTTCAGTCCCAAGAACCAGGGCGAACGCAAACGCGACGCCATCCTCAAGTACCTCGACGAGCCGTCCCCGACCGGCGTCCTGTGCCTGGAAATGGCCAAGTGGATCACCTCGACCAAACTCGCCAGGCGCGTCGATGAGATCGGCCTGGTCGTCCAGTGCGAGGCCGACAGGCCGAACCAGATCCCCCCGTGGCTCAAGCATCAGGCGCGGAACCTCTACGGCAAGACGCTCACGGACGCCGCCGCTCGGATGCTCCGGGACTACCTCGGGAGCGATTTCGCCGCCTTGACGCACGCCCTCGACATGCTGGCACTGTTCGTCGGCGACGCGAGCCCAATCGACACGCCCGAGGTCGACGCGCTGATCGCACGCGGGCACCACGAACGGGTCTGGGCCCTGTGCGACGCCGTGGCGGCACGCCAGGCGCCCCAGGCCCTGGAACTGCTCGATGCGTTCTGGACCGAGGGGATGGTGGCGCCGCAGGTGGTCGGCCTGCTGCGAACGACGTTCCGGCAACTCGTTCGCGTCCGGGCGTTTGCCGGGGGGATGAGCCTCGATGCCGCCATGGACCGGGCCGGCGTGCCGCGCGCGGCGTTCAACCGCGTCCGCCGCGCTGCCGCCGCGTTCTCGGAAACCAATCTGGCCGATGCCTATCAGGCCCTGGTCGAGGCCGACCTCGAAGCCAAGACGACCCCCAACGACCGCCTCGCCATGGAGGCCCTGGTCCATCGGCTCTGTAACCCAACCGCCGCACGAAGCATGGCAGCGCCCAGCGGCGCAGCAGCCGGGTAACGCCAGGCTCGCACCGCGCGCCCGCGCCCACGTTGGATAGGCTCATGCCAACCCATACGCAACCCATCGCCGTCCAGATCGGGGCCGGAAACATCGGACGCGGCTTCATGGGAGAACTCTTCGCCGCCGCCGGATACCGCCTCATCTTCGTGGACGTCGATGAGGGAATCGTCGAGGCCCTCGCCTCACGCCGCGCCTACCAGGTCCATCACATCAGTAACGACGGCGACGAGACCGTCTCCATCGAAGGCGCCGGCGCCATCCACGGCCGCGATACGGCCGCCGTGGCCGAAACCCTCGCCGACGCGGCGCTGGCGTGCACGGCCGTGGGCGTCCGTGCCCTGGGGGCCGTTGCGCCCGCTCTTGCGGCCGGCCTGGCCCGGCGGCTGTCGCGCGGCGGCGAGCCCCTCAACATCATCACGTGCGAGAACCTCGTCGGCGCCGGCCGACACCTGAGGGACCTCGTGTGGGCGGAACTAAAGCGGCTCATGGCTGCCGGCGAGTGCCAGGCCGTGACCCGCGATGCCTTCGAGGCCCGGTTCGGCTTTGTCGAAGCCGTCGTCAGCCGCATGGTGCCCGTCGTGCCCGACGCCATCCGCCGCCGCGACCCGCTCTGGATCGCCTGCGAGCCGTACGCCCGGCTGCCGGTGGACGCCACGGCGTTTCGCGGCACGCCGCCCCGGTTCCCCGGCATCGAGCCGGTCGCGAACATCCTGGCCTACCAGACCCGCAAACTCGCCACCCACAACATGAGCCACGCCGTCTGCGCGTACATGGGGCATGAGGCCGCTCGCGAGTTCGTCTGGCAGGCGATGGACCAAGGGGCCATAGCCGATGAGGTCCGCGCCGCCATGAGCGAAACGGGGCAGGCCCTGTGCCGCCGCTTCGGCTTCGACGCCGAGGTCCAGCGCGCCTATGAGAACGACCTGCTCGAACGCTATCGCAACCGAGCCCTCGGCGACCAGGTTTCCCGCGTCGCGGCCGACCCCCTGCGCAAACTCGGGCCGGAGGACCGTCTTGTCGGCTCGGCGCGCCTGTGCATCGAGCAGGGCATCGAGCCCGTGCACGTCACCGGCGGCATCCGCTCGGCCCTCCGGTACGACGATCCGAACGACCCCGGCGCCGTGCGTCTTCAGGAGATGCTGCGCCAAGACGGCCGCGAGCGCGTTCTGCGAGACGTGTGCGGCCTGTCGCCCGACGATCCACTTTGGCCCCCCCTGATGGCCGAGCCGTCGGCCGGCGCGGAGTAGCCGATGAACCTCGTCATCCTGCAACCGGTCGCCAATGCCCGATTCGCCGAGCGGGCCTACCGCGACGACATCGCGGTCCTGGCGGCGGCGCTCCGCGAGGGGGGGCACACCGTGTCGCTCGCCGTGGTCACGCCCGACGACGAGGCGGACCTGGCGGCAGCCATGGCCGAAGTGCGGCCCGGGCTGGTCCTTATCTATATCGAGGCGCTGGCCGCCGACGTGGCCGCCCGCGCCGCCGGAGCCGTCGCGTCGGCCCTCGGCGCGCCGCTGATTCCGTTCGGGCCGCACGCTCGCCTGTGCCCCGACCTCTGTCTGAGCCTGCCCGGGGCGGAAGCCGTGGCGGTCGGGCCGGCCGACGCCACGATCCCGGCGTACCTCGAGGCCCGCGCGAGCCGCGTCGATTCGCTCCGCACGCCCGGGATTTGGGTGAAGTGCGAGACGGGCGTGATGCAGAACTCGCCGCCCCCGCCGCCCGACGACCTGGCCGCCGCCCCCAGACCGGCTCGCGACCTCTATCGGTCGGAACAGATGCTCGACTCGGCCGGCTTCGCGCCGGTGACCGTCGCGCGCGGCGGAGAAGCACGAACCGCCGGTCGCGCCGCACCCGACGCGCCCGCACGGCGCGCGGCCGCCGGCTGGCCCGTGCGCCACCGCCCGGTCAACCCCTGCATCGAAGAGATGCGCCTGGTGGCCGAGACACAGTTCGACCTGGGCGGCTGGCGCGTCGGGAACACGCGGTGGCTGTCGTCGCCGGCGTGGCTGTCGGACTTCGCGGACCGCTACCGCAAGGAGGTGGGCCTGCCCATTCGAACCACCCTCCACGCCCCGGACGTCAAGGACAAGACCGCGTCGCTGCTCGCCCGCGCCGGCTGCGAAGAAGCCGCCGTCGCGGTCGGCAGCGCGTCGAACCTCATCCGCAACGAGGTCCTCGGCATGGACGTGCCGGAAGGGGCCATCGTCAA